>OJSM01000378.1_pt1 | contig 46179 bp, 38 predicted proteins | sample 1599431 | NCBI WGS metagenome assembly OJSM01 (sample SAMN04168659, study PRJEB22393) | human gut metagenome | biome: human gut microbiome; feature: stool | host: Homo sapiens | collected 2014-05-12 | reverse complement strand
AAGAAAGGGAAAGGCAGTCGTTTCACAGTTGAAATTTCTATGCAGGAAGCTGAAGTAAGCGACTATACCTTCTTCATGTATAGAATCTATAAGATCTTTGGATAACTTAAACACGGAACTTTGCAGGTGAGCCCGAATATCCTTATATTACAAAGAAATTAACTTATATACCGAACGGAGCCGCTTATGGTGACATTATGGAGGAGAAAACGCTAAGGTCAGAGGAGGAAAAAACTTCTACTATGCTCCGTATCAAGCAGTCTCTCAATCTCTCAAAGAGAACATATGACTATATTTCAGCATATGTAACAAACGCAAATGGTAAAGATGAGGATTTCTCTATCTTGGGTAATACATTCAACATCTCGAAGATTAAATCGTACGACCTTGATATGATGTTCCGTTCAATTCTCTCTTGTATAGAGTTGAATGAAAACACAATTAAGTTTACATTCAACAATAATGGCAGAGAGTCTGTATATAATGACCCAATCACTGTTGATGGTAACAAGGTTACTGTTGATATGAGCACTGAAAACCCTGCTTGCCGCAAAGTTGAAATGTATATGTTTCAAGATGCAGATGATAGTCAGTTACATATCTATATGCCAACTAAATCTTTCATCAACTACTTCGCCAACTTACAGATTCCTACTTTAAAAGCAGAGGGCAAACTTGACACAAATGACGCTGTTGCTGTTGAGAAGGTGTTCGCCGATATGGAAGCACGCATTGAGAGCATCAATGTAAGCTTAATATTGAAGGCACGCGAGTAATCTCGCAGATTAAATAACGACACAATCAGGGGATGTACCTTTTCGGGTGCATCCCCTTGTTATTTACAGACAACATCAAGTATCCACGCTTCCGAGTCGGCCCGGTTATCTGTCTACCAGATGTTTGTGTGTCTGGAAGTAATGGCACATCGCCAACTCCGCATTGGTTTTTAACATATTAAGTCGTTAGGATTTGAAACTTTTTGGGTGCTGTTTTGAAAATAATTGCTGTTTTTGCCACTCTGTTTCTGAATTTTTACTATCTTTGCAAGTTGAAATTTTAGAAGTGAACAAAGAATAATGACAGGTAAGTTTACATACGGCAGTCACACTCTCTCCTATGCAACGGCATCGGAGTCATTGCTCGCAATGCTTACCCCCCTATAAATATCCTTATAATCAGATAGTTAGCCGTAGTAATGCGGCTCTAAGTCATATATTGGCGTTACCACTTGGCATATTGTGTGCCCGGTGCGTAACGCCTTTTTTGTGCGCAAATTCTTAAACAATAAATAATTTCAAAATTCTAAAAGTATGAAGATTTTTAAGTTAATGGCAATTGCCCTCGTGGCAATGTTGGGCTTCACCGCTTGCGACAAGGATTGCGACCACGAGTTTATTGAGCACGATCATAGTGCAGACCTTGTTGGTACTTGGACTTGTCTTACTGAAAACTATGCAGAGGCTTTGATTATCAAAGCGGATGGTACTGCTGTATCTTATGGAGTAGAGGACGGTAAGTATTGGGAGAATGTAAAAGGTACTGTCACTGTTAAGGAGAATAATATCACCATGATCTTTGAGGACGATGACAACTGGACTGGTCACTTTGATGTTATCCCTGGTATGGCATTCTCTCTCTTCGAAGAAAACGGTGAGCGTTACATTTATCAGTACTGCGCAAATGATCTCTCTGATGAGATTGTTGGTATGTGGGTATGCACATATGTTCCTTGGATGGAGGCTGATATGGCAATCAATGTCTATCAAGCAGATGGTAAAGCATTTTTTACAGGATTTGTAGGAGATGCAGACTTTGATTATGCATCAAATGTTGAAACAACATACAAAGTAATAGGTGATTTGATGTTTCAATCAAATCCTATGAGTTATGAAGGTGCACCTAAATATTTAGCATTCCGTATGAACTATTCTCCTAATGGTTCAGAATATGGCGATGTGCTTACTAATACCAATATAATGGCATTTGGTGATGAAACTATCGAAACAACTGCATCAATGATTCGCATCCGTCAATCCCTCGACCTCACAGGCAAAGTATATGACTATAAATCTGCTTATGTAACAAACGCAAAGGGTAAGGACGAGGATTTCTCTATTATGGGTAACATTTTCAACATCGCCAATATAAACGCAGGTGACTTTGATATTATACTTGGTTCAACCCTCTTCTGTGTAGAGTTAAATGCCAACTCAATCAAGCACAAATACATTCTTAATGGTCAGGACAAAGTATTTGATGCTCCAATCACTGTTGATGGTAATAAGGTAACACTTGATATGAGTGCAGTAAATCCTGCTTTGCGAAAGGTTGAGATGTATATGTATCAGGATGCAGACGATAGTCAGTTGCATATGTATATGCATACAGATGCATTCATCAACTACTTTGCTAACTTGGAGGTTGTTACTTTGATTGCAGAGGGTAAAATTAACCAAACTGACGAGGCTGCTATTGCGAAGGTGTTTGCTGATATGGAAGCACGAGTTGAAAGCATCAATGTAAGTTTCGTAATGACTAAGGCAGCGAAGTAATCTTACAGATCAGATATCTACAGAACAGGGATGCACCAATCACACAGTGCATCCCTGTTTTTCTTTATGCGCTTCTCCCTGTAGAAGACTATACGTGCTTTACCGAATGCTTACGAATTATCTGTCTTAAAAGAAAATGGCTGTGCTGATTCTGTTTACAAAATAGACTTAGAACGAGAAAATCTACTGGATGTTTTGGAAACAATAAAATCAAGATAACATAAATCAAACTACTATAGTCGGTTGCCCAGATTTTTTATCAAGGCAACCGACTTCTTTTTACGCTGTTTACACCTGCATAGCCTGCCACGCCTGATGTGCAATGATCACATCCTGACGCTCTTTTTCGAGTAGTGCTTCCGTTTCGGGAGTGTAGCCGAGGAACTCGATGTACCCACCATTGTATCCTGTGAGTTTGCAGCGGATACCTGCTTTTTCTAATTTATCCATTCGTTTCTGTGCGGTTTTGGCACTGGAGTATGATAGTGGCCAGAAGTATTTGTCGCCACTATGTCCGTAGGAGTCTTCTCCGAGTACCATTTTGCCTTGCAGTCGTTGGCTGTTATGAAAACTGAAGTATGCACCGCCCAATGCTTGGCGTATTGCCTTGTGTGCAGTGCCTTCGGGGTGCCTGAACACATCGGGCTTCTTGCCTTTGCAATCCAATTTAGACAATTCCACCTTATATGGCTTCTTGTAGGTGCCGACTCCTAATGTAAGGTAGAAGTTGGTGCAGAAGTAATCGGTCATCGGATCGCTGTCATCGAAGTTGTACGACATCACAAAGTCGCAGACATTCTTCATTACCTCTTTGGCTCTGTCAGTGAGCGTCTGATCTCCATCAATGTTGTAATGGTTCACATCGTGGTGGAACACTACGCCTTTATCCTTCTTGAATGCCTCAAAGTCGGCTTTGACAAGGTAGATATGGATAGAGTTATAGTGATGCCTTGATACCGAGAACTTATACTTAGGATAGGTCTCCTTCATCCAGTTACGCACCAACTCCACAATCTCAGGAGTGTGCTGTCCTTGATAGTTGCGACCTTTCCAACGATACTCGTTATATACGAAGTCGGCATACTCCTTTGCCGATGCTCCTGCATAGTCGTTTTCGTAGCCTGAAGCATTTGCTGATATGGTGGTATCGTTCTTCCAAATCTCGTGGAGCTGTTCAAACTCCACATTGATCTGCTGCATCACTTCGGTGCTGCCGCCTTTGTCGGGGTGATTCTCCAATGCCAATCGGCGGTACTCCTTCTTGAGTTCCGCCAATGAATGTATATTCTTAAAGTAAGCCATAGTAGTAGATGTTAGTAGGTTAATACCATTGTGAAATACTCCATGCACTCGGACTCAATGCCGAGACCACTGCAAGAGAGTTCAATGTCGCTCTCTTGCAGGTCGTTTACCTCTTGCAGCTCTCTGAGGTGGCGTATCTCATCATTCAGATACTCCTTTGCAGTCGCTTCATCGCAGTTGCACGAGCCACATATTCTTTCGATGATTTCGTTCTCAGCCATAGCAGTAAGTATTAAGATTGTGACTTGAAATAGAGTTCTCTCTGGGTATCATAGTCATGACCGTTCCACCAATCATTACAAGCGTCAATAAAGGATTGTGATCCATCTTCCGAAGAGTAGTCAGTTTCGTGTAATCCCGTTATGCTCTCCAATGTAATGAAGTCGAGGTCTTTCCACCAGTCTTCCATACGCTGCTTGTAGTCGCTCAATGTGCAGAAATTCTGACTCTGTTCACAGTCTGCACACCATTTACAGTCCGTATCGTCATCATCTACATCACTTAGATATTCTGCGTTGTTGGCATCTACCCAGGCTTGAATCTCTATCTGTCTGGAGCCACAGCTATCACATACAAGAATGTCATCATCGTGTGGTTCCTCTCTTGTAGCCTTGCCGTCATAGAGTGCCACAGCACGATTGACAAGCAGTTCGCGGTTGTTGTCCGAGAGTTCGGCATAGAATCGTTCTGCCGCTCCGAGGATAGATTTGCTTGCAAGGGAGTTCCACTTCTCCCAGAAGTGCTTATAAGCACCTCCGAAGGTAATCTTGCACTCTTCCTCGCCCCAAGCATTCCACATATAGTAGTGGAAACTCGATACTGCATTTACAGGGTCTAATCTCATAGTCGTAATCTTTAAGCGTTATTATCTCTGTTCTCTTCCAACTGCTGCCATACGGCATCATACATCTGTTGCAACCAATCTATGTTGGATGCTCCGAGTTCAAACGGAGTGTGACAGGTAGCCTCAAAGTTTGCCTCCTTCTCGTGGGATACTACCGTCATACTGTTGTTCGTCACTTGAATACCTGTTACCTTGCACTCAAATGGATCCGCATTGTTATCGAACCATATCACCCATACAGGATCATCCTGCTCTTCGGGGAAGGTTATCTCTGTCAGTCCATGCGAGTAGAGCAACTGCCGTATGGCATCAATGATGTCCTTACGGAGTGTCTCTATCCTGTCGGAGAAGTCCATCTTCAGACGCTTTGTTTCGTTCTCTTTCTCTGTGTAGGATAGAATCTGCATATCAGGGTGAACATCGAATTCCCAATCCACATCGTCATCATCAAGTGTAGTGTGAATGTTACCACCCAATACCAGCCCGCAATCCCTTGTTACCATCGTGCGTGCTTCATAGCGGTCATCTGCTGCTACGGTGTAAGTCCCCTCGAAGAGGTATCTTACCTTTACTTCAATCTTCTTCATACATTGATATTTTTATTGTTAATACTGATTTAGTTTGCTGAAACGATGCTTACCTGCTTACCAAAGAAGGTGTCGCATACGCCATATACATGCTTGATGGAGTAATCATATTTGGAGCGTTCATTGTCAAGTCGCAGACGGAAGCCGTAGCCGTCCTTGCGTGCCTTATCCAGTCGGATTCTTACATCGCTCTTGAGTTCCATCTCTATCAGACTGCCACCGCCATACATCGAGCTAAACAGCCCGCAGGTGTTACCTTTTGGGATAATGACCTCTTTTATTTTGAAGTCGGCATCATAGAGGTCACGGAGGTTTACAAGCCCTACATAGGTAAGCAGGTTGGCTCCACAACAGGAGTTCTCCAACTCCTGGCAGAAGTCCTCGTAGGATACTTGTTCCTTACCGTCACGATACTTTCTGTTGGGGAATCTGCCATATACCGTATAGCCTTTCTCCGTCAATGCCTTCTTCACCTTTGCAGGGTTGAGGCGGAGTGTATCAACCATATCTCCGAAGTAACTCTCCTTGTATCGGAAGCCACCTTGTGACTCTAACCAGCAGGAGTTGATGCAGTCGTAGTTGGATAGCATCTCCACCCGTACAGGAATATCTCTGGTGTTCTTGATAAGGTCGTTTACCGTTGTGGAGTCATCACGCTCACGTATCTCGTCCCTTATCTCATCATCGTGTTCCTCGAAGAAGGCTTCTACTTCGTCCTCCTCAAAGTCGTGGAAGTCAATGCAGTGGCTCTTCAGTCCTTTGATAATCTCTTGAGTTGCCTGCTCCTCGGCATCCTCGTACCAATCCTCGACCTTTGACCACAGATCCTCGCAGCCTTGTTTTTCAAGGCATTTCTGTAATAAGTCTCGGTTCTCATCAAAACTTTCCCGATAGTCCACCCATACAAGGGTGTAGTTCTCGTCCATTATGCTTTCGATGAACTCCATTGTGAGTGCTTTCTTTGCTTCGTTCATTTGTCGTTACCTGTGTACGGCAGGATTCTGTTTCCCGTACATATGTCTATAAATGCGAAGAGCGACCTTGTGGCCGCCCTTCAGTTATTCTTTACCGTTGAATATCTCTTCGTATCTCTCTTTCTCCATTTCCGTCTCTGCATTGAAACTGAAATGTGCCGTATATCGGTAACCCGTTCGGGGATTGCCACCGAACATTTGGATAGCCAAATCTATCTCCCAATCCACCTCGCCTATGCCGAGTGATATGCGGTCATAGTGCAGCAGGTGGTGAGCCAGTCGCAGTGCAGCATCGGTCTTTCTTTCGTGCCTCAGATGGTCGAATGCTCGTATCGCTATCTCTCTGTTGGATACCTTGATTGTCGTTTCCATATTCTTTGATGATTAGTTGAACACTCTCTCATCATTCTCTTTATCCCTTGCTGCAAGCATACAGAACGGCATATCCAGTATGCGGTGTGAGAAGCACATATCGGAGTTGTAATCCGTGCGTTGCCACAGCGTGAACCTCTCATCGGCAAACGACCATCGGAAATATCCCGACAGTGAGCCGAACTGAGGGTTTACATTCCTTGCTATGAGATACCTGTTCACATCCATAATGTGCTTTGCAATGAGTATGATGTTGAGTATCTCCACAAATGCCAACTGCGAGTATGGGTCAATCGGCATTACCGGTCCTTTGAAACTGATTTCCATATATCTTTTATTTTTAGTTGTAGTTATCATCGAATATCTCATACTGAAGAGGAAGCATATCGCAGAAGTTGCCCGATATGCCTGTATATACCAAAGCATCATCGGCAATGTCGGCAAGTTCCTCTTCGGTTTCCTGTATGGTGTTACCGTATATATCCTGATAGTGCGATACCATCATATGCGGATCATCGGTTGTTATGTCATATCCGAAGTGTTCGCTCCAAGTGACGAAATACTCCCTTTCGTTCTCATCGAGCCTTTCCATGGCATCGCGTATCTCGAAGAAGTTGGGACATATCCATTCACGCCTTATCAAGTAGTCGGGTATATTCTCCCACTTGGTATATCTGTACTCCGGTTCCTCTTCTTCGGGAAAGAGGTCGGAGCAGGCACAGAGGAATTCTCCCATATCGCTGTAGTCGGACATCTGCACCCAGTAATCCTTGTACTCTTTCCCGTCTAAGATGTGCTGCGTGGTTACGGCAACTTCGGCATTGTTCAAATCCATATTTTCCATAGACTTTCTGTTTAACTTGTTACTCGCTGGCTTCCCCAGCTGATATGTATCTTACCTTCGCTATCAGTAGAGCGTATCAGCAGGCTGTCGATGACCGACATTGTGATATCGAATTCCTCGAAGATTTCTGACTGCTCCTTCACTTCGCCCGTCTTGATGAACTCGTTGAGACGCTCTTTGGTCAGTACCAATGCCATCAGGTTTTGCTCAACGGAGTCCTCGTAGGTGACATAATGCACATCCTTCATCTCCTTGGAGTCGAGGCGTATGAAGCGGAAGTAGAACTGCTCCATCTTGGGTATGTTCCATTGCAGTGACTCTAGTATCACATCGTTGCAGGTAGGTATGTTTACCGAACTGCTCAGGCTCTGCTGTGTGCATATCAGTATGCCGTTGATGGTGGAGTCAAACTCCGTTACGATGCTCTGACGCTTCTTGAACGCCACATCTCCCTTCACAACATATATCGGTCTGTCGGGGAAGCGTTCACGGATATAACTCTCATATAGGTCAAAGGCGGCAAGGGTGGTACAGCCGATGGCTACCTTGCCAGGTATCTTGCGTATCAATGATTCTATGTATCGTGTCTTGCTCGGGTAGTCATCGCCATAGTATCCCGATATGAGGTGTGGTACCGAACAAGCCTTGATAAGCAGCTTTATCTGTCGCATAAGCCTCAGTCCTGCATCCTTCTTCGTGTCACCCGTGCTGTTGTAGTAGAGTTCACAGATACGGCAGAACTCCTCGATGATGACACGATAGACCTCATGTTCTCCCTCTGACGGGCTTACTGTATGTGTCCGTATCTTGTATTTCTCGCCTGCAAAGTCTCGGAACTTACGGGTGATGATGGTCTTGCCTATGAGGTCGAAGAGTTCATCCTTGTTATAGACATCCTGATTCTGCTTCTCTATGCCGAATACCGTAGCCTTGCCCGGACAGTGACAGGCACGAAACAGTACATGACCTCTGAACGCAGGGAATGGCTCTCCGCAGTGGAGATTCCTTTCACACTCTATCTCCTTATCTCTGTTCTCGTGATAGATGCTACTGCACCAACAAGTCATATTGACCGAGTTGTTATAGAGTAATTCAAACTGACTGTATAGCTCTGCGATATTGTTTCGGGTGGTCGTTCCCGTATCGAGAATCTTGTATTTGAGTCTGCGGAAGACTGCCAGGATATGCTTTGTGCGTTGCGATGATGGGTTGGTAATCTCGTCCGACTCATCGAATACAAGGCATAGTTTCCTTGACGATAGTTTCACAAATCGCATAAGGTCGCGTTTGAGTTTGCCGACCATAGAGGTGGATAGCAGCAGGAAGATACCTCTCGGCACATCTTCAAGATCCTTGTATGTGCGTATCACTCTGTATCGCTCCTTGTTGATGGCAAGGAACGGAGTCCAGGTCATATTGGTGGCAATGGCAGGGGCAAGTATCACCACATTGCGTACCTTGCCATATTTGAGCAGATACTTGGCTCTGTGATATACTGCCGCTGTCTTGCCTGAGCCTTGCTGCCAGTTGAGCAGAGCATATCGTTTCTGAAGTACAAGGTTCAGGTCGTGCTTCTGCAACTGCGTGAACTCGCATACCTCGCCATCCTTGTTTACGAAGGTGGCATTATCGAGATACTCGGCAAGGGCATCGTCCGTTTCCATCTCCGAGAATGGTTGGTTCTGTATGTCGTAGAGCCACTGCTTACGGCGGATAAGCCTTTTGGCGATGCGTATCTGTCGCATATTCTCTTCAGTTGCTATCTCCGGCATAGGAAGTATGGTACTATCCAATATGAGGTCATTGATGCTTGCCGCCTTATGCTCTACCTTGTCAAGCAGTCGTGGTGCATACTGCTTGAGTTTGAAACCGTAAGAGGTCTTTACCAATGCCACCTCCTTGCGTGGTACGACATTCTGCGAGGTGATATACTTGCGTATGGTGGCAAGCACCTTGGCCGTAGTGAGTTTCTTGCGTTCCCACTCCTTCATCTGTTCGTTGGTGGCATTCTCAGGTGGCTTCTGGTTACGGAACTTGGTAACAAGTGCCACAGCCTTGTCAATATGCTTGTTGAGCCTTGCGTGAGCCTTCAACTCATACATGTACTTGGCGAGCTTGTACTCGAAGTGCTCCAACTCCTCCTTGTCTATGCGGTTGGTCTCTCGCATAAGGTCAAGACGCAAGCAGTGCTTCATCTCACGGGCTTTCTTTACTCTCTCCTTGAGTTCAGCCATAGAGACGAACTCCTCGGCATTGTAGGGATTCATCTCTATATGCTGTGAACGACGCAGGAAGACCATTATCTTGGTGTTGAAGTTATCTACACCTACCGATGTGAAGGCGTGGGGTGCCAACCTTGTCTGTCCGATGAAGGAGAAATCCTCGTTTACTCTTCCTACACGGCTCTTCTCCCAGAATTCATTTTGCATAAAAGATGCAGGCACAATGATCATCAGAAAACCTGCGGGATTGAGCAGATGATAGGCTTTGTCGATGTAGTACTCCTGTGATAGTCGGAAATCGAACTTCAGATTGAACGGAGGATTACCGATGATGGCATCGAAGCGTTGCTCGGAGTAGTACTGCTGTATGTCGCACTTCTCGATATGTGCATCGGGATAGAGATACCTTGCCACTGCCACAGCCTTGCTGTCAATGTCAAAGCCGTAGGCGTTGTGTTGGTTTGGTAGATGGTTGAAGAAGTTACCCATACCGCAACACATATCGAGAATCATCTCCGATGATGTGGGAGAGAGTACATCTACCATATCCCGACATACCTCGTGCGGTGTGAAGAACTGTCCCATCTCGAACTCCTTCTTTGCCTCGGCATACTCGTGGTAGCTGGCGAAGTCCGACTGCTTGAGGTTGTGCAGTCCTCCGATACCCGTATAGCAGTTGTATATACTCTCCGCAGGAATCATATCCTTACCGGAGTTGATGGCAAAGAGAATCTTCTCGTTGATCTCTGCACGCTTGCCTTGCGGTATCTGTTGTGGTATGATGGCATACATGGCTGTAATGATTGAAGTGGATAAAAACGAAAGACACCCCGCAGGCAGTACCTACGGAGTGTCATACATATCGTGTGGTCATCAGTTCTCGTCTCTTAGTTTGATTTCACCGAGTCGCAGTCGCTTGAAACAACTCTCTGCCGCAGCACTGTCCTTGAACTTAACATCAATACGACCATTGGCATAGAACTTCATGTTCAAGGCATTGGTGGTGGTCAAGTCATACCAGCGAGAAATATCTACATTACGGGTATCAAGTCCCATAATCATCTCGATACTTCCGCAAAGCACATCATCTGCACCAAAGGCAATACCTTCACAGAAACGACTTACCTTGCGATCAGAGTCATATTCGAAGTCATATTCCTTGTAATACTGATAGTGGATAGAGTCCCAAGTGACAATATCGGGGAAGATGATTTTATCCTTCTTCAGTTCAGGCTTCACTTTGCTCCAGTTAGATGGTCTGACCGTTTCAAGGAATCGCTTAATAAGTTCTTCCTCGGCAGTATCTCGGAAACTCTTTCCTCCGAGATGTTCGATAACCACATCTACATAGGTGTTATATACAGGGCGGAAGTCTATCGGAAGAGTCTTCTCATCAATCTTCGGTGCTTCAACAGAGACGCTGTAGGTGTTGTTGAAATAGCCGATGATGCGACTGATGAAATTTCTGATAGCACTGTGACGGCTATCCACCAACTCATTGATGTTCTTGAAAGGAGTAAACTCGTGATGGGTATAATCCTTCTCATCGTTATTGTACCGATAGTGGAGGTCATAGCTGCTTGTGGTAATCTTACCGTTCGCCTCGTGCTTGAGTTTGATTTTACCCTCATACTTCTCGGCTTCTCTTTTGAAAATGTTGTACCACCAGGCAATCTGGTCGAGCGTCTTGTAAAGCTCGTCCTGCTGGTTCTGGCAATAGATACGGTCTTGCTCCGTAATCTTCTCTTCGTTTCTCACTTGTACCTTCAAGATACCTGATAGCAGGTCGGTATGACCTGTTGCTTGACTGTTGTTTAATACTGCTTGTGACATAACATTATATATTTCTTGTTAGTCCGGCTATTCGGGGCCGGAGTTCCCAAACTACAGGCTCTAAAAGGTCGTGTTCTCGTCAGGCAAGGTTGTGTGGAAAAATACAGAAAGCCCCACGGGGCGAGGATGATTTTTCCACGACACCCGCAGGGCTTGACCTTGCTTGGACGAAAAGAACACGAGTTACCTTTGCCTGTGGTTTGGTGAACTCTGGTTACGAAATATTTCTTTACTTGATTCTGTATGAAACTTTTATATTACTTTTGTATCATAAACATAATATTGAGGATGTATGGCTCAAATAGGGAATTGGAAAATTAAAGGATGTTTAGGTAATGGCGGAAATGCAACCGTTTTTAAAGTTTGCAATGACACTGGTGAATATTTTGCGCTAAAAAGATTAGACAGCAAAGAACCAGAAAAAATAGATAGATTTAAAAGGGAAACTTCTTTTATAGAGGAGCACCCTGAGCTGATAACGCAAAAAGTAGTTTTACCTATTATAGATAAGGATCTTGAATGTGAAACCCCATACTATGTTATGCCATTAGCGGAACCATTAAAGAATCGCAAATTAAATTCGTTGGGAGAAAAGTGTGATGCCATATATGATATATTGAATGGGATTGAAGCATTGCATAAGTTGCAAATCGCGCATCGGGATATTAAACCTGAGAATATCTTGTTTTACGATGGAAAACATTATCTGTCAGACTTTGGACTAATCTTTATTGAAGCTGCAATAAGAATTACGAAAGAAAAAGATAAGGAAAGAATAGGTGCTAAAAGAACTATTGCTCCTGAGATGGAAAGGAGTATGGGATATCATGCAAATCCATATAAAGCAGATATTTATTCTGTTGCTAAAACTATATGGATGATTCTAACGGAAGATTATGATTGCTTTGAAGGACAGTATAGTCCAGAAACAACAATTGCCCTAGAACGATATGAAACTATAGGCACATTTGATGACAACATACCACCAAGCATTCCGTATTATACACCATTAGATAAGTTACTAACGGAGTGTACTGATAACGCGCCATCACTTAGACCATCCATTGGTGATGTTATTCATCGCTTCTGTAAATGGATAGAAATAAACTTGGATTTTCATCAAAAGAATAATTATGAATGGCGAGAAATAACCGATAAGTTATTTCCTAGGAATGTTCCATATAAAGTTGTTTGGACAAAACAGGAAGATATTGTTGATATACTCAATTTCCTTTGTAAATATAAAAGTCTAGCGTATGTGTTTTTACCACGTGGTGGAATGCATTATAAAGGTGCTAAGAAGCATACAGAAGAGAGGTTTATAGAAATTGATATGGGGTATATATGTCTATTCCCAGCAAAGTCTTTGACTTTTTACTCTGTAGGAAACGATGCTGAGTGGAATTATTTTAGACTTGATTCATATGATGATATTAAGCCTATTTATTTGAACAATATCCCTCTTGATGCGACTGAAGCAGATGAAGAATTGACTGAATTGTCTCCAAGTGATTATGCCCCATATGAAGTATGGGAAAGCGGAGAAGAATATCAAGGTTATATTCCAACAGAAAATATGAGAAGAGTATGCCGTTATTATCGTGGGGCATTTGTGCTATTCAATACGCGGTCACCATACAATTTAGAATCATCGACCCATAATCGCCATAGTCTTTTTTCTGAAGATGAATTTGAATTTTACATTAAAGGTTGTGCTCAAGGACGCTTCGGTTTGAAGTATAATGAATTTATGTTTGAGGAAATAAAACGATTATTTAGAGAAGAATCATTGTCCAATAATTAAAGAAAATGCTTATCTTTGCACTAAGAAAAGAGTTATTTGAAAAGCATGAGGAATATAGTGTAACAAAACAAGTTAGCAATTTCTTATCCATTGCCCATTCTCATGCAAGTTCTTCTTAATGGTTTGATACTCAAAGAATCTTAATCAAACTACATCAAATATACAAACTTTTAAACATTGAAACCAAATCTTTTTGGAAGTTTTTTTGTTTAATAACTTAGCCGGCAATCCGCGCTTTCAATCATGTCAAGCTTAATAACTTAGCTCCTCTGGCTAAGCGGATGCAAAAGTAGACCTTTTTACAATATAAGCAAAATATATCAGGAATTATTTTGGAATAAAAAGAAAACTTTTTTGTAAGACGCTGATTTGCAAAGGTGTTGTAAAACATAAAAAAAGAAACAGGGAAAGAAAGAGAAAAAGAGGAACACATTATAATATATACGCGCATGCGTATACGCGTGCGAGAGAAAAAAAAGAAGAAGGATAAATTAAGGAAAGAGGAAGAAGGAGATACTTAAGATGACATGGGAGAGATTTTGACAAAACAGGAAGGAAGAGGCAGGGAGAGAAAAAGGGGGTGTAAAATATTAGAAACAAGCGGAGAGAGACTCGTAGAGAAACAAGGCGATCATCGTAGAGAAACGGAGCGATCTCCGTAGAGAAACGGGGCGTTTCTCGTAGAGAAAAAAAGGAGAAGATAATTGATTGAAAACCAGGATATTACAAAACACAAGATTGTACACTTATTTTATTGAAAAACAAGAGGAAAGGGAGGAAAACAAAAAGAAACAAGAATGGAAAAATAAAGACAAATACTAAGCTAAGATTTATAGTATAGACAACACATATATAACACGCAAAATACCAATATCATACTGGTGATAATATACCTTTCTTATAGTCACAACACCCGGATGTTTTCTATAACAACATCTGGGTGTTGTTGTTTCTTTATCTTTAAGTTATTCTCATATCGAAGCTATCGCTTACATATATAAAGGCATATTGCTAAGGATAAGAGCATTGTACAAGTTGGATATTCTCTATAAAAACAGAAAGAATACAAGTTTTTTTGTAGAATCTCATTCACAAGCAATGTGCTTCTCTCATAATAATGGCTTAGTATGGACCGGCAAAGTTTATTTGACAGAATCGGATTGAAGAATATAAATGGATGACGAAAAAAAAGAAAAAGCCTTTCCTCTACGGTAAAACTATACAAAAGATAGAATAATACCGCTGGAAAGGTTTCTTTGAAAGAACTTACCTAATTACTTGTTGAACTAAAAATAAGTTCTCAGAATCTCTAATTAAAGTAATATAAGAATATAGCAATCCCCTCGAGCGCCTTCTTAGGCTGATCTTTAATCTCAATAACAAATTTGATTTCAGCTTTTGCCACACCGCGCAGATTGGTCAGAGAATGAAGGCTTGCCACCATACGAACACTCTGTCCGGGTAATACAGCCTGACCGAACTTCATCTTATCCATACCGTAATTTATCATCATCTTCAGGTTGTTCACTTCAATAATCTGGTTCCACATATAAGGAAGCAACGATAAAGTAAGATAACCATGAGCAATGGTACTATGATACGGGCTTTCTACTTTGGCACGCTCTGTATCGACATGAATCCACTGATGATCCAAAGTTGCATCGGCAAAAAGATTAATACGTTCCTGCGAAACTTCCAAATAATCCGAAACTCCGATTTGTTGACCTACTAACTTTTCAAATTCCTCATACGAATTGATAATAACCTTCTCCATATTTCTTATATTAAATTGATATTTTACAAAAAAACATTTTAGTACGTACTGTCACATACGTACTAAAATGCCACAAAGATATAATTTTTTTGGATTAAGCAGGAGTTTTTATATGACAGACGTTTCGTATGCACTGGTCAACATTTCATAATCGGCATCTGTATACTCTCCTTTTTCCCGCACTTTCTGTGCTTGCTTGATGAAAGTTTCAACTTGTGCCAAGAATGCCTGATAAGCTTTCATATCGTTTTCGTGTCCAGCTACGACAGGAAGTTTTCTGGCTGCCTCCAATTGCCCGGTAAGTTCGGCTATTTTCAGGTCAATACGTGCAGTTTCCATCACAACATGCTTACGGGCATACAAATTAATAATACTCTGCATCGTAGATGCCATTTTACGAACAGACATAATTTGCTCTTTCAACGGGCTGTCTGCCAGAAGCACCTGTTCAGCCTGTTCGGTAAAAGGACTCAGAATATCAAAAACATTCATTTTATACTCAGCCATCTCTATACTCAGCCGATAACTCGCTTCGAGAAGCTGGTTCGCCTTAGTATAATCCTTTGTTTTCAAATAAGACAAATAGGTATTGAAATTGGAATAGAACTGAGCTCTTGAACGAAACAGACCTGCATAATTCTGTTTCAGGTTCTGACGGGTTTCTTCGTTAAAGCAAGTACCTGGATTCATCAGCATCACAGTATCTTTCTCAGAAATGGCAGGAGGTGTAATGGGCGTAAGAGCGGGAGCTTTACCTTTCTGTTCCATATATCCCAGAACGGCATTTACGTCTTTCTCATTCACTACATCTTTCAATACACTAAGAGAAGTGTTGTAATACTTAACTACTTCCATTGCATCTTCTACATTTGCCGTACTCACAGAAGTAGTTGATTGACTCTTATTTCCTCCCGAACAAGAGGCCAGCAAAAAGGCACTGATCAGTGCTCCAAATAATAATAAATTCTTTCTCATAATTCTTTTCTTTAATAATTTTATAAACAAGATAAGCCAAAAGACAGGCGACATTGCACTAATAACAATATAAATGACGTTTTGCTTTCGGATATTTTATAAATTTAAAAAAGAAGCAGATATTTATCATATAAACAAAAAAAGGCTACGCATCACGCGCAGCCAATCCTTGTTAACCTTAAATCTAATACTTATGAAAAAAACACTGTACAAAGATACCGATTCTCAGGAAATCAGCAAATTTCAGAGCCTTTAAAGGCCATATTATAACATGGTTTAATGGTAAAGAGATCGCGTTAACACTTTAGACTTATTACGTTAACAATTAACATATACATTCACAATCCGGAGAGGTAACATATGGACATAAAAAAAGGCTATCTATCCCAGACAGCCAATCTTTGTTAACCTTAAATCTAATACTATGAAAAACACAATGCAAAGGTACGTATTTTCGGGAAACCTCCAAATATCCGGGCCATAACAGGGCGTATTATAACATGGTTTAATAGAATCGATCTGCCATTAACACATTCAGCGTATTCCGTTAACATTTAACAGATTTATAAACAAATGAGCAGATAAAAGAATGGCAGATGCAAAAGTCACTAATGAAAACGGAAATCGTATTAAACCAAGATATAGAAAAATAACCTTTTCTTATAGCTGATTGTTTTAAAACAGAAGAACCCACATAAACCATTCTATCATGAACAGATTTGAAAATAAAGTAGCCATCATTACCGGTGCAGCCAGCGGTATTGGAGAGGCAACCACCCGTCGTATCGTATCCGAAGGAGGGAAAGTAATAATCGCTGATTATTCTAAAGAAAAGGCTGACAAGTTGGCTGCCGAACTAACCCAGTCCGGAGCAGATGTGCGTGCTACTTATTTCTCGGCAACCGTACTTCAAAGCAGTAAAGAACTGGCAGAATTTGCCATGAAAGAATATGGACAGGTAGATGTACTGGTAAATAATGTGGGCGGAACCGATCCCAAACGAGATGGCAATATCGAGAAACTGGACATAGACTATTTTGACGAAGCATTTCATCTTAATCTATCCTGTACAATGTATCTTTCACAACTCATTATACCTATAATGAAGGCACACGGTGGAGGTAATATTGTTAATGTGGCTTCCATCAGCGGAATTACTGCTGATGCAAGCGGTACACTTTATGGCGCAAGTAAAGCCGGGGTAATTAACTTGACCAGATACATCGCCACACAAGTAGGCAAAAAGAACATCCGTTGCAACGCCGTAGCTCCCGGACTTGTACTCACTCCTGCCGCTTTAAACAACATGAATGAAGATGTACGTAATATTTTCTTAGGACAGTGCGCTACTCCTTATCTGGGAGAACCGCAGGACATCGCAGCTACTATTGCCTTTCTGGCCTCGGAAGATGCACGATACATCACCGGACAAACCATAGTAGCAGATGGAGGACTGACCATACATAACCCGACAGTAGAATTGGCATAACCTCCTTCAACATATCATATACTATATTTTTCTTAAAACTAACCACTTAGCCTGTTTAAACTTTCCTCTTAAAAGCTCTCTTCAGCTTATCCCAAGGAAATTTTAAACAGGCTTTTAAAATTTATTTTCTTTTTCCTTTTGATGTTACCGATAGGAAACATACTTTTGTGACCAAGTAGTAACAACAATAGAATAATGGAAAAAGAAGTAATTAAAAACAGGCAAACCACAGAAATGAATCTTATCAAAGCCGTTGACGAACTTATCGAAGAAAACGGATTCGAAGGATTGGGCATAAATGCTGTAGCAGCTAAAGCCGGAGTTTCCAAAATGCTAATTTATCGCTATTTCAATTCATTGGATGGATTAATAGCAGCTTACATACAGCAACATGATTATTGGATAAACTTCGACGAACAACTACCGGACGAAGAGCACATAGGCGAGTTTATCAAAGAAATATTCAAAAGACAAATTGCTATGCTAAGACAAAGCTACACACTCCGAAGGTTATACCGATGGGAATTGACATCCAACAATACTTTTATAAAAGAACTACGGGAAAAGAGGGAAGCAAAGGGCGTATGGCTGGTGGATGCTGTCAGCAAACTATCTAAACATCCTCAGAAAGAAACCGCAGCGATGGCAAGTATTCTCACTGCTGCAATCAGCTATCTTAGTTTGCTGGAAGAAAACTGTCCGGTTTTTAACGGGATTAATATTCAGACCGAAGACGGCTGGAAAGAATTGGAAGAAGGCATTAATATACTGATAGATATTTGGTTAGAAAAACGATAAAAAAGAAAATGAACAAGATGACAATAATAGGAATCTACATTTTGGCCCTGTTATCGGGTGGATGCAACAAAGATCTGGTGGAGTATCACAGTAACGACATCAGGATATCTATTGAAAAAGGAGATGAATGGTTACATAATTTCCCACTGTTTTTAGGCATCAACAAAAAGAACCCGCCACAAATTGCAATATGGACAGAAGATACAGAAGGACATTATCTCTCTACAATCTATGTAACACACAAAATAGCTACGCAAACCTGGCAGGCAGCAGGAGGAAACCGAAGGAAAGAAGCACTTCCGCACTGGTGTTATTCCAGAGGTATAAAGTATGAAGACGGACTATACCTGCCAACAAAGAAATCACCTTTGACAGATGCTGCCACCGGAGCAACTCCTAAAGGAAGTTTTGATGTAAAACTAACCCCAACGGGAAAGATAAAGAAATTCATTGTAAAAGTGGAAATAAATCACTCAACCGACTGGAATGATGCCTATCCGAAATCGGCCCAGCAAGGAGATTCCAACTACTCAGGGGGAAAAGAAGGAAGTGGGCAACCGGCACTGGTCTACGCAGCGGAAGTGAATCTGACGTCAGGAGAAAAAGAGTTTCAGTTAAACCTCATTGGACATAGTAGTCCGGACGGAAGCGACGGAGACATTACAATGGACATCTCCTCAATAACAACCGCACTGAACATTGTAAAAGGCATAACTATAAACCTGAAATAATGAAACGATTTATCCTCCCGCTACTTGTATTATTTAGCTCAACGATAACTGTTCTGGGACAAACCGATACAAAAAGATTTCCTATACTACCAATTTGGGGACAGGACTTCCGATGAGTTCTCCGGCCCATACACCATTCATATGGGAGGTTATGGGACATTATCACCTTAATCAACGATTTGCAATGGGTGTCGGTACAGGGCTTTCAGTGTACGAAAGAGTACTTATACCCCTTTATGCAAACGTGCAATTCTTCGTCACCAAACCCAAAAAGCTGACTCCATATCTTGCATGTAATGCCGGCGGCGCATTTGCTCCTGGCAAAGAAGCCAATGGAGGTCTATACCTCTCTCCTTCCGTCGGAATACAGCTGAAGATATCACATAAACTGAAAGTAAATTTGGCTATAGGATATGAATTGCAGAAACTGAAACGGGTTAAAAAAGACTCGAACGAATATTTCACAACGGAGTTTGAAGAACAATTATCCCACAATTCAATAACCTTCAAAATAGGATTGACGCTATGAAAGAAAAAAAAGCTGACTATCTATTCATGATAGAACAAGCCACAAAAGCACCTTCGGGACATAATACACAGCCATGGTTGTTCCGCATCTGCGAAGATAGCATTGAAATACATCCGGATAACCGGAAAACATTGTATGTGGTAGACAGAAACCGAAGAGAAATGTTTGTTTCACTGGGGTGTGCCACGGAAAATCTATGTATAGCAGCCGAAAGTATAGGATATGCCAGCAAGATACATGTTTCGGAAGAAGGAATCATCTCCATAGAACTTCATTCCGTGGACAATCAGAAAAATCCATTACTCTCCGGACAAATAACCAGAAGGCAAACCAACCGAAGTATATATAATGGAAAACAAATTCCGGAAGAGGTAATCAGAGAGTTACTTACCCTTGAAAAAGAGGAATACATCGGGATATACTGCTGGCAGAAACAGAGCATAGAGTTCAACAAAATACGGGATTACGTACTGGCAGGAAATAAAATACAAATGAGTGACAGTCGTTTCAAAAACGAACTGAAAAGTTGGATGCGGTTTAACAAGAAGGATGAGCAACAAACCCTGGACGGATTGAGTTATGCTGTATTCGGAGCCCCTAACCTCCCCAGATGGCTATCACGTCTCATAATGGGAGCATGTCTGACACCCGGGATGCAAAACAAAAGTGATGAAAAGAAAGTAAACTCCTCCTCTCATGTTGTACTTTTCACTGTTGAAAATGATTCTATCCCGGAGTGGATTCAACTTGGACGCACACTGGAACACTTCTTACTAAAAACGACGGAAGCAGGCATTGCCACCGCCTTCATTAATCAACCTTGCGAATTGAAAGTACTGGCGGAGCAAATGCAATGCGAGGTAATTCACCAAACAGGAAAAGAAAAAAGAATCCCGGTAGTATTGTTGCGTATGGGATATGCCAAAGCAATGCCCTACTCTCCCAGAAAAGAGAGAAATGAAGTAATTATATCTGAGTAGAGTAGCGTTTCTTCTCAACAAATACTAACTTTATAGTGTTTTCTTAAAAAAGACCTACAGATGATGATTCATACCATACTCGATACGGACCTCTACAAGTTTACCACTTCGTATGCTTATATAAAGTTGTTTCCCTATGCAATAGGGACTTTCAGTTTCAAAGACAGAGATGAAACCGTATACACAGAAGCATTTCTGAGTAAACTGAAAGCAGAAGTGGCCAACCTGGCTAAAGTGACATTGACTGATAAAGAACTGGAATATATGACCCGTAATTGTAGATTCCTGCCACGGGTATATTGGGAATGGCTCTCTTCTTTCCGGTTCCAACCGGAGAAAATAGACATTTATCTGGATGAAGAACATCACCTGAATATCGAAATAACGGATTACCTCTATAAATCGACACTTTACGAAGTACCCTTGCTCGCCATTGTTTCAGAAATAAAAAACCAGATACAGGGAAACGTAGCCAACACGGAAGAGATAATCTGCAAACTATCCGAAAAGGTGGTACTCTCAAATGAACATCAGTTGTCATTCTCTGAATTTGGTACACGAAGGCGGTTTTCTTTTGATGTGCAGGACAGAGTGATAAGCTATTTAAAAAAGTCTGCACACTACTGCACAGGCACATCAAACTGCTACTTTGCTATGAAGTATGAGATGAAGATGATGGGAACGCATCCACACGAATGGTTCATGTTTCATGGAGCGCAATTCGGTTACAAACATGCCAATTACATAGCACTGGAAAACTGGGTAAATGTGTATGACGGCGATCTGGGTATCGCACTGTCCGACACTTATACTTCTGACATCTTCTTGACTAATCTCAGCCGCAAACAAGCAAAACTATTTGACGGTGTACGATGCGATTCGGGAAATGAATTAGAATTCATCGATAAACTGACTGCACGCTACAAAGAACTTGGTATCGATTCAACCACTAAAACAATTGTATTCAGCAATGCACTCGACTTTGGCAAAGCACTGGAAATACAGGAATATTGTCGTGGAAAAATAAGATGCGCCTTCGGTATAGGTACCAATCTGACGAATGATACCGGATTTAAACCTTCTAACATTGTAATGAAGCTAACCCAATGTAAAATGAATGTCAATCAGGAATGGCGCGAATGCGTAAAACTGTCTGATGATATAGGAAAACATATCGGTAGCCCAGAAGAAGTGCGGGCATGTTTATACGATTTACGACTGGGATAACCGATACTCCTGTGGAGCCATTCCAACGCTTAAATAACAAGTATAAATAAGAAAAATCTATGTAGATACAGACTTTTCGGGTAAATCCTTAAAAGAGTTGCCTGATCTTCTCCCGCTCTCCGACAAACCATACCAGATCACCTAACAGAAAAGTAGCATCCTTATCCAGAGGAACCAGCGCACCATTCCGCTCAATTGCTACAACAATGCTATCATACTTTTCACCCAAGCGGGATTGGACAATGCTTTTATCCAGGAAATGAAAAGCCTCATTTACTGTGAAAGAGTGCAGATTCATCTCTTGGTACATCTCTTCTGTACCCGGTACTCCTTGCGGGCTTTCTATTTCGTCACGAAACTTTTGCAGTTGCCGATCCGTACCAACCACTGCCAGTTTATCCTGTGGATAAATCCGTTCAGAACTTTTGGGGATGTATATCTTAAGATCACCACGGACAATAGCTACCACATTCACACCAAATTCCTGCCGGAACGAAAGCTCACCCAAAGACTTACCTATATAACGCGAATAAGGAGACACAAGAACGGAGGTAAGTTCAATGTCTTTATTATTGAACTCACTGTTGAAGCTCGTTTTCAACGGATGATGTTTTTTGGCAACCTCTTCCCGCAGATTAAGATTGGTTAGAAAATGAGTTTCCAGGCGCGAATATTGAGTAAGATCTTCCCGAAGGATAAGAATCAAAGCCACCACAGCTACAGCAATAACCACTCCTATCCCAATATTCAGATGAAAATAACTGATGACCACTGCTGAAATAAAGAAAATAGCAACAGAAACCCGGAACAGTACTAAAGCAACAAGACGACCGTGATTGTAATTCTCATCTTCCCACAGTTTCAGAAATATTGCAGAAGAATTGTACTTATTGGAGATAAGCGCCCACAAAAAAGGAGTCATGAGTAAAAGAGTAGCCAGACACATCGCTAAATTGACCCATATCGTCACAGGAGTAAACAATTCGCTGACAGCAGGATATAGAGTTTTCACAGACAATAGCCAGATAGCAGTAAGCAGTACACTATAAATAATGACTCTGCCAACAATGTTTTTTAATAGTTTCTTCCAGTCACTATCGTGATTCACCGTCTTTTTACCGGAAGCATAACGAGCTAACATTTCCTGAACTTTGGGTGGTAATACTTTATAAAGCCATTCGGCAAAAGGATTTGCCAAGCGAATAAAATAGGGAGTAGTGAAAGTTGTAATAACAGATACAGCCACAATAATCGGAGAAATAAACGGATCAAGTACTTTGAGAGAAACACCCAAGCCGGCAATGATAAAAGCAAATTCTCCGATTTGTGCCAAACTGAACCCGGATTTGATGGAAATATTCAGTGACTCCCCCGACAAAAGAACACCCAATGAAGAGAATATGGCTTTACCGATAATGGTGACCAGTGTAATAATAATAACCGGCCAGGCATATTCAACCAATACAGCCGGATTGACCAACATACCGACAGACACAAAGAAGATTGCTCCAAAGAGGTCTTTCACCGGTTGTATAATATGCTCAATATGTTCCGCCTCAATCGTTTCAGCTAAAATAGAACCCATAATAAATGCACCCAAAGCAGCCGAGAACCCGGTATAGGTAGCCAGCACTACCATTCCCAAACAAAGCCCGAGAGAAACAATCAGAAGTGTTTCATTATTCATCAGCTTCTTTACTTTTTTCAAGAAAGCCGGAAGGATAAAAATACCGATAAGGAACCACAGTATCAGGAAGAAAACAACCTTAAGCACACTTACCAACAACTCTTCACCCACAAAATCTTTGCTTACTGCCATCGTAGAAAGCAGAACCATCATCAGAATAGCAATCAAATCCTCCACAACCAGTGTACCGAATACAATACCTGTAAACCGCTGGCTACGCAACCCCAGATCATCGAAAGCCTTGATAATAATGGTAGTGGATGACATAGACAGCATTCCACCCAGAAAAATAGAATTCATGGTACCCCATCCCAGCAGATATCCCACCATATAACCTATCAGCAACATACTGATAACTTCAGTAGTTGCCGTGATAAAGGCTGTTGACCCCACATTGATAAGTTTCTTGAAACTAAATTCCAGACCGAGAGCAAAAAGCAGAAAAACAACTCCTATTTCGGCCCAGATATTAATATTTGCTATATCCCCTACAGTAGGGAAAATGTGGACATAAGGACCAGCCAGTAATCCGGCAACAATATAGCCTAAAACTAAAGGTTGCTTTAACCATTTAAACAATAAAGTTATAATACTTGCGGATATCAATATCAGTGCAAGGTCGGCAATCAAAGTTGGTAAATGGGACATGAAATGTATTTTTATAGGTTTTTATTTTGCATAAGGTCACGTACCTCATTTAAAACAACAAAAAAAGAGGGCATTGTGTTTCAACTGTCAGGCTTTTACACCTGCTTTTTTATTCAGACTGCACAAAAAGTAAACTTTCGTGCAAAAAAGATTCGTCCTATTCAATAATTCTCTATATTTGCGCCCGATTTGGTTCGGAATCCGTGGTCAACGGATGAAGATTAAAAGGGAATCGGGTGTAACTCCCGGACAGTCCCGCTGCTGTGAAGCTCTATAGAACATCTTATAAATTAACCAGATTCGCGCCACTGACGGAGGTAAAAAATCCATCGGGAAGGCCTGTAAGATGAGAGTCAGTCAGAAGACCTGCCAGTCTAAATTTATACTTTCTCACCTCGTGGGTTAGGAAAGAAAGTATCGCCGTTTAGCCCCAAATCTTAGAAATACTGTGTTTTCACCGGGTGGAGTGTGTCCACAGGGTGGAAAAGCACTAATATGTATATGCATTTAATTGAGAAATGAATATGATAAAAAGAATCTTAGTTGCCAATCGCGGAGAAATAGCCGTGAGAGTAATGCGCTCCTGCCGGGAGATGGAAATAGCAAGTATCGCTGTTTTCTCAGAGGCAGACCGCACCGCAAAGCATGTGCTCTACGCCGATGAAGCTTATTGCATCGGTCCGGCCGCATCAAAAGAGAGTTATCTGAATATAGAAAAGATCCTTGAAGTGGCGAAGATGTGCCATGCAGATGCCATACATCCGGGATATGGCTTCTTATCGGAAAATGCCACATTCGCCCGCCGTTGCCAGGAAGAAGGGATCATCTTTATCGGTCCGAATCCGGAAACGATGGAGGCAATGGGAGATAAAATTGCTGCCCGTATCAAAATGATTGAAGCGGGCGTTCCGGTAGTTCCAGGTACGCAGGAAAACCTGAAAAGCGTGGAAGAAGCCGTAGAACTGTGCAACCAAATAGGCTATCCGGTAATGCTGAAAGCTTCTATGGGCGGTGGCGGAAAAGGAATGCGACTGATCCACAATGCTAATGAAGTAGAAGAAGCCTACACTACAGCCAAAAGCGAATCGCTCTCCTCATTTGGAGACGATACCGTATATCTGGAGAAATTCGTTGAGGAACCACATCACATTGAATTTCAGATTCTGGGTGATAAACACGGAAATGTAATTCATCTATGTGAACGTGAATGTTCCGTACAACGCCGTAACCAGAAAATCGTAGAAGAAAGTCCTTCGGTATTTATAACCCCCGAATTACGCAAAGATATGGGCGAAAAGGCAGTAGCTGCCGCCAAAGCCGTCAACTATATCGGTGCAGGAACAATTGAGTTTCTGGTAGACAAACACCGCAACTACTACTTCTTAGAAATGAATACCCGCTTGCAAGTAGAACATCCGATTACAGAGGAAGTTGTGGGAGTAGACCTGGTAAAAGAGCAAATCAAAGTAGCAGATAACCAGGTGTTGAAGTTAAAACAAGAAGATATCAAACAACGCGGACACGCTATTGAATGTCGTATCTGCGCAGAAGACACCGAAATGAACTTCATGCCCAGTCCGGGAGTGATCAAACAGATTACTGAACCAAACGGCATCGGTGTACGCATTGATAGCTACGTATACGAAGGATATGAGATCCCTATCTACTATGATCCGATGATTGGTAAACTGATTGTATGGGCTACCACCCGCGAATACGCCATTGAGCGCATGCGCCGGGTACTCCACGAATACAAACTGACAGGAGTGAAAAACAACATCAGTTACCTGCGTTGTATCATGGATACTGCCGACTTTGTAGAAGGGCATTATGACACCGGTTTTATTGCAAAGAATGGCGAAGCACTGCAAAAGTGTATCACCCACACCAGCGAACGTTCTGAAAAGATTGCCATGATTGCCGCCTATATGGATTATCTGATGAATCTTGAAGAAAATAGCGGATCGGCTACCGATAACCGTCCGATCAGTAAGTGGAAAGAATTCGGACTACATAAAGGGGTATTAAGAATATAATAATGTGCCAATTGGCTACGCTGTATTGCCGAAAAACATTGCTACATTGGCATATTAGCATATTGGCACATTGACATATTTATTGGCACATTATTTAAATGATTAATTATGGAAATTCATATAGGAAACCGTGTGGCCGAGATAGAATTGGTCAGCAAGGAAGATAATAAAGTGGTACTTACCATAGACGGACAGACGTTTGAAGCAGATGTAGTAATGGCAGAAAACGGAACCTGTAACATTCTGATGGATGGACACAGCTCCAACGCACAGCTGATTCGCGGTGAGAACGGAAAGAGTTATAAGGTAAATACACACTATAACAGTTACAATGTAGAAATTGTAGATAGTCAGGCAAAATACCTCCGTATGCGCAAAAAGGGAGATGAAGAACAGAACGACCGCATCACCTCTCCAATGCCGGGCAAGGTTGTGAAAATTCCCGTTAGTGTGGGCCAGGAAGTAAAAGCCGGAGACACCGCCATTGTCATTGAAGCAATGAAAATGCAAAGTAACTACAAAGTAACTTCGGACTGTCGCATTAAAGAAATACTGGTACAGGAAGGTGATAGCATCACCGGTGACCAGACATTAATAACCCTTGAAACCATAGAGTAAAATGGAAGAAATAAATAAAGCATATGCCGCGTTTAAAGAACGTGACCGCATCGCATCCCTTGGTGGAGGTGTCGATAAGATAGAAAAGCAACACGAAAGTGGAAAAATGACTGCCCGCGAACGTATTGACATGCTGCTGGACAAAGGTACTTTCGTTGAACTGGATAAGTTAATGGTGCACCGGTGTACCAACTACGGCATGGACAAAAACAAGATTCCCGGAGATGGTATTGTGTCCGGTTATGGGAAAATAGACGGCCGCCAGGTCTTTGTTTATGCTTATGACTTCACGGTATATGGTGGTTCACTCTCGGCATCCAATGCAAAGAAGATTGTGAAAGTACAACAGCTGGCATTAAAAAACGGAGCTCCTATCATCGCTTTAAACGATTCGGGTGGTGCCCGCATCCAGGAAGGTATCGAAAGCCTTTCGGGCTATGCTGATATCTTCTATCAGAACACAATGGCAAGCGGGGTAATTCCTCAGATTTCAGCCATTCTGGGTCCATGTGCCGGCGGTGCCTGTTACTCTCCCGCACTGACGGACTTTATCTTTATGGTAAAAGAAAAGAGCCACATGTTTGTGACAGGCCCGGATGTAGTAAAAACGGTGATCCACGAAGAAGTGAGTAAAGAGGAATTGGGTGGTGCAATGACACATAGCAGCAAAAGCGGAGTGGCTCATTTCATGGCCAACAGCGAAGAAGAGTTGCTGATGAGTATCCGCGAATTGCTTTCTTTCCTGCCACAAAACAATATGGACGAGGCTAAGAAGCAAAACAGTACCGATGACATCAACCGTGAAGATACATCACTGGATACAATTGTCCCGGCTGACCCAAACGTACCGTATGATATGAAAGATATCATTGAGCGTGTGGTAGACAACGGCTATTTCTTTGAAGTAATGCCCAACTTTGCCAAGAATATCCTCATTGGTTTTGCACGTTTGGGCGGACGCTCGGTAGGTATCGTAGCCAATCAGCCGGCTTATCTGGCAGGTGTGCTTGATATTGATGCCAGTGACAAGGCAAGCCGTTTCATTCGTTTCTGCGACTGTTTCAATATTCCGTTGATCACCTTTGAAGATGTTCCGGGATTCCTGCCGGGATATACGCAAGAGAATAACGGTATCATACGCCACGGAGCAAAGATTGTATATGCATTTGCAGAAGCAACCGTACCTAAGATCACAGTTATCACCCGTAAAGCATACGGTGGTGCCTACATCGTAATGAACTCCAAGCAGACCGGAGCAGACGTAAACTTTGCTTATCCAAGTGCTGAAATTGCGGTAATGGGTGCTGATGGAGCGGTAAATATTCTGTTCCGTAAAGCAGATGCAGAAACAAAAGCAAAAGAGCTGGAAGCCTATAAAGAAAAGTTTGCCAACCCTTATCAGGCTGCCGAATTGGGCTTCATTGATGAAATAATCCTGCCGAAGCAAACCCGTAAGCGTTTGATCCAGGCTCTGGAAATGACAGAAAATAAGATGCAGACCAATCCGCCTAAGAAGCACGGAAATATGCCGTTGTAGAGCTTATTTAGTTGAAAGTTGAGAGTTGAAAATTAGCTACGCTCAACTTTCAACTAAATACGAGAATAATAGCCAGCTAAACAGGTAATATAGCCATTTCCTCAAATATCGTAACACTCTATCTTTGCACCATGAGATCAAAAACAAAAAGGAGTGTCTATCGTTATAAAATGGTCAACGTTGAGTCAGAATCTCTGCAAAGCTATTGAGATGACGTTCGTCCGTACCACAACAGCCTCCACAAATTTTTAATGGGAAATCCCAGAGTAACGTCATCAATCTGTCTGCCAGCTCTTCGGGAGAAGAAGATTCCAGATGGGTACACCCTTCCAATTCTTCGGGAGTTAATACGGAAGCATTAGCCTGAAGCCCCTGAAAGCGTTCGCGCACCAGAGGAGTATCATTATGCGAATGTGATAAAGCCTGGTGCAGCACATCGGGATGTACACAGTTTGCCATATAGCAAAGTGGACGGGTGGTTGCCTCTTTATCTATTGTATCAATAGCATCATGGATAAAACTTCCATCCAACAACCGTCCGTCACGACGAATCATAAAGCTGATGATATAGGGTAATCCGGTTGCTGCCATTGCATTGGCCATACCAATGGTCTCGGTGAGTTGAGGCATAATGCCTGCAAACAAATAGTCGGCGCCTGCCTCAGCCAGGGCACGAACAGTAGGATAATGAAATTGTGTTGCTTCTTCCACCGAGAGATGATAGCGTCCATCATAAGCATCGCCCCGGCAACCGGCCAAACCACCAATATAGACGGGAGTAGAAGCTGTATCGCGAAGTTCCGAAAGAAAGGCAACATTGTCCCGCAATATATCCCGGTTGCGGTAAACCGAACCGGATATTCTTTCTGTATTAGCTCTGCGGGTAGGTGTCATCAGCATCAAAGGCAACTGATGCCGGGTGGCAATGTCAATGTATTGTTTATAAATGCCTGCCAGGACTTCACGGTAAGAATCATTATAGATTAAAGCAGCATGGATAAGATTTTCATCCAGAGGGATATGAAACTCACGACGCAAACGCTCTACAACGGCTCCTTCGGTAAGAATACAAGGAGAAGTCCGGTAAGTACCAACAAAAGATAACTGATTCATGTAAGGTAAGTTTTTAGGTTTTTATTTCGTATTCGCCGACAAATATAGGGTTTATTCTCACAGTCCGGTTGTCCGTTCTTGCTAAATTCACATCCCTTTATAATCTTTCAGAAAACCTTCCATTAACCATTTCGCCAATGCCTGCCGGTTGGAAGGAATAACCAGTCGTCTTTGGTCAAGTGTGTTCTGGATATTACCCAGTTCTACAAATACAGATACGGGAGTTGTATGAGCCAATACATATAGATTCCGCCCACTCACTGTTCCGGAGAAACCGCGGTTTGGTTGATGTTTTCCATACTTCGACTCAAAAGTGTCTTTCATATTATTCGCCAATCGTTTACTATCAGCTTTGCGGTTGGAGTGGTAGAAAAATACATCCGTCTGCGTTCCTTTACTACGGCTATCTACATGAATAAAGATGGCACGGCAATACTTATAGTTTTTACGGTCATTGCGATACAGGGCATTTATTTTGTCACATCGCTGTTGCAGACGTTGCACCTGATTCAAGGGAATGGGGTCTCCCATACAAGTCTCCCGTTTACTGTTAGAGAGGTAAGCATCGTCACGGATTCCGTCTTTGGCATCTTGAATAATGATATGTACTTCTGCTCCTTCCTGCATCAGGTTACGTGCCAGACGCAGAGCAATATCATAGGCATATTCATCCTCGTGAAGCTCGTGCTTCCCCACCCTGCCAATAGCTCCGGGATCAGGTCCGCCATGCCCGCTGACCACATAAAAACAGGCACCAGCCAGGCGACTGGAGGTTACTTTTGTATTTGCCAGCAATTTTCCGAAGAGAGGTTCATTGATTTCTGTCCGCCGTGCAGGTTTGGGTTTATCCTGCTTCTCAACGTTTTTTCCGGCAGGAGCAGACTTAGCCGTAGCAGCAGATACAGAACTTTTTGCAGGAGGAATCAGATAGGTAACTCCCATTTTAAGTGTTTTATCTTTTCCTAATTTAGCTTTGTTCAACTCAACAAAATCATCATAGTACTTCTTGGGAGCACGGTTGTGGCGCAGTAGAAAAGACGAAATTCCTTCACCGGCTTTCGGAGTAGCTTTCTGCTGCGCCCACATATCCGGGGCAACAAACAGAAAAGAGATAAACAGAAAAAGACAGAGGAGACGATTCATATTTAATTGAAAATTGAAAGTTGAAAGTTGAAAATTATTTAATTGACAGTTATTCAATTGACAATTGACAGTTGACAATTGACAGTGGGCTGCGCGGATACGAGTTATGTGTTCAATGTCAATAGGTAACCGTTCGTTGAACAATTGCCAACTGGATAACTGTCAACTGTCAACTGTCAATTAAATAATGTCAATTGAATAACTCCGCAAAGATAACCTTTTAAACCAATTATTTTCTCTACTTTTGCATCGATATAACTTTTTTAAGGCAATAAATCTGAAAACCCAATAACAATTATGGCAAAACAATTCAAACCCGAAACCCTGTGTGTACAAGCAGGATGGACTCCTAAAAAAGGGGAGCCACGTGTGCTGCCCATCTATCAGAGTACTACTTTCAAATATGAAACCAGTGAGCAGATGGCCCGTTTGTTTGATCTTGAGGATAGTGGTTATTTCTACACCCGCCTGCAAAACCCTACCAACGATGCCGTAGCTGCCAAGATTGCTGCACTCGAAGGAGGTGTAGCTGCTATGCTGACTTCCAGCGGGCAGGCAGCCAATTTTTATGCCATATTCAACATTTGCCAGGCAGGCGATCATTTTGTTTGTTCATCGGCCATCTACGGCGGTACATTCAACCTGTTCGGAGTGACGATGAAGAAGCTGGGTATTGATGTTACTTTTGTCAACCCCGATGCCAGTGAGGAAGAAATCTCCGCGGCTTTCCGCCCTAACACCAAAGCACTGTTTGGCGAAACAATCTCCAATCCGTCTCTCGAAGTACTGGACATCGAAAAGTTTGCCCGCATCGCCCATAGCAATGGCGTTCCGTTGATTGTAGACAATACATTCCCTACTCCTATCAACTGCCGCCCGTTTGAGTGGGGAGCAGACATCGTGGTACACTCTACTACCAAATACATGGATGGACATGCCACCAGCGTAGGCGGCTGTATCGTAGACAGTGGCAACTTCGACTGGGATGCCCATGCCGATAAATTCCCCGGACTTTGCACACCAGATGAGTCTTACCATGGATTGACCTACACTACCTCTTTTGGTAAAATGGCATATATAACCAAAGCTACTGCCCAACTGATGCGCGACTTAGGCAGTATCCAAAGCCCGCAGAATGCTTTCCTGTTGAATTTAGGACTGGAAACGTTGCATCTCCGCATGCCTCAGCATTGTGGCAACGCACAGAAAGTAGCTGAATATCTTTCTAAAAACGACAAAGTAGCCTGGGTGAACTATTGTGGTCTTCCGGGAAACAAATACTACGAACTGGCTCAGAAATATATGCCGAACGGTTCCTGCGGTGTTATCTCTTTCGGACTGAAAGGCGGACGCGAAGTATCTATCAAATTTATGGATTCACTGCAACTGGCTGCTATCGTGACTCATGTGGCAGACGCCCGTACATGTGTACTGCATCCTGCGAGTCACACACACCGTCAGCTGACTGATGAGCAGCTCATGGAAGCAGGTGTACGCCCGGACTTGATCCGCTTCTCGGTGGGTATAGAAAGTGCCGAAGACATTATTGCGGATATTGAGCAGGCGCTGAACGCATAAGCCTATACATTATATTATATAAAAGGAAGAGACACGAAGTTGATTGACTTCATGTCTCTTCCTTTTATAATAGTAATCATTCACCAAAGTAGTATCTTTGTGAGGAGTAAAGTAATATTACCACAGTAATAGAATAGAGAAGACAAAAACTCTATTCTATAACAAGTTAATAATCAATAGCTTTACAACCATATTTTCTCCCCGGAGCCGAACAGCCTCCTCCTCGGAGCCGAGCAACGTCCTCCCCGGAGCCGAGGGACCTTCTCCTCGGAGCCGGGCAATACGCACGGCTTGGGGATGGAAGGCCATGTAAATAATATAACTCTCCATTCCAAGTAGTTGGTTATCGAGTTCAAAGCTGTACAAAAATGAGCAGAACTCACCACAGAGTAGCACAGAGTTCCACAGAGTATTATTTATCTGATAAAACGCGGATTAACACAGATAAACACAGATTAAAAGACTGTAGTTCTTTATCTTAGATTTGTTTCCCTTTGCGAGAATCTGTGTTAATCCGCGTTTCAATAAAGATTTAAAACTCCGTGTCCTCTGCGTCCTCTGTGGTGAAATAAACTCCTCATCCTTTCTGCGTTATCGGCAAGCACTTATCAATATAGCGGATATCATCCACTTTAAAGAATCCACGCAGCAACGAATAAGCAAGCAACCGTTGCGTGGCATAGGAAGCGCCACGCAAACAGTTCTCATAAAGGATAGTGAGTATTTCCATCGCCAAACGGTCGGGATTGACATCAGCCACCAACACCCCGCAAGCCTTGCAAAGGTTCAGCGCATCGGCCAGTTGCTGCAACCAGAAAGTCTTTTCACGTTCCATCATAGGTTGATAATCGGGATCCCCTGCCAGATCAGACAACAATGTGCTGCCCTGATAATGTATCAGCGATGTGTAAACATCCATCGTACGGAAAAGAATCTCCGTACAGGAATACTCTTCTCTTTTCTGCCAGGCAAGCAGCCGGTTATGCTTCTCGGCAGCAAACTCTGCCAGGCAGATACGCACCAGGCAGACTTTGCTGGGAAAAAGCTGATAAAGCGTCCGTTTAGACATGCCCATGCCCTGAGCAATAAGGTCCATTGTCAAACGACTGACACCGTGCAGAATCATCTCCTGCTTGGTATAATCAACAATTTGGCGACGAGCAGTTTCGGGCTTCATTTCATTCCTCCTCTTCTTACATTCTTCCGCCACCAAGAGCCTGATACAAGGTAATAACTCCCTGGATTTCGGTGAAACGGTTGGCTACCTGAGAAAGTTGTGCATTGAGCAACGTCTGTTGGGCAGTCAATACTTCCAGATACGTGGTATTGCCATGCTTCATCAACAAACGGGTGCTTCGGGCGGCATTTTCCAGTGAGGCAACCTGTTTAGTGAAATACTCCGATTTATCACGGGCTGTCTGATATTGTACCAGTGCATTGTTAACCTCGCTACCTGCATTGAGCAACGTCTGTTCAAAGCTGAGACGCGCTTCTTCCTGCTGTGCCTTCGCTATTTTGAGCTGGGCGATATTCTGTCCCCGGTTGAACAACGGCTGCGTCAACGACGCAACTGCCGTAGCAATGAACTTGCCGGGATTGACAATCAGAGCACCTGCCGAGTTGGTCCATCCGGCACTACCACTCAACGTGATGGAGGGATAGAAAGCCGAACGCGCACTATTGGTTGTATAAAAAGCCTGTGCCAAAGCCTGTTCTGCACTGCGCACATCGGGACGGTTGGCAAGCATCTGAAGAGGTACACCAACAAAGAGGTCTTCGGGCAATTGCTGCCCTTCAAGCTTGCCGCGCCGAATGTTCTGAGGAACATCAAACAGCAACAGGGAAAGGGCATTCTCCACTTGATTGATCTGCTCTTTCAAATCGAGCAGCGATGTACGGATATTATAATAGGTAGCTTCGGTCTGCGCCAACCCTGCTTCGGTCACCATACCGGCTGCTTTCATAGCACGGGTGGCAGTCACACTCTCCGCCCAGGCAGCCTCGGTGGCTGTAGATATTTCAAGCTGGGCGTCGAGCATCAGCAGAGTATAATAATTGTTGGCAACGGCCGACACCAGTTGGGTCTGCACCGCCTGTTCATACTCCCGACTCTGCGCAAGAACCGCCTTTGCACGGCGCTTGGCGTTGGTGATACGTCCGAAGAGATCAATCTCCCAGCTTGCAGAAACGGGCAATGTGTACGTCTGCGTAGCTTTCGCACCATCAAAACTACTCACCGTGCCTTGTGGAGAAAGAGAGAAAGAAGGCAGATAGGATAAACGGGCAGAAAGCAATGTAGCCTCAGCCTCTTTCACACGCAAATGGGCGGTTTGCAAATCAGTATTACGCACCAGGGCAGAGTCAATGAGCATCTGTAAGTGCGGATCTGTAAAGACCTCACGCCAGGAGAGATTTCCCAGATTAGCGGTATCGGTAGCAGACACAAGCGTATCAGTAGCCCCATAAAGCCCTTCGGGAACCTCCGTAGCAGGTTTGTATTTGGAATAAATGCCGCAACTACTCAGTATAAAAGTCGTTGCTACAGATAATAGAATTATCTTCTTCATATTTCTTTTCTTTTTAATAATTTGGTTAAGGTCATTCCTTACCGGCTTCTTGTTTTTCCCGGTCGCTCTTCACAATCTCTTCCTCAATCTGCCAATCGTGGGTAACCTGTGGCTGCACCGGACGCAAACGTTCCTGCAACCACTGGAAAGCTATAAAGAGTGAAGGAACAATGAATAGCAGTGCCAACGTACCAACCACCATACCACCTACCGTACCGGTTCCGAGTGAACGGTTACCATTGGCTCCTACTCCGGAAGCTACCATCAAAGGCAACAGACCGAAAACCATCGTAAGGACTGTCATCAGGATAGGACGGAAACGGGCTTTGGCTGCACTCAGTGCCGAAGCAATCAGCCCCATACCTGCCTTACGGCGCTCGCTTGCATATTCCGTCAGCAAGATCGCTGTCTTTGCCAACAGACCAATCAGCATGATAAGCCCCGTTTGCAAATAGATATTGTTCTCGAGTCCGAACATACGAGCAAAAAGGAAACTTCCCATGAGTCCGCAGGGTACACTCAGAAGTACGGCAAAAGGTACAATGAAGCTCTCATAAAGTGCACTCAGGATGAGGTAAATCATGAGGAAACAGATAGCAAATATGATAATCGTAGTACCACTCTGCTGGTTCTCTTCACGGGTGATACCTCCATAATCATACCCATAGCCTTTGGGCAATGAAGTAGCGGCAGTCTCCTGCACGGCACGAATCGCGTCACCAGTACTGTAACCTTCGGCAGGCATCGCATTTACCGCAATGGAGTTATACATATTGAAGCGGCTCAGCGATTCGGCACCATACACACGTGTCAATGTTACAAACTGGCTCAGCGGAGCCATTTCTCCATTCGCCATACGCACAAAAGTATTGTTCAGTGAAGTCTCATCCAGACGATATTCAGGATCGGCCTGTATCATTACCTTATATACTTTTGAGAACCGGTTGAAGTTGGACACATACTGCCCGCCATAATATCCGGACAAAGTACTGAGCACCTGATCCGGCGTAATACCTGCACGCTTACATCTGGAAGCATCTACTTCTACCGACCATTGCGGATAACGTACATCAAATGTAGAATACGCCATTGCTATCTCAGGACGCTGGTTCAAAGCACCCAGATATTGCTGTGTGGTCTGGAAGAAAGTGTTTACATCGCCTCCCTGTTTGTCCTGCATATGCAGCTCGAGTGCATTACCCATACCGTATCCCGGAATCATACCCGGAGAAATAGCAAATACAGTAGCATCCTTAATATCTGCCGTAGAGCCATATACCCGGCCGATAACCGCCTGTACATTGTCTTCCTTGCCGGGACGTTCGTCCCAGGGTTTCAACTTCAGAATCAGCATACCAAACGAACTTCCCTGTCCGGACAACAATCCGTAACCTGCCACTTTCTGCACATGTGCCACCTGCGGGATATCTTCCAGACGCTTCTCGATACGTTCTATGATCGTATTCGTAGTCTTGAGTGAGCTACCGGCAGCAGTACTGACATTTACAAACACCACTCCCTGGTCTTCATCCGGTACCAACCCTGTCTTCGTGGTATTCATAAAGAACAGAAGCAAAGCTATCGAACAAGCCAGTAAAGACCATGTAAGCCATCTGCGTTTGATGAAAAACAATACGATGCCTTTGTACTTATCTACCACCACATCAAAAGCTGCATTAAATGCACGGCGGAAACGGGAAGCAAAATTATTCTTCTGTGTTCCGTCTTCATTAATATAAGGTTTCAGCAACAGGGCACAAAGCGCCGGACTCAGCGTAAGGGCGTTGACAGCGGAGATACCCACGGCAACTGCCATTGTCAATCCGAATTGCGTATAGAAGGTTCCGGAGGTACCTCCCATAAAAGATACCGGAATAAATACCGCCATAAATACCAGTGAAGAGGTAATAACCGCATTACTGATGCCTTTCATCGCATCGATACTCGCCATATAAGAGGATTTATACCCCACATCAAACCGGGCCTGTACCGCCTCGACCACCACAATGGCATCGTCTACCACCGTACCGATCACCAATACCAAAGCAAACAGCGTGATCAGGTTGATACTGAAACCCGCCAGTGCCATAAAGGCAAACGTACCGATCAAAGAAACAATAATACCGACCAACGGAATCAGCGTGGAACGAATGTCCTGCAAGAAGACATACACCACCAGGATTACCAGAATAATCGCTTCAATCAGCGTCTTGACTACCTCATAAATAGAAGCATACAAGAAGTCATTGGAACTCATCAGCTGTGTAAGCTCTACCCCTTTCGGTAAATCTTTCCGGGCTTCCTCCAGAAATTTATCAATGTTATTGTTTACTTCGGTAGCATTAGAACCGGCTGTCTGGAAAATCATACAGGAAATACCATTATGCCCATCGGTAGTACCTTTATAGGCATAGCTTTCCTGTCCCAGTTCCAGATCGGCAATATCTTTCAGCTTCAGTACTTCGCCATTGTCCGTAGAGCGGATTACAATTTCGCCAAACTCTTCGGGAGTAATCAAACGCCCTTTATACTTCATGGTATATTGGTAAGTTTCATCGGAGTTCTCACCGAACGATCCGGTAGCCGATTCAATGTTCTGTTCGGCAAGTACGGAGGTCACATCGCTCGGAATAAGTTTGTACTGCGCCATCACATCAGGCTTCATCCATACACGCAAGCTATATTCGCCACCCATAATCATCATATCACCTACTCCGGAGATACGGAGAATTTCAGGTTTCAGGTTGATACTGATATAGTTGGAAAGAAAAGTTTCATCGTAAGAATCGTCCGGACTGAACAAAGAGAACATCTGCAGGATACTGGTCTGCCGCTTGGAAGTAGTAACTCCCACCTGGGTCACTTCCGCCGGAAGCTGCCCCGTAGCCTTGGAAACACGGTTCTGTACGTTTACTGCCGCCATGTCAGGGTCGGTACCCTGTTTGAAATAAACAGTAATGGAAACCGTACCGGCATTGGTGGCCGAAGAGGTCATGTAAGTCATATCTTCCACACCATTAATTGCTTCTTCCAGCGGAGAAATCACACTCTTTTGCAAAGTCTCTGCGCTGGCACCAAAATAACTGGTACTCACCATAATGGTGGGAGGAGCAATATCGGGATATTGTTCGACGGGCAACGTGAACAGTCCGATGATCCCGACAACGACAATCGTTATAGAGATGACAGCCGATAGAACCGGCCGTTCAATGAAAGTTCTTAAGTTCATTATTTTGTCTTTATTTCATTAATTACTTTGATGTACCATGCAATGCGTCTTTCGGTTGAATTGGTGTACCCTCACGAAGCAATCCCACTCCTTCTGCCACAATCACCTCACCGGATTCCAACCCGCTATCTACGATATATTCTTTCCCACCGTTCACACGGGTCACCTGCACAGGAGCCGATTGCGCCTTGCCGTTTACTACCTTATATACAAATACCTTATCCTGGATTTCATATGTAGCTGCCTGAGGAATAACAATGGCACCTGCTTTCTGCACAGGTACAATCACATTACCGGTACCACCGCTATGAAGCAACCCTCCCTCATTCGGGAATACGGCACGCAAACTGACAGTTCCCGTACTACGATCAATCACCCCGCTAATCGTCTCAATTCTTCCCTTTTCCGAATAAGCGGATTTGTCGTTCAGCAACAAATCAATAGCCGGCATCTGCTTCAATGCCTCCTCTTTTGAGCCATACTGCCTGATCAATCCTAACAACTGATTCTCAGTCATAGAGAAGTAAACATACATATCCGAATTGTCAGAAACGGTAGTCAACGCTTCAGGCAGACTGGCACTGACCAACGCTCCTACACGATAAGGCAAAGTTCCCACAACTCCATCGGCAGGACTTTTCACTACCGTATAAGAAAGGTTATTGCGGGCATTCACCTCCTGGGCCTTCACCTGTGCCAACTGTGCTTTGGCTGCCAGCAATGAGTTCTTTGCCGTGCTAAGATCGAATTCGGAAACTACATTCTGTCTGTAGAGTTCCTGCTTGCTGTCATACGTCAATTGTGCCGTTGCGAGTGTAGCCTTTGCCGCTTCCACATTGGCCAAAGCTGTCTGTAAAGCCGCTTCATAAGGCACCTGGTCGATGATAAACAACGCTTGTCCATTCTTTACCCGCTGACCTTCGGTGACACATACTTTGGTCAGCGTACCACTCACCTGCGGATAAATCTCAATATCCTGCCGGCCGCGAATTGTCGCCGAATACGTGCTGGACAATACCCGGTCGGACGGTGATACCGTCATCACCTCATATCCGCTTTCCATTTGTACTTGTGGTGCCTGCTTGCATCCTGCAACGGCCAAACAACATGATAGCATCACCATGTGCTTCATTCTACATACCTTTTTGTTCATAATACCCATTTAATTAATGTTCTCTACTATACAGTCGATCCTTCAACTGGTTGACTTATCTATTTGGTCGCGGCAAAGGTAGAAGGATTTCTTCGTAGAAAACTTTTCATTCCGTTCGCAGTTTTGTTCATTTTCGAAACAACACATCTCTGTTTTCAGTTAAAACTCCTATATTTGCCAGTGAAATAAAGAACAAAGTATGGAATATAAAAACCCGCTCACCGTCTCTCTGGAAAGATCTTTCATAGCCGGAACAGGCGATCTTGCTGCTTTTCACAACCGTTTAAACAAGCTCGATTGCGCTGTCATTTTATTCTGTCGCAGCGGTTGGGCACAAATTACTATCGACCTCCGGAAATATGAGATAGTAAAAAACACCCAAGTTGTTTTATTACCCGGAACCGTAATCAGTCTGGACGGAAAAAGCAACGACTTCAACCTTTCTTTTTTCGCTTCCTATGGCGAAATGTTTCGGGAAGCCTGTCTGCGACTCGACCCGCCCTTCTTTCATTACCTGAAAGAGAATCCTTGCTATACGCTCCCCGAAGATGCAACCAGAGGTATAAACGGACTTATGGATGCTACTTCTGCGATCTACATCGACTACGAAAACCGCTTTCGTAATCAGATAGCCCGTAATCATCTGCAAAGTTTTCTACTTGATATTTACGATAAAACATACCGCTACTTTACTAAAAGTGAAATTGAAGGCAGCAATCGCCAGGATGAGATCTTTGGTAAATTCATTGCTATGGTACACGAACACTGCTGTTCACAACGCGATGTAACTTTCTATGCCAACAAACTTTGTATCTCCACCAAATACCTGACAGGAATCTGCCGAAACGTAACCGGAAACTCTGCCAAGAAAATTATTGATGACTTCGCCATACTGGAAATAAAAGTATTACTCCAGTCTTCTAAATTGAACATCCAGGAAATAGCCGATAAATTGGGATTTCCGGATCAGTCCTATCTGGGCAGGTACTTCAAACGGCATGAGGGAATGTCTCCGGCGGAATACCGGAATGGGAAAGAAAAATAAAGAGTTAGATAAATAGCTTCCATTCTAAACGGATAGTAGTTTCCATTTAGAATGGAAACTATTTTGCATTTACAATGGAAACCTTTATATTTGCCTGTATCTAAATGCAATATGTTATGATACAAAAAGACTTTCTACAGGAGATAATCCGCCAACAAAAAGAGATGCTGCAAATTAAAGAGAAAGGAATGCTTCGGAATGAGTTAAAGACTTTACCGGATATTGACAACTATGCTCTCATTGTATCTGGTGTTCGAAGATGTGGAAAGAGTACTCTTCTACATCAATTATTAAAACAGAAACACACAGAAGCTTTATATATTAACTTTGACGATCCACGATTATATGATTTTGAAATATCTGATTTTCAGAAGTTGGATATGATCATATCAGAAGCAGGAAATCAAGTCTTGATGTTTGATGAGATACAAGTAGTTACAGGTTGGGAACGTTATGTCCGCCAAAAGTTAGATGAAAGTTTTAAGGTTTTCGTTACTGGTTCCAATGCATCTTTATTAAGTAAAGAGCTGGGAACCAGTTTAACAGGAAGACACTTAACTATAGAACTATTCCCTTTCTCATATGACGAATTTTGTCGTTTTAAAGATTTTGATCATAACGAAGATTCTATTAAAGAGTATATGCGTTTAGGTGGATTTCCTGAATACTTAAAAGCTCCTTTTGAAGAAATATTGGCAAATCTACTTGATGATATACTCATACGGGACATTTCTGTGCGATATGGTATAAAAGATACACGCGGATTAAAACGTTTAATGGTTTATCTGCTTTCAAACATAGGTAATCTGACATCTGCAAACAAGCTGAAGGAGCCTTCCGGCATTAGCTCTACTACTACAATCCTGGAATATATTTCTCATCTGGAACAAAGTTATTTAATAAATTTAGTCCCCATGTTTGATTATTCATTAAAGAAACAAACGGTCAATCCTAAAAAAATCTATGCAATCGACATGGGGTTAGTAGCAGCTAACGTCAATAAAATAAAAGGAGAAGAAGGACATAAGTTAGAAAACATGGTTTATAACGCTTTACGATTAAAATATAAAGAAATATATTATCATAAAGGAAAAGGTGAATGTGACTTTATCACCATAGAAAAAGGAGCCATTACACAAGCTATTCAGGTTTGCCTGAAACTTGACATAGATAATCAAACACGTGAATTCAATGGACTAATAGATGCCATGAAAACATATCACCTCAATGAGGGTTACATCGTAACATTAAATCAGGAAGACGTTTTTCAAATAGAAGACCTGACTATTAAAGTCGTTTCAAGTTACAACTTTTTATAAGAATAAAACGCAGATTAACCATCGTTTGGCGTATCTCCCCATGCGGGAAGCACTCTTAGCAAAACAAAAAGCAGCACTGAGTGTTAGTAAGCAAAAATATCCACCTAACTAAACACTTTGACTATGATTAAATTAAAACTTGGTGTATTGCTTGCTATGCTGATAGCTTCTACCACCGCCTTTGCCGGCTATGCCCCTGCCCAGGTACAGGCAGCTTTAAAAAAGATGTACCCCACTGCCAAAGACATTGCCTGGTCACAGGATGACGGTTATTATTGTGCCGACTTCATGATGAACGGCCTTGAAAAGAACGTATGGTTCAATGCCCAGGCACAATGGGCCATGACGCAGACAGAGCTGGTAAGTGTAGACCGCCTCTCTCCTGCCGTATACAATGCTTTTGCCGCCAGCGACTATGCGGACGGAATTGTTGAGGATGTCACCTACGTTGAATTTCCCAAATGGGAACCCATTATCGTTATTAAAGTGGGAAAAGCCAATATAGATATGAAATACCAGCTGTTTTATACCCCCAACGGACAACTGTTACGTACCCGGAATGTGAGTAATATGTACGATATATTGGGACCTGGAACTTTCCTGTAAATATAAAGAACGAAAAACGAAGAATAAAAAATAAAAGACAGAGTATGAAGACCGGAAAATGAATTTAGAATATATATACGTAAAAGGCACAAAAAGAGGTACTATTTCTCTCTTTTTGTGCCTTTTTGTTATTAATTTAATAGAATTTATAACAGATAGACTACAGTTTCGAACTTTTATTCCTACATTTGCAGACAAATGATAACCTTTATAAAAACGCAGTATCATGGCTAAAATAACGAAAGAGGCCGCTTTGCTCTATCATTCACAGGGCAAACCCGGTAAAATTGAGGTAGTTCCTACCAAACCCTATAGTACACAAACCGACTTATCGCTTGCTTACTCTCCCGGTGTGGCAGAACCATGCCTCGAAATCGAAAAGAACCCGCAGGATGCATATAAATATACAGCCAAAGGAAACCTGGTAGCTGTAATCTCCAACGGTACAGCTGTACTCGGTCTGGGCGATATAGGTGCACTAAGCGGCAAACCGGTAATGGAAGGTAAGGGACTATTATTTAAAATCTATGCAGGTATCGATGTGTTTGATATTGAAGTAGACGAAAAAGACCCGGACAAGTTCATCGAAGCTGTAAAAGCCATTGCACCAACTTTTGGCGGTATCAATCTGGAGGATATTAAAGCACCGGAATGTTTTGAAATAGAACGCCGGTTGAAAGAAGAACTTGACATTCCTGTTATGCACGACGACCAGCACGGAACAGCTATTATCTCCAGTGCCGGACTGATCAATGCCCTGCAAGTGGCCGGAAAGAAAATTGAAAATGTGAAAATCGTTGTAAACGGTGCAGGTGCTTCTGCCGTATCGTGTACAAAACTATACGTATCACTCGGTGCACGCCTCGAAAACATCGTAATGGTGGATAGCAAAGGCGTTATCAGCAAAGCCCGTACCGATCTGAACGAACAGAAAAGATATTTTGCCACAGACCGTACCGACATTCATACACTGGCAGAAGCCATCAAAGGAGCAGACGTATTCCTCGGCCTGTCAAAAGGAAATGTACTTTCACAAGATATGGTACGCAGCATGGCTGCCTCTCCTATCGTGTTTGCACTTGCCAACCCGACACCGGAGATTTCTTATGAAGACGCCATGGCTGCCCGTCCCGATGTATTGATGGCAACCGGACGTTCGGACTATCCGAACCAGATCAACAATGTGATTGGTTTCCCTTATATCTTCCGTGGTGCATTGGATACACAGGCCAAAGCCATTAACGAAGAAATGAAAATTGCTGCCGTGCACGCTATTGCCAATCTGGCCAAACAGCCCGTACCCGATGTAGTGAACGAAGCTTATCATGTAAACAACTTCACTTTCGGACCGGAATACTTCATTCCGAAACCGGTAGACCCACGTCTGATAACAGAAGTGTCTATCGCCGTGGCCCATGCTGCCATGAAAAGTGGTGTAGCCCGTAAAAATATCGAGGACTGGGATGCTTACAGAACGCATCTTCGAGAACTTATGGGACAAGAGTCACAGCTCACCCGCCAGCTTTACGATACGGCCCGCCGTAATCCGCAACGTGTCGTATTTGCCGAAGGTGGTCACCCCAATATGTTGAAAGCTGCTGTTGAAGCAAAAGCAGAAGGTATTTGCCATCCTATTATATTAGGTAACGAAGAACGTATCGAAAAACTGGCACATGAACTTGACCTAAGCCTGGAGGGTATCGAAATTGTCAATCTGCGCCACGACCGCGAAACAGAACGCCGCGAACGTTATGCAAAGATACTGGCCGAAAAACGTGCCCGTGAAGGTGCTACGTATGACGAAGCAACGGATAAAATGTTTGAGCGTAATTACTTCGGTATGATGATGGTGGAAACCGGAGATGCCGACGCTTTCATCACCGGATTGTATACTAAATACAGTAATACAATCAAAGTGGCCAAAGAAGTAATCGGTATTCGTCCCGAATACAACCACTTCGGAACGATGCACATCCTGAATTCTAAAAAGGGAACCTACTTCCTGGCTGATACCTTGATCAACCGTCACCCGGATGCCTCCACCCTGATAGATATTGCAAAATTGGCAGACCAGACTGTGAGGTTCTTTAATCACACTCCGGTTATTGCCATGCTGAGCTACTCTAACTTCGGTTCCGACCAGGCAGGTAGTCCGCTCAAAGTGCACGAGGCTGTGGCATATATGCAGAAAGAGTATCCGGAACTGGCTATTGACGGTGAAATGCAGGTAAACTTTGCCATGAACCGTGAACTTCGTGATGCTAAATATCCGTTCACCCGTCTCAAGGGTAAGGATGTCAATACACTGGTATTCCCCAACCTCAGTTCTGCCAACTCCGGTTACAAACTGATTCAGGCAATGACTCCGGATACAGAACTGATTGGCCCTATCCAGATGGGATTGAACAAGCCTATCCACTTTACCGATATCGAAAGCTCCGTGCGCGACATTGTAAATATCACAGCCGTAGCGGTTATCGATGCGATTGTTGACAAGAAAAAAGCAGGGATATGAAACGCCCGTTATCCAAATCACAAATAGTTTGCATCATTCTGCTTTGGGTAGCGCTTTGTTACATAGTATTAGTATACGCCGAGCGTATTGACGGCCCAACGATACTTATGCTTATCATTTCGGCAGCATTGGTATTCATTCCTGTCTACAAATCGCTCAAAAAGAATAAATAATATCTTTTTATTCCATATTTGCGGCATAAAATATCAAAATTGATATTTTATGCCGTTTTTCTTTATAAAATGTTTGCAAGTTCAATTTTTATGTTTACTTTTGCAACATCAAAAAGAGAGAAACAAGACAAAAGATAGTAAGATAAGTGATTTCCTTGTCAACTTGTTCTCATCATTCATTTGTCAACTTATAAACTCAACTAATAAAAAGAAAAAAGAATTATGAATGCAGCTAAGGTATTAGAAGATTTGAAGAGAAGGTTTCCCAATGAACCGGAGTATCATCAGGCAGTAGAAGAAGTACTCGCTACTATTGAAGAGGAATACAACAAACATCCTGAATTCGACAAAGCCAATCTGATTGAGCGTCTTTGCATTCCCGACAGAGTATATCAATTCCGTGTGACCTGGGTAGACGATAAAGGCAATGTGCAGACAAACATGGGCTACCGTGTTCAGCACAACAACGCTATCGGCCCGTACAAAGGCGGTATCCGTTTCCACGCTTCAGTAAACCTTAGTATTCTTAAATTCCTTGCCTTCGAGCAAACATTCAAAAACTCACTGACTACATTGCCGATGGGTGGTGGTAAAGGTGGTTCCGATTTCTCTCCACGTGGAAAGTCAAACGCCGAAGTAATGCGTTTCGTACAGGCTTTCATGCTGGAACTGTGGCGCCACATTGGTCCTGAAACCGACGTACCGGCAGGTGACATCGGTGTAGGTGGCCGCGAAGTAGGTTTCATGTTCGGTATGTACAAGAAACTGACTCACGAATTCACTGGAACATTCACAGGTAAAGGCCGCGAATTCGGAGGTTCACTGATTCGTCCGGAAGCAACAGGTTACGGTAACATTTACTTCCTGATGGAAATGCTGAAAACCAAAGGTACTGACTTGAAAGGTAAGACTTGCTTGATTTCCGGTTCCGGTAACGTTGCTCAATACACTGCAGAAAAGGTTCTTGAACTTGGCGGTAAGGTTCTGACTATGTCTGACTCTGACGGTTACATTTATGATCCGGACGGTATCGACCGTGAGAAACTGGATTACATCATGGAATTGAAGAATCTGTATCGTGGCCGTATCCGTGAATACGCAGAAAAATATGGCTGCAAATATGTAGAAGGTGCTCGTCCTTGGGGTGAGAAAGCAGATATCGCTCTGCCTTCTGCAACTCAGAATGAATTGAACGGTGATGATGCTAAGAAATTGGTTGCTAACGGTGTGATAGCTGTATCCGAAGGTGCTAACATGCCTTCTACTCCGGAAGCTATCCGCGTATTCCAAGAAGCCAAAATCCTTTATGCTCCGGGTAAAGCTGCCAATGCAGGTGGTGTATCAGTATCCGGTCTTGAAATGACTCAGAACTCTA
>OJSM01000348.1_pt1 | contig 48473 bp, 40 predicted proteins | sample 1599431 | NCBI WGS metagenome assembly OJSM01 (sample SAMN04168659, study PRJEB22393) | human gut metagenome | biome: human gut microbiome; feature: stool | host: Homo sapiens | collected 2014-05-12 | reverse complement strand
AAATTGTTAATTTATAAGATATTAAGATGTGAAATTTTGAGATATAACTAAATTTACCAGATTTCAATGGCAGATAACAATAAGATTTCTCCGTCGTTCAATAAAAACGATGCATCCATTTTTTGGTTGCATTGCAAAGATAGGAATAATTTGATAATCCGATAACTTTCTCTGATAAAAATAATTGTCTGCTTAATTATTCTGGGCTGAATACTAATGAGTTAAAAACTAAATTATTCAATATCTCTATTTTTACGCTTTTGTGTTTCTTGTCTCTTAATTCGTTTCCTGAATTAAAATATATCATATCGGGAATTATAATCAAAATACGGAACTGTACATAAGAAGATAAAATAACACCTTTATTAATAATTCCAAACTCTACTTATTGGGTAAATTTAGGCACTTTTTAATTATAAGGTATTGGATCTTCAATCTCATTTTTAAATCTTAAGATACAAATCTCCTGCATTCCTTCTGAATTATAGTACTGTGATTTTCGGCCATCCCAAATAGGAGCTTCCTTTAATGCATAGTCTACCTCTCTATTTCCATTAGGGATTATTCCATACTCTTCTTCATTTGAAAAAGTGCCATCTTGAAGTTCTATTACTATGGTTGATGTAGTTGTTAAATGGTCAATATCTGAAACTGAATATTTGTAAAGCTTAACAGGACATGGATCAGTAACTTCTTCATTACCGTTCAAATGTTCGATCAACTGTGAATTGGAAAAGTTGGTATAGGACTTCAAGACCATCAAGGCTATTTTACCTTCGGGAGAAAAATAACTTTTACGCCCAAAAGGAGAGGACTTCAAATGCATTTGTCGGGCCAGTTCCGAGAAAGGGAACAGAGAATGGAGGCGACCTAATTCACTCGTTGCAAAACTTTGACGATATTTTTTAAGCATATCGAACTCGGTAAAACCTAAACAAGGTTCGATTTCTGAGATTTTTTGTATCTTTACCATGTGTTTTTATTTTAGATTACCCCCGTTTTGGCCGTCAAACCGTTTTTTGGGGGGAATGCTTAAAGATACAAAAAAGGCAACTGGCTCGCAATGAATTCGTTGTCTTAAATTTTGTTATTTTAGGAATATCCTTATTTAAGGTACTAATATTTGATATATTTTATAAAAGTACGAAAAAACAAGGGTGTTATTATTTATTTTGTAACTTTTTTAAACCGGTTAAATCAGCAAAACAATTTATACAAGTTTTTCCTATTAGAATTATATTTCATACTGCTTCAGAATTAATTCTATATTTTTTTCATTTGACAAATCTGAATACCACCATTTACTATATTGATTTTTCTCTTTTTCAAATCTCCTTTGATAGGCAACTTTAAATAGATTTAGTAAAAGCACCAGTGATTTTAGTCGTTCAGAATATGGTAAATCTGCGATTTTTTTTAAGTTATTATACTTAATGCCATTACGTAATAATATACACGGAGTATATGTTGGACGCAATAGGCTAGACTTTATAGCTATTTCTATATCACTCTCTTTTGGTTTAGATTGCAATATTAACTCGATGAGATTTAATAAGTATTCTTGTTGTTGAATCTTTGTCAAATTGTTAAAATGAACAGATATTTCGCTTTCATTTACTAAGGATTGTCCATATTGGTTTATTAATATTTCTTCTTTGATTTTCATGAGTCATTACTTTTTAGGATATACTGTAATATAGGGTTTGGTTTTATCTAAAGGGGTTCTGATTAAGTCAATATTTCTTAATGTATTATCTATTGTTGATTTTGCACCAGGTAATGAGTTTTTTATTTTACTCCATGAACGGCTATTTAATCCTTCAATAACATAATCCCAATCAGACATAGCTCCTGCAGTACCTGAAGCTCGACTCCCTACGACATTAATTGGTTTACCAATTCTTGTAGCTGCATTTTCTATTCTTAATAAATCGCCGGTTTCCAGTACTACATTTGCAGCCTTAACTACTTTAGTTCCTTTCCCAACACCCCCTACTACAGGGATTATTTCCATTGCTGAAAAGGCAACATCGCTAATTGATACCTCTTGTCCATTAGATGCTTTTACCACTGTGTAAACTGTTGAACCAATTGGATTTACAGTTGAAATAACACTATTTATAGCTTCAACTCCCTCGTTTAGATTACTGATAGTTGCTATTTGTTGATTATACTGTTGTATGGTTGCATTCTTGGCCTCTTCTGAACTTGTATCTATTTTTAGCATAAAGAGGTCCTTAAAGAAATGGTGTATTCGTTCAAAGAGATTATCATCGTCACTACTTTCTGGCTCTAAGCCTGTTGGATCGATATGTCCCAACGGATTATTCAAACAATATGCGTATGGACTGATTGAATAATATTTCTCACATAACGGGTCTACAGACATGAAGCGATCCAAAGCCGGGTCATAAAAGCGGGCATGAGAATCATACAGATTCAATCTCATCAATGTCTCAAATTCTTTCCCTCCAAATCTGTATCTCTGCGGTTTTTCCTCCCATTTGCTATCTTTTATGGGCATTCCAAAAGGAAAATAGTCGTCCATCGCTTTCACCTGGCCGGTTGAATTAGTGGTAGCGCGGTTATTTCCTATATGGTCTTTGATATAAAAATAGTAATTCCCATCTTTGATATATCCATTGTCAATGAGTATTCTATCAAGACATATTGCTCCATCAATAATCTTATATATGATGTTCCCGCAATAATATGTCGATTCTAATCTATCCGTAGACTCATCCATTGATGCGCCTCCGGCTATTTCGGATGGATTCAGTGAATGTCTTAAAGATACAGAACTTGTGGATGCTAATTTCTTTCCTGTTGCTAAATATAGGTATTCGATTGATCCGGATACCAAAGGGTTGTCAACCACTATTCGCTGAGGCAGATTGAGGTAATTATTTTCAATGGTCGCGCACCTATAAGGGTCTTTGGTAACTGCCCCATTTAGATCATATTCATAAGATTGAAGTTTACCGACTCCTGCCATATCCCTGAAATCATATGAGTTGTATTCCTGTGAATCTTCGGCAGCATCTTCTATTGTCTCAATTTGATTGCCTAAATAGGATATTGTCATGAAATCATGAAATACAGTACCGGTATTTGTACTTATGCTTCTGTATATATTATTTATATTTCCATTTTTATCATATATAAATCGGGCATTTGGTGTTCCAAATCCACCATCTTTATTCATATATTCGATCATTCTTGAAAGCCCGTCATACATCATGGATATATTCCATTTGCTTGAGCCACTTCTTGATTCTCTGTAATCATTTATAGAAGTTATATTTCCAATCTTGTCATATTCAAGTTTTTCCTTGTATATACTATTATTTGAATCGGCCAACCAGGATCGGATATTATATTTATAATTCGTTTTTAAAGCATCTTGATTGTTCGTTTTCGTTGATGATAGTTGTCCCAACTCATTATATGTATTTTGGGCTATAACAATTTCACTTCCTCCATTCAGTTTATGTTTTGTCTCTATTAAGCGCCCCGCATGGTCGTAGTCATAACTGTATATTTCATTAGTTTGATTTAAGGTAAGTATAGAATGTTCGTGCAGTTTTTTTATGGGTTTTCCTTGAAAATTATAAGCAATGTATTCATTGTCAACCCCAAGCTCCAGTAAGCTACATTTCTTTGTTTGGATAAGACGACCACGGTCATCATAATATAAAGCGGAATATTCATCAAACTCATCTTCATAACCCGGAATTGTTGTATTTACATAAGTACCAGTTAACAGCCCTTTCGCAGAATAATTATGAACATTATATCGTTTGCCATATCCTTGACGTTCCTCGTATTCAAGCATAGTACGCCTTTCCTGCTTCATGTCCAGAAGAAAGTCATAATTATCGTAATAGTTTATAGTTAGTACTCTTGCATCTTCAGGGCTAAAGTTTGAAAAGGAATAACCAGAGCTACCTTCATAAGTTCCGACAACTAGTTTATCCTTATAGTTATTATTTGATATATTTGTGTTATGACAGATACCGGTTTGTACAATACGTCCGAATGCATCAGGAACAGAGTATAACCATTCACCTGTTTTACGTTGTTCTGCGTTCTGGGTAAAAATCAATCGGTCTCCCCTATCGTACACATAATAAATCCAATCACATCCGGGCAGACGTTTTCTGATACATCGATTGCGCTCATCATATTTATAAAGATAAGCATATTGTTTTACTTCTAGGCTATTATCCGTTATTTGTTTATTCTCTTTGATAAGCTTATCTGCAAGCATGGGAGGAATGACATAAGATAAATTATCAAAATCGTCATATACATAGTATGTATCATGTGCTGTACCATTATTCAACTGACGCGTAAGGATTACTTGTCCTTGTTTATTCTTGAATTCATAAGAACTATAACCTTCTTCATTTTTTACTTCAGTCACATAGAGTTCCCCTGAGGCAAATGGTACTGGTTTTACAAGAGAAGTATTCAAGTTACTGCCCGTTATAGTAAAACACATACAAGACAGCTTACCATTAGCTTCATTTGTTAAATAGTTTGTTTTAATTGAATAGTTCCAGCTATGCCACTTGGATCCCGGACCATATTGTTCCAAAATTCTGTTTAAGGGAGAAGCTTCGTAGATGGTTTTGGAATAGGGTTTGGAGTCATTTATGTTAGAAGCCATTGCTGCTGATTTCACTTCAGGACTTCCTGTGAAAGCACCATCTTTTCCTGAAATTACCGCAGGAAGCCAAGTCGCAACATTTCTTCCGCATGCATCATATTCTTGTAGGGTCACCAAACTATTGTGCTCGGGGGTGATACCGACTTGAACTGTTTGTACAGGACGTCCCAATCCATCGAAATATTGTATGCTTTCTATAAATTTAGTTGGATCTGTCTCATCTGTCATCGTTTTGGTTCTTATATAATTTTGATCCTGACTTTGAGACATTGCACAGACGCAGTATACTATATAAGCTATAAATAATATAGAGTGTTTCATGGGAGTTATTTTTTCAAGACAATATTAGACACGGATTCATTTCTGACATCGAACTTAATAATGTATGCACCGGAGAAGAGAACGGAACAGTCTATTGCTTCCTTATACAACCCTTTCTCTCTATGTTTTGGAGCGATTACTTTCACAACTCCATATACAGAACTATATAAGGTAATGGCTACTATGGCTTCATCTTCCAATTTGTATTCTATGTTAAGTGTGGTAGATACAGGATTGGGCCAATAGTTATAAGAAAAGTTTTTGCTAATCCAACTTGTATTTGTATCTGTTTTATTGTTATTTAAACTATCCAAAACTGCCAGATTTTCAGGATCATCGTCAAGGTAATAATGGTCTATCGGTGGATAAAAATAGGCGGTTGTAAAAGTTTCGTTTTTGAGGCTATCTACCACTTCGAATGCTTGAACAGTTTCAAAGATAGGGTAACGATAACCTTTGGCATACCAACTATATGTGTTTGCTTCTATCTGCTTGTGGCATTTGACCGGATTCTGTTTTTGCTGCCTGCTAAGTAATATTTTAGCTATGTCACCAGGGCCGGGTTTGTTTTTTTTGATGTTGGAAGTATCATTTATAATTTGTACAGTTTTAATTCGGAGAATATTATTTAGTGTATCACCCGAAGGTAATATCATTTTCCCATAAGCATCTGATTCAATGCTTATATTTCCATAAGTATTGGTTCTTTTTAATGAAGTATGCAATCCTTCTGATTCAAATTTTTGTTCAATTTTTCGTTTGTAATTAAAGGGAAAAACTATCAATGGAAGTGGAATCTTATGATGCATAAGCGTTACAGGATTTTCATGGCCCAAACAAAACATCGTGTCTCCTTTTATCTGATAATAATACATCGTGGAGTGTTCCTCACCAATGATCAAATGATTTATATCGGAGTCTTTTTTGAGTAGTGTATCTCGTCCCATGATATAAATGCTGTCATTGATAAGTTCCGGAGCACGAAAAGTCAATTTGTATTTGGGGTTGACAGCTTCCAGCATACTGAAATCCCATATTACATTTTCACCGGATCTTCCCGGATCTTTATATTGCATCTGTTGTTTTATGATTTCGTCTCCATTACGGACGGAGTTATTTTCACGGGTTATCTGTCCGGAGATTGATAAACAGAAAGAACCAGATAATAATAGCAGTAGTGTTTTTTTCATAGTAATTGTATTTGCCTATAAGTTGATATGTTTAGTTGACTGTATTTTTAGGTGTATCAGCAAATTTACATATTATTTAATGCTATTCCAATATTATGGTTCAATATTTCTTTTTTTTGTGAAAAATACTTCCTTAAAAAGTGTTTTAGAATCATTCAATCTGTATAATTTACCTATTTATATATTTAATATATCTTGATATAGCTTTAAATGTTTGAGATATCTATGAAAATATCAATGAACTTTTTTCGGATCACGTTGTCCAAACCAGAGACGTCCCGTAGTGGCTCCTTTCTGCATACTCCCACTATTGGCATATTTTCCTGGCTGCAGGAATAATACTTTGGACTTTCTATCCGGTCCAATCCACCAGAAAGGTTTACCATCCATACCATGTGTATGTGCGTTTCCGGCACGGTCTGTATTGGGTCATGACATTACATACTTAATGCCTTCTTGTGCCAGGACTGGAATAAGCCCCCAGGAAATGCCCGGTATATCGAATTGCTGAAAAACATCAGACGGTTGTCCGCTCAGTCTTTGTATGTTTCGTGTGAATTTGAACACATGAAATAATTCTTCATCAGAACAAATACTTGTATTCAGATTCAGGTAACTAGCATCCACACTTAGCTGTCCTTTTTTTATGGCATTGATAAAGTCTTCTCTTTTTTTCGGATTAGATTGCCACAGGCGTTCCAATAGCCAGCTAACCTCTGGATTCCATACATATTGTGCTCCTTGCCGGATATCTTTTGTCTCTTCAGCCAACATACCCCCTATTATGTTGCTCTTATGAAGTTGCTCTATGTTTTTATGGGTATTCGTATAACCTACATCTACATGGGAGTGGTTGTATAAATAAATATTCCAGTGTCGCATGGGGCTTATATTTAGCTTTTTCTTATACTTTTCTCCTGCATAAGTAAAAGTTACAGTTACTTCTGATTTTTTCCCGACAGGAAGTGTTGAAGGTAACAGAAGTTCTATATGCGTGGAGTCTTTCGCATTCAGTGCAAAACTGTTTTTTCCTTGCAACCTTTTGCTACTACGTCAATCAGGCAGTCGTCTTGTAACTTCTCGCCTTTCAATTTGATTTCTACAATACGTCCGGGCGTTCCGTCTGCTCTGTATCCGTAAACAGGCTGGATGTTATAATCAACAGTGATCAGGCCATCTGCCTGAGCGTGGATGAAAACACCAGAAAATAAGAATATAAAACTACTTTTTTCCACATAATGTAATAGATTAAGCTTATTCCACTAATAAATAAAGAACATAAGTAAACAACTATTTTATTATTCATCGGGATTATAGCGGGATAATAGATCATTTTGTCTGTCTTATCATTTTGACTGGTAAACGATCGCAATTTATAGAAAATATTCCGGATAGCAAAGGTTGTAAATGGAAATATTTATTTACAGTATATATATTGTATTTCCGCCAGTAAAATTAATATTTTCCGGTATGGTTATCAATTAAATGATCATATGATTGATGATGATTATTTTATTATAATAGAAAAGCTGATTATTTCTTATTCTTGTATTTTTTGTAATGTCTTATGAACTTTCTGCTTGTTGGTTGTAAAGAATCGAAGCGTTCTTCGTATACTTTATTAAAACCAGCTATTTATAAAGAATACATCTTTAATAAAAGTTAATCAATAAAAGTCCCATTTCTTTACTCTGTTTTCTGTTTTCATGACAATAGATAATTGTTTCCGTTTTCATGTTTATGCAAGTTGTTGTATCTTATGAATATTCAGTTTGTTCCTCGGTGAGAAACACCTCGTTTCTCGTAGAGTTTCGACCCGATCCTCGTAGAGAAACAAGGCGATTCTCGTAGAGGAAAAAATAGCTTATATAATATCTTGATTTACAGTGAATTGTAAATTCTTGAAATGTTGTGTATTTTTAATATCCAAATGATCTCTTTATCTGTTTATTTAGCATTTGTATGTATCTGAAATCACAACACGTATCGGGCCTTTTTGTATATAATCCTTGTGCTTCTAAAAATGATAATATGTAGTTTTTTGTGTTGACACTATTGGGAGCATTAAATGTTGATTAGAATTATATAGAGGTAGAAAAGAAGAAATAGATCATACTCAGTAATTGAGTAAATAAGCCGCAAAAAAAATATTTTATTGTTTATCGATAAATTTTTATCGTTTTTCTTTGGTAGATGAAAAATAATGTTTTCCTTTGCATATCGAAAAACGATAAATAATCATTGAATAACAATTAAAAATACATAGTCTTATGAAAAAGTCATTTATGAGTATCTCGATGCTGGTTGTATCTATCTCAATGTTAGCCTTATTTTTGTGTAGTTCTGCAGTTAGTGCAAAGGCTTCTTCTAAATTCGTTTATAATAAGAGCGAGAATGCTGAAACGGTATACTCTCTTGATAAAAGCGGAAAGTATCTTACTCCGAAACTGAAATATGAATATAGCAAAGATGCTCAGGGGAAGGGCGGAGTAAAGAAAGCCTATCGTTGGAGCGAGGGAGAACAGAAATGGGTACCTTATTATTTGATCAGCATGTCCGAATCCGGAAATAATTCAATAGTAGAGTATGCTGCATGGGATAGCAAAACGCAAGACTTCTCGCTGAATCCGCAAAAGGCTGTTTATAGTAAAGGACTTGAAAATGAAATTCTGTCATACGTGCTTTATAAATGGAATCAGAACGAAGAAAGTTGGGAAGCAAACCAGTATTTACTGTGCGGGGATTATCTCGCAATGGAGGCCGATAGTCTGAATTAAAACAATTATCTTTGCACCCCTTTAATATAAAAATGAAATGAAAACTGCGATAAAACTGGTTCTTATTTACTTTGCAATTTTACAGATTCTGTCACCTATTCTGATAACAGTTCCCTGTGCTATTTATTTGTTTGCCACTACCGGTGGGATAGACAAAGAGGCGCTGATGCAGATGATAATGATTCCGGCACAGATGACCGGTATTCTGTTAATGCTTTTCTACCTTTGGAAAGCAGGTTATATCAGTAATGAAAAAGTAACCTGGTCTACAGTATCCTCTTCTTATCTGGTGCTGAGTGTGGTTAGCCTTCTCTCTTGCTCGTGGCTGGCTTCTACATTGATATCTCACATGAAGTGGTTACCCAATATAATGGAACAGGCTTTCGATATTTTGCAATCCGGTTGGGGAGGAATTGTCGCCATAGCTGTTGTAGGGCCTATCCTTGAAGAGTTGTTATTCCGTGGCGCTATCACTAAGGCTTTGTTGAAACAATATAATCCTGCTAAAGCCATTTTTATTTCGGCTTTGATATTTGGGATATTCCATATTAATCCGGTGCAGGTGGTACCCGCATTTCTTATCGGTCTGCTTTTAGCATGGGTTTATTACAAAACAGCGAGTCTGATACCTTGTATTCTGATGCACATATTAAATAATAGCATATCGGTTTATATTAATATAAAATACCCCGGTGTGGAGGATATGGATGCTCTTGTTGGTGGTACGACCAATCTGATAATCACTTGTGTGGCAGCTGTATTGCTGGTAGGGTGTTATTGGTTGATGAAACGAACGACAGTAGCTTATCCCTGGAAAAAAGATAATAACATAGAAATATTGACTGAAAACAATTGATTGTCATGAAAAGGAGATTGAATATACTTTGTTTATTGGTAATGCTGGTATTTTGTTACTCGGTGTTTGAGTCTGCTTACTATTTTAGTAATGCATTTATGGCCGGTTTCCGGGTGGGAATGAATGCAGAGCATGATAAAGAACAATTGAAGAGAGCACACAATATGAAATCCATCTCTTTGTTTCCGGATGATTTTGTTGATCTGAAAGATTCAGTGTATAATGAGAAATCGGGAAAGTTTGTTCCGGCTATTTATGGCAAATTGATAGTGAGTGTGAATACACCGGTTAACTTGTGGTTTAAGTTTACCTCTATGTTGTGCAATTTTATTGGCATTTTCACTATGATCTTCTCTGTGGTCTTCTTCTTTAAATTGATAGTAGCTATTAATAAATCGAATATTTTCAGTTGGAAGAATGTCCGCCGCCTTCGTTGGTTGGGAGCTATTCTCATTCTTAATTTTATTTGCGATGCTCTTCCTGCTTATATCTCGGCTTATGAACTATCGGATGCATTCTCAATACCGGGATATTCTTTGAATTTATCTGGCCTTGTATCCAAGTTGACTTTAACCTTAGGGTTGGTAGCTCTGATTGTAGGTGAGATTTTTGCCATCGGATTAAGAATGAAAGAAGAGCAGGATTTAACTATTTAAGAAAGGAAACAAGTATGAAAAGTTTGTTTAGCAAAGATCCGAAACAAGAGTTGGAAGTGGTGATGACATGCTTGATGTTTATCTGTTTCTGCTGCTTGCTGATTAGCTTTATTCAAAATGCGATGTTGTGTTTTGATTTAGGGAAAGATGACACCGACGATTTCTTGTGGATTATGCTTCCTCAAAGTGTTACTCTATTGGCTATGGCTGTATGTAGTATTCTTATCTTCTGCCTGCTTCGTAATGTGAAACGTAAAAAGGTATTTACGAAGGAGAACTCTACTCTGATTGTGGCTATTGGAGGAATTGTCGAACTGAATGGGTTACTGCAAGGTTTTTTCGGGACTTTTGTCTCTGTGAGCAATCTCCGGCAGACTTATCTGATTTATATTTTGCTTGGAGTATTTATTTTATTTATCGGATGTGTATTCAAGATTGGTGTCCGTATGAAGGAGGAGCAGGAACTCACTATTTAATAATTTGTGTCTAAGGATATTTATGGGAAAGATGAAAGCTATAAAAATATTGGGTATATTGGTTTTTGTTATGTTTATGGTAACTGCATTGAAAGATGCTGTGCCAGGCTTTATAGATGGCTGGAATGAAGCAGGTGATTCGAGAGAGTATATTGGTGAGAAAGGTACATATACTACCGATTTCTCTGTGAAGGCAAAGCCGGTTGCTGAAGACTCGTTGTTGAACAAAACTTTTGATAAAAAGGTACCTTACTCCGTTGCTTGTATACGCACCGTTGTGAAAACTCCTTCCTGGTATATGATGTATCAGTGTTGTACTGTACCGTTTATTATTTTATGTATATACGGTATTTATTGTCTGGTCCGGGTTGTCTTTTCTGCTATCCGTGGTGATGTATTTACACGGAAAAATGTAAAGCGTATGCGTTACTTTATTTACTCTGTCATTCTGATGGGAGTTTGTATGGAGGGTGGAAATTACTTTTTGTATAGTGATTGGACTTCGCAAATACTTTTGGATGGGTATGAAGTGGAAAGTTACTCTATAAAATATCCATGGATGATGTTTTCTATTCTTGCTTTGTTTATTGAAATTTTTGCAGTAGGAGTGAAATTAAAAGAAGAACAGGAACTTACCATTTGACCTGAACTGAAAAAAGAGAAATTATGGCTATAATAGTAAACCTTGATATAATGATGGCCCGGAGGAAAATATCTCTGGGAGAATTGGCCGAAAAAATAGATATTACGCCGGCCAATCTGTCTATATTGAAAACCGGAAAGGCAAAAGCAATCCGGTTCTCAACACTTGAAGCGATTTGTAAAGAGCTGGATTGTCAGCCGGGAGATATTCTGGAATATAGAGAAGGTTCAGAATAAAAGTCAGTGTTCCCAGTGTGATAGGAAATCCGAGACTGATGGTGTAAGGAAGACTGGAAATAGGAGATGAACCAAGTCCTGCTCTGATAATCAGGCTGATTCCTATTGCGTTGATAAATAAACCGGTGATGAATAAAATGTATCAAGTGGTTGATTGATAAACGCCTGGAGGTTGCTTATCATAAGATAGCAGAGGAGCGTCAGAGACCTTCGGATATTTACTGGGAGTTAGGGTTTGAAACCCTGGCGCATTTTTCCCGGAAGTTTAAAGAGAAGTATCATATGTCACCGTCACAGTTGAAGGGTGTTGACTTCTTAGATGCAGATATCCCGACTTTATAAAAAAGCAGAGAGCATATTGTTGGATATGCTCTCTGCTCTTTTTGTCATATGGTATGAATCTTATTTGATTTCCAGCAAATCCTGAACTTTCATTTCAACAGTGATTAATCCCTTACTATCGGTTTTTGCCGAGACTTCTTTTCCGTTCAAGGTTACCGTATACTTCTTTTCGGTAGGAAGTTTTACAGTAAACGTGTTGTCGGCTGTAGCTTTCAATGATGCATGTTGGATCACAGCGTTTTCCCATTGTGCCGAAACCTCCGCTCCTCCACGAATACATAAACCCTTGAATTGCCCATTTTTCCATGCTACCGGCAAGCAAGGCAGGAATTCAACATATCCTTCGTGGTTTTGTATTAACATCTCAGCCATTCCGGCAGCTCCTGCAGGATTTCCGTCGAATGAATAAATGTTATTCGGGGCTCCGGCTATGCCGCCTGGTGAAACAGTTAACAGGTTTTCGCGTGATAACATTCCCTGAAGGGTCTTTACACTTTTGTAAGCTTCTTCCGCATCCTTCAGGCGGGCATAAAAGCAGATCATGTTGGCACGACTCCATTCTGTATCTTCCCAGTTTTCTGCAGCAAGACGCGCTTCTATCGTTTTACGGGCTGCTGCTGCGAGTTCGGGCGTTTTCTCTAAAGTGATTTGTGAGAAAGGATATAAAGCTAATAAGTGCGAAGTATGGCGATGGTTCGGGTGTGCTTCTTCATAATCTTCAAACCACTCGCGGATGGCTCCGTTTGCACGCAGTTGTATAGGAGGTAGTTTGGCTAAAGCTGTTTGCAGATTGTTACTGAATGCTTTGTCAATGCCTAAAATATCAGCAGCCTGGATACAAGAAGTAAAGATCTCGTAAACCAGTTCACGGTCACAGGTAGGCATCATAGAGGCTACCATTTCCTGTCCGTTTGCTGTTTTGAACCAGTTTTCCGGTGAGATACTCGGACCTGTCATCAAATAGCCATTAGCAGGATTTTCTGTCATATAGTCAAGTATGAATTCGGCATTACCTTTCAGCAAAGGATAAGCTACTTCTGCCAGATACTTTTTATCCTGTGTATATTCATATTGTGTCCATAAATGTGTAGCTATCCATGAACCGGCCAGGGGAAATAGTCCCCAGATGATACTTCCGGATGCCGGAGTATACCCCCAGATATTGGCAGTCGTATTGGCTGTCCAACCTTTGCAGCCATATACAACTTCAGCAGTTTTGGCTCCATGTACGGATAAATCTTTGATGTAATTGAAGAGCGGAGTATTACACTCTGCCAAATTTCCGACATTAGATACCCAGTAGTTTTGTTGCGTGTTTATATCAAGATGATAGTCGTTTGTCCATCCCATGTTACAAGCCTGATTGTCATTAAAGAAACCTTGCAAAGCAATTGGCAACGGGGAATTCTCACGTGAGCTGGCAATTGTCAGGTAGCGTCCGTACTGAAAGTACAAAGCATCGAAACTTGTATCTGTTTTTCCTGATCGTATTTGTTTCCAGCGGATATCTGTAGGTATGGTGTCGTTAGAATCTTTACCTAAGCTCAGTTCTACCCGGTTGAATAAATTAGAATAATCTTTTATATGCATCAGCTTCAGTGCTTCGTAAGGTTTCATACCGGCCTCTTCGACTGTTGTTGCGCACAAAGCTTTATAATCCGGACTTTTATAATCGGTACGTACGTCTACAATCATTGTCACCGCATCAGCATTGCTTACACTGATACCCGCTTCATCCATTTTTACTTCGCCATTATCAGCCAATACGGCTATTCTTCCTTCAAAATTCACACCACCCGGACCGTGTAACGGAAAGTCTACTTTACCGGTAAAGATCAACTGATTATTTTCGACGGTAAACGCTGACTGGCGCATTAGATCCAGAGCCATATCCATGGTGACAGACTTTGGTTTATCTGCTGATAAGCGAAGAACAAGTACATTATCGGGATTCGTAGCAAAGTATTCACGCTTATAATTTACCCCACCTGCATTAAAAGAAACACTGCTGATTGCTTCGTTTAAATTTAGTGAACGGCGATAGCCTGTTATATCTCCTTTGGGATAAGTAAATTTCATTTTCAGATCGCCTATAGGAAGATGGGTACCAAAAGACGTTTGCATGCCATTCAGGTTGTCACCGGCTGTCTGATTTCCTTCCCATAACTTTCCTTCGAAAAATAGCTTTCTCAAATTATCCAGTTTAGCACGACCGAAGGGTTTATCCTGATTCTCATTGAACTGCCCCGACCACATGGAAGATTCATTCAAGGCCAGCGTTTCTTCTTCGATTCCACCATAAGTCATAGCACCCAACCGACCATTACCGATAGGTAGGGATTCCATCCATTCTTTTGCAGGTTGGGCATACCACAACTCTGCGGTTTCACCAGCATTATTTGCACTTTGACATCCTGTAAGCGCCAGGGTTACAACTGCTAAATAAGTTTTTAAATGTGTCATATTTTTCATGATTAATAGTACTACTATTTTTTCGGTGTAGCACTCATAACAAATTCCAGTGTACCGCCATTTAATATATCCTGATGTGTGATATAATTTTTTGTATGCTTCTTACCATTTAGCTTTATGGAGCGGATATAAATCTCATTTCCTTTTTTGCGGGGAGCTTTTATTGCAAAAGTCTTTCCGTCGGGCAGATGTATAGTTGCTTCTTCCAACATCGGAGTACCGATTATATATTCACCACTTGCCGGGTTGACCGGGTAGAAACCAAGTGCTCCGAAGATGTACCAGGCAGACATCTCACCACAATCATCGTTTCCGGCATATCCCGAAGAAGTATCATTGTACAGGTTATTCATGATGTGCGCTACATACTTCTGTGTTTTCCAAGGTTCTCCAGCACAGGTATACAGGTAAGCTACGTGGTGGCTGGGTTCATTTCCATGGGCATATTGACCAACAAAGCCGGAGGCATTATCGTTTAGTTCACCACTTTGATGATTGACGGTGAAGAATGTATCCAGTTTTGCTGTAAAGGCTTTATTGCCTCCTGTCAATGTAATGAGGTCGGGTATGTTTTGCGGTACATACCAAAAGTATTGCCAGGCATTTCCTTCTGTGAAAGGATAACCGCCATTGGCTCCGTATTTATAAGGATCAAATGGCTCTATCCATTCGCCCTTATCATTTTTCGATTGAAAGAATCCGGTCTCCGGATTGAATAAATTACGATAGAAAGCCGAGCGTTTCATAAAACGTTCGTAGTCATCGTTCTTTCCTAATTTTTTTGCTAACTGTGCTACACACCAGTCATCAAAAGCTTGCTCCAGAGTAATGGAAACTGATTGAGTCTGTATATTTTCGGGCATATATCCATATTTTTCCCATACCTCAAAAGGCGAGTTGGAATGAGAAATTACCGAACTGTTGTATACGGCTTCATAAGCTTTTTCTGTATCAATTCCGGGTATTTCTTTCAGGATAGCATCTACAATGACGGGAATGGAGTGGTTGCCTATCATGCAGTAGTTGTCTTGTCCCCATAATTGCCAGATAGGCAGATAACCATAATACTCATATTGACGTATCATGCTTTTTACGAAATCTGTGACACGATCCGTGTTGAGTAATGTATAAAGTGGATGAGCACCTCTGAATGTATCCCAAAGAGAGAACGTCGTATAGTGTATTTCGTTTGCAGACAGCTGCCGGGTGGTGTAATCGGCTGCCATATATTCTCCGTTTACATCACTTATTGTATTGGGTTGTATCAGGGTGTGGTATAAAGCCGTATAGAATATTGTTTTTTGCAAATCGGTACCTTGGATATTGATTTTTTCCAGTTCTTTTTCCCATAATCGGTCGGCATCAGTGGTGTACTGGTTAAAGTCCCAGTGTGAGGCTTCCTGCTTTAGATTTAACCGGGCATTATCCGTAGATACCGGAGATAAAGCTACTTTGCAAATCAACGGTTTTTCATTAAGCTTTCCAAAACGCAACATGGCATGCAGATTACTGCCATTGATGACAGGGGCGTTTTCGTACTGGCGGTCACCGTCTCTCAACGACGAGGAGAGAATAGGACTGGAAAACTCTATGTAGAAATATACTTTTCGTAGTTTGGCCCAACCTGTAATGATGCGGTATCCTTCGATAGTATGATCATTAACGATACGGATCTGAGAATTTATGATGCGGCGATTCCAGCTTCCTTTATTGGCTGAATGGTCTAAGTCGATGATGAGTTGTGCTTCTTTTCCGTTAGGGTAGCTATACCGGTGGATTCCTGTTCGTGTGGTTGCCGTCAATTCAGCATTGATTCCTTCGTCTGATAACATTACTTGATAGTATCCGGGCTGAGCTTTTTCTGTTGTGTGGGAGAAATTCGAAGAAGTACGCCCCTCGCTTGTCGGTAAAAGTAAGAGGTCTATCAAGTCTGACGCTCCTGTTCCGCTGAGGCGGGTGTGACTGAATCCATAGATGGTCTGGTCATTGTAATCATATCCCGATGCTTGTGCCCAGTCGGGAGCTTCGCGGGTATCGGGGCTTAACTGTATCATTCCGAAAGGAACGGTGGCACCCGGGTAGTTGTTACCGGACAAGCTGCCGTGCACGGCTCCTGTTCCGATAAATGGGTTCACGTATTGTGTGTGTTCGCCGGCTTTTATAGTACCGGTAATCAGTATAAATGTAAAGATGCTGCTTAATAGTATTCGATTCATTGTGTTATGGTATAAAGAGGAGATGGAATCTCTTTCCATCTCCTCGTGATTCCGTTCTTACTGTGCTATGATTTCAATAATGCGGCTGTTTAATTTATAACCAGTGAAGAGGTCAAGGCCTACATTCATCAGATATTCACCCGAGAAAGTCTGTCCGTTTCCGTTTACTGAAGAAGAAACACCCGGCATCAGATTAATTTCTTTCACCTGATACATTTTGTTGGCTTCCAATCCTTGTAAACGTACAGGCAGGATATGTTCACCGTAGCGTGGGTAAACATCAAATGCGAATACGATGGCTTGATTCTTATTCTTGTTCACATACATACTTGAAGTGTGGTTACTTCCGTAAGGCGAAACAAGACGATAGAGATCACCTTCCAGTATAACCGGTTTCAAGCGGTTGTATTCTGTTACAGCCTGACGACAATACACTTGTTCGTTTGGGTTAAGATCACTCATCTTGATATCAAATCCCAGTTTGCACATCATTGCTACATCCGTACGGAACTTGATGCTGGCATCTTTGTTCCAGGTAGTAACGTGGGCACACAAAGTCTTACTGGGGAATACTTGTGAGAATCCCCATTGGATAAACAGACGTTCGATAGGATCTGTGTTATCGCTGGGCCAAAATTCAGTGAAGTACTTCAATGCTTCATAATCAGAACGTCCGCTACCACCGGCGCACAACATCATAGGCAGATTCGGGTATTTGGCTTTTATGCGGTCGAGCACTTTGTATAAGCCTTTTACATAGTCAATATATAGATGTGTTTGTTTTCCTTTCAGGTAGGGTGAATAGATGTTAGTGATAGGGCTGTTACAATCCCATTTGAAGAAAGCAAGATCCGGGTATTTAGTCATTAACTGATCCACAACGCCGAATACATAATCCTGTACAGCCGGATTGCTAAGGTCTAACACCATTTGGTTACGGAAATAATATTCTTCACGATTGGGCAGATGAATTACCCAATCTTTATGTTTTTCGTAGAGTTCGCTTTTGGGGTTTACCATTTCGGGCTCAATCCAAATACCGAATTTAATACCGTGTTTCTTTGCTTCAGCAGTCAGGCGTCCTATGCCATTCGGTAACTTATCAGCTGTTTCTATCCAGTCGCCAAGTCCCTGATGGTCACTGCTACGAGGATATTTGTTAGCAAACCAACCGTCGTCCAACAAGAACATATCTACACCTAATTTCTTGGCCTCGTCCATCAAACCGATCAATTTTTCTTCGTCAAAATCAAAATAAGTAGCTTCCCAGTTGTTTAATAAGGTCATGCGGGTTTGGTCACCGTCTTTTACCTGATACCGGCGTGCCCAATCATGGAAATTACGGCTGGCTTGTCCTTTTCCGTTCAGGCTATACGTGAAGTAGAACTCCGGTGTACGGAATATCTCTCCGGAAGGAAGGCTATATTCTGATGCGTAGGGATTGATACCACTGATGATGCGCAACTGGCTCTTGTTGTCTACTTCAAAGGTGAAGTTGAAATTGCCTGTCCAGCCTAATGTACCGACCAATACTTCGCCTGCATTCTCTTCGGAAGGCTGATCTACAGCCAACTGGAAGAAAGGGGAAACGAACATATTGGCGCGTGCTCCCAATTTGGTATCAATGACTTTTTTTCCGAAAGCCAGTTCACGTTCCATAACGTTAGCTTCGTGTGACCAATCTCCGGCAAACTCTGTGAGGAAGTATTTGTCATGATTGAGGTGTAACAGTGAAGAAGCGTACTTATGAAGCATTACCGGCTTCTTTTCACGGTGACTGATTTCGGTAAATGTTTTGATAATGTCTTCATTAGCATAAGCCACATAGTGCAACTTCACAGTTACCGGATATTGGTCGTCAGCTAATGTAATGACAGTTTCGTTTACACCATCTGAGAGGTTCCGACTGTCGTGTGATACATATTTTAATAAGGTAGAAGAATTGCCGTCATTGTGCACAATATGCAGTGCTGGTTCAAAGTAGTCTTCCATACCGTGGGTGAGATAGGCTTCGGTCCCTTGCGGCAGATGGTTAATGTCTGCTTCATGGTTGAGCCGTTTGCCCAAATATGACTGGTAAAGACGTCCATTGTCACCTACACGGTAGATGAGGCTGGTGTTTCCGGTCTCAATTTTTATTACCGGTTTTTCGATGGCGTGGGCTATGCCTGCAAGACATAATAAACCTGCCAATAGGGTCGTTTTTAAATTCATGGTACTAAATAGTCTTTAAATTTATGAATGAATTACGAATTAGTCTCGTCTGCAAAGTAACCCGGATTTATCCTGTTAAGGAATAGATAAAATTACTTAGAATATGGATAATCTTACTTTTGTGCCTCTTCGCATGTTCCTTTGTCCGTCCGGAAGGGCGGAACCGGGAGGTTGGAGTTGGTACTGTAAAGATTGCCATCCGGACAATCGGCCCAGTTATAGCGGGCAGCTATAGGGATTGCCACATCCGGAGATTCAAGTACGATACTCGTTTTTCCTGTTAAGGTTGCCGTTGCCGGATAGAACACTCCATCCGGCCCGGCCAGGATAAATCCTTTTATTATTTTTTCTTGTGCTTGTATTTCTGTGTTGAATGTTAGTGTTAATTTCTTTCCGGAGATACTATAAGACTGGCAGGCAGGCATTATGTATTCTCCCTGATGGTAAGTATTTGCCAGTGCTAAAGTAGCAAAGCGTTTAGCCACTTCTTGTTTGTTTTTAGGGTGAATGTCGTAGGACACTCCCAGATCTATGGCTACTACCATTCCCGTATTATCCACATGCAGGGCTTCTGCCTGTGCCTCCCGGAGAGCGGCCCATTGAGAGTCTGGCTGAACTTCTTGGGGTTTCAAAAAGTTTGCCAGTTGAACAAAGTAGAATGGAAAGTCCGTATTCCATTGCTTTCTCCAATCGGCAATCAGCGACTGGAATAGGGGAACATATTGTTTATCTCTTCCTACATTAGCTTCTCCCTGATACCAGATAACTCCTTTGATTGGGAATATAGTAAACGGATGTACCATAGCATTATACAAAACGGAAGGATAACTTGAGCTTTCCGGTGATACCGGTGCCGGGGGAAGTTCTCTCATAGTCATACCTACCCGATAATTCCAGACACCATTCAGGCTGATCTTTTGTCCGTTGACTTCTGCAAATAAATCTTTCTTCTCGCCATGTATGCCGCCTTCTCCACCAAAGTCAGCTACCCGTACGGTGATAGTTCCTTTTCCGGCTTTTACCAGTTCTGCCGGAATTGTATAGCGCCGGGGTGTTGCATATCCATAACCCTTAGCTATTTCTTTTCCATTATAGTAAGTGATATCTTCGTCATCTATCATACCGAGGCTGAGTGAGATATCTTTACCTTCCCAATTTGTAGGAATCTCTATTTCGCGTTGAAACCAGACTATGCCATCTACTCCGTCTAATCCTCTGCCTTCCCAATATCCGGGAAGCTCCATTGTTTTCCACGCTTTGTCTGTTTGTAAGGAAGAAGTCCACAGAGGAGTACCTTTATTGAGTCCGGCATCTTTGGCAGCAAATAACTCTTGCCACTCTTTCATATCCTGCTGATAAGTTGCAACAAGGCTGGCTTTGTCAAAGTTCAGTTTTTCTATTTTGGATGTTTCGTCTTGAAATCCGATAACTTGCTTTAGGGTACCGAGGCTGGTCCATGCTTCAGCAGGGGTTCCTCCCCACGTACAATCAATTACTCCGATAGGTACATTCAGTTCTTTCCATAATTCGCGAGCATAGAAGTAAGCCACAGCCGAGAACTCCGGAACTGTAGCAGAACTACATTCCTGCCAGCCCCCCATATTTATTTCTACATCTTCTGCCGGAGTGAATGCTATGGTCTTTTTTACTTGCAACAGGCGGATAGAAGAGTATTTTGCTTCTGCTACTTCCTGTTCATAGTTCATCACCTTTCCCCATCCGGCTACAGGCATTTCCATATTAGATTGTCCTGAACAGAACCACACTTCTCCCGCCAGTACATTTTTTAATGTCAGGGTTTCTCCGTCAGAGATTGTTATGGTATAAGGCCCTCCTGCAGCAGGAGTGGGTATTTCTATTCTAAAAGAACCGTCAACAGTTGCTTTTGTCGTGAACTTATTGTCATTCCAACTGGCTTTTACTGTAACTTTTTTACCCGCTTTGGCTTTACCTGGAAGCGTTAATGTACTGTTTTGCTGTATCACCATATTGTTGGTGAAGAATGATGGTAATGTTACTTTGGCTTGTACAAAACCAGTCATGCTCAAGGCCAATAAAATCAGTTTATATTTGTTCATCTCTACTTTGAGTTTTAATCGTTTGCTCAAAAGTAGGTAAAGGCAGACTATTAATAGTAGACAAACAAACCAAAAAATGAAACATTTACGGCATAGAGTGCTTTTTGAGTGGTTTCGTATACATTTCTACTGTTTTTGGCTTCATTTGTGATAGTTTTAGAGGCCTTTGGGGATTATCCGGATATTTATCCTATCTCTTTTTACCGAAATATTTAAGGAAAAAACAGATGTTTCTGTTTTTACAATGTTTTCAATAATTCAATTTCTTCCTCTTTTCCGTATCTCATCACTTAGTTCCCACACATTCGCAGGAATTGTTATGGACGGGTGATTCGCGTTATATTAATGATAAGGCATTCCTGACATTTTATGAGAAAACAATGACTGCTTACATGGAAAGGATACTATCTGTGAAAAATAGATGTTGAATGTAATTTTTCACTTTCCGTTCTTGATATCAAGATTTCCTGCAAGCAAAGTTTGTGCCATGAGACACAAACTACTTGCAAGTAGAAAGTATTTAAATCCGCAGATTTTTATTTTTTACTCCCGTCTTTGGCTTTGAATGCCAATGCATAAAGTCGCATTTGTTTTACCATTGAGAGTAGACCGTTGCTACGAGTGGGAGATAAGTGTTCTTTTAAGCCTATTTTATCGATAAAATAAAGGTCTGCATTTAAAATTTCCTCCGGTGTATGCCCCGAAAGAACTTTTATAAGCAGGGCAATGATACCTTTTACAATCAGCGCATCACTTTCCGCTTTGAATATCATTTTTCCAGCGACTTCATCTGCTTGTAGCCATACGCGACTTTGGCAACCTTCAATCAGATTCTGTTCCGTTTTGTATTCCTCCTCAAGCGGTTCTTGTTCATTTCCTAAATCGATAAGCAACTGGTAACGATCCATCCAGTCATCAAAGTCGCTGAATTCAGCTATTACTTCGTCTTGTAATTCATTAATTGACATGAGTATATCTATTTACATTGCACGTTGTGCACATATTATTTTTCATTATAAATTACTTCCATTACAGTTTGCCCTACGGCTTTGAGAGTATTACGGTTGATGTTGTCCATGTCATCTTTCAGTGTGTGCCACGTTGGATCGAAAGAGTATTCTCCTTCCGGGTCACAGGGGACGATGTCAATTGTCTTGATTCCTGCTATTTTATTGATAAACAGATGGTCGTCTGTTGCTCCGCCGTTAACTTCATCGATGAAAAACTTTCCATATCCTAATGCATTGGCTTTTTTCCATACTTTCTGGTTGATGTCTTTTGCGTATTTTTCGGAATAAGCTTCGCGGTAGAAAGTAGGTTGTTGTCCGCCTACCATGTCAAGTAGAATTCCGAAACGGGCATTGTAACCCTGTATGTGCGGATTGCGTGCCCAATATTGTGCACCCAGGCACCAGGCATCTTCTTTGTGGGTACCGGTATAAGATTGGTGTGTACCGTAGTCTTCTGCATCAAGGAAGATGATATCGATTCCCAGTTCCGGCTGTTGTTTTTGTATCTGACGGGCTATTTCAAGCAATACTCCTACACCACTGGCACCATCGTTTGCTCCCAGAATGGGGGTGTAATGATTTTTAGGGTCCGGGTCATTATCAGCCCAAGGACGGCTGTCCCAGTGTGCAAAGAGAGCTACGCGCTTTTTGCTTTCCGGTTTGTAGGCACCGATGATATTCCGGGCTTTTAATAACGTGCCATCATAGGCGATAAGATCGGCATATTGGCTGGTCACTTTGGCTCCGAATTTTTCCAGTTGTGATGCAAGATAGTTACCGCAGGCAACGTGTTCTTTACTGTTGGGTACGCGTGGTCCGAAGTCAACCTGTGATTTTACGTATTGATAGGCACTGTCTGCATCAAACTGAGGTGTTTGGACTGCTGCAACTTCCTCAACCGTTTCACTTGCTTTATTCTTGTTTCCGCAAGAAGAAAGAGAAAGAGTGGAAAAGAGTAATAGACCGGCCAGTAACATGGTATAATTCCTTTTCATTTTAGATAACTGTTTTTATTGTGCAGGCAAAAGTAATGATTTTCACTATAGCTTGCTCCGGAAGCCATCGTTTATTAACAAATGAACTTCAATTCAACTGATTTTTTACCTACTGTAAACTCTACTTCTGCTCCGTTGATCAGTGGTAGGTTATTGGTAACATGTCCCACCGGAAAATTGAAACAGACCGGGTAATCATATTCCTGTACGAGATCGGCCAACGCGGCGTATAGTACTTTTCCTAACGAACGGTCTTCTTCAAATTCAGTGAATTGTCCGATAATAAGTCCGGAAAGCTTTTCGAGCACTCCACCCAACTTCAGATTGTACATCATACGCTCTATGGCATGAGGACGTTCGCTGACATCTTCGATAAAAAGAATTGTTCCTTCCGCCGGTATATCATAAGGTGTACCGCGCAATCCATGAAAAACAGCCATATTACCCCCGCGGAGAACCCCGCGTGCTGTTCCTAATTTATTCAGTACATGCCTTCTGTTGCAGTATTCAGGTAATTTACCGCTAAGAATATTTTTCAGATGTAATGTGCAGGGATCATCTTCCGGTTCTACGGTAAGATGACGTGCCATCGGCGCATGTAAAGAAGCAAAACCATTGAATTGTATAAGATTGTGGAGTGCAGTAATGTCACTGAACCCTATCACCCATTTGGGATGTTCACGAAAAAGAGTAAAGTCGAGTTTCTCAATGAGATGTATAGCCCCATATCCACCCCGGCTGCAAAGAATCGCTTTTATTTCCGGATCGTCCATGGATTCCTGGAAATCCTTCAGTCGTTGTTTGATGGTTCCTGCGTATCTACCCGACGAAGCTCCTGCGTATTTGCCTGTTATAACTTTTAATCCCCAGGATTCCAACCGTTTTTTGGCTCCTTTGAGGAACGACTTATCTATTTTACTCGATGGAGATACGATGGCGACTTTGTCACCTTCATTTAAATAAGGAGGTAGAATCAGGCTGTTCATACGCATTTGTTGTTTTTTGCAAATGTACATATTCAAGACATTGTGGCATAAAGTTTAACGAATTTTATTCTCTGTATGACAAAATGTTACGTATATGCATTATTTTTATACGTTACTATGCTGTATTTTTCAATCATTTTTCTGATATTTGCTAAAAATCTAACGTTATGGAACCTATTAGAAATTTCGACCAGCTGACATCCCACTTGAAAACGTTGAATAGACGGAAGAGGATTGCAGTAGTTTGTGCCAATGATGCTAATACAGAATATGCCATAGCCCGTGCTCTTGAAGAAGGAATTGCTGAATTTCTAATGATCGGAGATTCGGCGATACTTGAGAAGTATCCCACTTTAAAGAAATATCCGGAACTGGTAAAAACCATCCATGTTGAAGATTCGGACGAGGCTGCCCGTCAAGCTGTGCGTATTGTTCGTGAAGGTGGAGCAGACATTCTGATGAAAGGGATTATTAATACAGATAACCTTCTTCATGCCATTCTCGACAAAGAAAAAGGACTGTTGCCTAAAGGGAAAGTATTGACTCATCTTGCTGTGATGCAGATTCCTACCTATAATAAATTACTGTTTTTTTCTGATGCGGCCGTTATTCCCCGTCCTACTTTGCAACAACGTATTGAAATGATCTGGTATGCCATTCATACTTGTCATTCCTTTGGGATTGAACAGCCACGTATCTCTCTTATTCATTGTACGGAGAAGGTCAGTGCCAAGTTTCCCCATTCATTAGATTATGTGAATATTGTGGAGTTGGCAGAAGCCGGTGAGTTCGGTAATGTTATTATTGATGGTCCGTTGGATGTCCGTACTTCCTGTGAGCAGGCAAGTGGCAATATAAAGGGAATTGTTTCGCCTATCAACGGGCAGGCAGATGTTTTGATATTCCCTAATATCGAGTCTGGTAATACTTTCTACAAGTCAGTGTCTCTTTTTGCCAATGCAGATATGGCAGGCTTGCTGCAAGGTCCTGTTTGTCCGGTGGTACTACCTTCACGCAGTGATTCCGGTTTGTCAAAATATTATAGCATGGCTATGGCATGCCTTACTTGTAAATAAAGATGTATAATGAAGATACTCGCCATTAATCCTGGTTCTACTTCGACGAAGATTGCCGTTTTTGAGGATGAAACCCCGTTGCTGGTTCGTAATATTCGTCATACGGTAGACGAGTTGGCTGCCTTTCCACAGGTGACCGATCAGTTTGATTTTCGTAAATCTCTTGTACTTACGGAACTGGAGAAGGAAGGAATTCCTTTCCAGTTTGACGCCATTATCGGCCGTGGAGGACTGGTAAAGCCAATTCCCGGAGGTGTATACGAAGTTAATGAGGCTATGCGGCTTGACACTCTTCATGCTATGCGTACCCATGCCTGTAACCTGGGATGTCTTATTGCGGCAGAGTTGGCTTCTATGCTTCCCGGTTGTCGTGCTTTTATTGCCGATCCCGGTGTGGTGGACGAAATGGATGAAATACCTCATATCACGGGGTCACCTCTTATGCCCCGCATTACGATCTGGCATGCATTGAACCAGCGTGCTATTGCCCGTCGCTATGCCCGCGAACATGATACGAGATACGAAAATCTGAATCTTGTTATTTGTCATCTGGGCGGAGGTATTTCTATTGGTGCCCACGATCATGGGCGTGCTATAGATGTGAATAATGCGCTTGATGGTGAAGGACCGTTTTCGCCTGAGCGTGCCGGAACTCTTCCAGCCGGGCAATTGATAGACTTATGTTATAGTGGGCGTTTTACGAAAGATGAATTAAAAAAACGTATCTCCGGCCGTGCCGGTCTGACAGCACATTTGGGTACGACGGATATTCCTGCTATTGTCGCTTCTATAGAGAATGGAGATAAGAAAGCAGAGTTGATATTGAATGCAATGATTTATCAGGTGGCAAAGAGTATTGGCGCGGCTGCTGTAGCTCTCTATGGTAAAGTGGATGCAATACTGTTGACGGGAGGGATTGCCCATTCCGATTATGTCGTTTCCCGTTTGAAAGAACGTATCTCTTTCCTTGCTCCGGTGTATGTATATCCGGGTGAAGATGAGTTGGAAGCTCTGGCACAGAATGCATTAGGAGCTTTGCGAGGAGAATTGCCTATTGCTGAATATAAATGATACGGGTTGGGCGTATAGAGAACAGATATGCTTGATTGTAATAATAGTATAGAATACCTTGTTTAAGATATGAAGTTTGCAATGAAAACATGGGGATGTTTTTATTGTAAAAGTGTACTTTTATCTACAATAAGAAAGTACGGTAATGATTAGAAGCATTACTGTGCTTTGTTCTATTGATTCGTAGTATTTCTCATAGTAATGCGAATCAGTAGTTGGATATTTGGTCCAAACCTGTACAGAATGAACTAAAGTGACTGCTGATCGTTTATCCGTAACACTCAAGACATTTATATATAAAATCTGCTTCTTTCTTAAATTAATACCTTTTCATAGGAAGTAAAGTTACGGACAATTAAAGGTAAACTATAATCAAAAGTTTCAGTTGTAAGATTAAAACTTTAAGTTTTATAACCAAAAGTTCCGGTTACAGAATCAGAAGTTTTGGTTGTAGATTATAAAGGAGAGAACAGTAGTTTTTTTCCTGATAAAAGGTAGTTCATATCGCCTTGTTTTGAACAAATATATGCAATTAAGTTGAGTCCGGTTTTCAACTACTGATTCGCATTAATAATAAGAGACTTCATTTTATAGTCCCTAAAAGATAGATAAGTATGAAAGTAATATGGCTAATTTTAATTATATTGATTTGTACAGGATGTACCAACAATAGAAAAATCCAGCAAACTGGTTTGGAAAATAATCTGATATCTTATTCTGATACTATGGAACAGAATGACTATCATACTATTTTTAATGAATCTATGAAGCGAGCCATAAATGAATTCATAATATACATAAAAGATAAAAAAGATACGAGTTCTATTGAAGAAAAAGTTTTAAGTTTCTATTTTTATTCAGAAGCAGGTAAAGATTATTTTTTAATGATAGCCGAACCATATTATGAGAGAAAACTGATCAAGGGTTATACATATATTGGAAACTATGTATTTGTTTATTATGGTGAAGAAGGTATAGGAAATCAATATATTAATGCAAGTAAGTTAATATCCTACCATGATACTCTTCCTGGATTTCGTGCATACGATGAAGTGCCAATAGGAATTTATGAACCTTTCGGTACCCTTTTTCAAATAATAAATCCGGATAGCCTTATATTAATACAGAAAGGAATGTTATAACATAAGCATATGATATTATTAATAAGCATAATTTTCGCCTTATGTTGTCTATACCAAATTCTATCAAGGTATCACACAATCAAGAAATGTCCGTTATGAAGAGAGGCATAAAAAAACGCAGATTATCGCAAAAATAAATGGAGTACAGATTTCTCCGCACTCCATTTATCCATATTATATAAGAGTTTTATCTTAAGCTTCAATAATAACCTCTTCTTCTACAACTGTCTGCGCTTTCAAATCTTCATAGAAAGCAGCATGAGCAGATTGTACATAAGGTTGTAGGAAAAGGAATCCGATACCAAAAGTAAAAAGACACAAAATAGCCCAACCGATAAAGCTAAGATCAAGCAAGAACAATTTCATCTTGTTACCATCCATCATAGCCATACTTTTTTCGATAGCAGCATTATTAGCCAACTCCGGTTGATCTTTCAGAATAAAGTCCGTCATTGCATACGAATAGTTCTTAATAATACCAGGAATAACGAGCAACAGCGTCCATAAAAATGTATAAATAGCCTGAAGCAATTTAGTACCAACAATACGGCCGAAATCATTGAATCCATCAAACAGACCTCCGATGTTCATTTCACCACCTCTCATTACGCTCAGCATCACAATAGAGTATCCATACATCATAGGCAATGCAACCAATATAGTTCCAACAACCGGAATGTAAGAAGCAGCACCCGATACAGCACCAAATACGAGAGTAGTTACTGCTCCCATCACCCATTTGTCAGTAAGAGCAACACGTGCTTCTGCACGCAATTCTGAATTTTGTTTCAACATAATATATAAGATTTAATTAAATAAATGTCATTCTACAATAGTTACCCATCCGTGTGTATCCGGTTCGTCGCCATATTGGATAGCACGTAGTTTATGGTACAATTTTGTACAGATCGGGCCTGGTTTACCATCCTTAGAGATAATATATGAATGATCATTTTCCGGATCATCAATACGCTGTATCGGGCTGATCACGGCAGCAGTACCACAAGCACCGGCCTCTTCAAGAGTTGCCAGTTCTTCTTCGGGCACCGGACGGCGCTCTACTTTCAATCCCATGTCTTCTGCCAGCTGCATAAGACTCTTGTTGGTGATGGAAGGAAGAATAGATGTTGATAATGGGGTAATATAAGTATTATTTTTAATACCAAAGAAATTGGCTGCACCACACTCGTCCATATACTTCTTCTCTTTTGCATCGAGATAGAACTCAGCCGAATATCCAGCTTCGTGAGCTTCCATACTTGCACGCAGACTGGCAGCATAATTACCACCTACTTTATAAGTACCTGTTCCCAGCGGAGCTGCACGATCATATTTGCGTGTGATTACGTAAGGAGTAGTTGCAAACCCACCCTTGAAGTAAGGACCTACCGGCGTTACGAAGATTACAAAGAGATATTCGTTAGCAGGACGTACACCTACCTGCGCACCGGTACCAATGAGTAGCGGGCGGATATAAAGAGAAGCTCCTGTTTCATAAGGCGGAATGAAACGTTCGTTCAGTTTTACAGCTTTCAGAACAGCCTCTTTAAAACGGTCGGTCGGAAGTTCCGGCATAAGGATTCCTCTACAAGTAGATTGCAAACGTGCCGCGTTCTCTTCAAGACGGAAAATACGAACTTTACCATCTTTACCACGGAAAGCTTTCAAGCCCTCAAATGCCTCCTGACCATAGTGCAGACAAGTGGCAGCCATGTGCAGGTTAAGGATTTCGCTACTGCTTATTTCCAATTCGCCCCATGCACCATCGCGATAATTAATTCTCACGTTGTAATCTGTCTTCATATAGCCGAATGACAGATTAGACCAATCTATTTCTTTCATATTAGTATGTATATTAGTTAAATTCTGCTATCAGACAACAAAAATAACTTTTATTCTTTAGATTGTAGCTTTTCATGCAACAATTTTTCGACTTCCCGATCAGCTTTTGTCAGTTTCTCCGTACAAAATGCAATTATTTCATTGGCCTCCTTTATTTTTTCTGCCAACACATCTATTTCAAGTTCATTATTGTCAATCTGACGAACAATCTTTTCCAGGCGCTCCATAGCCTGAGAATAGGTTTCTTTTTTTACAGACATAATTTTATTTACGATTAGACGATTTACAATTAGATGATTGAAGTAACTCTGAATTTACGATTGAAGTTAGTTCTCCGTGATGCAAGCGAGTGATGATTTCGTCACCGAGAGATACCTGGGAAGCATCGGTGACGGGTTTACCTTCTTTCAGAGTGATACTATAGCCACGGGCAAGGAGTTTATCGGGAGAGGCATCAGTGATACGCTGCTGAAACAGTTCCAGGCGATGGCGCTGACGAGCCAGTAAAGCAGCAGAGACTTGCATTAAATCTTTACTTGCTGTCAACAGGCGAAAACGTGCATCTGACAACCGATGAACCACTAATGCGGGAATACGCGCCTGGCAAGACAAGAGTCTTCCGGATTCACGTTCAAGAAAAGCAGAAGCACCTTCGCGAAGACGGGTAGACAGATATTCCAGTTGGTCCGCAGCTTCATCCATACGGTTTATTAGTAATTCGGCAGCGGCAGTCGGTGTCTTCACCCGGGTATGCGCCACAGAATCAAGCACCGTGTCATCACGTTCATGCCCAATACCGGTAATTATGGGTAATGGAAATTGTGCACAGGCAGCTGCCAGCAGATAAGTATCAAAACCGGATAAATCGGACGTCGCTCCTCCGCCACGAATGATAACAACAACATCAAAGTCGCCTAGCCGGGCATTCACACGGTCGAGTGCAGACAGAACGGATTCTTCTACCTGATTGCCCTGCATCATAGCAGGAAACAATTCCGTATAAAAGAAAAAGCCACGGGAATTGTGCTGCAACTGATGGCAGAAATCTCCGTAACCGGCAGCAGTAGCCGAAGAGATAACAGCTATACGCTGCGGCAACAGAGGCATTTCAAGTTCTTTATTTAAGGTCAGTACTCCCTCTTCTTCCAGCTGCTGCAATATCTCGCGACGGCGGCGTGCCATATCGCCCAGCGTGTAAGTTGGGTCAATATCCAACACAGTCAGGCTATAGCCATATAGCTCATGAAACTGTACAGTCACCTTCACCAATACTTTGATCCCGGAACCGAACATCTGTCCGGTTGCTTCTTCAAAATAAGGTTTCAGCAACCGAAATATATTGCCCCAGATCATCCCCCGCGCTTTGGCAATAAGATTATTGCTACGAGAATCTTTCTGTATAAACTCCAGATAACAATGTCCCGTACTGTTGGACCGCACATCACTCAGTTCCGCCTGTATCCAGTATTCATCGGGCAAGCATTGTTCCAGGCTCCGTCGCACCAACGCATTAAGATCAAAGAGAGTCAGCGCTTCTTGTTTCATTTTGCAGACTGATAAGCTTTCCACATATCAGGAATCCCGTATCCATAAATATTGTCGGGATATTTGGCACGATCTCCCGAACGGCGAACCAGTTCAATGATCTCCTTTGCCGTCAGATTGGGAAGTGCCTGCCACAAGCAAGTCACCATACCACACATGATAGGTGAAGAGAACGAAGTACCGTTGGCTCTTCTCAATACACCATCCGTCCCCATTACGTCCGAACCTAAGCCTACTGCCATTACATCAGGTTTTACACGGCCATCGGCTGTATTTCCGATAGAAGAGAAGGGAGCTAGTTCACCTTTTTTACTAATAGCACCTACCGTAAGTACATTGTCCGCATCTCCCGGAGGAGTCGTTTTTTTCCAAGGTCCCGAACCGGCATTCCCGGCACTGCACACTACAATCATACCCTTATCTGCTGCCTTTGCAGCCTGGCGGGACATCAAAGCGAAGTGGCCGTCCAGATCACGATAACGATAATCTTTTGATTTATCATCAAAAGCATAATATCCCAATGAAGTATTTACCACATCTACTCCCACACTATCGGCAAATTCAATGGCAGCCGCCCAGTAATCCTGTTCCACTAAATGTTCGGAATATTCATCCTCGCTACGTAAGAGCCAGAAAGAAGCCTCAGGAGCCGTACCAATCATCACATGAGGCTGATTCATACCAATGCATGAAAGTACACACATGCCATGACTGCTCTCGGCATAAATGTCAGCTTGGGGATTTACAAAATCTTTTGTACCCAGAATGTTGATATTCTTCATCGCATCTATACTGTCAGCATTATGAAAACCTGCATCAATCACAGCAATCGTCATCCCTTGTCCTTTAAATCCTGCTTTATGCAGCTTGTCACCATTGCTTATCCGGATCTGGCGGAGTGCCGGTCCATAGGCTTCTTTTATCCACAAAGGGGTATTTACCAATGAATCACGTTCGGTAGCCATCGTAGGATTCTTTGGATCGGGCGCAATCCATACCTTTTCGGTAGCACGGACAAAAGGAAGTTTGGCTATCTTATCTATCAATGTCGTATCGTTGCAGGACACAGTAACAAAGTTGTCCCATTTTCCCATAGTGACAATATTCACACCTTTCTTACGAATAGCATCCACATACTTACGGCACACCGGTAAGTCGGTAGAGTCTATTGCCAACCGCTGTTTCTGACGGCGTTCAATAGCTTTCTTTGAAAGAAACTCTTCCGGACGATCTAATGAATAAGTGGTAGCAGCCTTATCTCTGAGACTGATGCGATACTTCAATGTGTCCTGTTGCGCCGATACTCCGGTAGTAGCAAGAAGCAGAGCGCCCAAAATTAATTTTCTCATACTTTATATTCGGTTTCTATTAAAAATCTTTGTTTTCTTCAATCACAAGGCCAATCCCCCGCTGTGAAGCTATAAATGCACCACCTATCACCCGACGGCCATCATAAAACACTGCCGACTGCCCGGGAGTAATGGCCGAGGCCTCTGCAAGGAACTTCACGAACAGCCGTCCATCTTCCAATCGCTTCACCCGGCAGGGTATCGGGCGGCTGCGATAACGAATACGTACCGCCAGATTCTGGCATGATAATACTTCCTGCTCATCAATCAGGTGATCCTGATCGGCGAGCATATATCCGGCATGTAACTGTTCAACATCCCCCAGCATTACAGTGTTCTTCTGTGGATTGATTTTCAGCACGTATGCGGGTTTACCCAAAGCAATCTCCAGCCCTTTTCGCTGCCCGATTGTATAATAAGGAAACCCTTTATGCTGTCCCAACTTCACTCCTTCCGAATTGACAAACCATCCCGGACCAATCTCCGTATCCAGTTCGGGATATTGCTCACGCAGAAAATCACGATAATCTCCTCTGATAAAGCAGACTTCCATACTCTCGCCTTCTTTTGATTTGGCTTCATACCCTTTTTCACGCAGATAATCCCGTACTTTCAGCTTGGTATAGTTTCCCAAAGGGAAAATGCAACGCCTCAATACCTCCTGACCCAGACGCCAAAGGAAATAGGACTGGTCTTTTTTATCATCATCTCCCGCTACGATATATATATTCCCATTACGTTCTTCCAACCGGGAGTAATGTCCGGTAGCAATCCAATTACAATTCAGGCGATCCGCCCACTCCGTCAATACACGAAACTTAAACAACGGATTGCACATCACGCAGGGATTAGGGGTTCGCCCCTGACGATATTCATCAATGAAATTCTTTACGATTGTATCTTTGAAAGGTATCCGTTCGTCGGCTACATAGTGTTCAATGCCCATTCGCGCAGCCAGTTCTCTGGCATCCTGCGGTTCATCTCCCCACACACGCATGGTTACACCTACTATTTCGTATCCTTGTTCTTGTAGCATCAGGCAGGTGGCTGTGCTGTCTATACCGCCACTCATACCTACTAATACCCGCTTATTTGGTTCTTTCATGCAAAGTCTGATTATTGTATGCATGCAAATGTACAGTATTCCGCTCAGATAGCCATACGGAGCAGAAAAAAAGTGAAACAACTGCCATATAAACCAGATATCCGATGAGTATCACACAGAGGCATCAAGTATATAAAAGCAGGATGTTGTAAAATAGTTCCTTACATAGGGTATGTTTGCAATAAAAGGAGAAAGCACACAAGGGCGTAACCGAAATTTCACTTCATAATGTGGATTAATAAACCAGAACTTACGTTGGCGAATGGAATATCCTGTTTTACGAGCCAGACGCTCGAACATTTCAATGGTGGTACGACAGGATTTAATGTCAAGCAACTCAGCAATGCAGACTTCACTCTCCCCACAGATTTTCAACACACTGCGATAAAGAGGACGCGGTAATAAATGCAGAAATGGCCAGTGAGAAGCTACTTTACTATGGCAGATCTGTTGATGCCCTCCGAAAGGCATTTGCCAGGCAGGAAAACCAATAAATACAACTCCGCCGGGAGCCAGAAACTGCCGGATATGCTGCAACATTGATTTTTTATCACCAATATGCTCAATTACATCATGAATCAGGATAACGTCATACTTCTCTTTTTCAGGAGTCATATCAAAAACATTCACAGCCTTGAATTGTGCAGCACAACCCGATTCAGCAAAAAACTCACGGGCTTGCAGAATACGTGTTTCAGCCAGGTCAATGCCTGTTACAGAACACTGTCGCTCGGCAAAGGGCAAAAGATTCCCCCCGTCGCCACAACCTATCTCAAGAATACGGGTAGATGAAGTGATAGGAAAAAACTCTTCCAGGTAGGGAAGAAAATACTTTCGGCTACTAACAGCCAGTTCATCAAAGTAGCGTTTGCGATTGGTATGTCTGTCCTGCATCGTTATTTTGTATTCTATATTTTGACTACAAATCTATCCATTTCTCTGAAGTATTACAAAATAATCCCGGCATAATTTGATTATTCGGGAAAAAACACTATATTTGAAAATAAGAAATCTCATAAATATGGCTAATCCAAGACTGCCGGGAATACCCGAAACTGAAGAAATCCTCTTGTACGCCAAACTAAATGAGTACAATCGGGGAAGAACATCTTTCAAAGAAGCAGGTGCTTATCTCATAGTGCTGCCACATCCGGGATATAATAGTTATTCGCTGTGGATTTACTCGCCGGAACCCCAAAAACAATCCATCTTATTCATACACGATCTTTCGACAGATATCTATGAAGCATTACGAATGGCCAGTACCATGTTTTACTTCTCAAGACGCTGCCTGCTCATTGTGGAATATAATAAGAAAAGAATGTTGAGTAATGGAGATGATATTGTCTCTTTCGGAAAATACCGTGGGCACTATTTACACGAAATACTTAAAATAGATCCCGTATATATGAGCTGGATAGCTTATAAATATACCCCAAGAATCCCTAAACAAGAACGCTTTGTGGAAATTGCCAAAGTGTACCACTCCATACACCTGGACCTCATGCTACGGAAAGCAAAACAAAATCAGGAAACAGGACGTTTTCTGGGTAACATAGGTGATAAAGTAGCAGATCTGACCTTAAAAGTCATAAAGGTAAAAGTAGAGGATGACCCATATAAAACCCGGATAAACGGTACAACCGTACTGTTTTATATACGGCAGATTGTAACACTGACCGATACTTCCGGAAATCTGGTAGTTATCCGGTTCACGGCTAAAAGCCCAAGTGGAGAATCCTGCCGGATACCCGCCACGGAACATGCATATCAAACAGATGAAATAATACACATAAGTTCAGCGCGCGTGGCACGTATCTACAAAATACGTGGCTCGAAGTATACCCGCCTGAGCCACGTAAAATTACAGGAAGTTAGCGCTTACGCCAGTCGTCTTTAACAAAGCTGGCCGGATAGGATACTTTATCTATAACCTCTCCTTTCAAACGAATCCAGGAGGTGAAAGTACGGGTACCTTCATTCAGTTCGATCACCCGCGCTCCGTTAGGTAAGTGATTGTATACGGTGTTTCCTCCGGTATAACGCCCGTAGGCCAAAAGGATCCCTTTCCACATTACCGCATAATCATTGTCATGATCGTGCCCAACGAAAGTAGCCATAATATCACCCGATTCTTTCATCGCAGTAAACATACCCGAATTTATTTTCGGTGCGCAGGCCCTTTCCATACGTGTACCACGCAATATCGCATTTTCATCCTCGGCAGCTTCGTTGTATTCGGGCAAGGGGATGTGAAAGAAAGCAACGGCAGGCAACGGTTGACCATTATTAGCCGCTGTATAGGCAGCACTCTGATTGCGGTACCAGGCTATCTGATCAAACGTAAACCAATTGTAACCATCAACATCCTTCATTGGAGAATAAGAATGAGAATCCATGCAATAAAGCAAAGCAGCTTCCTTTGCATCAGAAGATGACTTTACGGTTAACACATAATCCGGTGATGAAACATTACCACGGTCGGGAAGAAGATTGTAGGGAACCTCACGAATTAAATCATAAAGTTGATCACGGGTCATCTTTTGCTCATCATCGTGGTTACCAAAAGTCACCACAAAAGGAATCTTACGGTTGGAAACCTGTTCTAATACCTTATGCATGCCACTGTCTGCAGGAGCAGCATAAATAACATCGCCGGTAAATACAACCAGATCGGGATGCTCGGTATCCAACACTTCATTGATGCGTTCGAGAGCAACATCTGAAGCCGGATTACCATATTTAAAGTGTACATCGGTAAATTGTACGATCTTAAACTTACCATCCTTGTTAAACTTAAGTTTTGTGTTTTGGGCAAAGCCAGATGTAGCACCCCAAAGGGAGAAAAGCAGCACAAACAGTACTTTTAATTTAATCATGATACTAATAATTTAAAGGTTAGAATATGTGTTTGGGTAGTTTATTTACAATCCGTTTTTTCAATCAATACAGTGGCATAGGCCGATATACCTTCTTCGCGACCTGTAAAGCCCAACTTCTCTGTTGTTGTAGCTTTAATAGAAACGTCATCCACATCTATATCCATCACTTCTGCGAGTTTCGTCTGCATAGCAGGAATATGTGCTTTCAGTTTCGGACGTTCTGCACAGATAGTAGCATCGATATTTCCTACTCTATACCCCTTGGTTGCAATCAATTCAACAGTTCTCTTTAATAATATCTTACTGTCAACATTCTTAAACTCTCCGGCTGTATCGGGAAAGTGATAACCAATATCACGCATATTGGCAGCTCCCAGTAAAGCGTCACAAATTGCATGTATCAGAACGTCTGCATCAGAGTGCCCTAATAATCCTTTTTCATGTTCCAGGAGAATACCTCCTAACCATAATTCACGTCCTTCTACCAACTGATGAACGTCAAACCCAAAGCCTACACGTATCTTCATCTTTATATCTTTTTCTTTAAAATCAGTAAAAAATTAATTTCAGCCCGAAGCTATCCATTTTTCTCCGGATTACATCTAAGTTGGATGGCTTTTTTAGGATTATTCACGTAGCAGAAGTAAGAAAAGCTACTAAAAAAGAAGAGGATGTGTCAGTAGAATCTTTGACACATCCTCTTGTTCTATTTGTATTATTCCGAAGTTATCTCCGACGACCAAATAAATCTCTGATACCGTCAAGATCAAAACCTAATGTGAAACGCAATGTCTGGTCAAGCGGATTGCTTTGCGCAGTAGACACCAGGTAAGCAGCATCAAGAGAGAATACACTCATCTTAAATCCGGCACCAAAAGAGAAGTACTTACGATTACCCTTGTTCTCATGTTCATAGTGATAACCACCACGAACGGAGAATTGGTTATGATAAGTATATTCTACTCCTAAAGACCATTGAATCTCTTGCAACTCTTCCTTGAAACCGCCGGGAGCATCACTGAAGGATTTAAAAATACCTTTGATTGGAGAGATATCATTATAACCCTCCGAATCCAACCAGTTTCTATATCCATCAGAGTCCCCTTCTTCGGCACCGGTCGCCGCCCGATATTGTTCTTCTGTAGGACGCGTAGGAACCATCAGCTTGTTTATATCAAGACTGAAAGCTATCGTATTATAATCGTCTATCGGAGCCAACAACGAACCACCTAAACGAAAATTAGTAGGCAGGAATTGGCTGGAATTTCCTCCATCATAAGAGATTTTCGTACCAATATTAGAAAGGTTTAACCCGAAAGACAACATACACTCACGCTGTGCAAGCATGATATAATTTGTATAATAGAAAGCAATATCAGCTGCAAATGCAGAACCGGGAGAAACCTCTTCATCCTGTTTATAAGCCAAATCAGAGTAGATGTAACGCAAAGCAACAGCAGCAGAAAAACGCTCGGATAGCATACGCGAATAGGCCACATCTACTGCCATTTCATAAGGACTGATATTATAGGTAGGACCTGTTGTAGCATCTCCTCCCATAGGCACTTCACCCAAAGAGAAATAGCGTAACGAACCACTGATAGCCTGGTAATCACCAATGCGATAATATCCGGCCAGATAAGCCAAGTCAATATCATTAACCAGTTTACGCAACCAGGGAGTATAGGAGATAGATACACCTGCGCGTCCAATCGTAAACGGATACTTCGCCGGATTCCAGTATTGTGAGTTGTTATCCGGGTCGGTAGCAGCACCTACATCTCCCATACCACCACCACGTGAGTCGGGAGCAATGTTAAGTGAATTGACACCTGTATTGATAGGATTGAACAGATCTTTCTGTGCCCATGAGCTGACAGAGAAAGCAAAAAACAATAGAAATGATATAAATATTTTCTTCATAACCAATCTTATGGATGTGTACATATAAACCGGATTTTCACTGATTTATTGTGCCAGAATGACTATTTTCTCGGTTTTCGTACTCTCCTTGCTATCACCGGAAGTAATAGAAGCACGGTAAAGATAAATACCCGGTGACAGACGCTGACCGGCGTTACTACATAGATCCCAGTCTACATAATAATAACCACCGGAAGATATTCCCTGTTCATTGTGTACCCATAACTCCCGACCTGCAAAGTCACATACAGCTATACGTACATTCAGCTCTGAACCAGGGCGGTCATGCGAAAGAATAAATGTAGTACTTTCACGAGCCGGACTCTTGCTGCAAGTTATAGAGAACAATCCGGGGCGCAATCCTTTCGCAACTTCAAATTCCAAAGATTTCACAGAAGAATTATTCATAATATCCCAGGCACGGAAAGTAAGAGTATGCTTACCCTCTGAAAGGGCCGGAATTGAAAATGCAACTGTACCCTTGGTATAACTACCTGCAACCGGAGTATAATAATCATTCAAAGAATAGGTAAGTTTACCATCAATACAAAGAGAAAGATCATGCCCAATACCATTTCCTACAGTATTGATTCCATCTTCATCCTCCAATTCCGCTACAAAATAAGGTGTTTCATTCACCAAGCCTCCCCATGGAAAATCAGGAGTATTCAGATATACCATTATATCAGGCCCTTCACCGGAGGTAGGAATATCATCGGCTGTTCCTCCTACGAGAAAACGATCAAAAACACCACCGGCCTCTCGCTTATCGGCATCACAAGCATAGAGATTCAACAACCCCTGCTCATTGGAATAATTAATATCTAACGGCACAGGGAAAGTCAGTTCAAAGCGGCCATTACGTACAGAATCCATTCCGGAAAAAAGAATCTTGTTATGATCAGTATAAGTCACAGCTCCCTTGTCTAACGTATTAAGGGTACTAATAGTCTCCTTGCTATCATAAACCAAGGGATGAACCGTTCCTGTAAAATCATCAGCAGGCTTACCATCGGGAGTAAGAATGTGTCCTTTTACCGTCACTTTAGCACCAGCTCTCATAAAAGGCAATTCATCGGACGGAGGACCATCGAACTCATCCACTACCACTTTATAATCAGGATAAGTAGGCATTATGGCAGGATCCCCCATCAAATTAAAATTCAATCTATTTCCTCCATCACCACTAACTGTCAATTTAGCTAATCGAAGCACATCTCCCAACCGTAACCGTTTGCCATCCTGCAAATTAAATAACTTATCCACAAAGTTATTATTCAAAGTCTTGTTTGGACCATCATATACCACCCGTGCGGCTGCAACCATCGCAATAGCCCCCCCCTTTGCATTCAGCAATGCTAACTCACCAGCCGAAGTAGCCTCTGCATCAAAACGAGAAAACTCACATGATGCGGTAAACCATATAGATAAACGAGGAGATGACAGATTTACAACATCAGCAGAAGTCAATAAATTTTCTGATGACCAGGAAGTTGTACCACTATGCCCTGTATAATTAACGAGCATCAAACCCTGATCTAATAATTGCAATAATCGTTTATTTGCCTGAGGATAACTATAACCTGTAGCCGAAGATTCTCTCTTATAAGCATCTGCAAGGATACGTTCTCCGCGCATACCAGAAAGGGTATTATTTACTCTATCGGCAAGATCACTGGCCTGTTCCATAAAGCCTATATCATCATCATTCCCTGCCGCATCATCTCCAACAAAGCAAGTCATCCGCTTCCAAGGACCTGCATTCTTATTATATATATAATCAATTGTCTTATCAACCACAGCTTTGGCTTCATCAACCACACGAACAGGAAAACGACCTACACCAATATCAGGAATACCACTGGTCAGCGAACTCACTTCACCTTTTACAAAACCAAAATAATCGTCAGTCATATAAGACTGTGTCTCATCCACCGAGTTTGGAAACTGGAAAGAAAGCAGAAAATCAGAAGGTTTATAATTCCTCCAACTTGCTGTAATCATGCGATTATCATAACTACAATCTCCAAAAAGTAATAGATACTTAATTCGATCTTCGGCAGAAGTCGCTTTATCATACAGCATCTTCATAAAACGACGATAAGCCGTAGCATCCGGAGTTCCGGATGAAAATTCATTGTATACTTGTGAAGCTTTCACTACCTCTACAGTAAGCCCATCCTTGTCACGATGTGCCTCTGCCAAACGTTCGGCTTGCTGAACAAAAGCAGTTCTGTCCGGCACAATAATCACCATGTCAATACCCTTCAATGCATGAAGGTTCTGATTAGAAACATCTCCCATACTCTCTACTCCACCAAAAGAAGCCGAAGTATTAACTGCCACAAATTCACGCAAGGTATTACTGGCAGGAATAGTAAAAGTGTAAGTGTCTCCACTCAAAGTTCCTTTGATCTGCTTATATTCAGAAGGAGAAGTAACATCCCATACAACAGTAGAAGAATTGGCACCGGAAATAACAAATGTACTTGCTTGCCCCTGAGATTGTAAAGCACGAAACGCAAGAGCCCCTCCATTCATCTGTAGCCGCTGTTTATAATTCAATATTATATAATTCAATCGTCCTGAAATACCGGAAGCACGATTATGAGTAAGCTTTACAGTAACAGATTCCGACTTATCACCTGTCCAGAGTTGATCTAATGTACCTTCACCCGCCTTTATATAATGAGCATTAACACTATTCGAATTAATTCCGGGAATAACCTGTGTACCAATATTTTGTCCATTAATAGCAACTGTCATCGTGGTATTGCCGGAAGAGCCTGCTCCCAAAGACCTTGCCGTAAAAACAACCCGGATACGGCCACTTTCATCGGTGATATTGGGAAGAGTAAAAGAATAACTTTGTGAATTACCTACTACATAGTCATAAGAATCATATAACTCCCGCCCCGAAGCCGCCCATGAATAGGCATCTGTCTCATGCAAAGCATATGCATTGAAAGTCTCAATAATATTGGAACTACTACCAGTACCATCTTCCACAGGAAACTCGGCCGGTTTTTCATCACTCTCTGTTAGGAAGTAATAAGCATCATCCGAATAGAAATTCTTTATACGGACAAAAGTATCACCGGTTTTCTTCCAATGAAGGGTACCACGGGCATAAAACAAGACTCCATCGCCTCCACGATATAAAGGCACCTCGGGAAGATCATCAGCGGGGTGTTCTGAGAACTTCTCCGAAAGCAGATACCCCCCATAACCATAGATCCGCACCTTATCCGGATTAGAGAATCCCATTTTTCTTAATTCAGCCTGCGTAATACGATAAACTCCGGTATCTGAGACACGTATTTTCACAAATCGTCCGGAAGAAAGAACAGAATTTTCAGTAGTTGCTAATGTGGCTGCTCTTGTTGCTGCAAGGGTGGTGGCAGAAATCGGTGTACTAATAACAGAAAGCTTAAAAGAATTAATGCGTTGATAAATTCCTTTCCGGTAAACTACCGGAACGAACCGTACGTTTAAAGAAGCCTTATCAGCAGATGTGGCAACAGAAACCTCAGCCTGAGGATAATCGGGTAAAGTTACCCCTTTCGCTATTAGTTCAACGACAGCTTCGGGAGTCAGATCTACAAACTCCGGAAACTCAATCTTTACATCATAGTTATTTAAATAGAAATCGTCAGACAAAGGAATGCTTTCAGAAATTTCCGGAAGAGTTTGGACAGCAGGTAACTTCTGCCAATCCAGCGTAATAAAACGATCCTGAGCTGAAACCGGAAATACGATAAACAATATGAGAATGTAAAGTACCCTGTACATAATAAGCATAGATTAATTTGCTAATGTGCCGGTTACCATGCAAATGTTATCACGCAGCCAACATTCTATTGGCAAACAGGCATATTACCTTATATAAAAATCGAGTAGCTTATCTCCTTCAAGGTATCCTTGCAGGTGCTGACCTACACTAACGGGCCCTACTCCTGCGGGAGTACCCGTAAACAACAGGTCGCCAATTTTCAATGTCACAAAACGGCTCACATACGCAATAATATCATCCACATGAAACAACATGTCTGCCGTACATCCGCTCTGAACCTCTTGTCCGTCAATTGTCAGGTTAAAATGTAACTGCTGAATATCAGCAAAGCGTTCAACCGGGACAAATGTACCAATAGCTGCCGAGCTATCGAATCCCTTACAGAGTTCCCAAGGTCCGCCGAATTCACGAAAACGGCGTTGCAGATCACGAGCAGTAAAATCTATTCCAACGGTCACTGCATCATAGTAACGATGCGCAAAACGTGGGGCGATATTCTTACCTAAGCGGTTAATGCGTACTACCAATTCTGTTTCATAATGCACCTCGTCCGAAAAGTCGGGGATAAAGAATGGCTTACCGTCTTTCAGTATCGCCGAATCGGGCTTCATGAAGATAACCGGCTCTTGATTTATTAACGTATGTCCCAGCTCTTTATTGTGCTGAGTATAGTTCATTCCTACAGCGATAATCTTCATTATTTGATTTCGTTAAAATTCAATCGGTTAAACATAACAGCCAAATGGGCATAAAGGGAAGTATTCTGTACTACGATATTTTCAGGAACACGGATACGGAACGGTGTAAAGTTCCAAACAGCTTTAATGCCTCCCGCCACCATTACATCAGTAATACATTGCGCTATCTCAATAGGAACAGTAAGCACACCAATATGTACGTCATATTCCTGCATTTTCTTTGCAAATTCATCCGAATGAAAAATAGGAATACCATTCAGACTAGTACCTACCAAAGCAGGATTCACATCGAAAGCAGCCACTATTTCCAGACCAAAGTGTTTCAAACCTGAGTCCTGCAACAATGCTCCACCCAAACTACCAACACCAAAAAGAAAAGCTTTATGAATATCTGTAAAGCCAAGAAAGTGTTCCAGAACAGCAATTAAGGTATCTACTTCATAGCCCACACGCGTACGCCCGGAAATATTAACGTAAGACAAGTCTTTCGCGATCTGTGAAGCATCTACATTGATTTCCTTGGATATCTGTGTAGAAGAGACGTAGCGCTCCCCTCTTTGCTTCAGCAATTTAACATTAGACAAGTACCACGGTAATCTGCGCAAAGTAGGTTCCGGTACCCTCATATTATCTTTATGCTGTATCTGACGATCCATTGTCACTTCTTTCATGCTTTAAGATTAGAGATTGGCAAATTTACATTATTTTTTCTGAAATACAACAGAGATGTCACAGAAGCTTAACATTATTTCTACATAGCAACTTAATACTCCCTGAACATTGACAAAGGAATACTTACAGATACTCCAACCGAATGAAATTTCAGGCAATCAAAACCTACAAAAACTCCCGCCCGTAGTATTTCAGAAACTCCCACAGAATAGCCTATTTCCGTATAAGGTTTCCGGTCATATACAACTACCGAGCGGAGATGTAACGCTTCATCAAACCTCTTTTTTCTCAGAAAAGGAAGTTGCTTCAATAACAGATAAGGAGTATACCAGGAAAGATTGACTTGTGCCCAACGGGTGTTATTGGAATAAGCATAATTATCAAGCAAAGCGAAACCCGTATCAAACGTTCGTTCCGTAAACGGCAGACTTGTTGTTGCAAAATGTTTAAAATCGGGAAATTGCATCTTGTCAACATCCCAAAAAGCACCTGCATTCACATACCAATTAAAACGATTAAACATGCCGAATCCAACCTTTTGCCGAGCTGAAAACTCAGTCAGATGATAAGAAGGGGATAGCTTCGCTCCATCCAAAGGAAATGCACGATCATAACGGAGTGTAAAGGTGGGAAAGAGTGATTCTTCATAAACCTTTCTCCCACGTATCATTCGGTAATAATACGCCGGTGTATATTCCAACGCAAACGAAGCTTTTAATAATTCATTCTCTGGCATCAGTACAAAAGAACTGTTGGCGGGAATGTTAGGTTCTGCTTTTCGCTTAAACCAACTCCTCGATATATGATTCTCCAGCATTTTACGCTGCTGCCAGGTAAGTGAGGCAGAAAAAAGCAATCCATTGGTCAACTCTATCTCATGCCCAATAAGCAAGAAACGTTTATCATACAACTTCACATCATTACGCCCAAAGAAAGAGGAGGCAATAGAATTTATAAATCTGGATTCTCCGTTTTCTCCATTATAATCGGCAGAAAGCACACCACCCGACAACAAAAGTTGTCCATTACGCCGCGGAGCATAATTCAATGTTACTTTCCCTTCTCCTACCAGCGATTTACGGGCAGTAGTATAATAGATAGATGGAGATAGCCGAAGAGTTGTAGTCTCCGATAATTTAATTCCCCCTTCCAAACGTACTCCTAACCAGAATCCATCCACAAAATTATATTCAGGAATATATGAAGGTAGTCCGTACAAACTTATCCAGGCCTTCTTGTTCTTAGTCCGGTATGTATCCCCTACAAAGAAAGCCTGCAAGACCTTTCTTGCGACAGGATGTCTTTTTATACTGTCTTTCCGAAGTGAATCTTTCGGAGCCATTAATTTCTCTTTATTAATATAGCTCTGTACCTCTTCCGGCTTTAAAGGGACACTACGAATTGCTGCCCAGTAGAGAGAATCTTTTTTATCTGCCAATGAGTCAGTTGCTACATTCCAACGTTCGGCAAGTGATCTCCGCTCATACTTATGCTCAGATTTTAGCGTATCGGACGCTGTTATTGATTTCTCCATCAGCTTGGATAACTTATAAGCCTCATTCATTGTCAAATCTTCTTTTGCAGAGAGTTCTTTTATCTGCTTCTGTACCTTTTCCTGTTTCTTCGTGATTTTTGCATGAATTACCGTCGCCTTAGATGCCTTTTGTTCCTGCATCCTAAATCCACCAACCGTTTCTACGCATTCATAATGTACCGAAGCTAAATAAGATGCCTCCGCTTTGAACCCCATCATATCGATAGTGCATTCCATACTGGTAGAAGTAGCCAAAAAAGCCGAGGGCTGCACTTCTTTGCAAGTCACTTTTACCATGGCTTTTAATCCGCCCATACGAACCGAAAGACTGGTTGCAGAAACGCACCAAAGATCTTCAACAATATACAGATCACCCGCCACCAATTGCGGATTATCTTTTTTAGGAATCACCTTAATTTTATTTATCATATGCCCACCTTCGGCATAGAAGCCTTCCATCTTAAAACGATAATAAGAAAAAGCACCTTTACTCAATGGAGATATCTTATCAAAAATGGTAGGATTATAGAGATTGACAGTTGCCAGTCCCATGTTTATCTGAATCTCTTCCGGAAAAGTATTACTGTAAGCTTTTACCGTATCTTTCCAGATATTGGGAGCTTTGAATGTAACCTTCCGCTGTTCTTCCAGCAAGAACAGTTTCCCTAACATTTTTTTCGATTCCGTTCTTACCTCTTTGGACAGTTTTAACACTGCAGGAATACTTTTCACTTTCCCCGTACCCTTCAAATAGGTTTCAGCAGTAAAACCAGTTACCTGAGTCCGATAATAAGGTGCATTGGCTATCGCTCTTCGCATAACGGCATACGCAGGGTCTTCCGCTCCTTTTACCACACTTACTTCATTCAGAGAATAGATACGTTCAGCAAGTACAACATTCTTTTCTAATCCTCCGGCAGGCATCTGTATAGAAAGACTCTGTCCTGTGTATCCCAGTGAAGAAATCTCACAAGTATAATGTCCTGGTTTAAGCTCTGTTTGAAAGCACCCATTATCATCAGTAGTAAATCCCCATCTCAATTCCTTCAAATAAAGGGATGCATAAGGTACCGGTTCTCCTTTCTCATTTACAATTTTCCCTTTAAACACTTGTGCTATAGAAGATAAAGTCAAGAAACTGAATATTATAAACCATAAATATCTTTTCATTCCAGTTTTTTCTAAGTAATCATTCTAAATTATATGATACTATTATTGAAACGCAGATTTACGCAAAGAATATCATCGCTCAAGTATAGCGTAACCATTTAATCTGCGATCATTTGCGTTTCAATAAAAAGCTGTCATAGTTACTATTTATCATAATATATGTATTAGACGACAAAAAGCACAAAAGATTGCAAGGGTCAATACAAAATATTACTTTTGCCCAAAAGCGAAGATAAGCTGCACACCGACATAAAAAATGAATGAGTTCATTTTATTCTACTCTCGGTTTGCATTATCTTTGAACCTATATAAAAGAATGAATGATATGAAGAATAATGACTGGAAAGAACGATTGAATGTGGTTTATTCCACAAACCCGGATTTCAATTATGAAATGGATGACGATGAGGAACAGGTAACACTTGCCCCCGCCCAACAAAACTTACGTGTACAACTGGATCGTAAAAACCGGGGCGGAAAGGTAGTAACACTCATCACCGGTTTTGTCGGTACCGACAATGATCTGAAAGAATTGGGAAAGCAACTAAAAACCAAATGCGGCGTAGGAGGAGCAGCAAAAGATGGAGAAATCATGATACAAGGCGATTTCAAACAAAAAATACTTGAACTCCTAAAAAAAGAAGGTTATACAAGAACCAAACCCATAGGTTAGTGATGCTTCCCGCACGGGGAGGTGCGACAGGCGATGAATAATATATTATAAAAAAAGAAAACGGCCGCTATAGAACTATTTCCGAGCGGCCGTTTTTATATTTTTTACTACTGAATTATTCAGCTCTTAAAGTAAAGCGTTTGAATGCAGTAACAGTCAGATCTTTATCTACTGACTTCAGATATTCAGCAACAGTCATTTTACCATCCTGAATGTATTCTTGCTTCAACAAGCAAACCTCTTTATAGAACTTACCGATACGACCCATAGCGATCTTTTCAATCATGTTCTCAGGTTTACCTTCCTGACGAGCTTTGTCAGCTGCAATTTCTTTTTCTTTTTCCAATACATCAGCAGGTACACCAGCTTCGTCTACTGCAATCGGGTTCATAGCAGCAACCTGCATAGCAACCTCATGGCCAACTTTCGGATCTACTTCTTTGCTCAAAGCAACCATTGTACAAAGGAAGTTCTTACCCTGATGATTGTAAGTAGCAATAGCAGGACCTTCCAAAGTCATGTAACCATCCAGTTCCATTTTTTCTCCGGTGATACCACTTCTGTCTGTTACAGCCTGAGCAATAGTAACGTCACCCATTGGCAAAGCCTGTACTTCTTCCAGAGTCTTGCACTTGTTAGCTACAGCAGCATCCAGAATATTCTGAGTCAATTTGATGAAATCTTCATTTTTAGCAACGAAGTCAGTTTCGCATTTCAAAGCAATGATAGCGCCAAAGCCATCAGCAACTTTCACGAGTACACAACCTTCTGAAGCTTCACGGTCAGAACGTTTTGCAGCAACTGCCTGTCCTTTTTCACGGATAATTTTCATAGCGCCATCAAAGTCACCATTAGCTTCTGTCAACGCATTTTTGCAATCCATCATACCAGCTCCGGTCATTTTGCGCAGCTTGGTTATATCAGCCATTGTTACAGCCATAATATTTTCCTATTTTAAGTTCGTTTATAAAAAAAGTAGTCAAGTATTAAGTAGTTAAGTAGTCAAGTAGAATGTTGGCTACATAAAGTAGAAGTACTGCTACTTACTACTTAACTACTTACTACTGACTACTTACAATATATTAAGCCTCTTCGTCTTCCTTAATGAAGGCAGCAGCTTTAGCTGCATTGATTGCTTCTTCGTCGGACTTATCGAGTCTGGCCTTAGTTGATTTTTTCTTACCTTTATTAGCAGGAGCTTCACCAGCTGCTTCCATATCAATCTTCTCAGCTTTTCTTTCTTCCAAACCTTCCTGCATAGCAGCGCAGCAAGCTTCAAGAATTACTTCGATTGATTTAGTAGCGTCATCATTTGCCGGAATTACGAAATCTACGTTTGAAGGATCTGAATTAGTATCAACGATACCAAATACAGGAATTCCCAAACGGTTAGCTTCGCGAACAGCGATGTTTTCTTTCATTACGTCGATAACGAACAAAGCAGACGGCAAACGAGTCAGGTCAGCGATAGAACCCAATGTCTTGTCCAGCTTAGCACGCTGACGAGAGATCTGAAGGATTTCTCTTTTAGAAAGATTAGAGTAAGTACCATCGTTAGTCAACTTATCGATAGTAGCCATCTTTTTCACAGCCTTACGGATAGTAGGGAAGTTAGTCAACATACCACCCGGCCAACGTTCGATAACATAAGGCATATTTACAGATGCAGCTTTATCAGCTACAACTTGTTTAGCTTGTTTTTTAGTAGCAACAAAAAGGACTTTCTTGCCTGATTTTGCAATTTGTTTCAAAGCTTCAGCAGCTTCATCTACTTTTGCAACAGTTTTGTGGAGGTCAATGATGTGAATACCATTGCGTTCCATGAAAATATAAGGAGCCATTGCAGGGTTCCACTTTC
>OJSM01000333.1_pt1 | contig 49803 bp, 40 predicted proteins | sample 1599431 | NCBI WGS metagenome assembly OJSM01 (sample SAMN04168659, study PRJEB22393) | human gut metagenome | biome: human gut microbiome; feature: stool | host: Homo sapiens | collected 2014-05-12 | reverse complement strand
TAAAGCGGTACGCGAGCTGGGTTCAGAACGTCGTGAGACAGTTCGGTCCCTATCCGGCGTGGGCGTAGGATATTTGAGAGGAGCTGACCTTAGTACGAGAGGACCGGGTTGGACTGGCCGCTGGTGAATCTGTTGTTCTACCAAGAGCATGGCAGAGTAGCCAAGCCGGGAAGGGATAAACGCTGAAGGCATCTAAGCGTGAAGCCCCCCTCAAGATGAGATATCCCATAACGTCAAGTTAGTAAGACCCCTTGAAGACGACAAGGTAGATAGGACAGAGGTGGAAGTGCAGTAATGTATGCAGCTGACTGTTACTAATCGGTCGAGGGCATAACCAAACAGGTGATAGGAAGAAGGATGAAGAGAGACTTATCGAGTGGATTGTATGTGATTTTGAAGGTACATAGTATAGAGCATCTGGAGATTATTTCCAGATGCTTTTAGTTTTATAATAAATTGACTCCTATGCAATTAAAAATATTCATTTCCGGAGGAGAATAGTTGATGAAAAATCAATATCATAAAACAATCTATGCATGCTTTTTGGGGTATATTGTACAAGCGATTGTCAATAATTTTGTTCCGCTGTTATTTTTAACTTTTGAGGAAACCTATCAAATACCATTGTCCAGGATTACACTCCTTGTGACGATTAATTTTGCAGTACAGCTATTGGTGGATTTATTGGCAATTGGATTCGTGGATCGCATTGGATACCGAGTGTCGATTTTAATAGCACATATTTTTTCAGCAGGTGGAGTATTGCTGTTAACAGTATTGCCGGATAGGTGTTCAGAGCCATTTGTAGGTCTTTTGATTGCAGTGATAATCTACGCGACAGGAGGGGGGCTCTTGGAAGTTTTGGTAAGTCCAATAATAGAGTCGTGCCCAACGGATAATAAGGAGGCAGCAATGAGTCTTTTACATTCATTTTACTGTTGGGGACATGTTGGAGTTGTATTTCTTTCCACTGTCTTTTTTGCTGTTTTTGGAATTGACAACTGGAAAATCATGGCGATAATATGGGCATGTATTCCATTGGCGAATACAATTTTATTTGCAAAAGTCCCAATTGCACCATTGATAGGAGAAGGAGAGAAGGGACTTACGATAAAAGAGTTATACTCAAAGAAACTATTTTGGCTATTTCTTTTAATGATGATATGTGCCGGAGCGAGTGAACAAGCTGTTAGTCAATGGGCATCTACATTTGCGGAAAAAGGTTTGGGTGTAAGCAAAACAATCGGAGATCTGGCAGGACCGATGTTCTTTGCAATCTGTATGGGACTGTCCAGAGCATATTATGGAAAATTTGGAGAAAAAATCAATTTGCAGCTTTTTATGATTGGAAGCAGCATGCTATGTGTGGTTTCTTATCTTGGAATCGTATTTTTTACGATACCGGCGTTGGGGCTTATCTCTTGTGGAATTGCCGGGTTATCTGTAGGAATTATGTGGCCGGGAACGTTTAGTATGGCATCAGCGTCCATAAAGAGAGGTGGAACAGCGATGTTTGCGCTGATGGCGCTTGCAGGAGATCTTGGATGTGCAGGAGGTCCGACCGTCGTAGGAATGGTTTCTAGTCATTTTTCAGATAATTTGCAGATGGGAACTTTGGCGGCAATTGTATTTCCGGTGATATTATGTGTGGGATTAGCATATACAAAGAAAGTACGAAATGTGTGATTGTGGAGGGATATGTAATTATCTCTCCACAATTTTTGAATTTGGTGGAAATGAAAATGTTTCAATAGAGAAAAAAGGAACGTTTAGGCAGCGCTCTTCTAACAGCTTTTGAAACACTTCCATGAAAATTCCAGAGTGTCTTACTTTTTTGAGCGTCTGGATAGATTCAGTTAAATCAGGAATGCCAGTTAATTCTCCACCCCAATCGCCGTCGTAGGTCGAATGAACACCGCAGCTCGGACTTCCGTCGATTCCAACGATTCCTAAGAGTTCAAAACGTTCTGGAGAAGAAAGATATTCTTCAATCTGCATGACAAATGATTCCAGCATACGTTCTGTCTCTTTACGGAAAAAAGGAGTGTCGAACTGGGAGACAGCATGCCCCCAGCGATTACTGCCATATAAGAGAAATTCAGGGCATGGGAGTTGGATGAGTTCAATGTCACTGTCTAATATTTGTTTTAAGAAGGCTCTTTTGGAAATTCGTTCAGATTGTTGAGCTTCTAAATTCTGATGTTTTAATTTTGCCGCATCGTTCAAAAAACAATGGCTGACAAATAAAATTTTTTGTCTCATAAAATAAATCCTCCGCTTTATATTATAGATATTGTATCATTTTTTTTAAGACAAGGTCATAGAAAAATATAATATACATATAAAAATATTCAATTTTTCAAAAAGTTGATGTGTTGATAAAATAGACTTAGATGTATTTAAAGGAGGAGAAAAGAGAGATGAACAAAGAAATTTCAGGGACAACAAAACTTGTCTTGTGTGGTCTCGCAATTGCACTGAATATAGTGCTTGGAATCGTGACGGCAGCGTTGAAATTCCCATTTTATCTGGATGTGATGGGGACGATATTCATTGCAATTTATTTTGGACCGTGGTATGGAGCAGTTGTTGGAGCGTTGACTAATATTTTGACAAGCCTTTTTAGCGGTTCGTTTACCGGAATGCCATTTATGTTAGTGAGTATTGTAGTAGCGTTGATAGTTGGCTTTGTATTCCGTAAAGTGAAATTTAATTTTGTAACGGCGTTGATTGTTGGAATCCTTACAGGAATTGCAGCGCCGGTTGTGGGGACACCGATTGGGATTGCAGTATATGGAGGACTGACAGGTACGATATCTGATGTGGCGGTGATGTTCTTAAAACAGAGTGGAGCAGGTATTTTTGCGGCATCATTTATACCGAAGTTATTCAATAATCTACTTGATAAAATCGGTTCTATTTTGATTGTATATTTAGTAGTGTTATCATTGCCGGGAAATTTAAAACCAAAATGTTTCGGTAAAAATAAGAGATAGTTTATAAAAGAAGAATAAATGCGCATTATCAGCAGGAGTGAGAAGTAGTCACTCCTGCTTTTATTAATTAGATATTTAATTAAATTTTGACGAAAAATATAAAAAAAATGTTAAATAGAAGGATTTTCATTGACATTTTTAGTGAATACTAATAATATAACGGTTAGACATCTAACTAATTTAGAAAGGGGAAGAAAGATGGAAAATTGTACGCAGTTACTGATTCACCAAGTATTGCATCTATATCTTCAAAGAAGCATACATTTACTGCGGGATTTGAATATACATCCTGGACAGTGTGGAATGTTATGGGTACTGAACAAGCATGATGGAGTTTCCCAGAAGGAACTTGCAGAGAAAATGAGAATCACACCGCCATCTATTACGGTGATGATCCGTAAGATGGAAGCGGAAGAGCTGATTGAAAAGCATCAGGATGAGAAGGATCAAAGAATTGCCCGTATTTATATTACAGAAAAGGGAAGAAAAATCGCAGAGAATATGGATGATGCTTTGCATCAGCTTGAGAAAGAGGCATTTGCAAATATGAGCGAGCAGGAGATTATGCTGCTTCACAGATTGCTATTGCAAATGAAAGAGAACCTTATAAAAGGCGAGAAAGACTAGAAAGGGGAAGACAAAACGATGGGGAAATTATTTAAATTTTTGAAGCCACGTGCAGGTGCGGTGTTTGCAATTGTTGCAGTGCTGATCATTCAGGCATATTGTGATCTGTCATTGCCGGGATACACTTCTGATATTGTAAATGTTGGAATCCAACAGGGAGGAATTGATTCGGCAATTCCGGAACAGATTGCAAAAGAAGACATGGAAAAGTTATTGCTGTTTGTGTCTAAGGATGATCAGAAAATTGTGATGGATGCCTATACCTTAGATTCTAAGACATATAAAAAAGATGCTTATGTTCTGAAAGACGATATGTTGAAAGATGAAGATAAGGAAGAAAAATTAATTGATATCCTTGGAAAACCAATGCTGTTGGTATCTGGATTTGATTCAGATTCTGAGACGAGCAAAGAGATGAAACAGGCGATACTGGCGAATGTGCCTCAGGAGATGCTTACGGAGGATACAACGATATACGATGTACTTTCTATGATGCCGGAGGAACAGAGGCTGCAGATGACGAAGCAGTTAGATGAAAAGATGGAAGAGATGCCGGAGACGATGGTGGAACAGGCAGCCACAATATACATCAAATCTGCATATGAAAATCTGGGAATTGATATGGATAAAGTGCAGACAGATTATATGTTTGCAACTGGCGCAAAGATGATCGCACTTGCGTTTTTAGGAATGGCGGCAAGTGTGCTTGTAGGTCTTATGGCATCAAAGGTGGCGGCCGCTACCGGAAGAGATTTGAGAAGTGGTGTGTTTAAGAAGGTAGTTGGGTTTTCGAATGGAGAGTTTGATAAATTTTCGACTGCGTCTTTGATCACCAGAAGCACGAATGATATTCAGCAAATTCAGATGCTGACGGTAATGATGCTGAGATTGGTGATCTATGCGCCGATTCTTGGACTGGGTGGTGTGTTTAAAGTATTCCACACAAATGTATCGATGTCATGGATCATCGCACTGGCAGTAGCTCTGATCTTATGTGTTGTGCTTGTATTGTTTGTTGTCGCAATGCCGAAATTTAAGATGCTGCAGAATCTGGTCGACAAATTAAATCTGGTAACAAGAGAGATCTTGACAGGACTTTCTGTTATCCGTGCATTTAGCACAGAAAAACATGAAGAAGAACGATTTGATAAAGCGAACAAAGATTTGACAAGAACAAATCTATTTGTAAACAGAGCGATGACATTTATGATGCCAACTATGATGCTTATTATGAATGGAATTTCAGTGCTGATCGTGTGGAGCGGAGCACATGGAATTAATGACGGACAGATGCAGGTAGGAGATATGATGGCATTTATCCAGTACACAATGCAGATTATCATGGCATTCTTAATGATTTGTATGATTTCAATCATGCTCCCAAGAGCAGCTGTTTCCGCAACACGTGTGGATGAGATCCTTACAAGCGAGACTTTGATTCATGATCCAAAAGAACCAAAACAGCTTCCAGAAGATGGAAAAGGTGTTGTGAAATTTGATCATGTGTCATTCCGATATCTGGGGGCAGAAGAAGATGTGCTGCACGATATTAATTTTGTGGCAAAACCAGGAGAGACTACAGCATTCATCGGAAGTACCGGAAGTGGAAAATCAACGTTGGTAAATCTGATTCCGAGATTTTATGATGTGACAGAAGGAAGTATCACAATCGATGGAGAGGATATCAGAAACATTACACAGCATGAATTGCGTGATCGTCTTGGATACGTGCCGCAAAAAGGTGTGCTGTTCTCCGGAACGATTGAATCCAATATTTTATATGGGAATCCGGATGGTTCTGAAACTGAGATGAAAGAGGCTGCAGCAATTGCACAGGCAAGTGATTTCATCGAAGAAAAGAACAAAAAATATGAAAGCAGAATCGCACAGGGTGGTGCAAATGTATCAGGTGGACAGAAACAGCGTCTGTCAATCGCGCGTGCCATTGCAAAACAGCCGGATGTGTTTATTTTCGATGACAGCTTTTCAGCATTGGATTATAAGACAGATGTGGCACTTCGAAAGGCTCTGAAGGAGCATACAACAGACAGTGTCGTCCTGATTGTAGCACAGCGAATCAGTACAATTTTGCATGCAGAGCAGATTATTGTATTAGATGAAGGAAAAGTAGTAGGAAGAGGAACGCATGAAGAACTTCTGAAAACTTGTGAAGTATATCAGCAGATCGCAATGTCTCAGCTATCAGAAGAAGAACTTGCAGGAAAACTCGGAAAGGAGGAGAAGAGTCATGAGTAAAAGACAGGGAGGCCCTATGGGCGGAGGTCCACACGGAGGAATGGGAGCCGGAGAAAAGGCAAAAGATTTCAAAGGAACAATCAAGAAATTGATGAAATATCTTTCCGAATATAAAATTGGATTGATTTTTGTTCTCCTTTTTGCAATCGGAAGTACGATTTTTAATATCGCGGGACCGAAAATTTTGGGAAAAGCGACAACAGAGATTTTTACAGGACTTGTGGGAAAAGTATCCGGAAGCTCCGGAATTGATTTTGAAAAAATCGCACATATTTTGATTTTCCTGATGTGCCTGTATGTAACAAGTGCAATATTTTCATTCATTCAGGGATATATTATGACGGGTGTGTCACAGAAGCTGACGTATCGCCTTCGAAAAGAGATTTCAGAGAAAATCAATCGTATGCCGATGAACTATTTTGATACAAGGACACATGGAGAAGTATTGTCACGTGTGACAAACGATATTGATACACTAAGCCAGAGTTTGAACCAAAGTGCAACTCAGATCATTACTTCTTTTACAACAATTATCGGTGTTTTGATCATGATGCTGAGCATCAGTCCTCTGATGACCCTTGTGGCACTTTTGATCCTTCCGATTTCGCTTGGATTGATTTCGACAATCGTAAAGCGATCACAGAGACACTTTAAAAACCAGCAGGAATATCTGGGACATGTGAATGGTCAGGTAGAAGAAGTTTATGGCGGGCATAATATTGTAAAGGCATTTAATAAGGAAGCAGATGTCATCAAAGAGTTTGATGAGACAAATGAGATCCTGTATCAGTCAGCATGGAAATCACAGTTTTTCTCAGGAATGATGATGCCGATCATGCAGTTTGTGGGAAATCTTGGATATGTTGCAGTTGCAATCTTAGGAGGATACCTTGCAATTAAGAAAACGATTGAAGTCGGAGATATCCAGTCTTTTATCCAGTATGTAAGAAACTTTACACAACCAATTACGCAGGTAGCTCAGGTTGCCAATATGCTGCAGTCGACAGCAGCCGCTTCGGAAAGAGTGTTTGAATTCCTGGAAGAAGAGGAGGAAGATCAATTTGCGCAAAATCCAGTGTCAGTAGAGGGACTGGAAGGAAATGTGGAGTTTGATCATGTTCATTTCGGATATAATGCGGATAAGATTATTATCAATGATTTTTCAGCGAAGGTAAAACAGGGACAGAAAATTGCGATTGTTGGACCGACCGGAGCAGGAAAGACGACGATGATCAAATTGCTGATGCGTTTCTATGACGTAAACAGCGGTGCGATTCTGATTGACGGACATAACCTGAAAGATTTCAATCGAGGTGAACTTCGTCAGATGTTTGGAATGGTTCTTCAGGACACATGGTTATTCCATGGAAGTATCAAGGAAAATATCCGGTATGGAAAATTGGATGCGACAGACGAGGAAGTTATTGAGGCAGCAAAAGCGGCTCATGTACATCGATTTGTGCAGACTCTTCCGAACGGCTATGATATGGAACTGAATGAGGAGGCAAGCAATGTTTCTCAGGGACAGAAGCAGCTTTTGACGATTGCCAGAGCGATTCTTGCAGATCCGAAGATTTTGATTTTGGATGAGGCGACCAGTTCGGTAGATACGCGAACTGAAGTGCGGATTCAAAAAGCAATGGATAACCTCATGCGAGGAAGAACAAGTTTTATCATTGCGCACAGATTGTCTACGATTCGTGATGCGGATCTGATTCTTGTGATGAAAGACGGTGATATTATCGAACAGGGAAATCATGAGGAATTGCTGAAACAAAATGGATTTTATGCAGAACTTTATAATTCACAGTTTGAAAAAACGAGTGCATAAAAAAGAAGACGAGGGAAATGTTAGATTTCTCTCGTCTTGCTTTTTATAAAATTAGTGATAAATTCGTTTGTTTTCATACTTTGCTTCTGAAGTGAGTTGAACGTTCAAACGTTTAAATTGCTTGATGTCCACAGAAGAAAGCATCACAGAAGTGTGAGCCTGACATCCACTTAACTTAGGAATCTGTTCCAAAGCAAGTTTTGCGTTGTCATCTGTAGCAGCACAGATAGAAAGCGCAATCAGAATTTCATCTGTGTGAAGTCTTGGGTTGATGCTTCCAAGGTATTCTGTCTTTAACTTTTGAATCGGTTCAATGACACTTGGTGAAATCAAGTGTAATTCGTCATTCAATCCGGCAAGGTTTTTTAGGGCATTCAGAAGCAGTGCTGAGGATGCACCGAGAAGGCAGGAAGTCTTTCCGGTGATAATCTGTCCGTTTGGAAGTTCCATAGCAGCAGCAGGACCATTCGTTTCTTCGGCACGTTTGAGCGCGGCATCCACCACTTTTCGGTCTTCCACTGTGATATGAGCCTGTTTCATCAGAAGTTCAATCTTGAATGCTTCCTCCTCCTGTGCAGTTCCTTCTGCCAATCCATTTAATGCAGTGTAATAACGGCGGATAATTTCCTGATTGGAAGCTTCGCGGCAAGCGTCATCATCACAGATGCAATTTCCAGCCATGTTAACGCCCATATCTGTTGGAGACTTATAAGGATTTTCTCCGTAAATTCGTTCGAAAATAGCATCTAGAACTGGGAAAATCTCAACGTCACGATTATAGTTGACCGTTGTGACGCCGTAGGCATCCAAGTGGAACGGGTCGATCATGTTCACATCATTTAAATCAGCTGTTGCAGCCTCATAAGCAAGGTTCACAGGATGCTTTAGCGGAATATTCCAGATTGGGAACGTCTCAAATTTTGCATATCCGGCGCGGATTCCTCTCTTATGCTCGTGATACAACTGTGAAAGGCAAGTTGCCATCTTACCGCTTCCAGGACCAGGTGCAGTGATGATGACAAGTGGTCTGGATGTCTCAATATAATCATTCTTTCCATAACCTTCATCACTTACGATCAGCGGAATGTTAGATGGATATCCTTCGATGGAGTAGTGTGTATACACTTTGATTCCAAGTTTTTCCAAACGAGCTTTGAATAAATTCGCACTTCCCTGACCGGAATATTGTGTGATTACGACACTTCCGACAAACAATCCTTTTTCTTTAAAAGAGTCCATCAGTCTCAAGACATCTGAATCGTATGTGATTCCAAGGTCTCCGCGGACTTTATTCTTTTCAATATCTCCGGCACTGATTACAATTACGATCTCTGCCTGATCTGAAAGCTGCATCAATAATCTGAGTTTGCTGTCAGGAGCAAATCCAGGTAATACGCGGGCAGCATGATAATCGTCAAATAATTTTCCGCCAAACTCTAAATAAAGTTTGTTATCAAAGTGGTTAATTCGCTCTCGAATATGTTCGGACTGCATTTTTAAATATTTTTCATTATCAAATCCAATTTTCATAAGTAATCCATCCCTCTATTAAAAGTTTTTCCTACATTGTTCAATAGCATAATAAATGCACTAGGATAGTATACTACAAAATAGATTATTTTACAAAAGTTTTAGAAAAGTATTTGTGTATTTCACAATGTTTTTATTGATTTATAGAAAAGCAGTATTTATAATAAAGTAGATAGAGATTAGGAGGACAAAGATGGATAATAACCAGAACAATAATAAAAATCCTAAGAACAATAAGCAGAATTGGAGTATTATTATTATTACAACTTTAGTAACTGCGTTGTTAGTATTAGGACTATACTCATTTATGCAAAAAACGACATCAAAGGAGATAAGTTACAGTGAATTCCTAAAGATGCTCGACGATAAGAAAATTGAAGAGGTCGTATTTGATACAAATCAGTTAATCATCACCCCGAAGGTAGAAAAGAAAAATGGGCTTCCACAGGTGAAAGTCACCTATTATACTGGTTACACTGGAAGTATGGAAGACAGTAAATTGGTCGATCGTCTCGAAAAGGCGGATGTGCGATTTGGGGAGAAGATTCCGGATTCTACTAGTGCTATTTTGCTGAATATATTTGTGACATTGATTCTTCCGTTTGCATTGATTTTTGTCGTTTTGAATTATCTGATGAAAAAGATGGCAAAAGGCGGCGGAATGATGGGTGTCGGAAAGAGTAATGCCAAGATGTATGTGGAGAAGCAGACAGGGGTTACATTTAAAGATGTTGCCGGTCAGGATGAAGCAAAAGAATCTCTTCAGGAAGTTGTGGATTTCTTGCACAATCCGGGAAAATATACAGGAATTGGAGCCAAGCTTCCAAAAGGTGCACTATTGGTAGGACCTCCGGGAACAGGTAAGACATTGCTTGCAAAAGCGGTAGCGGGAGAAGCAAAAGTACCATTTTTCTCATTGTCTGGTTCGGCATTTGTAGAGATGTACGTCGGGGTTGGTGCATCGAGAGTGCGAGATCTGTTCAAGCAGGCACAATCGATGGCGCCATGTATCATTTTTATTGATGAGATTGATGCAATCGGAAAAAGCCGTGACAACAGTATGGGAAGTAATGATGAGCGTGAACAGACGCTGAATCAGTTACTTGCGGAGATGGATGGTTTTGATACAGATAAGGGGCTTCTTCTTCTTGCGGCAACGAACAGACCCGAGATTTTGGATCCAGCACTTTTGAGACCGGGACGTTTTGACAGAAGAATTATCGTGGACAAACCGGATTTAAAAGGACGTATTGATGTATTAAAAGTACATGCAAAAGATGTAAAGATGGATGAGACAGTAGATTTGGAGGCAATTGCACTTGCAACTTCAGGCGCAGTTGGTTCGGATCTTGCGAATATGATCAATGAGGCTGCAATCAATGCAGTTAAAAATGGACGTAACGTCGTATCACAGGCAGATTTATTTGAAGCAGTGGAAGTGGTACTTGTTGGTAAAGAGAAGAAGGATCGCATTATGAATGCAGAAGAAAGAAGAATTGTCTCTTACCACGAGGTCGGTCATGCGCTTGTAAGCGCCTTGCAAAAAGACTCTGAGCCGGTGCAGAAGATTACTATTGTCCCAAGAACAATGGGAGCGCTTGGTTATGTTATGCACACGCCGGAAGAAGAAAAATTCTTGAATACGAAGAAAGAGTTGGAAGCGATGATTGTTGGTATGCTCGGCGGACGTGCTGCAGAAGAGATTGTATTCGATACGGTGACGACAGGTGCATCGAATGATATCGAGAAGGCGACAAAAATGGCGAGAGCGATGATTACCCAATATGGTATGTCAGAGCGGTTCGGATTGATGGGATTGGAATCTATCCAGAACAGATATCTGGATGGTCGTGCCGTACTGAACTGTGGTGAGGCAACAGCAGCAGAGATCGATCAGGAAGTTATGAAGATGTTAAAGGCAGCTTATGAAGAGGCAAAACGTCTTCTGACCGAGAATAGAGAAGCGTTAGATAAGATTGCTGCATTCTTGATTGAGAAAGAGACAATCACAGGGAAAGAATTCATGAAGATTTTCCATGAAGTACAAGGTATTGAAGTGGAAGAGGAAGAGACTTCAAAAGAAGATGTTTTAAAAGAAGACGTTTTAAAAGAAGAGACGGTACAAGAGGAAAAGAAAGAAGCGATAGCAGTTGTAGAAGAAAGTGAATTTGCAGAAGCAGCACAAGAGCATAATGAAGAGTAGAAATGAGGTGGATTTCCACCTCATTTTCTGTTGCATATTTATAGAGATTTCCTATGAGCATTATAAGATAAAGCAATTAGACCATAAATTACCAATATGCTACAATTTTGATATGAGAACAAAGGAAGGGGGATTTGAAAATGAATTTTTCAGATTCAAAGAAAAAATTAGCATTGGCCGGTGCGTTATGTGGTGTGATTGCAGCAGTGCTAGCCTATTTTGGTAATCCGGCAAATATGGCAATCTGTGTTGCCTGTTTTATTCGAGACACAGCAGGTGCATTGAAGATGCATCAGGCAGCGGTTGTACAGTATGCAAGACCTGAGATTATCGGGATTGTGGTAGGTGCATTTGTGATTTCAGCGGCTACAAAAGAATATCGTTCTACAGCAGGATCATCTCCGATGACACGTTTTGTCCTCGGAATTGCTATCATGATTGGGTCATTGGTATTTTTAGGATGTCCGCTTCGAATGGTACTTCGTATGTCGGCAGGGGATTTGAATGCGTATGTGGCATTGATTGGATTTATTCTTGGAATTGCAACTGGGATTGTTGCATTGAAAAAAGGTTTCAGCCTTGGAAGGGCACATGAAACGAACAAGATGAGCGGAGCAGTGCTGCCGGTACTTATGGTGGGAATTTTGATTCTTGCAGTCGGAACAACGCTTCTGGCGTCCAGCACAGAGGGACCGGGAAGTAAACATGCGCCGATTGTAATCGCATTGATTGGCGGATTGTTATTTGGCGCATTTGCCCAAAAGTCAAGAATGTGTTTTGCAGGAAGTATTCGAGACGTCATTCTTATGAAAAATTTTGATCTGTTATCGGTGATCGGTGGCTTATTTGTTGTAATGTTGATTTACAATATCGCAACAGGAAATTTTATTTTAGGTTTTGACACACCTGGAATTATTGCGCACTCAGATCATTTATGGAACATTCTAGGTATGTATACGGTAGGATTTGCGGCAACTTTAGCGGGTGGTTGTCCACTTCGTCAGCTTGTTCTTGCAGGGCAGGGATCATCTGATGCAGGAATGACTGTGATCGGAATGTTTGTAGGAGCAGCCCTTTGCCACAATTTGGGACTTGCTTCAAGCGGAACAGCAGCAGATGCAGAAGGAGTTATCACAGCCGGAGCAGCAGCACCAGCAGGAAAAGTGGCATGTATCATCTGTATTGTCGTATTATTTATCATTGCATTTGTGGGAAATAAAAGAAAAACAGCGTAGATATCTTGAAAAAGAGAAAGAAGGAAATGAAATATGTATGAAGTAGATGCAAGGGGATTATCTTGTCCGGAGCCATTGATGATGACGGCGGAGGCATTAAAGAAACAGAAAGGGCAGATAAAAGTTTTGGTGAGTGAGCCGCACCAGAGAACGAATGTAGAGAAATTTGCCAAAGATCATGGGAAAAAGGTAAGTACAAAAGAAGTAGGCTCGGAATTTGAGATTGTGATAGGTTAGTCTAAAAGAAAGCAAGTTTTATTGAGGGTACAGGAAATGCAGCGTTTCCTGTACCCTTAATCTATGCTATAATGGAAAAAACGAAAAAAGATGGAGTAAAAAGATGTTTGACATAGAAGAAGAGTTGAAAAAGCTTCCGGCAAAACCGGGGATATATCTGATGCATGATGAAAAAGATCACATTATCTACGTGGGAAAAGCAATCAGTTTGAAGAATCGGGTACGTCAGTATTTTCAGACAAGCAGAAACAAAGGGGCAAAGATTGAACAGATGGTGACACATATACGTCGTTTTGAGTATATTGTGACAGATTCGGAATTGGAAGCGCTTGTACTGGAATGTAATTTGATCAAAGAGCACCGTCCAAAGTATAACACGATGTTGATGGATGACAAAGGGTATCCCTTTATCAAGGTGACGGTGAACGAACCATTTCCGCGTATTATGATGGCGAGGACGATGAAAAAGGACAAAGCAAAATATTTTGGACCTTATACAAGCGCCGGGGCAGTGAAAGATACAATTGAGCTGATTCGGAAGCTTTATCATATCAGAAGCTGCAATCGAAATCTGCCAAAAGATATTGGAAAAGACCGACCTTGTCTGAACTATCATATCAAGCAGTGCAAAGCGCCTTGTCAGGGATATATTTCAGAAGAGCAATATCGGGAATCCATCCATGAGGTGATTCGGTTTTTAAATGGGCATTATGATGTGATTTTAAAAGATTTGGAAGAAAAAATGTTAGAAGCTTCTGAGAAGATGGAGTTTGAAAAAGCGATCGAATATCGGGAATTACTTGGCAGTGTAAAGAAGATCGCACAGAAACAAAAGATTACAGACAGCAGTGGGGAGGATCGGGATATTCTTGCAGTGGCAAAGGATGCAGAAGATGCGGTTGTACAGGTCTTTTTTATACGGGGAGGAAGGCTGATTGGGCGAGACCATTTCTTTTTGCGTAATTCTTCGGAAGAATCGAAGGGGCAGATTCTTGAGAGCTTTATCAAACAGTTCTATGCCGGCACACCGTTTATTCCGGCGGAATTGATGATTCAGGAAGAACTTGAAGAACGCGAGATATTAGAAGAGTGGCTCTCAAAGAAGCGTGAGCACCGTGTGCATATCCGTGTACCGAAAAAAGGAGAAAAGGAAAAGTTGGTGGAGCTTGCGAGAAAGAATGCTGCGTTAGTTTTAAACACGGATAAGGAAAGACTGAAAAGGGAAGAAGGACGAACAATCGGGGCAGTCAAAGAGATTGAAAAGCTTTTAGATTTGAGTGGTATTGTGCGTATGGAGGCATTTGATATATCGAATACAAATGGATTTGCATCGGTAGGCTCTATGGTTGTATACGAAAAAGGAAAGCCAAAGAGAAATGATTACCGAAAATTTAAAATCAAAGGCGTTCAGGGAGCAGATGACTATGCCAGTATGGAGGAAGTTTTGACAAGGCGTTTTGAGCATGGTCTGAAAGAACGCCAAGATGGGAAAGAGCTTGGAAGTTTTCATGTGTTCCCAGACTTGATCATGATGGATGGGGGAAAAGGTCAGGTAAATGTCGCACTTGCAGTGCTTGACAAATTACATCTGCAGATTCCGGTGTGCGGCATGGTGAAAGATGATAACCACCGTACGAGAGGACTTTACTATAATAATATTGAGATCCCAATTGACCGGAATTCAGAAGGGTTTAAGCTGATCACGAGAATACAGGATGAGGCGCACAGATTTGCGATTGAGTTTCATAGGAAGCTTAGAAGTCAGGGACAGGTGCATTCGATTTTGGATGATATTCCTGGAATCGGGCAGGCAAGGAGAAAAGCGTTGATGAAGCATTTTATGAATCTTGATGCGATCAAGAACGCAAGTGTAGAGGAATTAAAAAATTTACCTTCTATGAATGAAAAGTCTGCAAAGGACGTATACAACTTTTTTCATTAATGTTATACTAGAAAAAGAGTAATAAAAAGTAGGAAAGGAAGAGAAACATGTCAGGAGTAAAAATGAGTGAGATGGTGGAAAAGATGAATTTGAAAAATCTGACACCAGATATTGATATGACAGAAAAATGTCTTACAGTGCCGGATATCAACCGTCCGGCTTTGCAGTTGACGGGATACTTTGATCACTTTGATTCAGAGCGTGTGCAGGTAATCGGATATGTCGAATATACTTATTTGCAGACACTGCCGATAGAACAGAAAAAGAAGATATACAAACAGCTTTTATCTTATAAAATTCCTTGCCTTGTGTTTACAACAGAGATTTTCCCGGATGAGGAGTTGTTAAAGCAGGCAAATGAGACTGATACCCCTGTATTCTCCACAGAGCAGAAGACATCACCGTTTCAGGCTGAGTTGATTCGCTGGCTGAATGTGGAATTGGCGCCTTGTATTTCTATCCACGGTGTTTTAGTGGATGTGTACGGTGTTGGCGTTCTTATTATGGGGGAAAGCGGTATCGGCAAGAGTGAAGCAGCGCTGGAATTAATAAAAAGAGGACATCGTCTTGTTACAGATGACGTAGTCGAGATCAGAAGAGTCAGTGATGATACACTCGTCGGCTCGGCGCCTGATATTACGAAACATTTAATTGAACTTCGTGGTATTGGTATTGTGGATGTGAAGACGCTATTTGGTGTACAAAGTGTAAGGGAGACACAGGCGATCGATCTTGTGATTACACTGGAAGACTGGAACAAAGAAAAAGAATATGACAGACTTGGGCTGGAAGAAGAATACACGGAATTTTTGGGAAATAAAGTTGTGTGCCATTCGATTCCGATTCGTCCGGGACGTAACCTTGCCATTATCGTAGAATCTGCTTCTGTTAACCACAGACAGAAACAGATGGGTTACAATGCAGCACAGGAATTATACAGACGTGTACAGGAAAGTTTGACAAGAAAGTAGGAGAAAAAGAAAGATGAATTATTGTTTTGGAGTAGATATTGGTGGAACAACTATAAAAATGGGAATTTTTAAATTCGATGGAGAGAGTGTGGACAAGTGGGAGATCAAAACGAGAACAGAGAACAAGGGCTCAGCAATTCTCCCTGATGTAGCATATTCTGTTGCAGAGAAATTAAAAGAGCATGCAATTCCGAAAGAAGCTGTTTTAGGAATTGGTGTGGGAGTACCGGCACCGGTATCAGAAGATGGAATTGTCAATGGTACAGCAAACCTTGGATGGGAATATAAAGAGGTAAAACATGAGCTTGAGGAATTGACAGGAATCAAAGTAAAAGTTGGCAATGATGCGAATGTGGCAGCACTCGGTGAGATGTGGAAAGGCGGCGGTCTCGGACAGAAAAATATTGTGATGGTGACACTTGGGACAGGTGTTGGCGGTGGAATTATCATTGACGGTCAGATTTTGACAGGTGCCGGTGGCGCCGGTGGAGAGATTGGACACATCTGTGTGAATTATGAAGAGACAGAGCAATGTGGATGTGGAAATCGTGGATGTCTGGAGCAATATGCATCTGCGACAGGGATTGTGCGTCTTGCAAAGAAAAAATTGGAGGCAGGTGCAGCAGATACAGTATTAAATGCAGAGAATGTGACAGCAAAAGATGTGTTTGACGCGGTGAAAGCAGGAGATCAGGTCGCAATGGAAATTGCAGAAGAATTCGGACGATATCTGGGATATGCGCTGGCAAACATTGCAGCATTGGTAGATCCGGCGGCGATTGTAATCGGAGGCGGTGTATCGAAAGCAGGAGAGATTCTTTTGGACTATGTAGAAAAAGCATATGAGGAAAGAGTGTTCTTTGCAAATAAAAGAGTAAGATTTGCATTGGCACAGCTTGGAAATGATGCAGGTATATTCGGGGCGGCAAAGATGGTATTAAAATAAGAATTATAAGAAATAAGACATTGCAGAATGCAATGTCTTATTTCTTATGGGGTGGGTGGAACTGGAGGAGTGGCACTGTCGCCATTACCATTGCCATTACTATCGGTGTTGTCTTCTTCATTCGTATTTCCATCAGTATTGCTATTGTCGGATGGTGGATTAGTTGTTCCACTACTATTATTTGTAGCATTGTCAGTTCCTTCAGAGGAATCGGAAGGATTCTCGTTTTCAGCAGGTTTTTGGACTACGTGTCCAGGACAGCTCTGAGTAGGGGCGGTTCCTGGTGCGAAGTATTCTGTATAGGCTGTGCAGGCATCGCTGCTTGCAAGTTTTCCAGTCTGTGTACAGATTGTCTTCTTCTCAATAGAAGTAGGCATTTTAAAGTCTTTGTATTCATATCCTTCATGAACTCGTTCCATAACCTTTTTCCAAATCTTCATATGGAAACTTTGACTTAGACCTTCCATTGGTTTATTGTCATCATAACCTGTCCATACAGAAGCAGTTAAATATGGTGTGTAGGCTGATAACCAAAGATCCACACTGTCGGTTGTTGTACCAGTTTTTCCGGCAACCGGCATGTTAGACATTCTGGCAGCAGTACCTGTACCATGTGTGATAACACCTTCCATAGCATTTGTGAGTAATGCTGCAGTTGTCTCTTTAAGTGCAGCATGTGTTTTTGGGGTTTTTTCAAACAGCAGATTTCCATCATGGTCATAAATTTTTGTGTAAAGAACAGGCTCTGTATAAACCCCTCCATTTGCGATTGCTGCGTAGGCAGCAGTCATCTCGATGTTATAGACACCTTTTGAGATACCACCAAGGCAGGCAGCCTGTACAATATCATTTTTGGAATCCAAAGTAGTCAGGTTAAAGTTTTCAGTCAGATATTTGAATCCAAGTGCAGGTGTGATCTCTGTAAATTTCTTCACCGTACATACGTTGGCTGACTGTTCAATACATTCTCGAATAGTCATATTGCCTTTATAATTGCTTCCCCACCAGTTTTTTACCTCACGACCATTTGAGTAAGAAAATGGAGAATCCTCGATTACAGTTGCAAGTGTATCGCCATGCACATCCAATGCAGGGGCATATGTGGATAAAATCTTAAAGCAAGAACCAGGCTGTTTATAAGATTGTGTAGCACGGTTCAGACTCCGGCTCTCTGTCTTTTCCCCACGTCCTCCAACCATTGCTTTGACGTGTCCGGTATATTGATCCATGACAACAATAGAAGCCTGCGGTTGAGGAGAAAGTTTTATACGTTTATCTACAGTATCGCCTTCGGAGGTGATTGCGGCGATATATTCTTCCACTTTTGCATTCGCCTGCTCCTGTGTAGATTGTGTCAGACAATATTTGTCACCGGTTGTATCATAGAGATAATTACGCATTGTATTGTGGTCGTAATTATCTTGTGTACCATCAGGATGAGTAACAGTGATTGCACAACTGATTCCCCATTCAATATTGGATGGGTAATTGCTGTCATTGCTGAGTTCTTCCTCACAAATTTGCTGCATTTTCGTATTTTGTGTGGTGACAATGCTAAGTCCGCCACTGTATACGGCGTTGTAAGCTTGTGTCTCAGTATAACCCATCTCATTGACAAGATCTTCAATCACTTGATCTGCCACAGCATCTATAAAATAAGAACTGACAGAACTATTGTATTCATATTGGGCGTTAGTTGCTTGGATACGCTCATACACTGGATCGGCAATCGCATCATCATATTGAGTTTGATCAATATAACCCTGTTCTTTCATATCACTGAGAACCTTTTCTCGACGTTCTGCATTTTTATCCGGGTTTGTCACGGGATTATATTTTCCTGGATTCTGTGTGATTGCGGCAATCGTTGCAGATTCTGATAAAGTCAGTTCACTGACGTCTTTTCCAAAATAACGTTTCGAAGCAGCCTGTACACCAAGGGTATTTTGTCCAAGGTTAATTGTATTCAGATAATTCTCGAGAATTTCATCTTTTGTCATCTGCTTTTCAATTTCCAGAGCCAGATATTGCTCCTGAAGTTTACGTTCTACACGGTCCAAGAACGTTTCTTCATTTACGAAATTAGGAAAAACATTGTTCTTTATAAGCTGTTGGGTCAGTGTGCTTGCACCTTCCGAAAAGTGTCCAGACGTAATACCTTTTAAACCAGCTCTTACGATACCTTTTAAATCAATCCCATTATGCTCATAAAAACGAGAGTCTTCAATTGCAACAAATGCATTCTGCAGATCTTTTGGAATCTCGTCAATTGATTTATAGACACGGTTAGCACCGGCATCTACGAAAGTATCAAGAACGGTTGTTCCATCATCTGCAAGAGCTTGCGTAGTAAATTTAGAAGGTTTCACATCTTCCGGGGTGATATCTGGAGCATCATCAATCATCTTTTCGATGAAAAGTCCGCCGCCCGCGATACATAGTATAATCGCGACAAGACAGGTAAGCAGCATGGCTTTGAAAAGACGAACCCCAGCTCGTTTTTTCTTCATAGCAGCTTTTGAAGTAACATTCTTCTGCTGTTTTGAAGCTTTCTTTTTTCCATAATTCATGAATATTGCCTCCTTTATTCGAAGTTCATTATAGCAAAGATATAGTTTTAAATAAAGCTAAATTTGAAAAGTTCACATTTCGCTAGGAAAAACTTAAGAAAATATTGTGGAAATACCCGCTTTCCTGATATAGTGTTATACAGAAAGAAAAATGAAAAGGTGATGTCATGCTAGAAAAATATAAAACAGTATATCAAGGTGGGGAAGGGGAGACCGTTGAAAAAAAATCAAGATTCATTGCGACGGTCATACCGGTAAAGACAGAAGAAGAGGCGATTGCGTTTATCGAAAGTATGAAGAAAAAGTATTGGAATGCAACGCACAATTGCTCTGCCTATGTAATTGGTGAGCAGTTTCAAATTCAAAGATGCAGTGATGACGGAGAGCCAAGTGGTACAGCAGGAAAACCAATGTTAGATGTTCTGCTTGGCGAGGAAATTCATGACACAGCAGTTGTTGTGACAAGATACTTTGGAGGAACACTTCTTGGAACAGGCGGACTTGTGAGAGCTTATTCCGGCTCGGTACAGGCGGGACTTTCCGCTAGTAAGATTATTACCAAATTGCACGGGTATAAACTTCGGATACAGACAGATTATACAGGACTTGGAAAAATACAGTATATTTTGGGGCAGAGAGGACTGTCGGTACTTGATTCTGTGTACACTGATCAGGTGGAACTGACTGCGTTAATTCCGGCGGAGGAGCTCAAAACAGTGCGAAATGAGATTACAGAAGGCACGAATGGAAAAGCTGTTATGGAGATAGAAGAGGAGTGCTACTTTGCGGAGATAGACGGGGAAATGAAGACTTTTAAAGATTGAGAAAGAGGTGCATCAGCACCTCTTTCTTATCTTCTATTGGAATTCCGGTTCAATCAGACCGTATGTGTTGTTCTTACGTTTGTAAACAACGTTCACTTCATCTGTCTCAGCATTGCTGAATACGAAGAAGTTATGTCCAAGCAGTTCCATCTGAACACATGCATCTTCTGGGAACATAGGCTTGATTCCAAAACGCTTTGTACGAATAATCTTAATCTCATCATTGTTAGAAGTATCCTGCTCTGCCTCGAAGAATTCTGATTGGAAGTTCCCGCCTTCCTGCTGTCTTGCAATTAATTTGTTCTTATACTTGCGAAGCTGACGTTCAATTACTTCTTCCACTAAGTCAATAGATACATACATATCGTCACTCACTTGTTCGGAACGAATAATGTGACCTTTGACAGGGATAGTTACCTCAATTTTCTGACGCTCTTTTTCAACACTGAGTGTCACGATAATTTCAGTATCAGGAGTGAAATACCTTTCCAGTTTTCCTAATTTTTGCTCGATGGTTGATTTTAAACCAGATGTTACATCGATATTTTTGCCGCTAATAATATAGTTCATGTCTCCAACCCCTTTGCGATATATTTTATGGTCTTATTATACAACCAAATGATGGGACATGCAATAAAAATAACGAGAAAATTCTAAAAATAATATAAAAAAACTGACAAATAAAGCTAAAATAAGAAAAAACTCGAAAACTATAGTTTTCCTCTTTTTCTCATCTTGGAATCCAGAATTTTTTTACGGATACGAAGTGACTGTGGTGTTACTTCTAACAGCTCGTCGGTATCGATAAAATCAAGCGCTTCTTCCAAACTTAAAATACGTGGAGTTGTAAGCTTGAGCGCATCATCGGCACCGGAAGAGCGAGTGTTTGTTAAATGTTTTGTCTTACATACGTTCAGTTCAATATCTTCAGCTTTTCCGTTCTGTCCGATGACCATTCCGGAATATACCTTTTCTCCGGCTCCGATAAAGAGAGTACCTCGCTCCTGAGCGCTGTACAATCCGTAAGTAACAGATTCGCCAGTTTCAAAAGCAATCAGGGAACCTTGTTTGCGATACTGAATGTCTCCTTTATATGGTGCGTAGCCGTCAAATGCAGTATTTAAAATTCCATTTCCTTTTGTGTCTGTCATGAATTCTCCACGGTATCCGATCAGACCTCTTGCAGGGATTGAAAATTCCAATCTTGTAGTTGTTCCGTTGGAGGCACTCATATTTTGGAGTTCTCCTTTTCGCTGACTTAACTTGTCGATGACTGTTCCGGTAAATTCATCCGGCACGTCGATGTATGCAGTCTCGATTGGCTCTAAGAGTTTGCCGTTCTCATCTTTTTTATAGAGAACTTCTGCCTTGCTTACTGCAAATTCATATCCCTCACGTCTCATGTTTTCGATAAGAACGGACAAGTGAAGTTCACCACGTCCGGATACACGGAAACTGTCTGCGTTTTCTGACTCTTCTACACGGAGACTGACGTCTGTATTCAATTCGCGCAGCAGACGGTCACGCAGGTGGCGGGACGTTACAAATTTTCCTTCCTGTCCGGCAAATGGGCTGTCATTGACGATAAACTGCATTGCAATCGTTGGTTCTGAGATCTTTTGGAATGGGATTGCAACCGGATTTTCAGGAGAGCAGAGTGTGTCACCGATAGAAATATCTGAAATTCCTGAAATTGCAACGATTGATCCGATTGTTGCCTCTTTTACTTCCACTTTGTTGAGTCCGTCAAATTCATATAATTTGCTGATTTTTACTTTTTTCTGTTTGTCCGGTTCATGGGCGTTTACGACAACCATGTCCTGATTTACGGCGATCGTACCGTTGTCTACTTTTCCGATACCAATACGTCCGACATATTCATTGTAGTCGATCGTGCTGATAAGAACCTGTGTATCGGCGTCAGGATCACCTTCCGGAGCAGGAATATAATCTAAAATTGTCTCAAATAATGGAATCATATTTTCCGGTTCATCTGTCAAATCTAAGATGGCATGTCCGGCTTTGGCAGATGCATATACAAATGGGCAGTCCAACTGTTCGTCAGATGCGTCAAGGTCCATGAATAATTCTAAAATCTCGTCGATGACTTCTTCCGGTCTTGCCTCAGGACGGTCGATTTTATTGATGCAGACGATAACCGGAAGCTGTAACTCCAACGCTTTTTTCAATACAAATTTTGTCTGAGGCATCGCACCTTCAAATGCATCTACGACAAGGATAACACCGTTTACCATCTTTAAGACACGCTCTACCTCACCGCCGAAATCGGCATGTCCAGGTGTGTCGATGATGTTGATCTTCGTATCTTTATAGTATACGGCTGTATTTTTTGCCAGAATAGTGATTCCACGTTCACGCTCGATATCGTTGGAATCCATGACACGCTCAGCCACTTCCTGATTGGCGCGGAATACACCGCTTTGCTTTAAAAGCTCGTCTACCAGTGTTGTCTTACCGTGGTCAACGTGGGCAATGATCGCAATATTGCGAATGTCTTCTCTTTGTTTCTTCATTGTAAAATACCTTCTTTCTGTTATCAAAAAGCTTTTATATCCATAAAAGCAAAGGTTTTAAAATATAACTCATATAGTTTATCATATTATTAACAGAATACAAGAGTTTAAGTGAGAAATATAGAAATTGGAAAATGTCGAGAAAGGGTGTCGAGAATTGACGCACGGTTTTTAAGGCAAAATGTTCTAAAGTGTGTAAAATAGAAATAGACTTAGTAGTGACTAAAAATACTGCGAAGAGGAAGGGAGAACTACAATTCATGTCAGATAAGATTATTGAAAACAACCAGGTAACGATTATGGGAGAGGTGGCATCTCAGTTTACATTCAGCCACGAGGTATTCGGGGAAGGCTTTTATATGGTGGAGGTGCTTGTGAAGCGTTTGAGCAATTCAGACGATCGTATTCCGCTGATGATCTCAGAGAGACTGATTGATGTGCATCAGGATTACACAGGGGAATACATTATGGTAACAGGGCAATTCCGCTCCTATAATCACCATGATGAACAGAAAAACAGACTTGTGCTTTCTGTATTTGTAAGAGAGGTAACATTTGTGGAAGAAGAGCTTGATGGGGCAAAGACAAACAGTATCTTTTTAGATGGCTATATCTGCAAAACACCGATTTACAGAAAGACACCGCTTGGAAGAGAGATTGCGGATCTTCTGTTGGCTGTAAACAGACCATACGGGAAATCGGATTACATACCATGCATCTGCTGGGGAAGAAATGCAAGATTTGCATCTGGCTTTGAAGTCGGAGAACATGTGCAGATATTAGGGCGGATTCAGAGCCGGGAATATATAAAAAAACTGACAGAGACAGAGACGCAGAAACGAATTGCATATGAAGTTTCTGTAAGCAAATTGGAATGTGTAGAAGAATGAGTTCACGTGCATTGACATTGCCTGTGAATGGTGCTAAAATCCTGTAAGAGAGAACTGAGAACTCGGTATGTAAGGAGGACTAGAATGGCTATTTTTACAGGGGCTGGAGTGGCGATTATCACACCATTTCATGCGGATGGAAGTATTAATTATGAAAAATTAGAAGAATTGATTGATTATCATTGCAATAACGGGACAGACAGTATTGTGATTTGTGGAACGACAGGTGAGTCTGCGACGATGACAGAAGAAGAACATCTGGACTGTATTAAAAAGACAATTGATTTCACAAAAGGAAGAGTTCCGGTTATCGCGGGAACGGGATCAAACTGTACAAGAACAGCAATTGAATTGTCAAAAGCGGCAGCAGAGTATGGGGCAGATGGATTACTGGTTGTCACTCCATATTATAATAAAGCAACACAGGCCGGATTGATTCAACATTATACAGCGGTTGCGAATGAAGCTAAAGCGCCAATTATCATGTACAGTGTGGCAAGCAGAACAGGCTGCAATATTGAGCCGACGACAGTTGCGCATCTTGTGAAGAATGTGGATAACATTGTCGGAATCAAGGAAGCTTCGGGGAATATTTCTCAGGTTGCGAAGATTATGAACCTGACAGATGGAAAGGTCGACTTGTATTCCGGAAATGATGATCAGATTGTGCCGATTATGTCCCTTGGCGGAAAAGGTGTGATTTCTGTATTGTCTAATATTGCCCCAAAAGAGACGCACGATATCTGTGCAAAATTCTTTGAAGGTGATGTAAAAGAAAGTATGCAATTACAGTTAAATGCACTGCCTTTGATTGAGCAGTTATTCTGTGAAGTGAATCCAATTCCTGTGAAAAAAGCGATGAACTTGATGGGAATGGAAGTTGGAGGACTTCGTATGCCATTGACAGAGCTTACAGAGGCGCATACGGAAACGCTAAAAAAAGCGATGAAAGATTTTGGAATTTTATAGATCGCTGTGAACAGTGATTTTATGGAAAAGAATGTACAGGCAGGAGAGTTTGTTTTTGCAAACTCTCTTTTTTTGTGTTATTTTATAATATAAATAACTGTGAACAGGGAGGAAACGAATATGACAAAATTGATTATGCATGGCTGTAATGGAAAAATGGGACAAGTTATCAGTAAAATAGTAAAAGAAGACCCAAATGTCGAGATGGCAGCAGGAATAGATGCCTATACTGGAATTGCGAATGATTATCCGGTATTTGAAAGTATTGAAAAGTGTGATGTCAAGGCGGATGCAATCATTGATTTTTCGAATGCGGCGGCAGTAGACGGGCTACTTGACTATTGTGTGGAAAAACAGATTCCGGTTGTACTGTGCACAACAGGGTTATCAGAGGAGCAGCTCAAGAAAGTAGAAGAGACAAGCAAGAAAGTTGCGGTTTTAAAATCTGCAAATATGTCATTGGGAGTAAATATGTTATTAAAGTTGCTTCAAGATGCGACAAAAGTGCTTGCACCGGTCGGATTTGACATTGAGATTGTCGAAAAACATCATAATCAGAAAGTGGATGCACCGAGCGGAACTGCACTTGCAATGGCAGATTCCATGAATGAAGTAATGGAGAATGCATATACCTATAATTATGATAGAAGTCAGGTACGTCAAAAACGTGAAAAAAAGGAAATCGGAATCTCAGCGGTCAGAGGTGGCACAATTGTAGGAGAACATGAGGTGATCTTTGCCGGAGAAGATGAAGTCATTGAATTCAAACATACGGCATATTCGAAAGCGGTGTTCGCAAAAGGTGCAGTGGAGGCAGGAAAGTTCCTGAAAGGAAAAGGAGCTGGTCTTTATGATATGAGCGATGTGATCCAATTTTAAAAACTGTTTAAAAAAGGCAAAAACTCCCAATAGAAAGTGAAGTATATATTTGAGAAAAATGCAGATATTACATGATAAGAAGTAATTCTTAATGGTACTACATGAAAGAAAGGGAGTAAAAAAATGAAAAAATTGAAAAAAGTAATCTTGTGTATGCTGTGCGTTGGAGTGCTTTGTTCGACAACCGGCTGTGGAAGCAATACAAAAGATGATGCGGCAAACAATACAACAACCGACAAAAATACGACAACCGATCCAACAAAAGACAGCAATGGAGATGGTGTGATCGATGATCTCGGAAATGCCGTGAAAGATGGTGTTGACGATGTGGAAAAAGGTGTTGACAATGTAAGAGACGGTGTCAGGGATATGACAGATGATGCGACAGACCAGACACCAGACAAGACAACTGACAAAAACGTAAATGATGCAACAAAATAATTATTTATAGAAGGGAACGTGAAAAAGCGTTCCTTTTTTGGGCAAAAAATGCTATACTAAACGAAAAATTGCAAAAGTGGGGGAAGAAATATGCAATTCAGACCTTGTATTGACATACATAATGGAGCTGTCAGGCAGATTGTCGGAGGATCGCTGAAAGATGAAGGGGATCAGGCAATCACAAATTTCACCTCGGAATATGATGCGCGGTTTTATGCAAATCTCTATCGAAAAGATGATATCCGAGGCGGACATATTATATTGCTGAATCCAAGTACATCAGAATATTTTGATGTCACAAAAAAACAGGCGTTGGAGGCGCTTCGTGCATATCCGCAAGGGATGCAGATCGGTGGAGGAGTTACCGCAGAGAATGCGGAGGAATATCTTGATGCGGGAGCAAGTCACGTCATTGTCACATCATATGTTTTTCGAGATGGGGAAGTGAAGTGGAAGAGTTTGCAAAAACTCAAGGAGACAGTCGGGAAAGAGCGGATCGTGCTTGATTTAAGCTGCAGAAAAAAAGAGAATTTCTACTATATTGTGACAAACCGATGGCAGACGTTCACCAATGTACAGGTGACGATATCATTATTGGAGCAGCTTTCAGATTACTGCGATGAATTTCTGATACATGGGGTAGATGTGGAGGGGAAATCGTCAGGAGTGGAACTGCCGCTTGTGGAACTGCTTGCAAAGTGGGATGGTATACCGATTACTTATGCAGGCGGAATCGGAAGTCTGGAAGATTTGGAAGCATTTCGGCGGGCAGGAAAAGGGAAGTTAAATTTTACGATTGGAAGTGCGCTAGATTTGTTTGGAGGACAGATTCCATATGAAATCGTAAAAAAAATGTGACCATTTGCGAAAGAGTTTGTGAACAGTTTATAAATTTGTTGAACTGCAAAGTATATAGTGATAGAATGAAGATTAGAGTAAATTCGTAAATAAGGAGTAAAGTATGAGCTTATTAGAAAAAATTTTTGGGACACACAGTGATCATGAGTTAAAGAGAATCTATCCGATTGTCGACCGCATTGAGGCAATGGACGAGGATATGCAGAAGCTGACGGATGAAGAGTTGAGAGATAAAACAAAAGAGTTTAAAGAAAGACTGGCAAACGGGGAGACATTGGATGATATCCTTCCAGAAGCATTTGCGACAGTAAGAGAAGCGGCGTCGAGATCACTTCATATGAAACATTACCGTGTACAGCTGATCGGTGGTATTGTACTGCATCAGGGACGTATTGCGGAGATGAGAACTGGTGAAGGAAAGACTTTGGTATCGACACTTCCGGCGTATCTGAATGCGTTGGCGGGAAATGGAGTTCATATTGTAACAGTCAATGATTATCTTGCAAAACGTGATGCGGAATGGATGGGACAAGTTCACAGATTTTTAGGGCTTACAGTAGGCGTTGTTTTAAATGAGATGGACAACGATGAACGCCGTGAGGCATATAACTGTGATATTACATATGTGACAAACAATGAACTTGGATTCGATTATCTGAGAGATAATATGGTAATCTACAAAGAGCAGTTAGTACAGAGAGGACTTACCTATGCGGTAATCGATGAGGTCGATTCTGTATTGATCGATGAGGCGAGAACCCCACTTATTATTTCCGGTCAGAGTGGAAAGTCTACGAAGTTATACGAGGCTTGCGATATTCTTGCAAGACAACTGGAACGTGGTGAGGCAAGCGGCGAATTTTCTAAGATGAATGCGATCATGGGCGAGGACATCGAAGAGACAGGTGATTTCATCGTCAATGAGAAAGAGAAGAATATTAACCTGACAGAAGAAGGTGTGAAGAAAGTAGAAAAATTCTTCCACATCGAGAACCTTGCGGATCCGGAACATTTAGAGATTCAGCATAACATTATTCTGGCGCTTCGTGCACACAATTTGATGTTCAGAGATCAGGATTATGTTGTGGCGGATGATCAGGTTATGATCGTAGATGAATTTACCGGACGTATTATGCCGGGACGTCGTTATTCTGACGGTCTTCATCAGGCAATCGAAGCGAAAGAGCATGTAAAAGTAAAACGAGAGAGCAAGACACTTGCGACAATCACATTCCAGAATCTGTTTAACAAATATGAAAAGAAAAGTGGTATGACAGGTACTGCCCTTACAGAAGAAAAAGAATTCCGTGATATTTACGGAATGGACGTAGTGGAGATCCCAACAAATCTTCCGGTTCTTCGTAAAGATTTGGACGATGCTGTATATAAGACAAAAGATGAAAAATTCAAAGCGGTAATCGAGGAGATCGTAAGAGCACATGAGACAGGACAGCCGGTACTTGTAGGTACCATTACAATTGAGACATCAGAACTTTTGAGTAATATGCTGAAGAAAAGAGGTATTCAGCACAACGTCCTGAATGCAAAATTCCATGAGATGGAGGCTGAGATCGTAGCACAGGCCGGTGTGCATGGTGCAGTCACGATTGCGACGAATATGGCAGGTCGTGGTACTGATATCAAGTTGGACGATGAGGCGAAAGCGATCGGAGGATTAAAGATTATCGGTACAGAGCGTCATGAGTCAAGACGTATCGACAATCAGCTTCGTGGTCGTTCCGGTAGACAGGGAGACCCAGGAGAATCCAGATTCTATATTTCTCTGGAAGATGATCTGCTGAGATTGTTCGGATCTGAAAAGCTGATGAGTGTATTTAATACATTAGGTGTGGAAGATGGGGAGCAGATTGAGCATAAGATGCTGTCTAATGCGATTGAAAAAGCACAGAAGAAGCTGGAAGGAAATAACTTTGGAATCCGTAAAAATCTGTTAGAATACGATCAGGTTATGAATGAACAAAGAGAGATCATCTACGAGGAGAGACGCCGTGTGCTTGATGGAGAGAGCATGAGAGATTCGATTTATCATATGATTACGGAGTATGTGGAGAACACAGTGGATGCGTGTGCATCGCCGGATACAGAATCTGATGAGTGGGATTTGGATGCTTTGAACCGTGATCTGTATGCATCATTGCTTTTAAAACCGATAGTGTTTGAAGAAGTAAAAGAGATGTCGCAGAAAGAATTGAAACAGATGTTAAAAGAACGTGCGGTGAAAGGATATGAGGCAAAAGAGGCTGAGTTCCCAGAACCAGAACAGCTGCGTGAGATTGAACGTGTTGTTCTTTTGAAGGTAATCGACGCAAAATGGATGGATCACATTGATGATATGGATCAGCTTCGTCAGGGAATCGGTCTTCAGGCATATGGACAGAGAGATCCGCTTGTAGAGTACAAGATGGTTGGATATGATATGTTTGGGGCGATGACATCGGCAATCGCAGCAGATACAGTGCGCATGCTATTCCATGTTCAGCTTGAACAGAAGGTTGAAAGAGAGCAGGTTGCAAAAGTAACCGGTACAAATAAAGACGATACGGCAGCACATGAACCGAAGAAACGTCAGGAAAAGAAAGTTTATCCAAATGATCCTTGTCCATGTGGAAGCGGTAAAAAATACAAACAGTGCTGTGGAAGAAAATAGAGAATAAGAGGTGAGAATGTGGTCGAATTAGATCAGTTTAAAGGTATATTAAACTCATATGAAGAACCATTGAAGGAAATGAGGGATTCACTTTGACCTGTCTGGAAAAGAAAAACAGGTAGAAGAGTTAGAACGAAAGATAGAAGAACCGGGATTTTGGGAGAATACGGAAAATTCTCAGATAGTCATGAAAGAGCTGAAAGGCCTGAAAGATTTTTTGGAGAAAGTATCACAGCTTACAACAAGTTATGAGGATATCGGTGTTTTGATTGAGATGGCATATGATGAGAATGATGAAAGTCTTGTGCCGGAGATTGAAAGTGAACTGACTGCATTTCAACAAGGATATGAGGAGATCCGTATTCAGACCTTGCTTTCCGGGGAATACGATAAAGACAATGCAATTGTGACACTGCATGCAGGAGCAGGCGGAACAGAGTCCTGTGATTGGGCGAATATGTTGTACCGTATGTATACAAGATGGGCGGAGCGAAAAGGATTTTCCGTGGAAGTGCTAGACTTTTTGGACGGAGATGTAGCCGGCTTAAAGGCAGTCACGTTTCAGGTGAATGGAGAGAATGCCTACGGGTATCTCAAGTCGGAAAAAGGGGTACACCGTCTTGTGCGCATTTCTCCGTTTAATGCGGCTGGAAAGCGACAGACATCGTTTGCGTCTTGTGATGTTGTTCCGGATATTGAGGACGACATTGACATTGAACTCAATGACGATGATCTGAAGATTGATACATACAGGGCAAGTGGTGCGGGAGGTCAGCATGTCAACAAAACATCTTCGGCAATCCGCATTACGCATATTCCTACCGGGATTGTAGTGCAGTGCCAGAATGAGCGCTCACAGCATAATAATAAAGAGAAGGCAATGCAGATGCTGAAAGCAAAGCTGTATCTGCTGAAAGAACAGGAACAGGCAGAAAAGGTGTCAGACATTCGTGGAGAGATAAAAGAAATTGGATTTGGCAATCAGATCCGCTCTTATGTCATGCAGCCATATACATTGGTGAAAGATCATCGGACGAATGTAGAAAGCGGAAATGTGTCGAGTGTGCTGGACGGAAACATTGATCTGTTTATGAATGCATACTTAAAAGCACAGAGCATGGAGGAGTAATCATGGATAAGACAAAATACTTTGTAGTCAAGAAAAAAGCGTTGCCGGAAGTCCTTATCAAAGTGGTGGAAGCAAAGAGACTGCTGGCGTCTGAGAGAGGATTGACGATACAGGAAGCAACAGATCAGATTGGAATTAGCAGGAGTTCTTTTTATAAATACAAAGACGATATTTTCCCGTTTCATGAAAATGAAAAAGGGCAGACGATTACCCTGGTGGTGCAGATGGATGACACACCAGGGCTTCTTGCTGAAATTTTGAGAGATGTCGCAGAATACGGTGCGAATATACTGACTATACATCAGAGTATTCCACTGAACGGAGTGGCGACTTTGACTTTGAGTGTAGAGATCTTATCCACAACCGGAAATATATCCGATATGGTTGCGGAGATAGAGGAAAATCAAGGTGTTCACTATTTGAAAATTGTAGGCAGGGAGTAAGTACGATATGACAAAAATAGCAGTATTAGGATATGGAACAGTTGGATCCGGAGTCGTGGAAGTAATTCAGACAAACCGAGATTTAATCAATCAAAAAATAGGGGATTCTTTAGAAATTAAATATATTTTGGATTTGAAAGAATTTCCGGGAAGTCCTATAGAAAAATTGATTGTACATGATTTTGAAGAGATTGTAAATGATGAAGAGGTCAAAGTCGTGGTAGAAGTAATGGGAGGAGTTGAACCGGCATATACCTTTGTAAAGAAAAGTCTTTTGGCGGGGAAAAGTGTGGCGACCTCCAATAAAGCGCTTGTGGCAAAGCATGGTGCAGAGCTGCTTGCGATTGCAAAAGAAAAGAATTTGAATTTCTTATTTGAGGCGAGTGTTGGCGGGGGTATTCCGATTATCCGTCCTTTGAATACGTCACTTTCGGCGGATGATATTGAGGAGATTACCGGAATTTTGAACGGTACGACCAACTATATGCTTAGTAAGATGTATCATGAAGATGCAGATTATGATGCAGTGCTGAAGGAAGCTCAGACGATGGGATATGCAGAGCGTGACCCGAGTGCAGACGTGGATGGTCACGATGCATGCAGAAAGATTGCAATTTTATCTTCTTTGATTTGCGGGAAACAAGTGGAGTTTGAGGACATTTATACGGAAGGAATCACCGATATTACTTTGCGGGATATGCAGTATGCAAAGGCGATGGGAATGAAGATCAAGCTGCTTGCAACCTGCAGAAAGAACGGCGAAAGATTAGGAGCAGTTGTGGCACCTTGTCTTTTAGGGAAAAAACATCCGCTTTACAATGTAGAAGATGTATTTAATGCGATTTTTATAAAAGGAAATATGCTTGGAGATGCCATGTTCTATGGAAGCGGAGCAGGAAAACTCCCGACTGCAAGCGCAGTTGTGGCTGATGTTATTGAAGCGGCAAAATATCCGAGACAGAGTATGATGACAGTCTGGTCAGAGGAAAAAATGGTTTTAGAAGACAAAAGTGAGCGAGAAAATCGTTTCTTTGTACGCGTAAAAGGTACAGAGGCGTTAAAAGAAGAATTGGAACAGACTTTTGGAGAGATTACAGTTATAAAACCTGAAGGTGTGGAAGGTGAATTTGGTTTCGTGACATCAGTTATGAAAGAGGGCGATTTTGAAAGAGGTGCAGAAAAATATCCTCAGATTCAAAAAATGCTCCGGGTAAAAGAATAAAGTCAAAAGGGTAAGGAGGCGCAGTGGAATGAAATATATCATAGTCTTAGGAGATGGGATGGCGGATGAACCGATTGAAAAATTGTCGGGGAAGACACCGCTTGAAGCAGCAGATAAACCAACGATGGACAGACTTGCAAAGAAAGGTGAGGTAGGACTTGCCTATATGGTTCCGGAAGGAATGAGCCCGGGAAGTGATACGGCAAATCTGTCAGTGCTTGGATATGATCCAAAGATTTATTATACAGGCCGCTCGCCGCTTGAGGCACTCAGCATCGGAGTGGATATGAAAAAGACAGATGTGTCATTTCGGTGTAATCTGGTAACACTTTCGGAAGAAGAAAGCTGTTATGAAGAAAAGAGAATGGTGGATCACAGCTCCAGCGAGATCAGTACTGAGGATGCTGCAGTTTTGATGGAAGCACTGAAGGAAGGGCTGGAAAGAGAAGGATCTGAGTTCTACGTGGGAACGAGTTACCGTCACTTGCTTGTATGGGAGGAAGGAAAAGTGATAGAGCTGACTCCGCCGCATGATATTTTGACGAAGAAAATCGGAGAGTATCTGCCGGAAAATGAAGTGTTCTGTGATATGATGAAGAAAAGTTATGAGATATTGTCTGCGCATCCTCTGAATCAGAAAAGAAAAGAGCAGGGGCTCAATCCGGCGAATTCTGCATGGTTCTGGGGAGCAGGCACAAGGCCGGATCTGATGTCTTTTGAAGACAAGACAGGAAAGAAAGGTGTTATGATCTCAGCGGTGGACCTGCTGAAAGGACTTGCAGTTGGGTCTGAGATGGATACGATTTTGGTGGAAGGAGCCAATGGTGGACTTCATACGAATTATGAAGGAAAGGCAAATGCAGCGGCAGATGCACTTTTGAAGCATGGATATGATTTTGCTTATGTGCATGTGGAGGCGCCAGATGAGATGGGACATCAGGGATTGCTGAATGAGAAAATAGAATCAATCGAGTATCTTGATAAGCGAGTGACACGGCTTATTGTAGAAGCATTAGAAAAAGCGGGCGAAGATTATCGAATATTGGTTCTTCCGGATCATCCAACGCCAATTCGAGTTCGGACACATACAAAAGATCCGGTTCCATATCTGCTTTATGACAGCAGAAAAGAATTGGGAAGTCAGGAAGAATATAGTGAAAAGACCGCAAAAGAAAGCGGAATTGTCTGGATAGAAGGCTATCGTCTGATTGACTACCTGTTAGAGATATAGGAGGTAACCATGTTAATTGTAAAGAAATTCGGCGGAACATCCGTCGCAAATAAAGAGAGAATTTACAATGTTGCAAGACGATGCATTGAAGATTATAAAAAAGGACACAGTGTTGTGGTTGTTCTTTCGGCAATGGGAGATACGACAGATGATTTGCTTGCACTCGCAAATGATATCAATCCAAATGCAAACAAAAGAGAATTGGATATGCTTTTGACAACAGGCGAGCAAGTCTCAGTTTCGCTCATGGCAATGGCTATGCATGCGATGGATGTGCCGGCAGTGTCATTGAATGCATTTCAGGTAGGGATGAACTGTACCTCCAGATACGGAAATGCTAGATTTAAGAGAATTGACACAGACCGCATCAATCATGAATTGGATTCCAGAAAGATCGTAATTGTGACAGGCTTTCAAGGAATTACGAAATACGATGATTATGCCACACTTGGACGAGGCGGTTCTGATACGACAGCGGTAGCACTTGCGGCAGTATTGCACGCAGATTTGTGCGAGATTTATACAGATGTAGATGGTGTCTATACGGCAGATCCTAGAATTGTTCCGAATGCAAGAAAACTCTCAGAGATTACATATGATGAGATGCTGGAACTTGCAACGGCAGGTGCAAAAGTTCTGCACAATCGTTCCGTGGAGATGGCGAAAAAATACAGTGTTCCGATGGTTGTGCGTTCAAGCTTGAATGAATCAGAAGGAACGGTTGTCAAGGAGGTAGTAAAAATGGAGAAAATGTTAATTACCGGTGTGGCTGCGGATAAGAATACAGCCAGAATTTCAGTGATTGGAGTGGAAGACAGACCGGGTATTGCGTTTAAAATATTCAACAAACTTGCGAAAAATAATATTAATGTAGATATTATCCTTCAGTCCGTAGGACGTGACGGAACAAAGGATATTTCATTTACGGTTTCGCAGGATGACCTGAAAGATGCACTTGCTATATTGGAAGAGAACAAAGAGCCTTTGACGATTAAGAATATTACACACAATGAAGGTGTGGCAAAAGTTTCAATCGTGGGCGCAGGAATGATGACAAATCCGGGAGTTGCATCCAAATTGTTTGAGGCGTTGTTTAATTACGGAATTAATATTAATATGATTTCTACATCTGAGATTCGAATCACGGTACTGGTAGAGGAGTCAGAGATTGACAAAGCGGTGCGTGCAATCCACGAAAAATTTGATCTTGCAGAATAAAATATGTGAAGTAAAGGACGGAAGAGTTTCCGTCCTTTATTTGTGCTGAAGTTGACTTAAAAAACTGTTGTGGTAAAGAGGTGAGAAAGTGACATCTTCGACGAACCAGTCCGGTGGGGTGAATGCATTCGCTTCCTGCTCGGTAGGAAATTCTACCTCGGCGAGAACAAGCGGTGCAAGATCGCCCTCAAAAATGTCTAATTCAATGGTGTATATGCCATAAGGGATGCAGTAGCGCTTTTTGCTGATTAGTCTGCCGTCGATTTTAGTGCGCAGATGTTCATAGGATTCCTTTGTGAGTGGAAGATTGTGTTCTTCACGAACCATAAGTCCTTTAGATTTGTAGGTCAACTCATACTTGTCATCGTCTTTTCGCACACGCACGACAGGAGATGTGGATAAATATCCTTGTTCAAGCTGACGATGGGGATATTGTTCGAGATGCTCCGGAAGGGAGCTGATTAAATATTTACGTTCAATTTCCATAATAGATACCTCCAGATGTGTTTATAGTAATACAGGTCAAGGGAAATGTAAACGGATTTGCTTTTTTTTCATAAGTTTGTTAAAATGCAAGTTACAGTTCACACATCAGCCGTGGAGTGAGCTGTGACGAAGAAAAGGAGGGAAACCATGGAAAAAAAGGTTTGTGTATTTTTGTCAGATGGGTTTGAAGAGATTGAAGGACTGACTGTTGTGGATTTGCTAAGAAGAGCAGGAATTTTTGTGACAACAGTATCGATTACAGGTAAATTGCAGATTCGCGGTTCACATGATATTTGTGTTCAGGCAGATAAATTATTTGAAGAAATGGATTATGAGGAGCAGTACATGGTTGTACTGCCGGGCGGAATGCCTGGAACAATTCATTTGGAAGAACACGAAGGCGTGAAAAATGTATTGGAAAAATACTATGAAGAGAAAAAATATATTGCGGCAATCTGTGCGGCGCCGAGTATTTTCGGAAAGATGGGCTTTTTAAAAGAAAGAAAGGCGACTTCTTATCCGAGCAAAGAGGCGGAGCTTTTCGGAGCAGAGGTAGTGAAAGATTCTGTTGTTGTGTCTGATTTTATTATTACAAGCAGAGGTCTGGGAACAGCGATTGATTTTTCACTTGCGCTGATCGCACTTCTTTTGAACAAGGAAAAGGCGGAGGAGATCAAAGACTCTGTCATCTATCAATGTAAATAGGAGGAACTATGAAATCAAAAAAAGGGACAGTAGCTGCGATTGTAGTGATCATTGTACTGGTAGGAATTGTATGCATAGGACTGCTCAGAGATTTTGATGCACAGGGATATGTCCGCGCGATTCTGAACCAGCGGTTTTTGGGAGATGTCACCGAGGCGGAAGAGATTCTGGAGGATACGTCCAAAAAGGAATTGCTGAAACAGTATGATGAAGGCATTGAAAGTTTTGTTTCGGATTACATCACAAATGGTGTCGAGATAGATTCGGAACTTGAGAAGAAGTTTGTAGACCTGTGCAAAGAGATTTTCGGCGCTATGAAATATCAGGTAAATGAAGCGGAGAAGATCAGCCGCAAGGAATATGATGTCAGTGTGGAATTTCAGCCGTCAGATGTATTTTTACAGTTTATCACATCGATTCAGACAGAGTCAGAAAATCTGAAACAAAAGGCGGAGAACGGAGAATATCAAGGGACAAAAGAAGAGATTAATGCCCAGATGCAAAGCGAATTTCTGAACCGTTCTTATGAACTTTTAGAAACAGCATATCAGAATATGCAGTACGGTGAGACAGAGACAATCGTCTTCAAAGTCAAAAGCAATGACAAAAATGTGTTTTCAATGAAGGAGGATGAGATTTCCTCATTTATTACGAAAATACTGCGTTTAGATGAAATTCAAGGCTAGTAATTTAGAAAGTATTGTGATATAATCTTGGAATGAGCGTTAGTGTAGATAAGTCTGGGGACTTCTCACATATATAAGGAGGAAATAGTAATGAGTTTACAAGTAGAAAACATGGAAAAAAATATGGCGAAACTTACAATCGAAGTTTCCGCTGAAGAATTAGAAAAAGCAATTCAGGGTGCATATTTAAAACAGAGAAATAAAATCAGCGTGCCTGGATTCCGTAAAGGGAAAGTGCCGCGTCAGATGATTGAAAAGATGTATGGGGCAGAGATCTTCTACGAAGATGCAGCGAATGCATTGATTCCAACAGCATACGGAAAAGCATATGACGAATGTGAATTAGATATCGTTTCACAGCCAAAAGTAGAAGTAGTACAGTTAGAAAAAGGAAAACCATTTATCTTCACAGCAGAAGTTGCTGTAAAACCAGAAGTAACTTTAGGAGAATACAAAGGACTTTCGGTAGATAAAGTTTCTAACAGAGTAACAGCAAAAGAGGTTGATGCGAAATTAGAAGAAGAACAGAAAAAGAATGCCAGAACAGTTGTAGTGGAAGACCGTGCAGTGCAGGACGGAGACGAAGTAGTGTTAGACTTCGAAGGGTTTGTTGACGGTGTTGCATTCGAAGGTGGAAAAGGTGAGAACTATCCATTGACAATCGGTTCAGGATCTTTCATTCCGGGATTTGAAGAACAGTTAATCGGCGCTGAAGCAGAAAAAGAAGTAGAAGTGAATGTGACATTCCCAGAAGAATATCATTCAGAAGATTTAGCAGGAAAAGCAGCAGTGTTCAAATGTACAGTACATGAGATCAAAGCAAAAGAACTTCCTGAATTAGATGATGAATTTGCAGCGGAAGTATCTGAGTTTGACACATTAGATGCTTACAAAGCAGATATCAAAGCAAAAATCAAAGAACAGAAGATTGCAGACGGTAATAGAAAGAAAGAAGATCAGGTTGTAGAAAAAGCTGTTGCAAACGCAACAATGGAGATTCCGGAGGCAATGATCGATACACAGGTAAATCAGATGGCTCAGGATTTTGCACAGAGAATTCAGCAGCAGGGACTTTCTATGGAGCAGTACTTCCAGTTTACAGGAATGACAGCTGAGAAGATGATGGAAGAATTGAGACCACAGGCTGTAAAACGCATTGAGACAAGACTTGTACTCGAAGCAATCGCAAAAGCTGAAAACATCGAGATCACAGATGAAAAGATTGATGAAGAATTAGCGAAGATGGCAGAAGCTTACAAGATGGAAGTAGAAAAATTAAAAGAATTCATGGGAGAAAATGAGAAAGAACAGATGAAGATGGATTTAGCTGTTCAGGAAGCTGTGACATTCTTAGCGGATAATGCTGTAGAAGAATAAAAACATTATATTTTTTAAGGAGGCATATACATGAGCGTAATACCTTATGTCATTGAACAGACAAGCCGCGGCGAGCGTTCATATGACATTTATTCAAGATTACTGAAGGAAAGAATTATCTTTTTGGGGGAAGAGGTAACTGATGCATCAGCAAGTGTAATTATTGCCCAGCTGCTATTTTTAGAAGGTGAAGATCCGGAGAAAGATATTCATCTTTATATCAACAGCCCAGGCGGTTCCGTATCAGCAGGTTTGGCTATCTATGATACAATGCAGTATATCAAATGTGACGTATCCACAATTTGTATTGGTATGGCTGCAAGTATGGGATCATTCTTATTGTCAGGCGGAAAGAAAGGGAAAAGATATGCCCTTCCGAATGCAGAGATCATGATTCACCAGCCATTAGGCGGAGCACAGGGACAGGCGACAGAGATTCAGATTGCAGCAGAACATATTTTAAAGACAAGACAGAAGTTGAATACGATTTTGGCAGAAAATACAGGGCAAAGTCTTGAGAAGATTCAGGCCGACACAGAACGTGATAACTTTATGTCAGCACAGGAAGCAAAAGAATACGGACTGGTAGATGAAGTGATTACCAGCCATTAATGTAACTGGAAGAGGGGATGCTTAATTTGGGCACCCCCTTTCCATCGTATGAAAGTGGAGAGACGAGGTGAGAGTATGGCAGGAAAGATAGGAGAAGAAATTGTAAGATGTTCATTTTGCAATAAGACGCAGGCGCAGGTGCGCAAGATGATTGCGGGACCTAATGGAGCCTACATTTGTGATGAGTGTGTGGACGTGTGTGCAGAGATTATTGAAGAAGAACTTGCATATGAGAATCCATCTGATTTTCAGGATATCAATCTTTTAAAACCAGAGGAGATCAAATCTTTTTTGGATGAGTATGTAATTGGACAGGACGAGGCAAAGAAAGTGTTGTCAGTGGCAGTGTACAATCATTATAAAAGAATTATGGCAGAAAAAGATCTTGGGGTCGAGTTGCAGAAAAGTAATATTTTGATGCTGGGACCGACAGGATGTGGAAAGACGTTGCTTGCGCAGACACTGGCTAAGATTTTAAATGTGCCATTTGCGATCGCGGATGCAACAGCACTCACAGAGGCAGGATATGTAGGAGAAGATGTGGAGAATATTCTTCTGAAGATTATTCAGGCAGCAGACGGTGATATTGCACGTGCGGAGCACGGTATCATATATCTTGATGAGATTGACAAGATTACAAGAAAGTCAGAGAACCCGTCTATTACAAGAGATGTATCGGGAGAAGGAGTTCAGCAGGCGCTTCTTAAAATTATAGAAGGAACAGTGGCATCGGTACCGCCACAGGGTGGAAGAAAGCATCCACACCAGGAGTTGATACAGATTGACACGACAAATATTTTATTTATTTGTGGTGGAGCGTTTGAAGGTCTGGATAAGATTATTGAGACGCGTATGGACAGAAAATCAATGGGATTTAATGCGGAAGTGGGCAATCATCATGAAGATAATGTGGACAGACTTTTAAGTCAGGTATTGCCGCAGGATTTGGTGAAGTTTGGTCTGATTCCAGAATTAGTCGGACGTGTTCCGGTCAACGTCACATTGGAGATGCTTGACAGAGATGCGTTGATTCGTATTTTAACAGAGCCAAAGAGTGCTATTGTGAAACAGTATCAGAAATTACTGGAACTTGATGGCGTTGAATTAGAGTTTGACAAAGAAGCATTGGAAAAGATTGCAGACACGTCATTGGCGAGAAAGACAGGAGCGAGAGGGTTACGTGCGATTATGGAGAATGTCATGATGGATACAATGTATCACGTACCGTCCAATGATCGCATAAAAACTTGTCGAATTACAAAAGAAGCCGTAGAAGGGACAGCAGATCCGGTTTACAATTCCGAGACCCTTACGTCAGAAAGTGCATAATGTAAATTGGGGACGGGGGTAATGTTACATTACCCCCGTCCCTGAATAAGGAGGAAATATGGAAAAACAGATACGGAATATACCTATGGTTGCCTTAAGGGGAATGACAATCATGCCGGAGATGGTGGTACATTTTGATGTGAGCCGTGCCTATTCCATCCAGGCAATTCAACAAGTTATGCAAGGCGAAGAACAACAGGTATTTCTTGTTGCGCAAAGAGAGTTGAATATAGAGGATCCAGAATTAAAGGATGTATTTGAGATTGGGACAATCGGAACGATCAAGCAGGTTATTAAGTTATCAAAGAATATGCTTAGAGTGTTAGTGACCGGAGAAGAGCGGGCAAGACTCATTTCTTTTGAGAAGGAAGAAGGGTATTTAAATGCTCAGGTGGAAGTCATTGAAGAGCCGCAGGATGAGCAGGAAGTCGTAGATAATCCAAGAGCGAAGAATATTCAGGAATTATTTTTGGAATATGCGATGAAAAATGGGAAAATCCCGAAGGATGTTATTACACAGGTCGCAGATGAAAAGACATTTCTGGGGTTGGTGAATCAGATCGCTGCGAATGTCCCGCTTGATTATTTGAGTTTACAGGATGTTTTGGAAGAGACAGATTTGAACAGACGCTACGAAGTGTTGGCATTTAAGATTGCCAATGAGATGGAAGTGATGCATCTCAAAGAAGAGATTCAGGGAAAAGTCAAAGAACGCATTGACAGACATCAAAAAGAATTTATATTGAGAGAGCAGTTGAAAGTGATTCGTCAAGAGCTTGGAGAGGACAATATGCTTTCGGATGCGGAGGAGTTTGAGACTGCTACAAAAAAATTAAAGGCGTCCAAGGAAATTAAAGAGAAGCTGATGAAAGAAATTCATCGTTTTAAAAGTGCGATGAACAGTTCGGCAGAAAATGGGGTTATCCGCACTTATATTGAGACAATGTTGGAGATGCCGTGGGACAAGAGGGAAAAGGACAATACTGATATTGCATATGCAAAACAGGTGTTGGAGGACGAACACTATGGACTGGAGGCTGTGAAAGAAAGAATTTTGGAATTTCTCGCTGTCCGTTCTCTAACAAAGAAAGGAGAAAGTCTGATCCTCTGTCTTGTTGGTCCGCCGGGAACCGGAAAGACCTCAATTGCACGATCGCTTTCCAAATCATTAAAAAAACCGTATACACGGATTTCACTTGGCGGTGTGAGGGATGAAGCAGAGATTCGAGGACACCGGAAAACATATGTGGGAGCAATGCCGGGAAGAATTGCGAATGCACTTAAGATGTCTGGTGTAAAAAATCCGCTGATTTTGCTTGACGAGATCGACAAAGTGAGCAATGATTATAAGGGAGATACGTTTTCTGCGCTGTTGGAAGTGTTGGACAGTGAGCAGAATGTAAAATTTAGAGATCATTATCTGGAAGTACCGATTGATCTGTCTGAGGTATTGTTTGTGACGACAGCAAATTCGCTTCAGACAATTCCAAGACCGTTATTAGACCGTATGGAAGTCATTGAGATCAGTAGTTACACAGAAAATGAGAAGATGCATATTGCAACGCAGCATCTGCTTCCAAAGCAGCTCCAAAAACATGGACTGACACCGGAGCAGTTAAAAATCAGCAAAGGTGCTATCTGGAAAATTGCTAGAAACTATACAAAAGAAGCAGGAGTCAGACAGCTGGAGCGTAAAATTGGAGATATCTGTAGAAAATCAGCACGAGAGATTTTGGAGACAGGCAAAAGTAGCATTCGTGCAACAGAACGAAATTTGGAGAAATATCTGGGAAAAGAGAAATATTCGTATCAGATGATAAATGAGACAGACGAAATAGGTATCGTGAGAGGTCTTGCATGGACAAGTGTCGGTGGAGATACACTTCAGACAGAGGTCAATATTATGCCAGGAGAGGGCGAGATCCTATTGACAGGACAGCTTGGAGATGTGATGAAAGAGTCTGCACGGACAGGAATCAGCTATATCCGTTCTGTGGGAGAAAAATATAAGATTTCGGAAGATTTCTTTAAAAAGCATGATATCCATATTCATATTCCTGAAGGGGCTGTTCCAAAAGACGGTCCGTCTGCAGGTATCACAATGGCGACGGCGATGATTTCCGCAATCACGAATACGAAAGTCAGAGCGGATGTGGCGATGACAGGAGAGATTACACTGCGTGGAAGAGTGCTTCCAATCGGAGGATTAAAAGAAAAGCTTTTGGCAGCCAAAAGCGCAGGAGTAAAGACTGTATTGGTACCAGAAAAAAATATGCGAGATGTGGAAGAGATTTCATCCGAGATTACAAGAGGACTGGAAATTATTCCGGTAAGCTATATGGATGAAGTTTTGAAAACTGCATTAATATATGAGGAAAATGAAAATGAAAATTAAGAGTATTGATTTGGAAATTGTATGTGGAATTACGAGTAAGCTTCCGGAGACAGACAAAGTAGAGATTGCATTTGCCGGAAAATCAAATGTAGGGAAATCTTCATTGATCAATGCGTTGATGAATCGAAAGTCTTTTGCGCGTACATCAGCGACGCCGGGAAAAACTCAGACTATCAATTTCTATAATATTAATGATATAATGTATTTAGTAGATTTGCCTGGATATGGATATGCAAAAGTTTCTGAGAAAGAAAAAATACAGTGGGGAAAACTGATTGAACGCTATTTGCACAGCTCGAAACAGTTGAAAGCAGTATTTTTGCTGATTGATATCCGACATGATCCATCTGCAAATGATAAGATGATGTATGAGTGGATTGTGTCACAGGGGTACAATCCGATCATCATTGCGACAAAACTGGACAAGTTAAAAAGAAGTCAAGTCGCAAAACATGTAAAGATGATCAAGCAGGGACTTGATCTCGTTCCAGGAACACAGATCATACCATTCTCGTCTGTGTCAAAACAGGGAAGAGAAGAAATTTGGGAATTGGTGGAAAAGAATTTTCTGAATGAAACTGAGGTGGAGTAAATGGAAGATACGCGTCCATATTGGAAAGTAATCGTAAGTCTGGCTTTCAGCCTGATAGGAACTATTTTATTTATCGTCATAGGAATAAAATTGTTGTGGTTTTTTATGCCGTTTGTCATCGGATGGTTTATTGCTTTTATTGCGAATCCACTTGTGTGCTGGTTAGAAAAACGGTTGAAGATTGTAAAAAAACTAGGATCCGCAATTATTATCATTGCAGTTTTGGCAGGGGTGGTCAGTGCACTGTACTTTGGCATCAGCAAATTGGCAGATGAGCTGGGGAGCCTGATTGCAAATTTTCCGCAGATGTATGGTGAACTGGAAAAGGGATTAAAAGATATTGGTGATAGTTTTCAAGGTATCTTTAATCTGCTTCCGAAAGGGATACAGACTGGGTGGAATGCAGTGGTTGCGAATTTAGACAGCACAATGGGAAAATTGATTGGTAATATCAGTGAGCCGACGGTGGAAGCGGCGGGGAATCTGGCGAAGAGTATTCCGTCAATTTTGGTATCAACCATTGTGACTATTGTGGCAGCATACTTTTTTATTGCAGAGCGTGACGAAGTGATTGTGTGGTTCAAAAAGATTACTCCAAAGCCGATTCAACAGAGGATGACTTTGGTTATCGACAATTTAAAATATGCAGTGGGAGGCTATTTTAAAGCACAGTTTAAGATTATGATCGTAGTGGGCGTGATTCTGTTTATTGGATTTGAGATTATGCAAGTCAATTATTCGGCACTTTTAGCGATTTTGATTGCATTTCTTGATTTTCTTCCGGTGTTTGGAACAGGAACGGCAATTTGGCCTTGGGCAGTGTACAAAGTGTTAAGCGGTGATTATAAGATGACAATCATGCTGCTTGTACTGTATGGAGTAACTCAGCTTGTAAGGCAGCTGATTCAGCCGAAGCTTGTAGGGGATGGACTTGGGATGCAGCCTTTGGTAGCGCTTGTGTTACTTTTTGTAGGATATAAAGTGGGCAGTCTGCTTGGCATGATTTTTGCAGTCCCGGTTGGGATGATTGTGATTAATATGTATAAAGCAGGGGCATTTGATTATATATTAGATGATGTGAAGATATTGATCAAAGGAGTTATGAGTTTAAGAGAGTAAGAAAATATTGCAGATAAGAAAAAAGGCTGACTTAGAGAATCATTGACTCTAAGTGCAGCTGTTTTCTTATTTTAAGAAAAAGCGAAGCAAAGTTTCATTGGTTTTCTTGTAGGGTTGATAGCGCATCGGAAGATCCAGCCAAGTCCTCTTATCTACAATGCTTTTATAGTGGGAGAACGTGTCAAAACCGTCCTTTCCGTGATAAGCGCCCATGCCACTTTCTCCGAATCCGCCGAATCCCATTTCACTTGTGGCAAGGTGAATGACAACATCATTGATGCATCCGCCACCAAAACTGCACCGCGCAGTGACTTTTTTGGCAATCTTTTGGTCAGATGTAAATAGATAAAGTGCAAGCGGATGCGGCATGGAATTGATTTTTGCGATTGCATGGTCAAGAGAATCGTAAGTTACAATTGGGAGAACTGGTCCGAAAATCTCTTCCTGCATGACAGCATCTTTGAATGTGACACGGTCAAGTAATGTCGGCTCAATTTGTAACGTATCAGAATCGAATTTTCCGCCCCACACTGTTTTTTCCGTATCTATGAGGGTCAAAATACGTGAAAAATGCTTTGCGTTGATGATTTTCCCGTAATCTGCATTGGCAAGCGGTGTGCTTCCAAATTGTCTGACAATCTGTTTCTTTAATTCTTGAATGAGCGAGTCTTTGATCTCCTTGTCGCAATAAATGTAATCCGGTGCGACGCATGTCTGCCCGCAATTTAAAAATTTCCCAAATATGATACGTTTGGCTGCTAGTTTCAGATTGGCAGTCTTTTCTACGATACAAGGACTTTTCCCGCCTAGTTCCAATGTGACTGGTGTCAGATGAGTGGCTGCCTGCCGCATCACTTCCTTTCCGACAGACCGGCTTCCTGTAAAGAAGATGTAGTCAAAACGTTCATTTAGGAGACACGTATTTTCTGTGCGACCGCCGGTCACGACCGAGACATACTCCGGTGCAAAACATTCATGTATCATCTTCTGTATAAGCGCGCTTGTGTAAGGAGAGTAGGCACTTGGCTTAATAACGGCTGTGTTTCCTGCGGCAATTGCGTCAACCAGAGGGTCAATCGTCAAAAGGAATGGGTAATTCCAGGGACTCATGATCAGACATACGCCATAAGGCGAAGGTTTTCGATAGCTTTTCGAATGAAACTGAGCGAGTGGTGTGTGGACGCGTTTTTCTTTTGCAAAAGAGCGTGTGTGTTTCAGCATGTAGCTGATCTCACTCAGTACAAGTCCGGTCTCGCACATGTAGGTTTCAAAGGCGCTTTTCCCAAGATCTTTTTTGAGTGCTTTGTTGATATCTGCCTCATGGCGAGTGATACAGTCTCGCAGACGGCGAAGTGAGTCTAATCGATAAGAGACATCGAGTGTTGCTCCTGTATGAAAAAATGCATGCTGCCGGTCAATAATTTGTTTGATTTCATTTGGTGTCATTTAAGGTTCCTCCTGCTTGTTTTATGATACCTCTAACTATAGAAGAAGGCAAGGGAGGAATGTCAGAAAAAATGTTGAATCCTAAAACAGTAGTCAGCTATTCGGACATTTTTTTCTGTGTTGAAGAATCATAAATAAAGAAATTCATTACTCTTTGCTGTCCTTTGATATGAAATGTGTGTTCTTTTTCTAAGCGGCGTATCATTCCTTGGTGTTCATAAAATCCATAGTTACAGGTTGTATCTGTAAATAAATAAAATTCTTTTAAACCGGTTTTGTCCATATGCTCAAGAGCTGATTGAAAAAGTATTTTTCCTATTCCTTTTCCACGGCACGAAGAACTTACGGCAAATAATGCAAGCTCTGCTGGATAGGGTTTGTTACTTTCACTCAATAATTGCTTATCTATCTCATTTACTTTTTCGAAAATTTTTGATACGTTTCGTCCCTCTTTGGAACGATACAATGACAATATAGATTTTACTTGCAATAATCTATTTGAAAATGAACATTTATGGTTTTGGATATCGTTTACCAAAATAATGCCTACAACTTTCCCCTCAAGTACTGCTACGCTTGAAAACGTATAATTTGTCAGACAACTGCTTAAAAATGCTCTTGCTAATTTAACCGCTGTTTTCTGACTGCTAAATTCATCATAATGCCAAGTTTCTCTGATGATAGTTTCTACTGTCTTAAAGTCTTGTTTTTGATATTCTCTTAATTCTATTTGCATTGCTATTCTCCTTGTTTTTATGTTTTATATTTTGTATGATAAAGTATACAGTTACTGTAATGTCAATGAGGAGATAAAACAAAATGAAGAAAGAAATGAAAAGGCTAACAACAGCACAATTTGCAAAATTGCATGAAGTGAATAAACGAACACTTCATTACTATGATGATATAGGTCTTTTTTGTCCTCTTACAAAAGAAGAAAATGGGTATCGATATTATGATATTTCACAGAGCATAGATTTTGAGTATATCCGTATGCTAAAGGAACTGAATATGAGTATTAAAGAAATTGAAATGTATCGAAAACAACCTACACCTGACAACTTTTTAAAAATTGCAGACACAAAGGAGCAAGAACTAGATAAGGAAATTCAAAAGCTGAAGAATATTAAAAGGATATTACAAGCAAAGAAAGAGCAGATCGTTTTTTGTGAAAGTTTACGAGAACAAGAAATTAGAGTTGAAGAATGTAAATCAGAAAGGATTTTAACGTTTCCTTATGACTTTTCCGAGGATGATATATCTCAGATTTTTAGCCCGTTAAAATCCACATGGGGAATTGAACAGATTCGTATGGGAATAGGTAGCTTTATATCACTTGATAATGTATATAACATGAATTTTACCAAATATGACGGAATTTATACGATTGCTTTAAACAATAAATCTGTTTCAAATAGTTTTATAAAGCCCAAGGGAAGGTATTTATGTGGTTATCAAAAAGGTACATGGGATAAATTACCGGAAATGTATCAAAAAATGCTTGATTATTCTAAAAAGCATGATTTAGAACTCACAGGATATGCTTATGAAGTCGGACTTAATGATTTTGTAATTTCCAATCCAAACGATTATGTTACAAAGATTATGATTAAGATTGAGGAAAACGCTTGTTTTTTGGATACAGAACCCTGATTATTGCAATTTAATTTGCAAACAAATGGAGAGCAACTGCATTAAAGAGAATGTTATAATAAGATCAGATGATAAAGCAAATGGTATATCTAGAATATCTCATTTGAAAGGAGAAAGAATATGAACAGTACTTATCTTAATGCAAAGTGTAAGGGGATTCTACGCAAACTTTTAAATAATAATTCTTATTTATCACTACAACAACTTGCAGAAGAATTGAATATTTCTCAGAGAAGTATTTATTACGATGTATGTCGGATTAATGAGTGGCTGTCTGAAAATGATATTCCGGAGCTGCGAGTCGTACGAGGAAAAGGACTTCTTTTGAGTGAACAGATCAGAATTCAAATTGCCGAATGTATGGAGGAAAAAAATACAGAGGAGGCATATGTTTATTCGCCGATGGAGCGAGTGCAGATTATTATCTGCAGCATCATATATTCTAAGGAACCAGTGCATGTAGATGTTTTGGCAGATTATTGTAAAGTGAGCCGTAATTCTGTATTTAATGATCTTCGAGTGGTTGTGAAACAGCTTCAGAACTATGATCTTGAGTTAGAATATAGATCAAAAAAAGGATATATTATTGTGGGAAATGAAGTGAAAGTAAGAGCTGTTTTTCTGTTGAATTATCAGGAATTGAAAAAAACGTTTACTAGAGACGGGATGAAATTTATTGATTGGGAAAAAGTGGATGCTTATGAGGAGACTTTGAAAAAAGTAGAACAGGATTTAGGGGTTGAATATGTATCTGATAATAGAGAATCTTTGGTAGTGTTGCTGCCAATTATGGAACAGGGGAAACAGAGAATCTATTTTGATGATCTTAAAATTGAAGAAATTAAGCAGAGAAAAGAGTATTATTTGATTGAAAAATATTTTTCACAGTTAAATGAGAATGAAAAAATATACCTGTGTATTCATCTTTTGGGAGGGCGGATTGCTACCGTGTCCGAAGATATTTTTGAAAATACAAATAATGAGATGGTATATGAGATTACAAAAGCACTAGTTACAGAATTTGAGAAGACGGCATGTGTGATATTTGATAATAAAGAAGATTTAGAAAGGGAATTGTTTGTACATATTAATTCCTCGTTATATCGATATCAGTATGGAATACAGAGTCTGGATATGCTAAATAGAGATATTATTCGGGAATATCTAGACTTGTTTGAAATTACGAAAATTGTTAGTAAATATCTGGAAAACCAGATTGGTCTTCCAATTCCGGATACAGAAGTGGCTTACCTGGCACTTCATTTCGGAGCACATCTTCCGATATCAAATAATAAAAGCGATAAAATTCGAGTGCTGATTGTTTGTGCAAATGGAATATCAACAGGAAATATGTTAAAAAGAGAGATTATGAAAATGTTCCCGGAAGCAGAAGTGGTGGGAGTGGAAGCTTCATCAAAGATTAAAAATGTGCAGGCAGTGTGCGAGTTGATTGTTACTACGGTAGCTTTTAAAAGTGTTGTTCCAGTTGTACAGGTTATCCTATTCTGACAGGGAGAGATAAAGAGGTTCTGGCAAGACATTTGAAAAAGGAAGAATTTATGGGAAAAATCAAGGTGGATGACCTTATGAAGATTATTGAGCCATACATTAAAGGAAAAGTGTATGATGAAATTCGAGAGAGTATAGAAGAATATTTGTTTAATTGTAAAAAGGGGATGGAAACAGAAATTAGAGAAAATTATCAAGATTTGAAGAGCGTGGTGGACGACTTGCGAGTGGATATTCACGACGGAAAATATATGTGGACACAGGCATTATGGGAAACAGCAGATTATTTGATACAGAATAAAAGTATTGAATCTGCGTATATAAATAGTATCATTTCTCAGATTCGGTATTATGGTTCTTATATGTTTATTATGCCGAGAGTAATTTTAGCACATTCAAAACCAGAGATGGGAGTGAATCAACTGGACTGTTCTATTCACTTTTTTAGGGAACCTGTGCGATTTTCAGATAAAGATTTGGCAAATGTTGTAATTGTATTGGCTGCAATTGATCAGGAAAGTCACCTGAAATTATTACGAGATATTATTACAATTTTTGGAGAGGACAGTGTTGTAGATGAATTTTTAACTTGCAGCACGAAAACGGAGATACTAGATAAATTTCAAGAAGTTCTAAGAGCTGCAAAAAAGATACAAATAGAATAAATATCAAAAATAGATCGACTGTATGAGTACGATCTATTTTTTTGCAAAAAGAATTGCAAAAAATTGTACACCTATATATCTAGATGCAAAACAATTTGCAATTTATTGGACTTCTATCTGATAAATTGACTTGATATAATACAAACAACAAAACAAGAAAGGGGAGACACAAATGATATCAGAGATGTTGAAATTAGAGAATATCCAGATTATTGAAAGTGCCAAGGATTGGAAAGAAGCAATTCACCTGAGTCTTGAACCACTAGTTAATGGAGGGTATGTTACTGAAAACTATGAAGTAGCAATTATCAAATGTACAGAAGAGTACGGACCATATTATGTATTGGCAGATGATATTGCGTTGATTCATGGAAGGCCAGAAGACGGAGTGCTGGAAAAACAGTTATCCATTACAGTTGTGCGACAACCGATACAGTTTATGAATGATGGTCAAAATGTTCGTGTACTAATTGCACTAGGGGCTAGTGATGCTAATTCTCATATTGATGTAATGAAAGTTTTATCGTAAACGCACCATAGTGCGTATATTGAATTCACTCTAGTTATTTGAGAAAATAG
>OJSM01000270.1_pt1 | contig 56661 bp, 44 predicted proteins | sample 1599431 | NCBI WGS metagenome assembly OJSM01 (sample SAMN04168659, study PRJEB22393) | human gut metagenome | biome: human gut microbiome; feature: stool | host: Homo sapiens | collected 2014-05-12 | reverse complement strand
ATCGCATTAATTACTCTAATTTTTAACTAAGGAATCAAATACTGATTCGTATTATTAGTTATTTTTCAAAGTACGTTCAATCAGTAATAACTGATAATCATAAAAATCACGAGTGTCTCCGGTAGAGGCAGCTCTACGACTTTTGTATAACTGGGCAATCTTATTTAGTCGTCCGGTCATCACTGCCGCCAGTTGCTCTTTGGATAGTGTGGGCAGACCAAAGTTGATTCGTGTGAACGAACTCTCATGACCATGTATGTGACTACATGGTAAAGCAGGTTCGCATGTTTGCCGTAACACTTCTTCATAGTCAGCTAAGGCAGTAGATGCCTTTTTTTCAGCAGCCTTACCTAAACCGGTATAGTTAATCATCAAAGCAACAGCAGCCGACTGAATATTCATATCCGCCTGTGATAGCTTTACCCCCTGATAAGTAGGCTTGAACATTTCAGAGAAAGCATCATCCAGATAAGCATTTAAAGTATAATTAATTTTAGGATTCATTTGCCCTCCCTCGTTGATACGATATAATGCAGCTGAGTTTAGTAAAGCTCCTACAACGGAAGACTGCAGTTTGTCATTCACGTTCATGTTTACATCCAGCTTTACAATCAATTCTTTGGGAGTCAGCCAATCATTATAGGTACGTGCCTGATTTAACAGCCACAACATCGCTTTCTTCTGCATAGCCTTATCGATATAATTTTTGGCCGATGCATCTTCACCCTGCCGAACTTCCTGAAAACGGATACCACCAATATAAGGCATCACATGACGTAAATGCCGTGTATACTGCCGTACAACTTCAATATACATATTTTCAACATCGTCATAACGCGCTCCCTCATCAAAAGTCCATGTTTCCAGATTCTTCATTATAATCTTCAGGTTATGGATAGCCATATCTCCGGCTTTCAAATGATCATTTCCCAAATCCTCAGACTGATCGGTCGGGTCAACCACTCCGAATACCTGCTGTGCTCCGAACTCATACATGGGATCGGCTTTCTTTTCTTCAATCCAGGCATCCAATGTCTTTTTCTCTTTCTCCGGTGTATCGGCCCCCTGAATCAACCGATATCCCCAATTGATAGCATGAATATCATATACTCCCAAAATAGGTGGAGTCAATTTTACTCCTTTTTCCAAATCTCCAGGCTGGGCTATGTAATTGTTTCTGGCATAGTCCATAATACTTGGAGTTGTTCCATACCTCTGTGTAAACTCCGGGCTACGCAACGAATCTACAGGAAAGGAATAACTGGCTCCCATATTGTGCATCAATCCAAGCGTATGCCCTATCTCATGTGCAGCAGCATATCGTATGGCTTCCTGCATCACTTCATCATCAAACACAGCTTTACGCACACGGCTATCAACCGCAGCCGTTTGTACAAAACGCCAGTTGTGTAATAAAGAAATCACATTATGATACCAGATTACATCTGCCGTAAGTATCTCTCCCGTACGCGGATCAATATAACTGGGCCCCATTGCATTAGCAATAGAAGTCGCTGCATATTTCACACAACTGTAACGCATATCATCCGGATCAAAATTCGGATCATTACTGGGATAATCCAATGCCTTCACTACATTCTTAAAACCAGCCGTTTGAAATGCCATATTCCAGTCTTCAATACCTTGTTTCACCACCGTACGCCATTTTTCCGGAAAAGCAGTATCTACATAAAATACAATAGGTTTCATAGGTTCTACCAATTCTCCTTTAAAGTATTTCTCCAAATCTTCTTTTTGGGGTTCCAATCTCCAACGATGAATAAAAGTTTGTGGTACAATTTTATCTTTAGACGAGGTGTATAAACTCTTATCCGAGCTAAAATACCCTACTCTATTATCTTGCAGACGCATAGGCATCAATGTGTCAGGCAAAACAAATAACGAACGATGTACTGTTACTGAATAAGGCTGATTCAAAGGAGTAGTAGTAAATGACAGCAAACTCTTTATTTCAATATTATTCGGGAAAGTTTTTACACTCAAAATATTGGAAGCATCTGATGCAAAAGTTCCCTTCAGGGAGTTTCCACCACCAAATAGTTTTGCCAAAGGACTCTCCTGTTTAATCGGACTGATACATTTCTCATTTCCCCCAAAGAAGGAAGTAACATCTATGACAACATTATCCATATTACGAGCAACAATCTTAAATCCTTTCAATACCGGATCAGCAAAATTCTTATCAAAAGCAGGTAAAATCGGATCATTCCGGTCTACGATATTGCTGCTTTGTACTAAATGCATATAAACCTTCTGATCATCTTTACTGAAACGAATCATCAACGGAGTAGTTGCCATTTGCCCGGCTACATAATCTTGTGTATTACTGGTCTCAGCAATACGGTTTGCCAATAGATAAGTATGTGAAAAGGCTGAATCAGGTATCTCAAAATATAAATTATTCTCTTTTTTACTCAAAAAAGTAGTAAATAACCCCTTCTTGGATACAGCATCCTTAGTTACTTTTTTATAATCCGCATTAACAGAATCCTTCTTTAATTCGATTGGATTAATGACTTTTTTCTTATTCTTTTTTGCTACTGTAGCATTAGAAACCCCACTAACAAAAAGAAGCAAAACCAACAGTCCTATTATCTTTTTCATACAACACATATATATTATTTCTCTTTTTTTTCAAAAATCATAGTAATTTCGCACACTATTTTCTAACAAAAACAATACTTTTTTCGGTAATTTGGTTTCTTTTTCATAGTTTTGCAAAACTAATCAAATAATAATTATTATGAGAAGAAAATTACTATTTTTATTATTCTTTTGCATCGCAACAATAGCGAAAGCAGAAAATGAACCGGTAATCACGCTCAATGTAGAGGTAAACGAAGCAAAGATCACACTTGGCTTTGAAGTCAGTACTCCAAATACTAAACTTTCTATTGATTGGGGAGATGGAGTATTGGTAGAAACAGAGACAATACAAACTCCTGATCCATACCTCAATGCAACAGATGTAGTCGTAACTCCTAAAGGAGAAGGATTAATCAAAATCTATGGCGAGAACATTGTATATTTTAGTTGTGCACCAAATGCAAAGGAAGCAAAAGTGACCGCTTTGGATGTTACAAAAGCAGTACATCTAACAGAGTTGTATGCAAACACTAATAAATTAACAAGTCTTGATGTAAGTAAGAACACAAAGCTACAAATATTATATTGTGGTGGTAATCCGATAACAGCACTTGATTTGACTAATAACATATCATTGATTTATTTAAATGCCAATGATATGGGAATCAACAAATTGGATGTTTCTAAATGCCCAGAGTTAGACTATCTTTCTTTTAATAATAACAAATTAGAAGCATTGGATATATCTAAAAATACAAAACTAAAAAAATTATACTGTCTAAACAATCAAATAAAAAGCATTGATTTCTCTAAAAACACGATTTTAGATTTTGTAAATGTGAACAACAATCAACTTACCAGTATAGATGTCACTGCATGCCCAGCATTAACCACTTTATTTTGTATGGGTAACCAAATCAAAGAAATCAAAGTTGGAAACATCGAAAAAACATTAAACTGCAGCAAAAACAAACTAACTCTCAATTCGTTGCCCAAAAGAAGTGATTCTGGCTACACCTATGCTCCTCAAGAAGCATTAACTATTGCAGAAAGTATCTCCACAAATCAAGAATTGGACTTGTCTGCACAGGATAATATCAAAGGAGTTACCGAAACAGCTCAAAAAACTACTTACACTTGGAAAACAGCCGATGGAGCAACAACTTTGGTAGCAGGTACGGATTATACTGAAAAGAATGGAAAATTCACATTCCTCACTTCACAAAACCAACCTGTATATTGTGAGATGACAAGTGATGCATTCCCGAAATTTACAGGAGCCAATGTATTCAAGACTACGCCTATAAGTATCCAAAAACTCACAGGTGTTCAGGACAACATTTCGGACAATATTATCATTATGCCAAACAAGGGTGAAGTAACTATTGAAGGTCTGAAAATAGCTGATAGTATCCTTATTTATACGATCAATGGTAAAAAGGTAATTGATACAAAAGCAAGCAACGATACAATGACATTCAATCTTGCTGAAGACAATTACATTGTACGCATCAACAATAAAGTTTATAAAACAATCGTTTTATAAGCATTGTCATTTTATGGCATGTAAATCTCCTCTTAGAAAAGTAGCTAAGAGGAGATTTTTTATATTATCTGTTGAATAACTCAAACGTAAACTTACATCCAACTTCGGTATATTTCCAGTTTTCACTACTAACAAATACCCCTACATCAAAAATGTGTGTACCAATACCGTAACCTATTTCTAAATAAGGATTAAGATGCGGAACAAATAATGTATTCACATACAAGCGTTCATTCTGAACATAACGGGTATATTTCATCAAATGACGCAAAAACAGAAAAGGAGCTTCATAAGTAAAATGAGCACGGACATACTTCCGGGAAGAGTTATACCAACGGCCATCCAATAATTGAAAAACTCCACCAATATCATCATTCCATCCTATAGGCAGGTTACTTCGCGCTAAATTGGCAAAATCTACGAAATAAAGTTGTTCCTGATTGGTGAATGCTCCAAACCCAAAACGATAATAAATATTGCGCATCAACCCCAACTGAACATGATGCTGAAGATCAAACTCAATTCGTTCATACTGACCTGTACTTTTAAATACACCTTTTATACCACGTTCATAATCTACAGAAAATGTAGGATAAGCTGACCGTAGATTTATCTTCCGTTTTCCATTCATATAATAATAAAGACAAGGAGTCCACTCTACCCGGACGCGGGGTGCAAAACTGATATAGGTATCTTTAAACTTATCTAAAAAATCGGATGCAAGAGGCAACGATGAATTTAGCACAACAAACCTTGATTTTTCAACGGCTGTTCTTCTATGAGCAGAAAAGCCAACACTCAGCTCCAAGCCATTAACCACTTCAATACTATGACGAAAATTGAAATATAAGTCTTTAAAATAATCCAGATGTATCTGATCGAAATCAAAAGTACTGTCGGGCATCGCCTTCAACTCATCAAGTACGTCACTACTATAAATTCGGTTGCCATTACCAAAGTTCACATGAATAGCTCCACGCTTCTGCGGCCAATAATCAAAATCGGCATTGGCCGACCAATAAAACTCTTTACGAGTAAAGTTATACCCAATCCGAGGAACAATACGCAACAATTTATCACCGGAAAACAATCTGTTATATTTAAAATCCTGCCTCCATGAAAAGCCATTACTTCCACTGTAACTCAATAGCAACGGATTAATGATCGGAGAACACTTGACACTGCCGATACGGGATAAATCGACATTAAGATCAGACAATAAGAAGTCACCTATTTCTCCCCAAAACACACGACGTTTGGAAGGAGGTTTCAGCGCAGTAGTATCTTTTCTGAATGCATAATCTTCGTATAATTTCTTCTCGTCGTCCATAAGCTCTATCGGACGTAAGGATGCAAAATAAGCACTATCCAAATGCAAGGAATTCGTATCGCATCTCAATGTATACGATTCTGTCAGATTTAACTTCTTCTTTTCTTTACGGTATTTACTCTTCTCCTTTAGTTCTATAGAGCTATAGTCTAACGAAGCCAGATAACTACCGTCTACCACATTGCCAACAAAATTGAATCTCACCTCAAATTCATAACGAACCGGCAAAAATTCATTATCATCACCTACCTCCCCCATCTTAATAAGATTCTCAAAAGTCAACAGCTCGGACCGACCGGAAAAACGGATTTCACGTACACTCCATACATCTGAACTGACAATCATATATCCGCCAACGAGCTGATCGCTTTTAGTCTTGGGAATAAAACGTATTTTATAATGCAGATTATCCTGCCCTCCCATAATAGTATCTATCTGATAGCGATAATATTTCTTTCCATTTTTGGCAAGTGGTGAAAGCAAACGATCATAAAGCAACGTAGCAGAGTAAACATTCACATGAAAATATTCGAGCATCGTTGCCTGAAAGCCACCACTAAAAACCGTGCCATATCCCGCTATAACTTTCTGATCATAAATATCAGGAGCTGTGAAATGCAAGTCGCTATATGACTCCATTAAATATTCACGCACACCCTTTTGCATACGAAACATCTTTGGAAGATAACGAAACATAAAGTTCTTCTTCCGGATATTCAGTTTACCTTTAATATATAAGTCCGCCCGATAATCGTTGACAATCTTCTCGTAAAAAGGAGCAAAAGTCATCACATTATACAAAATAGAATCCACTGAGATAGCTTCACGCGTATATGGATTTAAAACAGAATTAGCCCTTCCTTTGGGGGCTAAAAGGAATAAAATAAAAAATAAAAGCCATATTAACTTATAATGTCTCAAACAGAATCCTTTCCATTAGTATGGAGCAAATATAAAAAAAAACAATGAAAAGGAGAGATTTGAGAACAGATTAACATAGATTTAAAAAAGAGTGTTATTAATATATTAGCTAATCTGTTCATTATCGTCTTTAAACAAAACATCTTTCAACTTTTGATAAAGAAAGGACAGCACCAACAAGATAACACCCAGCATGATGAATACCACAATCTTTCCCACTGTAGGCATTGCCCATAAATCGACAAGTACTAACTTCACCAATACAATACCTAATGTAAAAAGACTAATGATACGCAACACTTTTTGATGCAGACGCATACCCAATGACATCTGAACGAACCCTGCAATGCCCAAGGCAATAGATAAACCTGCATTAAATTCGTCCGGTAAACCCAAGTGAGAGAGGAAAAGCCGAACAATAGCCAGCCAGAATAAAGTTGATAACACACTAAAATAAACTGTAAAGCGAACTGTAATAGTGTGATTAATATTATACAACCAACACACATAAAAAAGATTGACAATTATTACAACCGTAGTTACCCAGGAAAGTAAAACAGGCAACACACCTATTGAATTACCATGATCTTCCCACGTATGAATCATATACAGGATTACACTTATCCCTATTCCTATCACATAAAGCAAACCATACTCTTTAACCGGAAAGCGCTTTCTAAAACCATAGCACAAAGCCAATATACAGAAAGAAGTAAATAAATACATCACCCTATAAGATAGTACCGAAGCCAAGTGCTGATAAAACTCTATCATAAAAGTATAGTACAGTATGACAACAGAAACAACCAGCATTATTGCATTCCAGGGAGTATAATTCAAATAACGGGCTTTCTCAAAAGAATCGCGATAACGCCCTATCAATAAAGCATACACCCCTACTGCCAATCCGGTAAACATACTGGTAGCAAACATACTATTCATAAAAATGGTACTTGTCACAAAAGAATGATCTGTAACCTGATGCTCAACATCCATCATATAAGAAATCAAAGTCAATCCGATTAACACCAGAGAAGCAGTTTCGTATACCCGGATTCCGGATTTAATATAAAGCCATAATAAAAGAACCATTTCGGAAGCCCAAAACAAAGTTATGTAATTTCCATCAAATTGAACAGGTATTGTAATAGATACAAAAGTCAATACCAACCCCAGCATTGTATGAATAAGAAGTTTATAATCCCGCTTACTTTTTCTTAACCAGATAACTAAAACCAAGTTTACGAAAGCAATAAATAAGGTGAAAAGCCCTGTAGCTTTAAAAGGCAAATTCATGGAATTCAGGAATAACACTCCAAAGAAAAGATAAATAAAATTATTTGTTACAATAATTGGAAGTAAACATTTATCAGGTTTCTTTCCTTCAGCCTTAAGTATGGTCAACACCGGTAACAAAAAAATAAAATAAAACAAAGTGGCAAAAACAAACAGATGTTGTGCAATTACAACCGAATCAATCTTCGGCATATTATAGAAAACACAACTATTGAGTACATAAATCAGGAAAATAAGATAAGTAGCTACAAATGAAATAACAGGAAGCTCTGCCCACTTTTTATACAATGATAAGCCGAACATCCCCAAATTGAGAACAGACAGATAAGTAAACAGAACAATATAACTTCCCTCTCCGCTACTCACCAGAAAAGGAGCAATAAAACCACCGACAAGCGAAATAACAGCCAATTCACGGCGATCATATAAAATGGCCAATATAGACATCATCAGTGTGACAAACACAAGAATAATAAACGCTACCGTTTGTGAAAACAAATTATAGTAATGAAAAGCAATGGCAACCGTAAGATAGAACACAGCAAAAGCGCCACCCGCCAGCAAAGAACTGAATGTACGATACTTTTCACACAAGCGTTCTGCAACAAACAACAAAACAGCACCCGCTACAAATCCCAGTATGGTGCGCATCGTCTCATTTATCCAATCTTTATCAATAGCGTATTTTACAAACAGACCAACCCCTACCACTAAAACAAGAATACCAATCTTTCCAAAAAGATTCTCGCCGATGAACTTTTCATAATTAATCTTCGCCTTCTCCTTTTTAATAAATACAGGAGCCGGTTTCTCTGTTTCTTTTTCCGGTTTCTCTGTTTCAACAACCTTTGAATCAATAGCAGAAACCTCTTCAGAAATCCAGGAAACTGGTTTAGGTTCAGGATGGCTTTCAGTTCCGTTTTCAGATAACTGCACTTCAGAAACTGATTGTATTTTATCTTTTACCGGAGTCGGCAATGATGGTTCTTCTTCTGTATTTTCCATGAGCACAGGAGGAACTTTAGTTTCACTAACAGAAGAGGTCTCTTTTTTCTTCTCTAACAAAAGGTCCAACCTCCTTTTCACAGCATTAATCTCGGAGTTTAATTTTGCAAACCTATCGCTTTGCATGTACAATATCACAACGAGTAAAACAATTATAGCAAATAAACTTAACTCCATAATCGGTTTTATTTTGATTGACATCAGGTTACAGAAGCAAAGATAAAGATAAATATGAGAAAAACAACCATTTACGAATGAATAACGTTTACTAAAAGAAAAGGAGAAGATTTTTATCATTCATTACTTTTGTAACATCTTATAAACTTCCAATTCATTTCTCGTAGAGTCTCGTACCGATCCTCTACGAGAAACGTCTCGTTTCTCTACGATGATCGCCCCGTTTCTCGTAGAGAAAAGAGGTATCATCATAACAAACTGATATACAATGCATTATAAAACATACACATTGTATTACTTTTTCATTTTCTAAAACTCTATTTTTCATTCATCTTCTACCCGTTTTATATTTATAATTTATTACAAACACCATATTCTATTAATATGAAAGTTATAGAATAATGAATCAATTTAAAAAGATACAATGCGCGATAACAATAGATATACCTAAAAACAGTCTCTTCAGACAGGGGGCTTTCTGAGAAAAATAGAACTATTTTCGAAATTACCCCCTAAAAAATAGGGGTACATTCAGAAAAAACATATAATTTTGCGCCCAACAACTGATAAAAGAGACACTATTATGTCAAAAATGAGATTTTTAGCTTTACAGGAACTTTCCAGCAGATGTCCTTTGGAAATCACTCCTCCTTCCAACAAATTGTCCGATTATTATGGTTCCCACGTATTCGACCGTAAGAAGATGCAGGAATATCTTCCTAAAGAAGCCTACAAAGCTGTAATGGATGCTATTGAGAAAGGTACTCCCATCAATCGTGAAATGGCTGACCTTATCGCTAATGGTATGAAAAGTTGGGCAAAATCACTGAATGTGACTCACTACACCCATTGGTTTCAGCCACTGACTGATGGCACAGCCGAAAAACATGACGGCTTCATCGAATTCAGCGAAGATGGCGGAGTCATAGAACGTTTTTCAGGCAAGCTACTCATTCAACAAGAACCTGACGCCTCTTCTTTTCCTAACGGAGGAATACGTAATACGTTTGAGGCGCGCGGATATACAGCCTGGGACGTTTCTTCTCCGGCTTTTGTAGTAGATACTACTCTCTGTATTCCCACTATTTTCATTTCATATACAGGTGAAGCATTAGATTATAAAACTCCACTACTCAAAGCACTCGCAGCAGTAGATAAAGCTGCAACAGAAGTATGCCAGTTATTCGACAAAAATATAACCCGTGTATTTACTAATTTAGGTTGGGAACAGGAATACTTCCTTGTTGACTCCTCTTTATATAATGCCCGTCCCGACTTATGCCTGACAGGACGAACCTTAATGGGCCATTCATCAGCTAAAGACCAGCAATTGGAAGATCATTATTTTGGCTCTATCCCCCCCCGTGTTACTGCTTTCATGAAAGAGTTGGAGATAGAATGCCACAAGCTGGGTATACCTGCCAAAACCCGACACAATGAAGTTGCCCCAAACCAGTTTGAGCTTGCTCCCATCTTTGAGAATGCCAATCTGGCCAATGACCACAATCAATTGGTCATGGATCTGATGAAGCGCATTGCCCGTAAACATCACTTTGCAGTATTACTGCATGAGAAACCGTATAGTGGTGTCAATGGCTCAGGCAAACATAACAACTGGTCACTCTGTACAGATACCGGTATCAATCTTTTTGCCCCGGGCAAGAATCCGAAAGGTAATATGCTTTTCCTTACCTTCCTGGTCAACGTATTAATGATGGTTTACAAAAATCAGGACTTGCTGCGTGCCTCTATTATGAGTGCCGGTAACAGTCACCGATTGGGAGCCAATGAAGCCCCACCCGCCATATTATCCATCTTCTTAGGTAGACAACTCTCCTCTACATTAGACGAAATCGTGCGCCAGGTAGGGAGTAGCAAAATGACACCGGAAGAAAAAACAACGCTTAAACTCGGTATCGGACGTATCCCCGAAATTTTACTGGATACTACTGACAGAAACCGTACATCTCCATTTGCTTTCACCGGAAACCGCTTTGAGTTCCGTGCTGCCGGATCATCTTCCAACTGTGCTGCTGCCATGATTGCTATCAATGCAGCTATGGCTAACCAGCTTAACGAATTTCGTGCTTCCGTTGAAAAGTTAATGGAAGAAGGTATCGGTAAAGACGAAGCTATTTTCCGCCTGCTAAAAGAAACAATCATTGCTTCAGAACCCATCCGTTTTGAAGGTGACGGTTATTCGGAAGAATGGAAACAAGAAGCCGCCCGCCGCGGATTAACCAATATCTGTCACGTTCCGGAAGCATTGATGCACTACGTAGACAACCAATCTAAATCCGTATTGATAGGCGAACGCATTTTTAACGAAACAGAACTTGCCTGCCGTCTTGAAGTGGAATTAGAAAAATACACGATGAAAGTACAAATAGAAAGTCGTGTATTAGGAGATCTCGCTATAAATCATATTGTACCCATCGCAGTAAGTTACCAGAATCGTTTGTTGGAAAACTTATTAGGAATGAAAGAAATATTCTCTCCCGAAGAGTACGAAGTAATGAGTGCCGACCGGAAAGAACTGATCAAAGAAATCTCCCGTCGGGTTACTGCGATCAAAGTTTTAGTCAGAGATATGACTGAAGCCCGTAAAGTAGCCAATCACAAAGAAAACTTTCAAGAAAAGGCCTTCGCTTATGAAGAAACCGTACGCCCCTATCTGGAAAGTATCCGTGATCACATCGACCATCTGGAAATGGAAATCGATGACGAAATATGGCCATTGCCTAAATACAGGGAATTGCTGTTCACGAAATAAATAATAATGTGTTAATTCGCCAATATGCTAATAAACTGCACTATCATACTAAAGAGCAATTGGCATATTGGCAAATTGACATATTATTATATTAGCACATTATTTTTATCTTTTATTCTTTTTCTCATTTTTTCTTTCTACATTTGTGCTTTATAACACAGTTTTGCAGCACTCATGGTAAAGATAAACTTGTCAGACATAGATATCTCGGATAAATTATCCGATATGTGGGCTCCCTTGAACAATGAACAAAGAGAGTTCCTGGCGAACAATTTTACTCTACAAAATTACAAAAAGAACGAAGTCATCTACTGTGAAGGTGAAACACCTACACATTTAATGTGCCTCCTCAGTGGAAAAGTAAAAATATTTAAAGAAGGAGTTGGAGGCCGCAGCCAGATCATCCGTATGATCAAACCCACCGAATATTTTGCATACCGTGCTTTCTTTGCCAAAGAAGATTTTGTTACAGCTGCAGCAGCTTTCGAACCGTCCCTTATCGGACTGATACCTATGAGCGCTATTATGACTTTGGTAACCCAAAACAATGACCTTGCCATGTTCTTCATTCGCCAATTGTCCATTGATCTTGGCATTGCAGATGAACGAACTGTCAACCTGACTCAAAAACATATCCGCGGACGATTGGCGGAGTCTCTCATATTCCTTAAAGAAAGCTATGGACTTGAAGAAGATGGTTCTACCCTAAGTATCTATCTGTCTCGCGAAGACTTGGCTAATCTTTCTAATATGACCACTTCTAATGCCATCCGTACGTTATCAAACTTTGCAACCGAGCGCCTTATCACCATTGACGGAAGAAAAATAAAAATAATAGATGAAGAAAAGCTGAAGAAGATCAGCAAAATCGGATAATTTTTTTTATCACAATTATATAACTTAACACACATTTCGTATCATGAAAAAAGGAATTTCCTTCTTTCTTTTGTCTCTATTGTTCATCGCCCCCGGATGTAAAGATTCAAAAGAAACAGTGAATGAGTACAATCTCGTTCCGTTGCCTAACCAAATGACGCCCCAACAAGGACGTTTTGAGTTAAACAAAAAAGTCAAAGTTATTACAGCCGGTTGTACACCGGAGGTACAAAACATTGCAGACAGTCTCATCGGGCGTTTGGCAACAACCTCCGGATTGTCGTTAGAACGAATAGACAAGGAGCATGCCGGCAATCCTTCCATCACTTTTATAACCCAAGAAGGCATGCCTCAGGAAGGATACAAATTATCCGTTACCCCAACTAACATTACAATTACCGCATCACAACCCAACGGTTTCTTCTACGGTGTACAAACACTCTACCAACTTCTGCCTCCGGCTGTATATGGAAAAGAACGCAACAAACGCGCTGACTGGTCAATACCTGCTGTAGAAATAGAAGACGCTCCCCGTTTCGCATATCGTGGAATGATGCTTGACGTTTGTCGTAACTTCTCTCCTATAGAATATGTATATAAGTTCATTGATATGCTTGCCATGCACAAAATGAACACCTTTCATTGGCACCTGACAGACGACCAGGGATGGAGAATTGAAATCAAAAAATTCCCCAAGCTGATGGAAATCGGTTCCAAACGGAAAGAGACACTTATAGATTATTACTTCACCAACTATCCGCAAATATTTGATGGAAAAGAAGTTGAAGGTTACTATACTCAGGAACAAATTAAAGACGTAGTGGCTTATGCCGCCAGCAAATACATTACGGTTATTCCTGAAATTGAGATGCCGGGACATGCCATTGCCGCCATTGTCTCTTATCCTGAGCTTTCGTGCACACCCGACACCACTTACGATGTAACCGGGACATGGGGAATATTTGACCAGGTATACTGTCCGAAAGAAGAAACCTTCAAATTTCTGGAAGGAGTCCTTGACGAAGTCATTGAACTATTTCCGAGTGCATACATACATGTAGGAGGTGATGAATGCCCCAAGACTGCATGGAAAAACTGTGCGCACTGCCAGGGACTTATCAAAAAGCTGGGATTGAAAGATGATACAACTCCTAATCCAGCAGATGGCAAACTACATACAAAAGAAGAAAAGCTGCAAAGCTATTTCGTCACTCGTATGGAAAAATACATAAACAGCAAAGGACGTAATATCATTGGTTGGGATGAGATTCTCGAAGGAGGATTGGCACCTAATGCCACTGTCATGTCATGGAGAGGGGTAGACGGAGGAATGAATGCCGCCAAACTGGGACACAATGCCATCATGACCCCGAGTCCTTATATGTATGTGGATTATTATCAGGAAGACCCGGAAACAGCACCAGTTACTATCGGCGGATATGTCACACTGAAAATGACTTATACTTACAACCCAGTAGCAGATGATGCCGATGAACTGGTAAAGAAGCATATTATTGGCGTACAGGGAAATGCCTGGACAGAATATATGCAAAATAATGATCGTCGCGATTATCAGATATTCCCCAAAGCAGTAGCTATTTCAGAAACAGGATGGACGCTGGACCAGAATAAAGACTGGAAAAATTTCTGTAAGCGTATGGCAGAAGAGTTTGAACGCCTGGACATGCTGAACGTCAAAGCGTGCCGTAACTTTTTTGATGTCAATGTCAATACACACGTAGATAACGATACATTAAACGTGATATTGGAATGTTATTACCCGGATGCTGAAATCCGATACACCACAGACGGAAGTGAACCGAATATTAAATCAACGCTTTACACAGCCCCTTTCGCACTTCAAGGAAATATAAACCTGAAAGCTGCTGCATTCAAAAATGGTAAAATGCTGGGTAAAATCCGCCACAAGCCTCTTTATGGTAATCTGATTAGCGGAAAAAGCTTTGTAGTGAATCCTGCTTTAGGATGGATGAAGGGAGATATTTTCGGAGAAAACGATTTATTCGGTGCAGACAAAACCACCTTCGGACTAACAAATGGCAAGCGTGGAAATAACGCATCTTATACTCCATGGACAAATTTCTCCATGAATGAAAAACGTAAAGAAGTAGAATTCATTGTACAACTCGATAAACCGACTCAAATCAGTCAGGTAGTATTTGGTTCATTATTTAACCCGGCCTATCGCATTTTACCGGCAGGTGCTGCTACGGTAGAAATCTCAGCCGATGGTAAAGAATACCGGCAAGTTGCAGAAGAGACATTTACTCGTCAATTTCCGGATAAAGGAAGAAAAGCGTATACTGATTCTATCTCCTTCGATCCTGTTGAAGCCACTTATGTAAAAGTAAAAATCCAAAATGGAGGTACCTTACGTAACGGTATTGATTGCAGAAAAGACACTCCGGAAGACATCATACAGGCAAATCTGTATCTTGACGAAATAGAGATTTATTAAGAAGAAAAGCGACATAACCAACTGATAATCAGAAGTTATAAGAATGTACACTTTTGTATGACAGGAATGTACATTCTTATATAACAAGAATGTACACCTTTACCATACAAGAATGTACATTTTTACATTGTGGGAAAACTTACATTCATTTTTTGACTCTGGTTATCAATAAAAAACGGATTGCACTGTAACAGTACAATCCGCTTTTTTTATACATGATGGATTTATTATTAAAGTCCTTTTTCAGACAAATAACGCTCTGCCTCAATAGCGGCTTTACAACCACTTCCTGCAGCAGTAATTGCCTGACGGTAATGCGGATCGGCAACATCACCGGCAGCAAAAACCCCCGGTACCTTTGTACGGGGAGTATCCCCCTCCGTAATGATATAGCCTACTTCATCCGTTTCAAGATAGGGTTTGAAGATATCAGAATTCGGCTTATGACCGATAGCCAGGAAAAATCCATCTATGGACAATGTATAACGTTCTTCATCCGGTTCACCCCAACGTTTTACAAGGCTTACACCTTCTACCCCATTCTCACCGAACAGACCAACAGCATTATGTTCAAATAACACCTCTATCTTATCATGGTTCAACACACGCTCCTGCATGATTTTTGATGCACGCAGATAAGGTTTACGAACAATAAGGTATACTTTTGAAGCCAATCCGGCAAGGTAAACAGCTTCTTCACAAGCCGTATCACCCCCACCAACAACAGCCACCACTTTCTTACGATAAAAGAACCCGTCGCAAGTAGCACAAGCGCTTACACCCATTCCGGCATATTTCTTTTCATCTTCCAGACCCAGATATTTTGCCGTAGCACCGGTTGCTATAATCAATGTTTCCGCCTCAATCTCCTTCTCTCCGTCAATGGTAATTTTATAGGGTGCTTTGCTCAAATCCGAAGCAGTAGCAATACCGAAACGGATATCTGCACCGAAGCGTTCGGCTTGCGTGCGCAAATCTTCCATCAGTTGCGGACCACTGATACCTTGCGGATATCCGGGAAAGTTCTCCACATCTGTGGTGGTTGTCAACTGTCCACCAGGTTGTATTCCTTCATAAAGCACGGGGGATAAGTTTGCACGCCCCGCATATATCGCTGCCGTATACCCGGCAGGACCTGAACCAATAATCAGGCATCTTACTTTTTCTGTTTCCACCATTCTATTTTATTATTTATTCCCTATGGTCATGACTATTATTTTATCTTCATCACATAGGTACGTTTACGATTTACTTATTTACTATTTACGATTAAAAAAATCTACTGTTTATCTTAAATCTATGATTTCGGCAGTAGGGTATTGTTGTTTATTAAAGACAAAAACAGAGTCGGACAGTTTCAAGCCTGTTTGATATCTGGTAATGGTTATCTCACTCCGGCTACCATCACGTTGTTCCACTTTTATATAAACAGGCTGATAGGTACTTTTTACTACATAAAGTACGATACGGGACAAGTCCTGTTTTTTATCTGTTGCAGTGAGGATCACCTCATACACCTGTTTCCCATGAAAATCTGCCACTTTCCCTAATTCATAATCAAACCCTTTCTTATAAAGATAGAGCAATGCATACGGATTCAAGCCCTGTAATTCTGCTTCAGTAGGAGTACTAATATTTACCTCATCATTTTGAGTAAGATAACTCCACTGCGTTTTTCCGTCAAACCATGAAACCGTCTCAGCCGTTTTCAGAAAAAACTTCTCTCCTTTCAGCTCAATGGTTCCGGTAGCCGTTCCTACAGAATGCCCTTTATTAAAAGCCTGTACACTAAAATCAGCTTTTACTCCACCTGCTTTTTCAAAAGCGGCAGCCGTTTTATCAAGCACAAGTTTTGCCTGTGCTTGTTTTTGGGCAAGTACAGGCAAAGTAGTAAGTAAAGCTATCAAAATGTTAAAAATGTACTTCTTCATTTGTCTTATTAACGCTTGTTTATTGTAAATTGTTCAATCTCATTTCGAGGTCATTTTCATCCATACACAAAACGTCGCGTGCCTTACTTCCCTGGGTTGGGCCAACGATTCCGGCTTTTTCCAATTGGTCCATAATACGCCCTGCACGATTATATCCAATAGAGAATTTACGCTGAATCAGAGAAGTAGAACCCTGCTGGTGAATAACGATCAACCGGGCTGCTTCTTCAAACAGCGGATCAAGACGCCCCATATCCACATCTCCCAGGTCACTACCTCCATCTTCACTCACATATTCGGGCAAGAAAAAGGCAGTCGGATATCCTTGCTGTTTTGCAATAAACTTAGTGATCTCCTCCACCTCCGGCGTATCAATAAATGCACACTGTACGCGCACCGGATCTGCTCCCTGTAAGAAAAGCATATCTCCGCGTCCTATCAGCTGATTGGCTCCCGGACGGTCAAGAATTGTACGCGAATCCATCATTGCCGAAACGCGGAAAGCAACACGCGCCGGGAAGTTCGCCTTGATCGTACCTGTAATAATGTTTGTTGTAGGACGCTGTGTGGCAATAATCATATGGATACCTACCGCACGCGCCAGCTGGGCAATACGGGCAATAGGTAATTCTATCTCTTTTCCGGCAGTCATTATCAAATCACCAAACTCATCAATAACTACCACAATATAAGGCATAAACTTATGTCCCTTTTCAGGGTTCAGACGGCGATTGACAAATTTCTCGTTATACTCCTTTATATTGCGTACATGCGCCATCTTCAACAAATCATAACGGGTATCCATCTCCACACAGACAGAATTAAGTGTCTGCACAACCTTCGTCACATCCGTAATAATGGCATCACCTCCATCGGGCAACTTGGCAAGGAAATGATGCTCAATAACCGAATAAATACTAAACTCTACTTTCTTCGGATCGACAAGTACAAACTTCAGTTCTGCCGGATGTTTCTTATACAATAAAGAAGTAATGATTGCATTCAGTCCCACGGATTTACCTTGTCCGGTAGCACCTGCTACCAATACGTGCGGCATTTTACAAAGGTCTACCATAAACACCTCATTCGTGATTGTCTTACCAAATGCAATCGGCAAATCATAGGTAGACTCCTGAAATTTCTTACTACCGATAATACTTTGTCCCGAAACAATTTTAGGGTTAGAGTTCGGTACTTCAATACCGATTGTTCCTTTTCCGGGAATCGGGGCAATAATACGAATTCCCAATGCCGAAAGGCTCAATGCAATATCATCTTCCAATCCACGGATCTTTGAAATACGTACTCCCTGTTCAGGAGTTATTTCATAAAGAGTTACGGTAGGTCCTACAGTTGCCTTGATCGTACTGATCTCGATGCCAAAGCTCCTCAATGTATTGATAATCTTATCCTTATTCGCATTCTGTTCCTCCATATTAATGGTAGGCTCATTGTTCTCAAAATGCCTCATCAGCTCAATGCCAGGAAAACGATAATTTTCAAGATCAAGTTTCGGATTATAAGGTTCAGTTTCTTTTCCCAGATAATCGTCATCGGCGTCAGCAGCGGCCTCAACTTCAAAAGCAGGTTCTTTATCAGTCAATTCATTCACAACAGGAACCGGGTCGGGGGTAGTCTGTTCAAAAGTCATTGTCACTTCCTCCTCCTCTTTCGATGAATTCTCATTGATTTCTGACGGCATAACAAACTCCGGCTCTTTCATTTCAGGCTCCGTTTTAACCTCTTTAGGAGCTGGTTTCTGTTGGAAAGTCCGATCCATAGAAAACTCTACTTCGTGAGGTTTCGGATTGGCAAATTCAGGCTTTACCTGTTCTGCTGCAGAACTTTCTTCCTGCTCTTCTCTTCCCTCTTTACGACTACGTTTCAAGAAGCTAAGGCTAAAAAGTTTACGTAACCATATGACTGTACGGGCACTGATATAAATAAGGAAACAAATCGCCGTCACAAGCAAAATCATCCAAACACCAGGTTGTCCCACCTGTGAAGTCAGCCAATTGGCTACATTATATCCGTGACGTCCTCCCAAATAAATGAATGAGTCCTGATAGCTATCCATAAAGGCAAAGCCAAAGAATACAGAAAACCATACAAGCAGCAATGCACATCCAATAAACCATTTCCACAAACGCACAATCCGCACGCGCATCAGTTTTAATCCTGCCACAGCCAGGAAGATAAGAATAAAGAATGACGAAATCCCGAAGCAATCATTTATAAGATAACTGGCCAATTGTGCTCCCCGCGAACCGGCATAGTTCTTCACATGATTGTTCACGGTTGACAGATCATGTGGATTTCCGCTATCAATAATACTCTGATCTGCTGCTCCCGTAAAAAAGAAGGAAGAGAAAGCCAACAATAAATAAACGGAAAATATCACCAACACCAAACCAAGAACAAAGTGGATGGTTTCATTTTTGAGAAATGCTATGAACTTATTAGTAGAAGGCACCTTTGGTTCTGCCTCTTTATCTGATTTCTTTTTTGCCATATTGCGTCTTTTATACCTTATATAATACTAAAGCGCAAAAGTAGTAAAAAAACAATTTTCTTCCTAACTGTTGCCTTTAAAGTTATTACCCATCAAAAAGAATCTCTTACTAATCCTCTCACTCTTTCAATCCTTTTTCTTACCTTTGCGTTTCAATTCAAGCAGATATGAAAAAAGAAAGTCTGGTAATATTTGATAAAAATGTAATAGAATTCGTTACGGTAGCCGCAGAATTCTGTGCTTTTCTCGAACGTTCCGAGAACATGAAGCGTAAGACATTTGTTGATACAACACTAAAAATACTCCCTCTGCTTTATCTCAAAGCATCCATGCTTCCTAAGTGTGAAGTGATAGGTGATGAAGCACCCGAAACTTATGTTACGGAGGAAATGTACGAAGTGTTGCGTATTAACCTGGCTGACATCATGGCCGAAAAGGATGATTATCTTGAAGTTTTCCTACCGGACATGGCCTACAGTGATCAGCCCATTAAGAAAAATATATCGGAAGACCTTGCTGATATTTATCAGGACATCCGGGACTTTATATTTGTATTCCAGCTCGGACTGAACGAAACGATGAACGACTCCCTTGCCATCTGCCAGGAAAACTTTGGACTTCTATGGGGACAAAAACTGGTAAATACTTTGCGGGCACTCCATGATGTGAAGTATAACCAGGAGCCAGAGGAGGAAGAAGAAGTTGAAGAAGGTGAGTATGAACCTGGGAATGATGATTGCCACTGCGATGATGAAGATTGCCATTGTGGAGAGGATGACGATTGTCATTGTCACGACCATGGCTGTCATTGCCATGACAACGAATAAGAGAAGAAGAAAATGATCATAAAAAGAACAATAAGTAAGGAAGAAATAAAAGAATTGCCTAAAGCCGTTTTTGAAGGACCGATACACGTGATTCAAAGCGAGAAAGAAGCAGACAAGGCAGTGGCATATCTACAAGCCCAGTCCGTATTGGGCATTGATAGTGAGACCCGTCCGTCTTTCACTAAAGGACAATCTCATAAAGTTGCACTATTACAAATATCCTCCAACGAATGCTGTTTCCTATTCCGCCTGAACATGACGGGGCTTACTCCGTCACTGATTGGATTGCTGGAAAATCCGGAAGTAATAAAAGTTGGTTTGTCACTGCGTGATGACTTTATGATGCTGCATAAACGTGCACCATTCACCCAACAGGGTTGTGTGGAATTACAGGATTATGTACGTCCTTTCGGCATATTGGACAAAAGTCTGCAAAAAATATACGGCATCTTATTTAAAGAAAAAATATCAAAATCACAACGTCTTTCCAATTGGGAAGCGGATGTATTAACAGATGCCCAAAAACAATATGCGGCAACAGATGCCTGGGCATGCCTTCACATCTATAATTTATTGGAAGAGCTGAAGCATACCGGCAACTTTGAAATAGAAGAAACTCCCGTAGCTATAGAAGACGAACAGGGAACCCGCCCTCTCTAAAATTGTAAATCGTAAAATTGTAAATTGTAAATCCCTATATTTTCATGTACAAAGTATATCTCAAACCCGGTAAAGAAGAATCACTAAAACGTTTTCATCCCTGGATATTTTCAGGCGCTATCGCCCGTTTCGACGGTGAACCGGAAGAGGGTGAAGTTGTGGAAGTATATACCTCCAAGAAAGAATTCATTGCCGAAGGACACTTCCAGATAGGTAGTATTGCCATACGTGTACTCTCCTTCAAACAAGAACCTATCAATCACGATTTCTGGAAACGCAAACTGGAGATAGCTTATGACATGCGCCGTAGTATCGGTATCGCCACCAATCCCACCAACGACACCTATCGTCTGGTACATGGTGAGGGTGACAATCTGCCTGGCCTGGTCATTGATATATATGCTAAAACAGCTGTCATGCAGGCACATTCTGCCGGTATGCACGTTGACCGCATGGCTATCGCCGAAGCTTTGTCTGAGGTTATGGAAGGTAAAATAGAAAACATCTATTATAAATCGGAAACTACCCTCCCTTTCAAAGCCGATCTTTTCCCGGAAAATGGATTCCTGAAAGGAGGAAGCAGTGATAACATAGCCCGTGAATATGGACTAAAATTCCATGTAGACTGGCTAAAAGGACAAAAAACAGGTTTTTTTGTGGACCAACGCGAGAACCGTGCTCTGCTGGAACGTTATTCAAAAGATCGTTCTGTGCTGAATATGTTCTGTTACACAGGGGGATTCTCTTTCTATGCGATGCGCGGTGGTGCCAAACAAGTTCATTCGGTAGACAGTTCTGCTAAAGCAATAGATCTCACCAACAAGAATGTAGAATTAAATTTCCCCGGAGATCCACGTCATGAAGCTTACGCAGAAGATGCTTTCAAATACCTCGACCGCATGGGCGATCAGTATGATCTGATAATCCTCGATCCTCCTGCTTTTGCCAAACATAAAGATGCATTGCGCAATGCTCTGCAAGGATACCGTAAACTGAACGCCAAAGCTTTTGAGAAAATCAAACCGGGTGGTATCTTATTTACATTCTCTTGTTCGCAGGTAGTGACAAAAGATAATTTCCGTACGGCTGTATTTACTGCCGCTGCTACATCAGGGCGTAGCGTACGTATTCTACATCAATTAACCCAACCTGCAGATCATCCGGTAAACATCTACCATCCGGAAGGGGAATATCTCAAAGGATTAGTTTTGTATGTAGAATAATTTGGCATGTAGCATAATTAAGGAATCATCAAAGCTAAATAATGTTAATAAATAGTAGTTTTATAGCAAATCATTATGTTTTATAACATAAATCCCTTTATCTTTGCACTGTGTTTTTCATGGTATTAGATTTAAGGTTAATAAAGATTGGCTGTCTGGGATAGATAGCCTTCTTTTTTATATACCATACACAAAAGAATAATACTACAAACAACTAACGATCAAATTACATTACACAACAAATTTCTTTTAACAACCACATTTATCGAACTTAATTGGTTAAGAAAACATTAAAGTAGATTCTCCGCGTAAACAAAAAGTAATTATGGTCAAAATATATGATACAATAATGATTGTTTCTTAAATATTTTTTATATTTTTGTTGTGAACATATATTTTGTATTGAAATAATCCGGCAAGGTTTATTTGTGACAAGTTTAATTTATAGGATCAATAGACTTGAAAATTGACTATAATTACATAGACATTAGAGTAATAAAAAAATGGTCAATAATATAAAAGTTAAACAAAATCAAATACAGAGAAAAAGTCTAGGCAAGGGGGCTTTTATTCCATTTTAATTAATGACATTAAAATAATTAGTCCATAACAATACAAATTGAATGATGAAAAACAACATCTGTATTTCGACAATTTACGGTATTTAAGTTATAAAAATGTTCATATTATGAATGAACTTACGAACAAAGTAAATGATATTTTAACAAAGTGGGATCCTATTGGAGTTGGAAGAGAAATGGCTATGGATGAATATAAGGAATATATTCCTATGATTATCCATTATGCTCAAGACCGTCAGAAGCTAATAAATCATCTGGAAAAAATACTTGTTGATTATATGGGTTTAAGTTACGACCCATACAATCAAAGACATTTTGAAGAGATGCAAAACATTTGTGATAAATTAATAGAAATATGTAAAAATCAAAAGTAGTATTCATTCTAATACAAGTAGAAAAAGGGATACAACATAACTATTATAAACACAATACATGAAGCTAAATAATATCAGAAAATTAAATATAGAAGAAGAAATTCTTTTAGAAGAACTGATACATCGATCAATTAAAGTTATTTCTCCCGATTGGAAGAATGATTTATTAGTGGCCTCTTTAGAAGACGGAGGAATGGGAAGTTTGGCTTTATTTCCTTGTGATACACTTAATAAAGTACGACATTTTGGCTCGCAAGTTAGTGAATGCCAATTTAGGGATACTGATGGAGTATTGGTCGTAGCTTCATTATATTTAGATGAAGATGACAAACTTTATGAATTGGATATGTGGAAGGTTGATTTTAGCAAATTAATAAATATTCCTACTCATTTTGAGGATGTAGAATATTCAAATAAATAATCAGAGTAAGAGTCTATTTGCATTGAGGCAAGCATAACGGGGTTTAAATAAAATCACCATATGAAGTTACTTTTAAACACTTTATTGATATATTTAGTAGTTTCAATCTGGTCGTTTGGGTTAGCTAATGCCCAGACTATTAATATTTATGATGAATATAAGGCTAGTAGGAGAATTATTAAAGAAATTATCACCGATAATAATTTGGAAAAGACTTTAACCGGTTACGCTTATGGCGGTTATTTTATCGGCCAGTCCCTTTTTCTCATTATCAAAGAAGGAGATTCTTTTTTTGAAGTATATCAAGGAGAAAAAGGCAAAGGAATTCAAAACACCTATAAATTTGATTTGGCAGACAAGCGGTTAAGTTCTTTATTTGCATGGACAAAACATGATAAAGTAACATATAATATTCAATCCGACGAATACTTCGCTATTTATTACTACTTTGTATTATATGATAAAAGCCATAATAAGAAATTAGAATTTAATATATCAACAATGACTGCATATAAAAATGCTCAAAGATCAAGAAAGTTCCGCAAGTTGCTACCATTTACAAAAGAACAACAGAAGCTTATCGGGGAATTAATTAGTCACTTCTAAATATTTTAGAAGAGCATATCTTTAGAGTATGAAACTATAACAATTAAATACAGAGAATCAAACAACTAAAAAAATCAAATTGCATACCTAATTATAATCAGACTTCTTTTTCTTCTCAAATTTCCTTATACAAGGGGCTCTTTTCTCCACTCTTTTGGTACACAATCGGCGAAAAACATTATATTTGCAGCTATTATAAAATAGCAACAAGTTACAATTCGTAATAACTTGTAGCTTGTAACTCGTAACTAAATAAAAATAATATGAGTATCAAGTATCGACTAATTATTATGAACTTCCTGCAGTTCTTCGTGTGGGGATCGTGGTTAATTTCATTGGGCGGCTACATGGGTGGTGTCTTACATTTTGAAGGAGGGCAAATAGGTGCAATCTTTGCCACAATGGGCATAGCCTCTCTCATCATGCCAGGACTGACAGGTATTATAGCCGACAAATGGGTAAATGCTGAACGATTATATGGGATACTACATATTCTGGGAGCTGCCAGCCTTTTCTATGCCTCCACAGCCACTGATTATAACCATATGTATTGGGCTATGTTGCTCAATCTGTTGGTATATATGCCTACGCTCTCATTAGCAAATACGGTATCTTACAACTCTCTCGAACAATATAAATGTGACATTGTCAAAGACTTTCCGCCTATCCGTGTATGGGGAACCATCGGTTTTATCTGTGCCATGTGGGCAGTAGATCTCACCGGATTCAAATCCTCTTGTGCACAACTCTATGTGGGTGGTGCAGCAGCACTTATTTTAGGTTTATATTCATTTACTCTGCCCGCTTGTCCGCCTGCCAAAAGTGAAAACAAAAGCCTGCTTTCTGCTTTCGGACTCGATGCTCTGGTATTATTCAAACGCAAGAAGATGGTTATCTTTTTCCTCTTCTCTATGTTATTAGGAGCTGCATTACAAATTACAAACAGTTACGGAGACCTCTTCTTAGGTAGTTTTGCTTCGATACCGGAATTCGCTGATTCGTTCGGTGTAAAACACTCTGTCATCCTGCTTTCTATTTCACAGATGAGTGAAACCCTGTTTATTCTTGCCATACCATTTTTCCTCAGACATTTCGGCATCAAGCGCGTAATGCTTATCAGTATGTTTGCCTGGGTATTCCGTTTCGGACTTTTCGGTCTGGGCGATCCGGGTTCAGGGCTATGGATGCTGATACTTTCGATGATTGTCTACGGAATGGCATTCGATTTCTTCAACATTTCGGGCTCTTTGTTTGTTGAATTAGAAGCTAAGCCTGCTATCAGAGCCAGCGCACAGGGATTATTCTTTATGATGACCAACGGATTGGGAGCGATCATCGGAGGATATGCCAGTGGTGCTGTGGTGGATGCCTTCTCGGTATATGCCGACGGTATGTTGGTAAGCCGTGAATGGCCCGACATCTGGTTCATCTTCGCAGGTTATGCGTTAGTTATCGGAATATTGTTTGCTCTGGTATTCAAATACAAACACCAGCCAGAGGAATTAAGTAAAAAGTAACAATGGATAAAAAGATAGAATTACAAGTATTAAATATCTCCAATAGTCAGGCGCAGGTAGGTGCCTACGCTCTGGTATTGGGGGAAGTGGGAGGCGAACGGCAACTACCTATCATTATAGGTCCGGCCGAAGCGCAAGCCACTGCCATCTGCCTGAAAGGAGTAAAAGCGCCGCGTCCCCTGACGCACGATTTATTCTATACATGCCTGAACGTTTTGGGCACCAAAATGCTCAGGGTGCTTATCTATAAGGCAAAAGAAGGTGTTTTTTACTCATATATCTATCTGCAGAAAGATGAAGAAATTATTCGTATCGATTCACGAACTTCGGACGCTATCGCTCTGGCCGTACGTGCAGATTGCCCTATTTTTATTTATGAGTCTATTCTTGAAAGAGAATATATCCGCCTGGATGATTCTGATCAGCCGGATACAGAGCAACAGGAAGAGGAGACAAATGATTCCGACAATGTGAATTCACTTGAACAAGCATTGGAGCAAGCTATCAAAGAAGAGAACTATGAACTGGCAGCCCGGTTACGCGATGAAATAAACAGAAGAAAATAAATTTAAATATGCACGTATTCTATACTCCCGATATACAGAAGAACCTTGAACTTCCGGAAGAAGAAGCACAACATTGTGTCCGTGTTTTACGACTCAACATTGGAGATGAAATCACCCTGACGGATGGTAATGGAAATTTTTACCGTGCGGAAATAACTGCCGCAACCAACAAACGTTGTTTGGTAAAGATACTCGAAACAATTCCACAAGAACCTTTATGGTCAGGACATCTACACATAGCCATGGCTCCAACAAAAAACATGGATCGTAATGAATGGTTTGCCGAAAAAGCTACCGAAATAGGTTTTGATGAGTTGACCTTTCTTAATTGCCGTTTTTCGGAACGAAAAGTCATTAAGATGGAACGTATTGAAAAGATAGTAGTATCTGCCATCAAGCAATCACTCAAAGCACGTTTGCCGAGGCTCAATGAAATGACAGATTTTGATAAATTCATCACCCAGGAGTTTACCGGTCAAAAATTCATCGCACACTGTTATGAAGGTGAAAAACCACTGCTTAAAAATATTCTGAAACCAGGAGAAGATGCATTGGTGCTTATCGGACCGGAAGGAGATTTCAGTGAAGAGGAAGTAACCAAAGCAATAGAAAAAGGCTTTCAGCCCATAAGCTTAGGTAAATCCCGGCTGCGAACGGAAACGGCAGCACTGGTAGCAACAATGGTAGTGAATAGTGATTAGTGATTAGCGGGCTGCGCTATCATACCGAATGGTACTAATCACTTATCACTACTCACTTATCACTAAAAAATACATCAATTAAAAAACAAATAGTTATGGCAAAAAGAATGATTTCCCGACTTTCAGTGCTGGTAGTGCTGATGGTATTCATGGCAGCTTGTTCAAAGAAATCGGAATACACAAATGTTATACCTGCTGACGCTTCGGCCGTAGCATCTATCCATTTGAAATCACTGGCTGATAAATCCGGACTGAAAGACAAAGAGAATGAAGCAGCCAAACAAAAGATGATAGAGGCGCTGAAAAGTGGAACTACTGCGGCAACTTTCCAACAATTAGAAAAAGTCTTGAATAACCCTAAAGAATCAGGAATAGATGTGGATGTACCTGTATATGCATTCACTGCAACCAGTTTTCCATATACAGCTCTGGTAGCTAAAGTGTCGGACCAGGATAAACTGCATACTTCACTGGATATAATGGTGAAAGAACAAATCTGCCAACCCATAGAAGCAGCAGACGGTTATAGTTATACACGAATGGGACAACGTGACATCTTTGCTTTTAACGAAACAACAGTTATGCTGGTACAGACGGGCAGTACATCACAAATAGAAAATGCTCAGAAGATGATCAGCGAGCTAATGAAACAAACCGCTGAAAAAAGTATCGCTAATAACGCTGGTTTCCAGAAGATGCAAAAACAGAAAGGTGATATTAATTTCTTTGCATCTTTAGCTGCACTTCCTAAAGAATACACACGCCAGCTGAATTTGGGTTTAACCGGCATAAAAATAGATCCCAAAGATATAATGGCTCTTGGTAGTCTTAGCTTTGAGAAAGGAAAGATTGCTCTACTTTTTGAATACTATACAGAGAACGAAGAAGCCAAAGCCATGTTGAAAAAACAGGAGAAGGCAACGATCAAACTGAATAATACTTTCCTTAAATATTTCCCTGCATCAACCATCGCATTTATGAGTGTAGGAGCCAATGGAGAAGAGTTGTACAACCTGTTACAGGAAAATGAAGAATTCCGTAACACAGTATCTATTTCCAAAGCAGAAGAAGTGAAAGCCCTGTTCGCTTCATTCAACGGTGATATATCTGCCGGACTGATCAATGTAACTATGGGTAAAGATCCTGCTTTCGTAGCTTATGCAGATGTAAAAAACGGAAATGCCCTAAAAGCTCTTTATGACAATAAAAAAGCACTGAATCTGAAAAAAGGTGAAGATATCGTTCAATTGGGTGAAAATGAATATGTGTACAAGTCAAGAGCTATGAATATCTTCTTTGGGCTTAAAGACAAGCAAATGTATGCTACAAATGATGAATTACTTTATAAAAACATTGACAAAGCAGCTGATAAATCTATAAAAGACGTTGCCTATGCTTCGGATATGAAAGGAAAGAACTTCTTCTTTGTTGTTAACATGGATGCTATCCTCGAACTCCCGATTGTAAAAATGATGGTAGGCTTCGGAGGTGAAGAGTACCAAATGTACTATAACCTGGCATCACAAATTAATTATCTGGAAATAAGCAACGTAAGCGACGGTGTTAGTGAAATAGACCTCGTTCTGAAAGACAAAGACACCAACTCGCTGAAACAAATTGTAAACTTCGCCAAGAAGTTTGCCGGCATGTAATTTTCTGAACATGGAAACAATTCATCTGCAGCAAACACTTCCCCAAGTGTTTGCTGACCGTAATTTTATCACATCGGATATCTGGCATAAGAACATTATATTCCGCAAAGGAGAAATGTATCTGATTGAAGCAGCCTCCGGTACCGGAAAATCATCATTATGTAGTTATATATATGGCTATCGAAGCGATTATCAAGGTATTATAAATTTCGATGAGACTAATATCAAGGCATACACAGTAGAGCAGTGGGTCAACCTACGCAAGCATTCACTGAGTATGCTTTTTCAAGATTTGCGCATCTTCTCCGAACTCACAGCACTCGAGAATATTCAATTAAAAAATAATCTGACCGGATATAAAAAGAAAAAAGAGATTCTTGCTCTTTTTGATGCAATGGGCATTGCCGACAAAACCAATATAAAGGCAGGAAAATTATCTTTTGGCCAACAGCAACGTGTTGCCTTTATCCGTGCACTATGTCAGCCTTTCGACTTTATCTTTCTGGACGAACCTATCAGCCATCTGGACGATTATAATGGACAAATTATGAGTAGTCTGCTAACGGAAGAAGCCGGAAAACAAGGTGCGGGAGTTATTGTTACTTCTATCGGGAAACAGATCGAATTGCCTTATAACCAAGTATTACGCCTGTAACAGATCATACGAATATGAAACTTATCTGGAAACTTCTTCGTCAACATATCAGTATCGGCCAACTTGCCGGTTTCTTTCTTGCCAATCTGTTTGGTATGGTTATTGTATTGCTCAGCGTACAGTTTTATAAAGATATTATCCCTATGTTTACAGAGGGAGATAGTTTCATGAAGAAAGATTATATCATTGCCACCAAAAAAATAAGTACCCTTGGGGCTTTTGCCGGAAAAAGCAATACTTTCTCTCCACAAGAGATAGAGAATCTCAAGAAACAACCTTTTACTAAAAGTGTAGGTGCATTTACTCCTTCACAATTTAAGGTGTCAGCTGGTTTGGGTATGCAAGAAGCCGGTATCCGTCTTTCTACAGACATGTTCTTTGAAGCGGTGCCCGATGAATACGTAGATGTAAAACTCGACAAATGGCATTTTGACGAAGAGACACATACTATCCCCATTATTATTCCACGTAATTACCTGAATCTGTACAACTTCGGATTTGCTCAAAGCCGCAGTCTGCCCAAGCTCTCCGAGGGCGTAATGAGCCTTATACAAATGGACATCATGATGCGTGGAAACGGACGTGTAGAACAGTACAAAGGAAACATTGTCGGTTTCTCCAACCGACTGAATACGATATTGGTACCGGAATCTTTTATGGTATGGGCAAATAAAAATTTCGCTCCGGAAGCAGAAGCACAACCGTCACGCCTCATCATCGAAGTAGGAAACCCAGCAGATGCCTCCATTGCCAAATATTTCCAGCAAAAAGGATACGAAACCGAAGATGGTAAACTGGATGCAGGGAAAACAACCTATTTTCTCCGCCTCATTGTTGGCATTGTATTGGGGGTGGGGCTCTTTATCAGTGTACTTTCTTTCTATATATTGATGTTAAGCATCTTCCTTCTGTTGCAAAAGAACACTACCAAGCTCGAAAACCTATTGCTTATCGGTTACAGCCCGGCAAGAGTAGCGCGCCCTTATCAGACATTAACTTTAGGGCTAAATATAGTGGTTCTTATTGTATCGATCAGCCTTGTAGCCTGGTTACGTCATTCTTATACCGCTACACTTAGCTTACTCTTTCCACAACTGGAAATCGGTTCACTCTGGCCGGCTATTACCGTCGGGATACTTTTATTTGTTATCGTCTCTGCTTTCAATCTGTTTACTATCCGCAAAAAAGTATATTCCATCTGGCGAGGACACCATTAAAGATCACACAAAACAAAAAAACTACCATGAAAAACCTAACACTTCCTATAGTACACAAATATACTGTCGCAATCTTTTTATGGGAGGTATTGTTTACTCCTCTCCAGATGCTTTCAGCACAAAATAAGTTGGATAGTGTTGTTTCTTACTTTCATCAGTTACAAGGCACCCATCAGGAAAAACTATATCTACATTTAGATAAGCCATACTATGGAGCCGGAGATAACATTTGGTACAAAGGTTATTTAATAAATGCAACCAGCCACCTGGAGAATCCTAAAAGTAACTTTATCATCACAGAATTAATTAATCGTACTGACTCCGTCATACTACGAAAGAAAATCAAACGGGATTCTTTGGGATTTCAAAATGCTTTCACCTTACCAAGTACGCTTCCTGCAGGAGATTACTACATCAGAGGATACACTAACTGGATGCAGAATGAAGATCCGGTATTTTTTTATTCCCGTAATCTCCAAATAGGTAACTCTATTGATGTCACTATCCTCTCTACAATTGAATATCAACCGGACACTAAAAACAATTATCTGGCCAAAATCCGGTTTGCAGATAACAATAACAAACCTTATAATAACATACAGGTAAGGTTTCAATACTTTGAAGATGGAAAAGCAGAAAAACGGGGAAAGAAAAAGACGAATGAATATGGACAAATTTATATCCCACTCAACGGAATAAAAGAAGAAGGACAAAGAAGAATTGAAGTTACATTTGATGATCCTCAGTATATTTTTGAGAAAACCTTTCATCTACCGGTTTTCTCAAAAGACTTTGATGTTACTTTTTTCCCGGAAGGAGGAGCACTATCAACTGTTCTTCGACAAAATATTGCTTTCAAGGCCCAGGGTGCCGATGGACTATCCAGAGAAATTAATGGATATCTGATGAATAGTCAGGGAGATACTCTTGAAATCATACGCTCAGAACACAGTGGTATGGGCGTATTTTCTATGAGTCCGATAGCCGGAGAATCTTATCATGCCCTTATTACCTCTTCTGACAGTATCACAAAACGTTTTGATCTTCCTGCTGTCAAAACAGACGCTATCACCCTCGCGATAGTTCACCATAAGCAAAACATACTGTTTGAAGTTCAAAAGTCAGAACAAGCCGCATGGCCCAAGGAATTGTATTTATTGGCACATACCCGAGGAAAACCGGTAATATTTCAATCCATTAATACGGAAAAGCCCTATGGCATGATAAAAAATGGTCTATTAGCAGAAGGAATCACCCATTTTTTAGTTGTAGACGGCTCAGGTAGAGCCATCAGCGAACGGCTGATATTCATTACAGATAGACAAACACCCGACTGGCAAATAAAAACAAACAAAGAAGTATATAGCAAGAGAGAAAAAGTATCCTTACTGGTAAAGGCAACAGATTTCACAGGAGCCCCACTAAACGGGAATTTCTCTATCAGCATTACCAACCACAAAGATATACAAACAGACTCATTGGCTGACAATATATTGTCAAACCTATTATTGACTTCCGACCTGAAAGGGCATATTGAAAATCCCGGCTACTACTTCCTGAAACAAGATGCAAAGACTCAACGATATCTGGATCTCGTAATGTTAACACATGGCTGGCGCAGACATCAGATAGAAGGTGTATTTCGTAAACCAATTATACACATAGACAATTATATAGAGGCGGGCCAAACTATCAGTGGACGAATAAAAGGACTTTTCGGAAAGAATATACAAAAAGGACCAATCTATGTACTTGCACCTCAAAGTAAAATTATAGAAACAACATTAACCAACGAAAAAGGAGAGTTCATTGTTAACACTTCTTTTAGAGATAGCACCACCTTCATCATACAGGCACGTACCAAAAGAGGATTCGCCGGAGTGGATATATTAGTAGATAACCCACCACTACCTAAAACTTATAACCTGCACCCTTATCCTCAAACGTCTAATCTATCTATGGATGACTATCTGATAAATACCCGTGAGAAATACTATATGGAAGGAGGCATGCGAGTATATAACCTTAAAGAAGTTGTTGTGACAGCCAACCGCAATCTGTCAACTCAACAAAGTCTGTATGCAGGTATTTCTGATTACACACTCAAAAATGAACGGCTGTCTGAAAGAGGAGGACAGTCAATACTGAATGTTATAACCCAACTACCGGGAATAAGTCTGAACGAAGGTAAGATACATATACGTAATAATCCACAACAACCAGTTTTCGTCATTGATGATCTGGTATATGATGAACCGGATTACAGTATGCTCGAAATGATACAGACAGATGACGTAGAAGAATTGAACCTAATCAGAGATGCAGGGGCAAGTTATTTCGGTTCTCAGGGAGCCGGAGGGGCTATTGTTATTACTTTAAAAGATCCTGGAAAGATTCCGCCTCCTCCCGCACGCGGTATCATCACATACACTCCATTGGGTTATAGCCAGTCCGTAGAATTTTATCATCCCACTTATGACACCCCACAGAAGAAAGAGAACACTACAACCGATCTACGTACCACAATCTACTGGAATCCGGGACTACAATTGAATGCTGATGGAACAGCTACCATTGAATATTATATGCCAGACAGTACAGCCCCTCAGGATATTGTTATCGAAGGAGTTAGTAAGAACGGCAAAATCTGTCGTTTTACGAAAACGATTAATCAGCCTTCCAATTGATTAGTTATTACTTTTTCTTATCTTTGTACATGTCTATTTTATAAAAAATATAACTATGCCAGACTATGAATTAATTACCATTCTTGGTCCTACCGCTTCAGGAAAGACTCCATTTGCTACCGCACTGGCTGCAGAACTAAATACCGAAATCATTAGTGAATAGATTGGAAAATTAGTATTTACTTACCATATCCAATTCCGATGAGTCACACTTTTCATTGTAGACTACTCTTTCTTTTGAGCATACAAACTTGGGCTGCAAAAACACAGCGTACAAGTAACCATTAAAAAGATAAATATATTCTTCATTATCTATTCATTTTAAGTCCGAAATACAAGGAGAATTTTACTCTCTCATCCTCACCTTCCGTTTCATTTTCTTAATAAATCTTTTACTCTCAGCTGTATAAACAACCGGATGTCCCCCTCCAATACTTATGTGTAAAGAGTCCAGACAAAGTTTTATAACAAGGGAATCGGATGTTAATTTCATTATCTCATAAACGTTTGTGTCTATATTCTCTCTTTGCACTATATATTTTCCATTCTTCAGCACTCCGACACTGTCCTGTTGAAAAGAACGTATTATTGTATCAGAAAGATAATAATCACGGCATTGACTTAACTCTTCCTTTTTAAAAAAATAAAAATTACAACATTCATTTTGTTCATACTGCTTATACATAAGACTACCTATCCTGAGAGATTCTTTAAATACCCAATACTTATTTTGCAATAAATCCATTGTTGTAGGAGCAGGTTTCTGAGCACACAAATTCTGCAAACAAAGACACATTGAACATGCAACCATAAAAAAAATACATATATAACTCTTACTCATTACTATTAATTTAAATTTAACACACACAGAAATTCTGAAATATTTTTTTAGATTTCAAATAGCACAACAATTTAATGTTCACACTTTTTTACCTATTAATCTATATTTGGAGTAGAGAATCCACTTTCACTCATTAACGATTATCAACACTTGCAATTACAATATATCATTTTTCATGAAAGTAGACTCTTAAACTTAACCACACATTAGTTTAGCCAACAAAGCTATATTTATTCTACATAAATATATTCTCCTGTTCCTATACAAAAGTCACAATTCATCTATTTCTATTTATTTCCAGAAATATTAAAATAATAGTCTCCAACAAAAAAAGATTCTGGTGCTTCTTTCCAATGCCCTGCTTCAGGATCCATATATATAAGATCACCATTTGTATGATACCCAATAACCACTACATTATGCCTGGAGTCAGACATATCAGATGGTACATCTGTCATAATAACATTCCCTACATCAATTGCCTCTTGAAATCCTGTAAATGGAGATACTATAAAATGTGTATTGACAAACTTAGATAAATTTGTCAATGCAACTCCTTTTTCAGTTGCCCAAATGCCGAACTCTTGAAGATACGCTTGAAGATATGTACCCGGATTATATTCTCCTCCAAATAGTTGTTCTATATAGCTCATTATAGAAGTAACACAAGTATTAAACAACTGTTTATCCATCGTTGCCGGCAATTTTCCAACCACAATTTTATCTCCAATTTTAGATTCAAAATCCTTTCCTTTTGCAGGTGGAGTAAGTGGAGGAGGATTATAACCTCCAGAACCACCATCATGAGGTTCATTGATATACCCGTCATTATCATGGTTATAGCCATCCTCATTATTATGAGGGATATTGTCATCATTATGATCAATCCAACCTCCACCAGGAGGAAAATCACCCCAATTCGGTTTAGGATCAGGTGTCACAATTATGTCCGGGAATGTTCCACCATCATAGAGCGGATCATCTTCCATTCCAGCTCTCGTAGTAGGTGGAGTATAGAGTTGAGGAGCTACCTCATACCGTGCAGGTATTGACCGGAAAACCAACCTATCCGCGTTCGGAAAGTCATCCCAACGTTTTTTACGTATTTTACCCACAACTTTCCCTCTTTCGTATTTCCATCCGTTTACAAATTTACCATTTAAGTCATGGAATAAAACAGAACCGAACAAATATTTATCACGATGGAGATATGTATTCTTATTTATCCTATTGGCATGAGTTTTCGTATAAAATTTAGACGGAATAATAGTCATCAAAAATCCTGTTTCTGTATTTGTTTTATAGTTTTTTACATATACAAAATGAGTATATGAACGACGATATTTCCATTCTTTTGTCTGTTGGTAGAAATCCCAATTTTCTTTCGTAACAAAATCCTGGCATACACGATCCGTTAAATCTACATCCACAACTAATAAGGAATCATTCCTGCTTATAGCATAATATTGCCAACTGGGACTCCCCGATAAAACCGGAATAGGATTCACATTAAGATTGTCACTGCGAGTTTCCGCTTCATGAGTTATCTGCTGCTGATTATACCAGTTTCTCGCAATATCAAGATCTGACTTTATATTGCTATCCTTTGATTTATTTGTCAGAATATCATAGTCCTCCGTACATGCACACAATAGTAGTATAATTAAAGATACTCCTTTTAAAATTCTTAAATGATTCATGTTTTTTATTTTTAATTAATTATAGGTTAATATTGTAACTTCTTGATTACATCATAAAGCACCTCCTTTCTTTGCCTGTTCCAAATAATTACCAACTTTTTTCTTTATAAAGTTAGTTTTGGTCGAAACTATTTTAACAGGCATATTAATGATATGTTGTGCAGTCTCCAGAGCCAAATAGTCTCTTCCAGTGGACACATATATTCGAAAAAGTTCATATAAAGGTACCAAGCGACAAGGAATCATATTAGATGCTACATTAAAAGACTCTTCTGCACGAGGCAGATCTTCCATTTCCAAATAATTATATCCTTGAAGTAGCTGCACATCATAATCATTCATTTTTTTACTACATTCCAACAAAATATCATTGCCTCTTTTGTATTTCCCGGCTTGATATAACACAACACTGTAATTATATAGAAAAGCAGACTGTTGACCTAAAAAAGATTTTTGATACAGTTTATCATATTCACTCTCCATTTTTGCATCACAGGAATTTCCACACTTTAATAAATTAGTCCATAGAATGTCATAGAATCCTTGATAGAATACATTTACAAAAAGAAAGGATGAAAGAAGAAATATCCCCCATCTACATACTTTTACTTTCACTCTTCTGTTATTATCTGATATAAAAGGATGAATTACCAGTATAAAGAATGAAGATATAAACACTATTTTTATAATCTCATATTCAAACGGATATGAAAACAAAGAGCATATTGCTATTGCAACAAGACTCCAATATGCACACTTCTTTTCTGGAGTGATGTGTCTACAATAGTTACTAACAGAATATACCATAATGCCGATAATCGGAACCAAACCAATCAGTCCTCTTTCCACCATAACTTTTAGATATTCATTAAAAGGATGATGAATATTATCGCTTAACAAAATCGCCCATATTTCATTGGGATGTGCTACAAAAAAATTCGCTTGATTTAGCATATACCAAACATTAAACTCTCCAGTTCCTGACAGAGGGCTATCAATAATTGCCTGAACACAACATCGCCAGATTACAAATCTTCCATTGGCAGAATCGGGCTTTAATAAATAGAGCAACACCAATAATAATCCAATGCAACATATAAACAGAAATTTTCTCTTAAAAAAATATCCCAAAACAACAACCATTGCCAATATAGCCGCTCTGGCATTAGACAATAGAATAATAATAACCACCATTACACAAATTATAACAGACAGTCTTCGTTGTAATTTGCTTTTTACGGAAAAAAAGTAAAAAGTAAATGGTAACAGAGCAACTAATATAGCTGAAATACCAGCAGGGTTATCAAATGTACCTGTTATGATAAACACAGAACTATAAGACTGCCAAATACCGAATAGTTGTAAGAAAGCTACTAAAGATAAACTACCGGCCAAAATTACTAACAAGAAACAAAAAGGGAGGTAATATTGATAATGTGAAAAATAATAATACAACAGTAATAACATCATATTATCAATAAAAAAGAGACTGACAGAGTAATAATTTAAAGAAGACGTAAACAGCCAACCAACTCCCCAACATAGATATAAAATAATCAAAAAAACAGGTATATAAAGTACTATCCCTCTGTATTCCAAAATAGATATAATAATCCCCAATATACCCAACAAGCATCCGGTCCATAGTAGAACCGGAGTATGAAATCTGTCGGCACATAAATCTGGTATAAAATAAACAGCGCCTATAAATAGAAAACAGATACAAGCGAATATCATCTTAAAACAATAATTACGATTTTGTTGTAAACATGATTCTATACAAATTTTCATCAGTATTACATTAAGTTGGTTTAATAAACACAATATATAAGTTTGCCAGTTTATAAAAGAGATCAATACAATCACATAAATTCATTTATAAACACCTGCCGTCCGTCCATGTAAAAGAAAGGTAATTCTTCTTTACCTTTATCTAAGTTCTTTAACCAGTAAATGGTACCAGCGGGAACAGAATCAACCTCTAAAAAGTTATATTTAGAAACTATCTCTTTCAATTCAACCCATTGATTTTCGTGATAATACAATAACAGATAACGGTATCCTGGCTCTATGATATTCGTTGCAGTACGTGGCAAAAGACGAATATGGGTTATACAAACAGGACGTTTGAAGTCCATACCAAAGAAACCCCATCTTGCAAAAGTTTCCGGATCACTATCATAGGCCTTATAATACAAAACTCCCGTATGCATCGGCTCACCATTTATTTTCTTCAACGGTTTGTTTTCCACAGGTGCATCGGTAATTGTGAGTATCGGTAATGCCGACGGAATATCGGTGCGATGCCCGGAAATTTCCTCTCCCAAAAATTCCAATTCAGCTATATCAACTGGCATACTGTCACGATGAAGCCGGTAATAACGATACTTCTTATCATTATTCAATAAGTACTCTTGCCAATATGAATCCGGAACTTCACGAATGATCTGTAAAGTATCAAAAGGGCCCGTCCAATGGTCAGAACCCAGAATTCGTGTACCTTTCAGATTTTTCCTGTCATTTGCCAAATGTCGTTTGGAAGGATATTTGCGTAGCAAACGCATCCGGACAGTAGATTTCGTATCAGATTGCAACTCTTCTCTAACAATATGCTTGGAAACACTATCTTTCTTTAAAATGAAAGGTTTTCCGAAAGGAACCATTTGTCCGTCTTCCGACATATAAGATGGAAAGAAAAGCATATTAACAGGTACTTTACGAAAAGTTACACGATGCCTCCAATGGGAAACCTTACCCCATGCCACAGGAGACAACTCTCCTTGAGTGTTAAAAAAAGAGAGATAAGCCAGATTATTAGAAGTATGTATGTTCATTGGCAAAGTAATCTCAATACACGTATGGTATCTTTCCGTCACATCTTTTATAGTGGGAGTATCAAACACAGAAGGAAGCATCTCAGTCTCATTTTTTAGAAAATAAGGAGAATCTTTCATTACACCAAATGTTCGTTGATACACCTTCCCGGTATATTTCAAGTCCAATGGCCAGTCTTCCCATAAATTATTATACGGAGGAGTATAGGGGCAAAGTATACCGGCAGAATCAGGAGATGCACACCAATAATGACTGCTGTCTTTATCAGGCCATTGCGGTGTGAATTCATACACTGTGGGTATACCACAGGCACGAAAATAGTTGCAGGTACGGGCAGCCAGATTATTACAATCCATCTTGAATGCAGGAATAAAAAGATCGAATGGTCCTATATGCTCTTCAGAAGTTACATATTTATTCATTTCTTTTTGCCATCCGACGTATTTCTTATAATTCTCAATAGCAGCATAAATATTCCCAGTATTACTAACCAACAGTTTATCATGAATGACAGACTTTAACATTGGTTTATTCCCGACAAAAGACTCATCTACTGTACGATATGGTAAAATCCACTCCTTAAAATCATCAAAAGGTATATCTTTAAGCAATGGAGAATGTTGCCATTCATAAAAAGCCTCGTCTATATTTTCTATCAGAAATTCAGCTGTAATCTGTTGAACATCATTAACCTGGTTAACTTTTCCGGTTGGAAGAGACAGCAGGGCGTATTGCCGGCTCAGTGCCCTCGTCAATGAATCGTTGTGGTTAGCGTCAGGAATTACGTGTCCTATGGAATCGACCATTTTAAAGTACTGTAAATATGATCCGGGCAATTCCAAGCTATATCTACTCCTATGATAAGGCATATTACTTATCAGAAAACAAGCCGCTTTAAACTTCAAACGGTCGTTAGTATTGTAGTACTCTAATACCCGAATCAATTCCTTTCGGTTATTACCCGACATAGAAAGAGCTTCTTCTACTTCTTTAGGATAAGAGGAACAGGACAAAAAAAAGAATATACATACTGCATTGAAGATAAATAGTACTCTATTATTATAAATCATAGTCTTAGATTTATCAATTTTTTATACGGTAAAAGTAGATACATTCTAACAGTGGCATGTTCGAAAATATTCTTTCTTTTTCTAAAAACATACCGATTCTACCTATATTGGATGTAAAATAGAAGAAACGATGGATGGGTAAAATCAAATTGTCCACCTAAAGCATCCAGAAGAACACTCAACAATATGGATTTCAACGAGTTATACTATCCCCTATTGTTCGGAAGGATATTTATAAGGTTTATAACAGGATTTTATCTCCTTCACTCTATTTTTTACAGCCTTTTTTCTATCTTTGCCGACATCTATATATCAATAAAAAGAACAAACTATGCCAGACTATGAATTAATTACCATTCTTGGTCCTACCGCTTCAGGAAAGACTCCATTTGCTACCGCACTGGCTGCAGAACTAAATACCGAAATTATTAGTGCAGACTCACGGCAAATATACCGGGGCATGGACCTGGGTACAGGTAAAGATCTTGCCGACTATACTATTAATGGTAGAGAAATACCTTATCACTTGATTGATATAGTGGAACCTGGTTATAAATACAATGTTTTTGAGTATCAGCGTGATTTCCTGAAAGCTTATGAGACTATTAAACAAAAAGGATGCCTGCCCGTTTTATGTGGAGGGACGGGCATGTACCTGGAGTCTGTATTGAAAGGATACCGGTTAATGCCGGTACCCGAGAACCCGGAATTGAGAACACGATTGGCAGATAAATCGTTGGAAACACTGACCGGAATTCTTCAACAATACAAGACATTGCACAATTCGACTGATGTAGATACAGTGAAACGTGCGATCCGGGCCATAGAAATAGAAGAGTATTATGCCACGCATCCAATAGCTGAACGAGAATTTCCACAACTCAATAGTCTGATCATCGGAGTAGATATTGACCGGGAATTACGTCGGGAAAAAATCAGCCGGCGATTGAGGCAACGTTTGAACGAGGGTATGGTAGACGAAGTAAAACAGTTACTTGCACAAGGGATCAAAGCAGAAGATTTGATTTATTACGGACTGGAATACAAATATCTGACACTATACGCCATTGGGAAACTTACTTACGAAGAAATGTTCGCCCAACTGGAAACCGCCATCCATCAATTTGCCAAACGGCAAATGACTTGGTTTAGGGGAATGGAAAGAAGAGGATTCACCATTCACTGGGTGGATGCAACGTTGCCTACAGAAGAAAAGATAGCTTTTGTAAAGCAAAAGCTCAAAGGTATTTAGTATCTTTGGCAACAGAAAAAAACAGATACTTTAACCACATACTATCTTTGCAAGAAAGTATATAAATCAAGTCAAAGAAAAGGATAAAGTACGAGAACTATTCCATTAAAAGACCTCTAAGCAGGAAGTTTTTTAATCAGAAGAGATGATTTTTAAATAATAGATCAGAGAGATGAGCGTAGAACCAGGAAAATGGGGCGTAATATACAATCCCAAAGCCGGAACACGGAAGGTGCAAAAACGATGGAAAGAAATCAAAGAGTACATGGACCAGAAAGGTGTGTCATACGACTATGTACAGTCCGAAGGTTTCGGTTCAGTAGAACGACTTGCCGGAATTCTGGCAAATAATGGCTATACTACCATTGTAGTAGTAGGCGGTGATGGTGCTCTGAACGACGCAATCAATGGTATAATGCTTTCCAACGCTACTCATAAAGAAAGTATCGCTATCGGCATCATACCCAATGGTATAGGAAATGACTTTGCCCGATACTGGGATATCGGCATGGACTACAAACAGGCAGTAGACTGGATTATCAATAACCGCCGGAGAAAAATTGATGTAGGATATTGTAATTTCTACGATGGCGAACAACACCAACGCCGTTACTTTCTCAATGCCATAAACATCGGCTTTGGTGCACGTATCGTAAAAGTGACCGACGGAACCAAACGTTTTTGGGGAGGAGTCAAATTTCTCTCATACCTGGCGGCCTTCTTCCTGTTATTTTTTGAACGAAACCTGTACAGAATGCATCTCCGCATCAATGACGAACACATCCGGGGGCGTATTATGACCGTATGTGTGGGTAGTGCCTATGGTTACGGGCAAACTCCAAGCGCTGTGCCTTACAATGGATGGCTGGATGTTTCGGTTATCTACCGTCCGGAGCTCTTGCAGACCATGTCCGGGCTATGGATGCTGATTCAGGGACGAATACTAAATCATAAAGTAGTAAAAAGTTACCGAACAAAGAAGGTAAAAGTACTCCGTGCAAAGAATGCCGCCGTTGATCTGGATGGACGAATCTTGCCCAAGCACTTTCCACTGGAAATAGGTATCCTACCGGAAAAGATAACTCTGATTATACCCAATTAATAATGATTCAATGTGCCGATATGCCAATGTGCCAATTGGCTGCGCTATCGGAGAAACAGGACGCATAACAATTGGCATATGACCGTATTGGTAAATTAACTAATTATTTATTATGATAGAACAATTAAAGAACAATCCCTCCGGCAACTTTTTCCTGCTTGCCGGTCCTTGTGTAATAGAGGGTGAAGATATGGCAATGCGTATTGCAGAAAAAGTAGTCAATATCACTGAAACTCTAAAAATCCCATATGTATTTAAAGGCTCGTATCGTAAAGCCAACCGTTCACGTCTGGATTCATTTATGGGAATAGGCGACGAAAAAGCATTGAAGATATTAAAGAAAGTACATGATACATTCGGAGTACCCACCGTTACAGATATTCACTCGGCTGAGGAAGCAGCAATGGCTGCTGAATATGCGGATGTACTCCAAATCCCTGCATTTCTTTGTAGACAAACAGATATTCTGGTTGCAGCTGCTAAAACAGGAAAAGTGGTAAACATAAAGAAAGGGCAGTTTCTTTCTCCGATGGCAATGCAATTTGCAGCAGCTAAAGTTATAGAAGCCGGTAACAAAGAGGTAATGCTGACTGAACGTGGAACAACTTTCGGTTATCAGGATCTCGTAGTTGACTATCGTGGCATTCCGGAAATGCAAACGTTCGGTTTCCCCGTAATCCTGGATGTGACCCATTCTTTACAACAACCCAACCAAACCAGTGGAGTCACAGGTGGAATGCCCCAATTGATAGAAACCGTCGCTAAAGCCGGAATTGCAGTTGGTGCAGATGGACTCTTCATAGAAACCCATGAGAATCCGGCAATAGCCAAAAGTGACGGTGCCAATATGCTGGAACTGGACTTACTTGAAGGTTTACTAACGAAACTGGTAAGAATCAGAGAAGCGATAAAATAGTGATAAGTGGATTAGTGATAAGTGATAAGTAAGTTAGTGAATTAGTGATTAATGATTAGTGATAAGTACTTTGCAGAGTGATAGCGCAAGCCAACTAATCACTTATCACTTATCATTAATCACTAATTCACTACTTTTTGTGATTTATCTTTCCCTCCTCCGACAAATAGTACAAAACATTTATTAAAACTCATTAGATATGAAACATTTATTTCGTGGTTTATTTGTTGCAGCAGTTATTATATGCTGCAGCTTTCAGCAGGCATTTGCTCAATTGCCTCCTATCCCTGTCGACCCGAACGTACGCATCGGCCAACTCGATAACGGACTTACGTATTACATCCGTAAAAATGTACTTCCGGAAAATCGTGCCGATTTCTATATCGCTCAGAAAGTCGGTTCTATCCAGGAAGAAGAAAATCAACGCGGTTTGGCGCACTTCCTTGAACACATGTGCTTCAATGGAACCACTCACTTTCCCGGTGATGCATTGAAACAATATCTGGAACGTATCGGTGTGAAGTTTGGTGAAAATCTAAATGCTTACACTTCTGTAGACGAAACGGTTTATAATATTTCAAATGTCCCGGTTACTGTTCCGGGCGCCATTGATTCCTGTCTATTGATTCTACATGACTGGTCTAATGATTTAACCCTGGATCCAAAAGAAATTGACAAGGAACGTGGCGTAATCAATGAAGAGTGGCGTACGCGTATGAGTGCCATGCAGCGTATGCAGGAAAAAATGCTTCCACAAATGTTTGCCGGAACTAAATATGCAACTTGTTTCCCAATTGGTACAATGGACGTAGTTATGAACTTCAAGTATCAGACTTTAAGAGATTACTACGAAAAATGGTATCGCCCCGACTTGCAAGGTATCGTTGTAGTTGGTGATATCGATGTAGATGCAATTGAAGCTAAAATCAAAACAATGTTTGCCGATGTTCCTGCACAACCTGAAGCAGCCGAACGTGTTTACTATCCGGTAAATGATAACAAAGAACCTATTATAATCATCGAGCAGGATAAAGAACAGCCCCATATCCAGGCACTTATCTTCAACAAACACGATGCAACCCCGGATGATCAGAAGAACAACATGGGATACATGGTACAAAACTATGCCACCAATCTCATCAGCAGCATGTTGAACGCCCGTTTGAACGAACTTACGCAAACTGCTAACCCTCCTTTTATTTATGCCGGAACTTTTGAAGGTGAATTCTTTGTTGCCAAAACCAAAAGCGCTTTCACTGGTGTAGTTGTCTGTAAAGAAGGATCGGTAGAAGACGGAATTGCTAATTTGTTACGCGAAATGGAACGTGCACGCCAATTTGGTTTCACAGAGACAGAGTATGGCCGTGCCCGCGCAGAATACCTGCGCCAATTGGAATCTGCATACAACGAACGTGATAAACGTAAAAACGAAACATATGTGAACGAATATGTTCGTAACTTCCTCGACAAAGAACCGATTCCAGGTATTGAAAATGAATATGCTATCATCAACCAGATAGCTCCGAACATTCCTGTAGCAGCATTGAACCAAATGATGCAAGCTTTGGTTACAGACAGTAACCAGGTAGTAGCTATTTTCGGTCCCGAAAAAGAAGGACTCAAATTACCGACAAAAGATGCCGTTCTCAAAATGCTTAACGACGCTAAAACAGAGAAATTAACGGCTTATGTTGACAAAGTATCCGATGAACCATTAATGGCTGAAAAACCTCAGGGTGGTAAGATTGTTTCTGAAAAGGAAAATCCTCTTTTCGGTACTACTGAACTTACTTTATCCAATGGTGTAAAAGTTATCTTAAAAAAGACAGACTTTAAAGCTGACGAAATACGTATGAAAGGTGTCAGTCTGGGTGGTAGTTCATTATTCCCCGACTCTGAGATTATTAATATCAAATCATTGGACGCTATCAGTGCCGGTGGTTTAGGTAATTTCAGTGCTGTAGACCTTGAAAAAGTATTGGCAGGTAAGAAGGCATCGGTAAGTTACAGCATTGGTGACAAAACAGAAGGTGTAAATGGTAGCTGTTCTCCGAAAGACCTTGAAACGATGTTGCAGCTTACTTATCTGACATTCACTGCTCCACGCAGAGACGACGATGCATTTGCGTCTTACAAGAATCGCAGCAAAGCGTCCTTGCAGAACCAGGAATTAAATCCGTCTGTTGCATTCGGTGATTCTATCCAGGCTACTGTATATAACCACCATCCGAGAGCTATCCGTATGAAAGCTGACATGATAGATCAAATTGATTACGACAAACTCATGGAGATGTACAAAGACCGCTATAAAGATGCAAGTGATTTCACTTTTATCCTTGTTGGTAATATAGACATCGAAAAAGATAAAGAACTGATCGCCGAGTATTTAGGAGCTCTTCCTGCTATTAACCGCAAAGAGACGTTCAAAGATACCAAAATGGAAATGCGTAAGGGAACTTACAAAAATGAATTCATCAGACAACAGGAAACTCCCAAAGCTTCTGTCCTTGTACTGTATAATGGCAAATGTAAATATGATCAGAAGAATAACCTGCTTATGAGTATGACCAGTCAGATTCTTGATCTGATATATACAGAGAAAGTTCGTGAAGACGAAGGTGGTACTTACGGTGTATATGTAGGTGGTAACCTTGCCAAATATCCCAAAGAAAATGCTTTCTTGCAAATTATTTTCGAGACAGCGCCCGAAAAGAAAGACAAATTGATGGAGATCATTTTCGCCGAAGCTGCAAATCTAGCTAAAAACGGACCGTCGGAAGCTAACCTCAATAAAGTAAAAGAGTATATGCTGAAAAAGCATAAAGAAGATTTGAAAGAGAACAGCTATTGGTTGGGAAATATCGACGAATATCTCTTCACTGGAGTAGATATGATGAAAGACTATGAGAACATGGTTAACAGTATCACAACAAAAGATATTCAGAAGTTTGCCGACGAACTGTTGAAGCAGAAAAATGAAGTAGAAGTCACCATGGTTAGCCCAGAGAAGAAATGATGCTTTTTAACGAATTGCGCAAACACGGTAAGCTGGCTGCCAAACGCCATCCGATGTATGATAAAAACCGGTTTGGGAAATACGCCATGTATGCCATGGCGGTTTTCTGGGCAGGATATCTTATGTTTTTCGGAACAACGTTTGCTTTCGCTTTCGACACGAATAGCATGGAACCTTACCATATACTAAACAGTGGTCTGGTATTTATCCTTGCACTTGACTTCATATTGCGCTTTCCGCTGCAAAAAACACCGACACAGGAGGTAAAACCTTACCTCCTGATGCCGGTACAGCGAAATAGAGTAATAGACTTCCTGCTCATCCGTTCAGGGCTGAGCAGTTATAACCTCATCTGGCTCTTTATGTTTGTGCCGTTTGCCATCATTACAATTCCGAAATTCTTCGGAATTTGGGGAGTCTTTACTTATTGCACAGGTATTTGGTTACTAATGATTTTCAACAATTATTGGTTTCTGCTATGTCGTACACTAATTAGTGAACGTATCTGGTGGATTATGCTTCCCCTGTTAGTATATGGTGGTATTGCGGCTGCAATCCTTATTCCTGAAGACAAAAGTATAGTTGCCAAATTCTTTATCAATTGGGGTGAAGGCTATATTGAGGGTAACTGGTTAGTTTTCATCGCCACTCTGGCAGCCATTGCCGCGATGTGGTTTATCAACCGAAAACTAATGGCAGGATTGATATACGCTGAACTCAATAAAGTGGAAGACACAAAAATAAATGCTTCGGAATATAAGTTTTTCGAAAAATACGGAGAGGTAGGTGAATATATGCGCTTAGAATTGAAAATGTTATTACGCAATAAGGCTTGTAAAAACTCACTCCGCATGGTAATTCTGGTCGTAATTGCTTTCAGTTTATTACTCAGCTTTACGGAGGTATATGACGGAACTGGTATGAAGAACTTCATTACCGTTTACAACTTTGCAATCTTCGGTATCCTCTTTCTTCTGCAAATAATGAGTTATGAAGGCAATTATATTGACGGACTTATGAGTCGCAAAGAGTCTATCTATACCCTGCTTCGTGCAAAATATATGTTGTATAGTATCGGAATCCTTATCCCACTTATTCTGACTATACCAGCAATGGTAATGGGTAAAATCAGTGTACTGACTTCTATCTCATGGGCAGTATTCACAATAGGTTTCATCTATTTCTGCCTGTTCCAGATGGCTGTTTACAATGTCAAAACAATGCCATTGAATGCCAAAATCACCGGCCGCCAGAATGCGGGTACAGGACTGCAAAGTTTAATTAGCGCTGCCACTTTCGGTATACCCCTGTTACTCTATGCATTGTTGAAAATAGGTCTGGGAGAAACAGCTACTTCATGGGTATTGCTTGTCATCGGATTAGGATTTGTACTCACTTCACGCATTTGGCTAAAAAATGTGTACAACCGATTCATGAAACGCCGCTACAAAAACATGGAAGGATTCAGAGACAGTAGAGAATAAAAATAGTGATTAGCGTTTTAGCGATAAATGATTAGCAGACTGCACTATCATACCGCATGGTACTAATCACTTATCACTAATCACTAAACACCAGAAACTTATTACTTATCACTAAAAACTAATCACTAAAAGGCATGATTACCATAAATAAACTGCAAAAGAATTTCGGTGAAAAGAAAGCCGTAGATATTGAGAATTATATCATCAACCAAGGTGAAATGCTTGGTCTGGTGGGAAATAACGGAGCTGGAAAAACAACTCTATTCCGGTTAATACTGGATTTGCTCAAAACAGATGCAGGTAATGTTACTATTAACGATATAGACGTAAGTAAAAGTGAAGAATGGAAAAAATTCACGGGGGCTTTTATTGATGATGGCTTTTTGATAGATTATCTTACCCCAGAAGAGTATTTCTACTTCATTGGTAAAATGTACGGTCTAAAGAAAGAAGAAGTAGACGAACGCCTGACACAGTTTGAACGTTTTATGAACGGCGAAGTAGTAGGACAAAAGAAGTTTATTCGTAACTTCTCTGCCGGAAATAAACAAAAGATCGGTATTATTTCAGCAATGTTACACTACCCGCAGCTGCTGATACTGGACGAACCATTCAACTTCCTTGATCCGAGTTCACAATCTGTTATTAAACATTTGCTGAAGAAATACAACGAAGAGCATAATGCCACAGTCATCATTTCCAGTCACAATCTGAATCATACGGTGGATGTGTGTCCACGTATTGCACTACTTGAGCATGGAGTTATCATTCGTGATATTCAAAACGAAAACAATTCAGCAGAAAAAGAACTGGAAGATTACTTCAATGTTAATGTAGACGATTTTATTCAAGAGAAAGAAGTAGCCAATCCTGAAACGGAAGAAACAACTACCCGAACAGAAGAATAAAAGCAGATGAAGAAACACTTTATATATACATGTGCAGTGTTAGGATTGATATTAAGTCTTAGTTCCTGCCGTTCGGTTGCTCCACGACTGGACTATAAGGCACTCGCCAGAGCTTCCGTTCGTCTGGGAATGGACATCAATCTGGAAGATAATCACAAACTTTACCTTGAAGCCTCCGAATGGATAGGTACTCCCTATCGTGCCGGTGGAGACAATAAACGAGGAACTGATTGCTCCGGATTGACATGCCAGCTATATAAAAAAGTGTATCACACAAAATTACCTCGTAGTACAGATACTCAAAAGAAAGAAAGTAACAAGATAACCAAACGTAATCTACGTGAAGGTGATTTAGTATTCTTCACCAGTAGCCGTTCTGGAAAACGGGTAGCGCACGTAGGTATTTATCTAAAGAATGGCAAGTTCATTCATGCCAGTACCAGCCAAGGGGTTATCATCAGTCATCTGAATGAACCGTATTATACAAAACACTGGATATCCGGTGGCAGAGTTCGCTAATCAAAAATAATAAATATGAAGAAGATTTTAGGAAGCCTTTTCATTTTATGTTTCGCATTCAGTGCGAACGCACAATTATTGTGGAAAATATCTGGTAACGGACTAACGCAACCCTCCTATGTTATGGGAACACATCACCTTGCTGCACTCAGCATAAAAGATAGTATCCAGGGATTGCAGGCAGCACTTGATAATACAAAACAAGTATATGGTGAATTGAAAATGAGTGAAATGCAAAGTCCCACCAAGGTAGCCGAAATGATGAAGAAGTATATGACCACCGAAACAGATACTACTTTCAAATCACTATTTACAGAGGAAGAATACGAACAAATCAATAAATTTGCAAAAGAGAATCTGATGTTTGACATAGCCATGATGCCTAAAGTTAAACCAGCCTTTCTCAGTAATAATCTGGTAGTGATTCTCTATATGAAGCACGTAGGTGGCTATAATCCACAGGAACAACTGGACACTTACTTTCAGACACAAGCCACCGAAAAAGGGAAAAAAACAGACGGACTTGAAACTATTGAATTCCAAATGAATTTGCTATATAACCAAACATCACTGAAACGTCAAGCCGAACAATTACTCTGCATGTTGAATAATGTGGAACCAACCATTGATCAAACCCAAAGACTAACTGCCACCTATATGACACAGGATTTAGACGCAATGAGTAAAATTGCAGATGAATCGTTAGGAGGTCCACAATGTGAAATGACTCCACAAGAAAAAGCAACGCTGATTGATGACCGTAATAAAAAATGGGCGAAACAATTACCTGCCATTATGAAAGAAGCTCCGACATTTATTGCCGTCGGTGCTTTACACTTACCGGGAGAAAATGGAATATTGAACCTGTTAAAGCAACAGGGATATACTGTAGATCCAGTTAAATAGAAACCTGATAATCAATAGAAAGTGTACACTTTCACCTTACCGAGTGTACACTTTTAAACTAATCTTTCTACCTTTACCCCAAAATGGGACAAATGAGCTACACTACCTACTTATTCGACTTTGATTATACATTGGCAGATTCATCCTGCGGCATTATTCTTTGCTTCAGAAATGTACTTCAGCGACATAACTATACAAACGTTACGGATGATGCTATCAAACGTACGATTGGTAAAACTCTTGAAGAGTCATTTAGCATACTCACCGGAATTATGGATACCGAACAATTGGCTGCGCTTAGAAAAGAGTATTCCAAAGAGTCAGACCAATATATGAATATCAATACTCATCTCTTTGACGACACCCTTCCTACCCTACTCAAACTAAAAGAAGAAGGGAATCGCCTCGGAATTATTTCCACCAAATATCGTTTCCGCATTCAAGACTTTATGAGAAAGCAGCTCCCTGAAGAATGGTTCAATATCATTGTCGGAGGTGAAGACGTAAATCATCCCAAACCTAACCCCGAAGGATTATTGTTTGCCATGAAAAAGCTGAATGTCACACCGGAAGAAACAATGTACATAGGAGACAGTATCGTTGACGCTGAAACAGCCCAGGCAGCAGGCGTCAGTTTCACAGGGATAACAAGTGGAGTAACCCGGTCTGAAGAGCTGGCTCAATATCCACATGTGAAAATAATCAGTAATCTCCGTGAACTAACAGATTTGCCGAAAACACTTTTTCTCCTCCGGAATACATGACAGATAGCTTCATGACCTGAAACATGCGTTGTGTGTTTACCATCATCTTATTAGCTATACTTGTACTGTAATTAACATAAAGTTTTCTCATTGACAGTAATAGACGGTGAGCTAACAGAGATTGCATAGAAATTAAAGAAAGAAAAATTTGCCCGATAAGAATTATTTCTGTACTTTTGTGCCCGATTATTCCGCACCGGGTTCGACAAAGTGTTCCTTAAGTGATTAAAGACCACCCGACGGAGCTAACTTATACATTTAATATAAGATGTACGCAATTGTAGAAATTAACGGTCAGCAGTTCAAAGCAGAAGCTGGCAAAAAACTGTTTGTACACCACATCCAAAATGCAGAAAACGGTGCAACAGTAGAATTCGACAAGGTTCTTTTGGTAGACAAAGACGGAAACATTACTGTAGGTGTTCCTACTGTAGAAGGTGCAAAAGTTGTTTGCCAGGTTGTTTCAAATTTGGTAAAAGGTGATAAAGTACTTGTTTTCCACAAGAAAAGAAGAAAAGGTCACAGAAAACTGAATGGTCATCGCCAACAGTTCACAGAGTTAACAATCACAGAAGTAGTAGCTTAATCAATTTAAAAGTAAGAAGAAATGGCACATAAAAAAGGTGTCGGTAGTTCTAAGAACGGCCGCGAATCACACAGCAAAAGATTAGGCGTTAAGATATTTGGTGGCGAAGCTTGCAAAGCAGGTAATATCATCATTCGTCAAAGAGGTACTGAATTCCACCCGGGTGAAAACATCGGTATGGGTAAGGACCACACTCTTTTCGCTTTAGTAGACGGAACTGTTAGCTTCAAAGTAACCAGAGAAGATAGAAGATATGTATCTATCATCCCTGCCGAAAAGACAGAAGCATAAAGTTTACAATTAAGAAATAAAGAAGGAGATGCAATTCAGGTAATTGTATCTCCTTTCTTTTTTATGCACTCAAAGGGATAGCATCTCTGTATTTTTATTAATCTTTGCAGAAAAGCAAAAATAAGCTGCACCTTGGCATAAAAAATGAACGAGTTCATTTTATTTTGCTCTCGGTTTGCATTATCTTTGTGCACTCAAAGATAAATGTTCATAAAAAAGTATCGATATGCTTACTATTAAACAAATTACAGAAAATACCGACGCGGTAATTCGCGGTTTGGAAAAGAAGCACTTTAAAGATGCCGCTGCAACTATTGCCAAGGTGATTGAAGTGAACGACAAGAGACGTAATACACAGAATGAATTAGATAAGAATCTGGCAGAAGTTAACTCATTGTCGAGAACTATCGGTCAGTTAATGAAAGAAGGAAAAAAAGAAGAAGCAGAGACTGCCCGTATCCGTGTTGCCGAACTGAAAGAAGGCAATAAAGCATTAGATACTGCTATGACAGATGCTGCAACAGAACTTCAGAATCTGTTGTATACGATTCCTAATGTGCCCTATGATGAAGTTCCGGAAGGTGTAGGAGCCGAAGATAATGTAGTGGAAAAAATAGGCGGTATGGAGACTGAGCTTCCCAAAGATGCTCTTCCTCATTGGGAACTGGCAAAAAAATATGACCTCATTGATTTCGATCTCGGTGTAAAAATCACCGGAGCAGGTTTCCCTGTTTATAAAGGTAAAGGTGCACAACTGCAACGTGCTCTCATCAATTTCTTCCTGGACGAAGCACGTAAGTCTGGCTATATGGAAATCATGCCTCCGACAGTAGTAAATGCAGCTTCCGGATATGGAACAGGACAGCTTCCGGATAAAGAAGGTCAGATGTATCATTGCGAAGTAGACGATCTTTATCTTATACCAACAGCAGAAGTGCCGGTAACCAACATTTATCGTGATGTCATTTTGGATGAGAAACAGCTCCCTATTATGAACTGTGCTTATACACAATGCTTCCGTCGTGAAGCCGGTTCTTACGGTAAAGATGTTCGCGGGCTGAATCGTTTACATGAATTTTCTAAAGTAGAACTGGTACGCATCGACAAGCCGGAACATTCCAGACAATCGCATCAGGAAATGCTGAATCACGTAGAAGGTCTGTTACAGAAATTAGAACTTCCTTATCGTATTCTCCGCCTTTGTGGTGGTGACATGAGTTTCACAGCCGCTCTTTGCTTTGACTTCGAAGTATATTCAGAAGCACAAAAACGCTGGTTGGAGGTTAGCTCCGTTTCCAACTTCGATACTTACCAGGCAAATCGTTTGAAATGTCGTTATCGCAGTGGAGAAAAGAAAACAGAGCTTTGCCACACCTTGAATGGTTCGGCTCTGGCATTACCTCGTATCGTCGCTGCATTGCTCGAAAACAACCAGACACCGGAAGGAATCAAAATACCAAAAGCATTGGTTCCATACTGCGGATTTGAAATGATCGATTAAAAAGAATTAGTATAGATAAAAAGGAAGCTGCCCCAAAAAGGCGGCTTTTCTTTTATTATTTCCCAAATAAGCTGTATCTTTGCCAAAATATCATTCTGATAGCAGTTACGTAGTAATTCCAACAAATTAATTAGATAATGAACAAAATCATTAGCAAAGAACATTTTTCTGAGAAAGTGTTTAAACTGGAGATAGAAGCTCCTCTGATAGCAAAATCACGTAAAGCAGGACATTTTGTCATTGTTCGTGTAGGCGAAAAAGGAGAACGTATGCCGTTAACCATCGCAGGCGCTGACGTAAAGAAAGGTACCATCACGCTGGTTGTACAGGAAGTAGGTCTCTCTTCTACCCGCCTTTGCGAACTGAAAGAAGGTGATTACATTACCGATGTTGTAGGTCCGCTGGGACAAGCTACACACATCGAGAACTTCGGAACTGTAGTTTGTGCCGGTGGTGGTGTAGGTGTCGCTCCTATGCTTCCTATCGTACAGGCTCTAAAAGCAGCTGGGAACCGTGTGATTACTGTCCTTGCAGGACGTAGCAAAGAACTCATTATCCTTGAAAAGGAGATGCGCGAAAGCTCAGATGAAGTTATCATTATGACAGATGACGGTTCTTACGGACGCAAAGGACTCGTGACAGAGGGTGTAGAGGAAGTAATCAAGCGCGAAAAAGTAAACAAATGTTTCGCTATCGGTCCTGCCATTATGATGAAATTCGTTTGTCTGCTGACCAAAAAATATGAAATCCCGACAGATGTATCATTAAATACCATTATGGTAGATGGTACCGGTATGTGTGGTGCCTGCCGTATCACCATCGGCGGAAAGACTAAATTCGTATGCGTAGATGGTCCGGAATTTGATGGACACCAGGTAGACTTCGACGAAATGCTAAAACGCATGGGCGCTTTCAAAAGCGTAGAACGAGAAGAGATGCACAAACTTGAAACACATTGTGAAGCTACCAAAACAGTAGATGAAAACAGCCGTAACGCTGTTTGGCGTGAAGAACTACGCAAAAGTATAAAAGCCAAAGAACGCTCTAACATTGAACGTTGCAAAATGAACGAGCTTGATGCCGAATATCGTTCGCACAGTCGTAAAGAGGAAGTAAATCAGGGACTGACCAAAGAACAAGCTGTCATGGAAGCCAAACGCTGTTTGGATTGTGCTAATCCAGGCTGCATGGGTGGCTGTCCGGTTGGAATCGATATTCCCCGTTTCATTAAAAACATTGAACGTGGTGAATTCCTGGAAGCAGCCAAAACGCTGAAAGAAACCAGTGCATTGCCTGCTGTATGTGGTCGTGTGTGTCCTCAGGAGAAACAGTGTGAATCAAAATGTATTCATCTGAAAATGGGTAAAGAAGCAGTTGCCATCGGCCACCTCGAACGTTTTGCAGCTGACTACGAACGGGAAAGCGGACAAATCTCTGTCCCTGAAATAGCAGAAAAGAATGGCGTCAAAGTAGCTGTAATCGGTTCTGGCCCTGCGGGCCTTTCTTTTGCAGGTGATATGGCAAAGTACGGATACGACGTTACTGTATTTGAAGCATTGCACGAGATAGGAGGCGTATTGAAATATGGTATCCCCGAATTTCGTCTGCCTAATAAAATTGTGGATGTTGAAATTGATAATCTATCCCAAATGGGGGTGACATTTATCAAAGACTGTATTGTTGGTAAAACGATCAGTGTAGAACAATTGGAAGAAGAAGGCTTCAAAGGTATCTTCGTGGCTTCCGGTGCAGGATTACCAAACTTCATGAATATCCCCGGAGAGAACTCGATCAACATTATGTCATCCAATGAATACCTGACTCGTGTTAATCTAATGGACGCTGCCAGCCCTGATTCTGACACCCCGGTTGCTTTTGGTAAAAATGTGGCTGTCATTGGTGGTGGCAACACTGCTATGGATTCTGTTCGTACAGCAAAGCGCCTCGGTGCTGAACGCGCCATGATTATCTATCGCCGTTCGGAAGAAGAAATGCCTGCCCGTCTGGAAGAAGTTAAGCATGCCAAAGAAGAAGGAGTAGAATTCCTTACCCTGCACAATCCGATTGAATATATAGCCGACGAACAGGGACGCGTAAAACAGGTAATCCTACAAAAAATGGAACTCGGAGAACCGGATGCCTCTGGTCGCCGTAGTCCGATAGCCATTCCCGGTGCAACAGAAACAATTGATATCGACTTAGCTATTGTCAGTGTTGGGGTATCACCTAATCCGATTGTACCCAGTTCTATCAAAGGGCTGGAAGTAGGTCGCAGAGGTACAATTACTGTAAATGATAATATGCAATCGTCTATCCCTACGATCTATGCCGGTGGTGATATCGTACGTGGTGGCGCTACAGTGATCCTCGCCATGGGTGATGGGCGCAAAGCAGCAGCAGCTATGAATGAACAACTGAAAAAATAAAATCAGATCGAATAAGAACAAAGAAACGCCGCTTACACAATAGCAAGCGGCGTTTCTTTATATATATCAAGAGTTATACTCTCTTTTATTTCACTACACTATTCGTTACCGGATCCGGAAAAATCACTGTCGGTTTAAACGATTTAGCTTCTTCAAAATCCATTAATGCATACGACATGATAATCACAATATCATCCGGTTGCACTTTCCGCGCTGCAGCACCGTTCAGGCAAATTTTACCCGAACCACGTTCACCTTTGATAATGTAGGTTTCAAAACGCTCACCGTTATTATTGTCAGCGATATACACCTTCTCACCAGCAATCATGTTAGCCGCATCCAACAAGTCTTCATCAATCGTAATGCTACCCATGTAATTCAGATTTGCTTCTGTGACACGTGCACAATGAATCTTCGACTTTAGCACTTCAATCATCATAGGGATTTGGTCTTTTTTTTAGGTTTAAACTTCTTTGTATTTAATATTATCGATCAGCCTCACTTCTCCGCAAAAAACAGTTATACAACCTACTACATACGAAGTATCATTCCAATCTCCAACTTTCTGCAAAGTGTTTCCATCTACTATTTCAAAATACTCCAGGCGAAGTCCCGGTGCAGCAGCAATAGCATCTTCCACCATCTTTTGCGTCTCACTCACCGAATGAGTGGTTGCAAAGGTACGACTTTTAAATAAAGTCCGAGAAATATTTAAAGCATTTTCACGTTCCTCTGCCGATAAACGGGCATTACGGCTACTTAATGCCAGCCCATCTTCTTCACGAACGATGGGGCAACCTACTATTTCAAGATCGAACTTCATTTGACGTACCATTTCACGAATGATAGCCAATTGCTGAAAATCCTTTTCACCAAAATAAGCACAATGCGGTTTCACAATATCAAACAGCTTACTCACAATCTGACACACACCATTGAAGTGTCCCGGACGAAAAGCCCCTTCCATCACTGTATCCAATGGCGCATAACTAAACCGGCGTGTATCCGGTTCCGGATATATTTCTTCTACCGAAGGAGCAAATACGAAAGTTACTCCACAAGATTCTAATAATTTACAATCAGCATCCAGTGTACGTGGATATTTCACTAAATCATTCTTATCATTAAACTGAGTTGGGTTTACAAAAACACTCACTACCGTTACATCATTCTCATTTACACTACGCTTCACAAGTGATGCGTGCCCTGCATGCAAAGCACCCATAGTAGGTACCAGACCCACTTTTTTCCCTTGGGCTTTCAGTTCCGACAATTCAGTCTGTAAGTCCTTGATCGTATGTATTATTTTCATTTTAATTGGTTTATTATTCTATCTTGTTTAAAAAACTGTGCAAAATAAACCATTATTTAGCATATAAAGAAGAAATATCGCAAATTAATGCA
>OJSM01000242.1_pt1 | contig 60217 bp, 52 predicted proteins | sample 1599431 | NCBI WGS metagenome assembly OJSM01 (sample SAMN04168659, study PRJEB22393) | human gut metagenome | biome: human gut microbiome; feature: stool | host: Homo sapiens | collected 2014-05-12 | reverse complement strand
TTTTAGATTCATGGCACAGTTATCGCTTCAGATACTGTTCCGTGAATAATTTAGGATAAATACTATTTTTTTCGTCTAGAACCGAATACAGAAACGATTCCTGCAAGAGAGAATAATCCGAAGAGTCCAGGAGTAGCAGCGTTTGCCATATCTCCCGTATGGACTTCGTTTTTCTTCTTTTCTTTCTTAGCGGTATTTGGTGTTTCTGTTTTTGGCTTTTCTGTTTGTGGTACTTCCGGTTTCGGATTTTCTGCCACAGGTTTATCATTTAACAGTGTATTTTGTGCAGTGAGCAGAGCATCTGCAGTACTTTGAATTGCAGAAGAATTTGCATAGTCAAAGTCTTTGATTGATTCTTTTAATGCGGCAATTGATTTTGCGTAAGCCTCTAAAACACCTTTATTGTGGTCTTTTTTGCTTTCTAGTTGATAGATTGTTTCAGCATTGGAAACAAGGGATTCCATGGCAGATTTTGCTGCGAGATATATAGCTCCTTTTTCCTGGTCTAAAGCTGCCTGGAAACTATTATATGCTGTTTAAAAAGTATCTATATTTAGACACCATTGTTGCTTACAAGAGCATCTTTTAATGCATTGGTAATGGTAATCGCATTAGCGTAGCGCTCCTCTGTTTTTTGAGTTTCACTGAGATAAGACCACCATTTATTTGCGGTTTCAACAGAGGCAGCTGCATCGTTCAAATTGGCTTTGAAACTCTCAGAATAGCTTTTGCTCTGTTTTGCCAGAATCGCATTTGCTTCTTCGAATAATTCCACAATTGTCTCATTAACAGGTGATTTTTCCGATTTTTTAAGAATTATAATTACTTCTGCCAGATAAGTCTCGTTATAATAATCTTTGTGTGCAATAATATCGGACTGGATATTTTCTAATTTTTTAACCAGATCAGTTTTCGTTTCCTCTGCTTGCTCTAACGCATATTTTTTTGCTGCATCTACATAAGCTTTGGCAGCTGTCTTCAATTCCTTTCCAGCTGTCGCATAATTGGAATAGTCCTTGTTGTCTATGGCAGTTTTTAATGTAACAAGTGCAGCGTCATAAGCAGTTTTTTCGTTTCCTGTATAGCCGATAAAAGCAACTTCACCTGCCTGATTTTCAGAATCTGTCATTACTGCAGAGGCAAGCAAATTATATGCAGAAACTAAATTTCCATATCCGTAGGAATAATAGTCATTCAGCATTTTCGAATTAAGAGAACTTTCTCCTTGTAATAGAACGTCTGTAATTTCGGAAAAATCTCCTGTAAAGTAAGAAACAGTATCTTTCCAAAGAACATCAGCAGTAGCAAGTGTTTGACCATCAGTGATTACAAGCGATTCAAACACCTTAATATCAGTAGCAGGTTTTGGATTCTTAGGATCTGCATTTGGGTTTGAAATAGCGCCAAGAGATCCAGAGCCTAAATCATAGAGTTCTTTATAGGAAGCTGCAAGATTCTTTCCTTTTGTCAAAATAGAAGTATTCAGATTTTTTTCCAATATTGCTTAGGAGTGTATTAGCTTCTGCAGAAATTGATTGAAAATTTTTACCGTTTGCAAGTGCATAGGAGAAATTTGCATCATCATTTTTTAAATTAGTGATATATTCTTCCAATTTGCCATTGCATGTCTCCAGTTGAGTAAGGTACTCTGGGAGATATAATTCCGGAGTTGTATATAGAATAGATGAGAGCTGTTTTGAAATAATACGAAGCTCTTCTAACCAATAATTAGAGTAGTTTTCAGCGTAATCGGAAGCACTTTGAAGAATATATTGCAATGCGTCAATATTACTTACAAAGTCTTCTTCGAAACTTGTGAGCAGACCATCCATATCTACATTTGGATTTTTTATCCATTCGTCATACAGGGATTTCTGTAATGCCTCTACAGTAACTATTTTACCACTTGTAGAGCCATTTGGATAAGCTGCTAGAATCAGACCGAGAAAATTAGCAGATTCAGGATTGTTTTCTAGGAGTTTCTTTACATTTTGTTTTGCGGTATCTGATAATGCCCAATAATCTTTCGCTACAGAGAGTGCAAGGTCATTGAGACTAGCAGCTAAACTGTCCATCATTTTTGGATATTCTGGCGTTGTATTTCCAGTAGTTGGAGATTCTTTCTCAACTTTTGGTGTTTCCGCAGCCATAACAGGTGATACAGTTCCTAATGTGAGTGCACAGGATAATAAAAGTGCCATAATTTGTTTCTGTTTCATAAGTTTTCTCCTTTCTGATAATTAATGAGTTTATTATAACAAAAAAGGTTCATAAGCATATAGATTTTTGTAAATTATGGAAAAAAGTATATAAAAACAGCCAGCTCGAATAAGTATAAAAGCTGACTATTTTCCATATTGACATGTATATTGTAGCAAGATATGCGCACACGGCAAACTTCTTTATCTCATAAACTCATTGATTACGAGAAGTACACCATCTTCATCGTTTGATTTCGTGATATAGTCTGCTGTCTTTTTGAGGATTGGCTGTGCGTTTTCCATCGCGACGCCAAGACCTGCGTATTCAATCATGGTGAGGTCATTGAAACCGTCACCACAGCAGATCATCTGATCAGCGGACATTCCCAGATAGTTCAGAAGTTTCTGGAGAGAGTGTGCCTTATCAATATTTTGTGGCATCACTTCCAAGAAAAATGGTTCTGAGCGGTAAATGTTCAAAAGACTGTGGAATTTCTCTTTTAACAGAATCTCAATTTTTTGAGTAATGGAAGGTTCTCCGGTAATCAAAAATTTGTTGACCGGAAAATCAACTACTTCCGGGAAGTTGTTCACGTGGACAATTGGCATGTTGTTGATTTTGGATTCCAGTTCGGTATATTGGTTTGGCTTGATACCTGAGAGAATCTCATGTTCTGTATAAGTGAGCAGATCCACATCGTATTGGTTTGCAATCTCGTAGACGGTAGAAGTAACCTCAGACGGAAGTCTTTTGTTACAGATTGCCTCTCCTGTGGAGCAGTTGATGATTTTTCCGCCATTAAAAGAGAGAATATAGCTTCCGTAGTCGCCAAGGCAGAGTTCTTTGGCAAGCGGAATAATACCGGGAGTAGGTCTGCCGGAGGCGAGAACTACCTTTTTTCCGTTCTGCTGAATCTCGATAAGAGCCTCCCGTGTGGGAGGGGTAATTTTCTTTTCGGAGTTGGTCAGTGTTCCGTCCAAATCCAGTACAAGTATATCATAGGTCATGGTTTTGCCCTTTCTGTGTTCCGTGTATTATTTAAGCGTAAGCTCCTGAAGGCGTGTCACAATTTCAGGAAATTCCATTCCGTGTGAGGCTTTCACAAGAATCGTGTCGTCTTTGTGTAACAGTTCGTTCATCTTTGTAAAAAAGTCTGCTTTTGTATCAAAATGAACTACTTGATTTCCGGCGGAGAGTTCCTCTGCTCCGGCTGCGGTTGCTTTTGATAGTTCACCGATACAGATGACAAGATCAATCCCTTTTTCGGATGCATGTACACCGACTTGGCGGTGGAGCTCTTTTTCATCCTCGCCAAGCTCAAACATATCTCCGAGAATGGCAACTTTGCGGGTCTCGGATCCGGAGAGCACGTCAATGGACGCTTTTGTGGACACCGGATTGGCATTGTAGCAGTCATCGATGATAAGAAGAGAATCCGTAAGAATCATATTGTTTCGTCCGGATACCGGAGTCAGACTTTCGATTCCTTTTTTGATCTCTTCTGCGGTAAGTCCGAGTTCACGTCCAACCAAAGCGCCTGCCAGCGCGTTGTACACCATATGGTTTCCCGGAATCGGAATCATTGTGTCGATGCAGTTATCCCCAAGGTGAAGTGTACAAGACACCCCTTTTAGGGAGTGTGTGTGGATATTATCGGCAAAAGCGTCAAGCTCTGTGGATAACCCAAAGAACATTGGCGTTTGTCCTTTTACATCTGTGACTGTGATCAGTTTGTCATCATCGCCGTTTAAGATGATCTTGGCGTCAGGCTGCATAAAGTCGAACATCTCTGTTTTTGCTTTCAAAATGCCGTCTCGGTCGATGAGATTTTCCAGATGGCAGAGCCCGATATTGGTGATGACGCAGATATCCGGGCGAGCCATTTTCGCAAGGCGGTGCATCTCACCGAAATGGTTGATACCCATCTCAAGCACTGCAATCTCGTGTTCATCTCGGATATTGAAGATTGTCAGCGGAAGCCCGATTTCGTTGTTAAAGTTTCCTGCCGTTTTAAGAACATGATATTTTTGCTCCAAAACCGAGGCGATCATCTCTTTTGTACTTGTCTTTCCGACACTTCCGGTGATACCGACCACTTTGATGTCAAGTGCCTTGCGGTAATGTTCTGCAATATCTTTGAGCGCCTGCTCACAGGAGTCAACCAGAATGTATGGGTGAGATACATTCTCTAAGACAACTTCAGAAAGTGTGCAAAGTGCGCCTTTTTCCATCACCTGTGGGATAAAAGAGTGTCCGTCTACTCGTGCGCCTTTTATTGGAATAAACAACCAGTCTTTTTCGATTTTTCGGCTGTCGATGGCAACACCGGCCACTTCGATATGTGATACTGCTTCGCCCCCAAAATATTGTCCGTGGCATGCAGCAGTAATTTCCTGTAAAGACATATGTTTCATCGTCTGTTCCTCCGTCTATGCGTTGTAACGCGCAAGTGATTTTTCGATGATAAGCTTACACAGGTCTCCGTATTCGATTCCGGCAGCGCGTGCTTCTTTCGGAAGAAGGCTCGCAGCGGTCATACCAGGGAGGCTGTTTACTTCAAGACAGTAAATGTCGTTGTTCTCATCTAACAAAAAGTCAGCGCGTGAGTAAATATCTAATTTCAGTGCTTTGAAAGCGAGCTCTGCAGCTCTTTGCATTCTTTCTGTCACTTCTTCATCGATATTTGCAGGACAGATTTCTTCTGTGCATCCATCCTGATATTTGTTGGCGTAATCAAAGAATCCGGTTTTTGGTATGATCTCAATTACCGGAAGCGCTTTTCCATCGATGATGCCGACTGCGAATTCACGTCCTTTGATGTAAGGCTCGATTACAATCTCGTCCTCATAGCGGAAGGAATTTTCAACCGCTTCTTTGTATGCGTCCATCGTATCGACGATATATACGCCGATGCTGGAACCACCGTAACATGGTTTTACAACGACCGGAAGAGTAAGACCAAGATCAGAAAGAGCTGTATCTTTTCGGTCTTTTGTCAGATTGGTTCCAAGTGGTGTCGGAACGCCTGCCATCTTGAAAATCTGTTTTGTAACCCCTTTGTCCATGGCAAGCGCACTTCCGAGATAGTTTGGACCGGTGTATTTAATTCCGAGAATATCAAATGTTGCCTGTAATTTTCCATTTTCTCCGACATCACCATGAAGCCCCATAAATACAATATCTGCAAGGCGGCAGATATCGATGACATTCGGTCCCAAAAAGCAGTCAGACTGGTCTTCACGGGACGCTTTGATTGCCGCGAGATCCGGTTCTGTTGTTTTGATTCCGTCTGCAATCTCCAAGCCTGCGTTTGGAAGAGTGAATACTTCTTCTAATTTGTCGGAATCATATGGAAATCCTAAAAATACATCTAATAAAAAAGCCTGATGCCCGTTTTCTCTCAAAGTTCTGCAGATTCCGGCTCCGGAAGTGAGTGAAACGTCACGTTCTGTGCTGAGCCCTCCTGCCAATACTACAATTTTCATACTGTTTATACTCCTTTATCATTGTCTAATCGGCAATACTCATCTGGTTCAGTAATGCCTGTTTTTCATCATATAATTTGCGGGACAGATCCACATATACTTTGTGTGGATTGAAGAGACGTTTTGTCTCGTCCCAAAGTGTTTTCTTTTCTTCTGCACAGTAGGCAGCAATCTCCATGACAGACGGAGAATCATATACACATGCGCCGTTAATAAATACCGGTTTTAAAATCTCACGCATAGTGTAAGAGCCGCCGGCAAGTTTTGTCTTTTTCCAGGTGGCTGTCGGATCAAATAACAATAAATCTTCATCTGTGTCATAAGTCTCGTCTGCAAAGCAGATCAAATCTGCGCGCATCTTTCCGGTCGCCTTGTCATAGATACGGTAAACGGTCTTGTTGCCAGGGTTTGTAATCTTTTCTGTGTTCTCAGAAAGTTTAATCTTGGAATGAAATTTTCCATCTTCTTTTTGGATCGCAGCAAGCTTGTAGACCCCTCCGAAGGAAGGACAGTCTTTGGACGTAATCAGATTTGTTCCGACTCCCCATGAGGTGATAGCTGCACCTTGGATCTTTAAGTCGTGGATCAAATATTCGTCAAGATCGTTGGAAGCGGAAATAAATGCATCTTCAAATCCGGCTTCGTCTAACATCTTACGTGCCTTTTTAGAAAGATATGCAAGGTCACCGCTGTCGAGGCGGATTCCGTAGTTGTGAAGTTCAATTCCGGATTCACGCATCTCGGTGAACACTTTGATCGCATTTGGCACACCGGATTTTAAGGTGTCGTATGTGTCAACCAACAGACAGCATGCGTCAGGATATAATTTTGCGTATGTCTTAAATGCAGTGTATTCATCTGCAAAACTCATAATCCAGCTGTGTGCATGAGTTCCTTTTACCGGGACGTCAAACATCTGTCCGGCAAGAACATTGGATGTGCCGATACATCCGCCGATCATAGCGGCCCTTGCACCGTAGAGCCCCGCGTCAGGACCTTGCGCCCGCCGCAGACCGAATTCCATCACACCGTCTCCTGCCGCGGCAAAGACAACTCTGGCTGTCTTTGTCGCAATGAGAGACTGATGGTTGATGATATTTAAGATGGCTGTCTCCACAAGCTGTGCTTCCATGATCGGTGCGACAACTTTCAAGAGCGGCTCTTTTGGAAAGACAACAGTTCCTTCCGGAATTGCATAGATATCGCCGCTAAAGTGAAAACCACTCAGATAATGAAGAAAATCTTCGCTGAACATGTTCAGATTTCGAAGATAATCGACGTCATCGTATGAGAAGTTCAAGTCTTTAATATAGTCAATTACCTGTTCCAGACCGGCTGCAATAGAATAGCCAGAACCACAAGGATTCGAACGGAAAAAGACATCGAATACAACGGTCTCATTTTCCTGACGCTCAAAGTAGCCTTGCATCATTGTAAGCTCGTACAAATCTGTTAACAGGGTAAGATTTCTGCTGTTCATCTTGTTTGCTCCTTTATTTTCTGCATACATGCATTTCTTTTTGTACACCTGATTTTTAGGATATACTTATTTCATTATATCACTAGCGTATGACAATGTAAAAAGAAAATTTATGATATGATCCATAAGATCTGACAGAACAGAAAAACGCAGCCTATGATAGCAAGGCTGCATTTTTTTGAATGGTCTCTTGGATGATATTCTGACAGTAAGCACCGAGATGCTTCTGTGTCTCTTTATCCAGTTCTTTTGGATAGACTGGTTCCCCATATTCAATGACCACGTGTGTTTTCTTGATACGTGGAAACTGGTTTTCAAAGATGGCTGCGGTATTGTTCATACTGATTGGAACAATCGGACATCCGGTCTTCGTGGAGATTTTTAAGGCGCCGTCCTTAAACGGCAGCATACTTAATTCTTCGCCCTTGTTTCGTGTGCCCTCCGGGAAGATGCAGATTGAGATTCCTTTTTTTACATACTCAATTGCCTGAAGAATCGTCTTCAATCCTTCCTTTGGATTTTCACGGTTCAAAAACAGGCAGTAAAGGTATCGCATCCAGGTTGAGAGGAGCGGAATCTTTTCCATAGAGTCTTTTGCTACATAACCGGTCAGACGTTTGCAGCGGGAGTATGTCAGCAGAATATCGAAAAAACTTCTGTGATTTCCGATAAAAAGAACGGGTTCATCAGGAACATTCTCTTCCCCGATCACCGTTACTTTTACACCGGTAATCTTTAAAATTATTTTGAATCCCCATTGCACAATCCGAAGTGAGCTGTAATCTCTTGCCTTTCGGTTACATTTTCCAATTAGCCACTCTATGAAAAAGACCGGAATGGACAAAATCAGATAAGTAATCAGAAAAATTACTACAAAAATAAAACGTATCATAATGAGGTCTCCCTTTTGTTGATTTATTGTAAATTATTATACTAAAGACCGCAAATAAAGGCAATGCTAAAAAACAGTTATGTATACAAATCGAATAGTCCTATACTATATTTTTGCAAAAAGCAGTCATTTTTAAAGGTGTTCAGGTGTATGTATATAAGGAGAAGATAGACGAGGGATGCATGTGAAGAAATTAGCATCGGTTGTATTGTGTGCCTGCCTGCTTATGTTGTGTCAGGGGTGTTCGGTAAAAAAGGTGAATATGGAAAAAATCAGAGATGTAGAGATTACAGTACTGGAAGAAGAAAAGATTCCGGATGAGTTCATGGCACAGATTGAAGAAAAAAAATCTGGACCGTTTAAGATTACGTATGCAGACAAAGATGCACTATATATTGCGAGAGGGTATGGAGAACAGAAGACAAGTGGTTACAGTATTGAGGTGAAAGAATGTTATGAGACAGAGAATGCCATTTATATACATACGAATCTGATCGGACCGTCAAAAGAAGAAAAAATTGTGGAGGCAAAGACCTTTCCATATATGGCAGTAAAAATGGAATTTATCGACAAAAATGTGGTGTTTGAGTAAAGGAGAGAGGCAATGGAATTAGTAAAAAAACAAATTCATGCAAATCAAGTCGGAAAAAAAATGGTGGATCAGTTTCTGGTCGATGACGATTATAATGTGCCAGATATGAAAAATGATGTGCATCGAATCATTACCAGCGAGGGGATAGTGAAGATTGAGGATGTAAGGAAAGTAGAAAATTATGTCCGAGTTACAGGAAAATTGAATTTTCAAATTCTTTATGTGACAGAGGGAATTGAACCGTCGCTGTCGTCAATGGAAGGAAAGATCCCATTTGAGGAGATGGTGTATACAGATGAAGGGACGGACGGAGAATTTGTTGTTCACGACACGAGGGTTGATTTTACAACGACGATGATTCATTCTAGAAAACTGAACATTAAAGCGATGATTGAGCTTTTGGTAAGCTCTCAAACTGAAGTCGACGAGGAGATTACAGTGGATGTGGAAAGCGAGACACCAATTTACAAAAAGCAAAAGGAGATGGAGCTTTTAACGCTTCATACGGCGAAAAGGGATACATATCGGATTAAAGAGGAACTGACACTTCCAGGAACGAAAGAGACAATTGGGACAATACTTTGGACAGATATTTCTAACCGTAAGCTGGATACAAAACTCGGTGCAGACGAATTGCTTCTCTCTGGGGAATTGCTTGTATTTTGCTTTTACGAATCACCGGATGGGAAAATGGATTGGATTGAGCAGACCATACCATATGAGGGAAGAGTAGAGTGTTACGGTGCAGAAGAGTCCATGTACCATCATCTGAATGTGAATCTGGAAGACATCAATGTGGATGTCCGCATGGATGAAGATGGAGAGATGCGCACACTTGGCATTGAGGGAACACTAGAGTTAAAAATGGCTGTTTATCAGGAAGAAACAGTAGATTTTTTAGAAGATGTATATTCTTTGGAGCAGCATTGCAAAATAGAGACGAAAGAGGCTTTTTATGAAGAGCTGTTGATGCAGAATCATTCCAAATGTAAGGTGACAGAACAGTTATCCTTGCCGGAATTAAAAGATGATATTTTGCAAATTTGCCATAGCAGCGGAAGAGTTCAGATTGACCACATAGAGGTGACAGAGGAAGGAATTCAGATTGATGGAGTGCTCCACATAGGATTCTTATTTGTAAAGCCAAACGATGAAGTCCCATTTGACACATGGCAGGGAATGGTTCCATTTTCTTATTTGGTTGAGAGTAATGAATCAGAAAAAGAGATGCTCTATGATATTACGAGTGCTTTAGAGCAGTTGAGTGTCTCATTGATGGGAGGAGACAGCGTCGAAGTGAAAGCAGTACTAGCATTTCACAGTTTTTTGCGTAAATCTGTGAAAGCAGATGTCATAACGGATCTAAAAATGGAAGATATTCCAGTTGAAGAACTGGAAAAACGACCTGGGATTGTAGGTTATATTGTAAAGCAAGGGGATGATCTTTGGACGCTCGCAAAACGATATAGTACAACAAAAGAAGGTATTATGGAAGTCAATGAGATGACCGATGAAATAATAAAACCAGGAGACTGGATATTGATTTTCAAAGAAAATATGAGTATACTATAAGTATTATGTATACAAAAAACACTGCCCCGGAAGGAGGGCTTCCGGGGTAGGAATGAGATGCGAAAGGAGAATGTGATGGGAAATATACAACAGCTAAAAGCTCTGGCGAAAATCAATTTAGGGCTGGATGTACTTGGAAGAAGAGAAGATGGATACCATAATGTTCGCATGGTGATGCAGACAATTTATTTGTATGATAATATCACAATACGGCGGACGAAGGAATCGGGTATCACACTGGAATCGAATTTATATTTTCTGCCGAACGATGAAGGGAATATTGCATATAAAGCGGCAAAACTATTAATGGATGAATTTCAAATTCAGGATGGTGTTCACATTACATTGGACAAGCATATACCAGTAGCGGCGGGACTTGCAGGGGGAAGTGCCAATGCAGCAGCGGTACTTGTCGGCATGAACCGTATGTTTTCGCTGGGGCTTAGTGAAGAAGAGCTGATGGAAAGAGGTGTGAACTTGGGAGCGGACGTTCCGTACTGTGTCATGCGCGGAACAGTGCTTGCAGAAGGAATCGGAGAGGAGCTTACAAGACTTTCGGCATTACCAAAGTGTTATATTTTGATTGCAAAACCAGGAATCAGTGTATCAACCCGCACGGTGTATGAAAAATTGGATGCACTTAGTATCACAGAGCATCCGGATATAGATGGGGTGATTAAAGGACTTGAGAATCAGGACTTAAAAGCGATTGCATCATCGATGGGTAATGTGTTGGAGCAGGTCACAGTAGATGCATATCCGATCATAGAAAAGATCAAAGATGTGATGAAAGAGCAAGGTGCACTTAACGCCATGATGAGTGGAAGCGGTCCGACCGTATTTGGTGTCTTTGAAGATCGCCAGACAGCAAAGAAGGCACACAGAAGACTGAAAGAACTGAAGATAGCAAAACAGGTCTATTTGGCAAATGTACACAATACGAGAAGGAGATAAAACGATGGATACAAATTTTGAAGTGAATATGAATGAGTATTTACCGCTTCGTGATGTTGTGTTTAATACACTTCGTCAGGCAATTTTGCGGGGAGAATTAAAGCCGGGAGAGAGACTGATGGAGATTCAGCTTGCAAATAAACTGGGAGTGAGCCGTACTCCGATTCGAGAGGCAATCCGAAAGTTGGAGCTTGAGGGGCTTGTGCTGATGATTCCGAGAAAAGGGGCAGAGGTGGCAGACATTACTGAAAAGAGTCTGCGGGATGTTCTGGAAGTGAGAGAGGCGCTAGAAGAATTGGCGGTAAGACTAGCGTGCGACAAGATTAAAGAGGAAGAGATTGAGGAATTAAAAAGGGCGGCACAAGAATTTAAAGAGACATTGGATTGTGAGGATGTTACGAGATTTGCGGAAGCCGATGTGAAATTCCATGATATCATTTACCGGACAACAGATAACGAAAGACTTATTCAGCTTTTATATAATTTGAGAGAGCAGATGTACCGTTATCGCGTGGAATACCTAAAACGAGAAGATGCTCATGAGACTCTTCTTGCAGAACATGACAGAATTATTGAGACGATTGAAAAACGTAACAAAGAAGAAGCGATGAGGGCGGTGAGCCGTCACATAGACAATCAAGTGGCAGCTGTGATCGATACGATTCGCACAAAAAAATAGAATACTTGTATAATCTCAGAAAAATATGTGAAAACTCCAATTATCAAACAGGAGGTACATATTTATGAGATGGATGTATGAGAAAAAGAAGATAATCTGTGCAGCAGTGGCGATTGTGCTTGCAGTTCTTGTGACAGGAGTGCTCGCAGAGAAGAAAGGAATGCTTGCAGAGGCAAAGATGGCAAGTATTCAAAAGCGGATAGCGAAAGAAGTATTTCGTTTTCATGTGCTTGCAAATAGCGACAGCGAGGAAGATCAGGAACTGAAAATGAAAGTAAAAGGAGAAGTCATTTCATATATGAAAGAAGATCTGCCATATTCGGATGGTGTGGAGATGACGAAGGCGTGGGCAAGAACACATACGGATGAGCTCGAAGAGGTGGCTGCACAGGTTATAAAAGAATCAGGGTATGATTATTCGGTGAAAGCAGAGGTTACAACATGCTATTTTCCAGATAAGACTTATGGAGATGTGACATTTCCAGAAGGGGACTATGAAGCACTCCGAATTGAGATCGGGGAGGCAAAAGGACAGAACTGGTGGTGCGTGCTTTACCCGAATCTCTGTTTTATTGATGCAGTAAATGCAGTTGTGCCGGAAGAGGGAAAAGAAGAATTGAAAGAAGTACTGGATGAGGAAGAATATGAGATGGTGACCGCCGATACAAAATTCAAGATTAAGTGGTTCTTCTTTCAATGATAGGAAAAGTTGTGATTGGAGGAATTCATGACTGAATTTTTAGTAAAACATTTTGTGAAGGATTATGAAAAGACAGAAAAGGTGTCTGTGCGTACCGCCTATGGGACTTTGGCGAGTACAGTGGGCATCTTTTGCAATGTTTTGTTGTTCTTGATGAAGATTACGATAGGAATCATGATACATAGTATATCTGTCATTGCAGATGCGTTTAACAACTTGTCGGATGCAGGCTCATCGATTATCAGTTTTATCGGTGTGAAGATTGCGAGCAAACCGGCAGATAAGGAGCATCCGTTTGGACATGGAAGGATGGAGTACATTGCGGCATTGATCGTTGCATTTTTAGTGCTTCAGGTTGGATTTACTTTTTTTAAAGATGCAGTTGGAAAGATCAAGCATCCACAGGAGATAGAATTTAATCTGGTATCTGTCATTGTTTTATTGTTGTCCATCGGGATTAAGCTTTGGCTTGGGATGTTCAATAAGAAGCTTGGAACGAGGATTCATTCAAATGTGATGCTTGCAGCGGCAGCGGACGCGATGGGCGATGTGATCACGACATCTGCGACAGTTGTCTCATTGCTGGTATTTCAGTTTTCGGGCTGGAATATTGATGGGATTGTAGGAATAGGTGTTTCTCTTGTTGTTATGTGGGCAGGAGTAGGAATCGCAAAAGATACTTTAGAGCCACTGCTTGGTCAAGCGATTCCGAAGGATGTCTATGAGAAGATCACAAAATTTGTGGAAAACTATGAAGGGATTCTTGGGACACATGATCTAATCGTACATAATTACGGACCGGGGAGAAGTATGGCCTCTTTGCATGCAGAAGTTGCAAATGATGTAGATATTGAAGTATCTCATGAGATTATTGACCGTATTGAGAGAGCGGCTGTTAAAGAGCTTGGAGTGTTTTTAGTTATTCATATGGATCCGATTGAGATGAGGGATGAAAGCGTCTTATATGTAAAAAGGCAGCTGAAAGAGACCGTCAAAGCGATTGATCCACAGGTAAGTATCCACGATTTTCGTATGGTTGACGGAGAAGAGCAGATTAACCTGATTTTTGATATGGTTGTTCCATTCCAATATGACAAAGAAAAGCAAAAAGACATCTGTAGGACGCTTCGTAAGAAAGTGAGGGAGATTGACGCAAGATATCGATGCGTGATCGTTACGGAGACAAGTTACATAGCGGAGGAAGAATAGATGTATAAGTTAGAAGGACAGATCCGGTTTAGCGAGTGTGATACGACAAAGAGCATAACGCTTCCGGGAATCATCAATTATTTTCAAGATTGCAGCAGTGCACAGTCTGAGCAGATCGGACATGGGATTGACTATCTGAAAGAGAAGAAGAAAGCTTGGATACTATCTTCATGGCAGATTATTGTGGAACGTTATCCAAAGCTTGGAGAAGAAATTGAGGTTAGTACATGGGCAACAGATTTTAAGGGCCTCTATGCAATGAGGAATTTTTCCATGAAAACAAAATCAGGGGAAATGCTGGCATATGCCAACTCTGTCTGGGTGTTCATGGATCTTGCTGTGGGGAGACCTGCAAAGCCCGGAACGGAAGAGGTAGAAGCATATGGAATGGAGCCGCCGCTTAAGATGGAGTATGCTCCAAGAAAAATAAAATTGCCCGAAAAGGCGATTTTGGTTGACACCTTCCCGGTACGCAAGTATCATATTGATACAAACAATCATGTAAACAATTGCCAATATGTGCAGATGGCGCTGGAAGTGTTGCGGGAAGACATGAGAATCAGACAGGTACGAGTAGAGTATAAAAAATCAGCGGTTTATGGAGATGTTATTTTGCCGAAGATTGCCGAAGAAACAAGGCGTACTGTAGTGGAACTATGCGATATGGGGGAAAGACCATATGCTGTGGTAGAATTTGTAGGAGAGAAAAAATAAATGATGAGATTAGGGAAAAAACAAGTACTGACAATTGTGAAAAAAGTGGAGTTTGGGGTGTATCTTGGCAGTAATGAAGAAAGAGTGCTTTTACCAAAACGTCAGGTGCCGGAAGGGGTTGAGATAGGTGATCCTGTGGAAGTGTTCTTGTATAAGGATTCAGATGACAGACTGATCGCGACGACTCATGAACCAAAGATAGAATTAGGGGAACTTGCAGTGCTTGAAGTGGCAGATACAGGAAAATTTGGCGCATTTTTAGACTGGGGATTGGAAAAGGATCTGTTCTTGCCATTTAAAGAGCAAACTGCAAAAGTGGCAAAGGGAGATCAGTGTCTTGTTGCACTTTACGTTGATAAAAGTGAGCGGCTCTGTGCAACGATGAGAGTGTATGATATGTTGAAAAAAGATTCGCCGTATCAGAAGGATGATATGGTAGAAGGTATCATTTATGACACAAGCGACAACTTTGGATTATTTGTTGCGGTGGACAACCAGTATTCCGCTTTGATTCCGAAAAAAGAAGTATATGGCAAACTTCGCATTGGTCAGACGGTAAAGGCGAGAGTCACAGCAGTGAAGAAAGACGGCAAATTAGATTTGAGTGTCAGAGATAAAATTCCGATGCAGATGGATAAAGATGCTGAGAGTGTACTGAGAGAAATTGAGAGGCGCGGTGGCAAACTGCCGTTTACAGATAAGGCAGACCCTGAAGTGATTAAGCAAGAATTTCAGATGAGTAAGAATGCATTTAAGCGTGCGGTAGGGCGGCTTTTGAAGGAAGAAAAGATAGAAATTACAGGAAAAATGATTGCAATACGGAAAAAATAGGGTATAATATTTACATAGTAATTATCGGAAAGGAGTTAGGCAAAATGAAAGTACAAAATATTACAAACATTGAAAAGTTTTTTGAAGTAGTTGATAACTGTAAAGGAAGAGTAGAATTAGTGACTGGTGAAGGAGATAGATTGAATTTAAAATCAAAGCTTTCTCAGTATGTTTCTATGGCGAATATCTTCTCGAATGGTGAGATTCCAGAGTTGGAAATTATTGCTTATGAGCCAGAGGATACAGAGAGATTGATTCAGTTTATGATAAATGGTGAATAGGAAAGTTCATTCAGAATAAGGATACAGCTAGAAGCTGTATCCTTATTTGTGTTTTAAGATAAATTTTTTGTATTGTGATGGAGTAGTCCCTATAATGTTATAAAACAGCTTTGAAAAATGCTGAGAATCCTTTAGACCAATCATGCCCGAAATCTCTGTAAAAGTAAGTGAAGTTGTGTCCATCAATTCAATTGCACGGTTGATACGGTAGACATTAACATAAGTTGCTAGAGAAATATTCATGTATTGCGAGAAAAGCTTACTCAGATATCGGGTGGAAATGTTTAATTTTTCTGCGATGTCTGGAATTAAAATTTTATCCATATAGTGATTTTCAATATAATTCAGTGTAAATGATATATATTTTCCCTGTATTTTTTCAGGAAGTTGCGATTGAGGCAGAGCTTTATATGATTGAAGAATAAGCAAAACCAGTTGTAGTATATAGAGATTGATATGTGCGGTCGCCATAGGTTCCTTGCTTGTAGTATACAGATGGATAATTGATAAAATCCGTTCTTTCACATCTTTTGTAACTTTTTGCTTTAAGAATGGTGAGCAGCAGAAAATCATGGAATGCATCAGATTGACCGTAGAATCTTCTTCCAAAGTAATGTGCGATAAAAATTCTGGGAAAAAATGAATGTGGTAAAAGCTGCATTCATTCTCGTCATTTAAATAAAAAGAATGTACAACATTCGGTGGAATCATAACAAAATCATTTGGGATGCATTCGAGTGTAGTATCACCGATTGTCATAAAGCAGGTTCCAGACTTGATTAAGTAAAGTTCAACACTGGTGTGAAGATGCTTGGAAAAGTGATAATGATCTTTTCGGTATTGCACAGCTGCCCCTGAAATCGAGTTTTTGTAAAGGGAAAAATAATTTGTGTCTTGATTCATATCTGTTGTCCTTTCAGAAATTTGTAATTCATATACGAAAATCGGCGGTCAGGATATGACCGCCGAAAAAATTATATACCTATTTTGACACAAAAATCAAGTGTTTTTAAAATGTTTTGTAATTATACTGTTTTGCGTTTTTTGAAAACCACAACTGCTGCAATTCCAGAAAGGAGACATGCTGTTGTTGCACCAGCCATGCCTGAATCGCCAGTTTTTACTGGTTTATTTTTGCCATTATCTTTACCTGATGTTGGTGGTGTAACAGGTTTTGAATCAAGTTTTGCAATTGCTTGTGTTTCTTTAGCGCCACATACTTTACAAGCTCTTTCTTTCATACCTTCTGTCTTAGAGGTTGGTTCTTTTGTTGTTTTCCAATCACCCCAAGTATGTCCTGCAGCTTTGATTACTTTTGTATCTGTAGCCTGTGTATGACATACTGTACAGTGTCTTACTTGTAAGCCATCTTCTGTACAAGTAGCAGCTTTCGATGTTTCCCATTCGCCCCAATTGTGATTTGTCATTGGGATTACTTCTGTCTGTTTTTCACCACATACGCAAGTTCTTTCTTTTGTACCTTCTGTTGTACAAGTAGCCTCTTTTGTTGTTGTCCACTCACCCCATGTGTGCTTGTGTTCTTCTTTTGCTTTTGTCGTGAATGTTACGTTTCCTGCATCCGATTTGTTGCCAGCTTCATCTACTGCGTATACAGAAAGTGTGTATTCTGTTGCGGTCTCTAAATCAGCGACTGTGAAAGAAGTCTCTGTTGCATCGAATGTTGCAAGTTCTGTGTTGCCGTTCATTAACTGATATTCCACGATGTCTTTATCATCTGCTGATGGTGTCCAAGTAATTTTAGCAGTTGTGTCTGTCACATCTGTTGCTTTTACAGTTGGAGCAGCAGGAGCAGTTGTATCGTTAGAAATCTTTTTACCAATTAAGCGAACCTCGGCAGCTGTAGCAACTTCTTCACCAGTTGCTACACCTTTAGATTCTACAGCAACTAATTTAATATACTTTGCCTGTACGGCTGTTGAAAATTTAACAGTTTTAACACTATCATCCAAGGTCCATGTGCCTTCAGCGGATGTTTTCCACTTCTGTCCATCCGCACTTGTTTGGATTTCATATTTTGTGATTGTGCCGTTTAAGCCTCCATCACCAATGTTTTTACGTGGTGTATATACATATCCACTTACTTCATAATCGTTTGTCAGTTCAATTGTAAGATAAAGGTTTTCACGAGCATCACCAGCCCATTTTGAATGCCAAATTGTTCCGAGGTTTCCATCTAAAACATTTGTGGCAAGGTCCTTTCCTTGATCAGAATTCTCTTCCGAACCGGCTGTAGCTTTCATATCACCTATTGGAATTTCTTCCACAATTGCAACGTCTTTTGTCTTTACAGTCAAAGTGAGAGACTCGCTTCCATAAGCGAGTGTCAGTTGGTCGCCGTCAGCTACTCTTACCCCTCCTGTAAGTATCTGTTTGCCACGTTTTAAAGTAACTTCTACACCGTTGTCAGTTGTGATTCCGGCGAGCAATTCTTTTGCAGTAATTTTTTCATTCTTATTTACTGTAACTGTTTTTGATTGCAGATCAATCTCGAATTTGTCAGATGACACAGTGAGAGAACCTGTTCCTGTCTCATGAGCACCGATATCTGGGATACCAAATACTTTATTTCCAAAGAAGTCTTGATCGATTGTGTAACCGTTTTTATCTACAATCATCTTACCTGCGTTGATTGCCGGTGAGTTTTCCGCTAATTTATAACCGTCAAATACAGTTGCCTTTGTCGGATCGTCGTGACGTCTTGCCTGTTTATCAGTTGCAACTGCATCTGGACCTGAACCAGCGTTTTCGACAACTTTAGTTCCGGCTTTTACTTTTACAGCGTTGGTATCATCTGGATAAGTGCTTACATTGTAGAATAAGTTGTTACTGTATGTCTTGTTTCCGCTTGGATTCCAGTTCTTTACAGTTGCCTCAGTTTCTCCAGCAAAATAGAAGATATTATTTTCCAAATTCACTGGTCCATCATTGCCGTGCGAAGTATGCCAAATGTCGTTCAATCCTTCTTTGATGTAGAATGTATTGTTGTAAACCTGTGTATTTCCAGAGTTTCCGGCTGGATCTAAAGGTCCCATATCTTCATTTTGGCTAATGTTGTAGCGGAATGTGTTGTTGATAGATTGACCACCGCAGAACATAATGGTACTTGCAGTGTTTCCGTGGCTGTAGTTGTACTGATAATTTGTTCCATCGCCATAATCAGCATCCCATGGCTGTCCGTCACCGTTACCTCTGGCAGCGTTTAATGTGCGGAAACATTCGTTGTATTGGAATACCGCATTTTTACATTTCCACGGCCAGATACCTGCTGCAACTCTACCGCCTGTATGAGTTTGTCCAGGAACAGGGTTTCCTTTGTCGTCCAATACTGGTTGAGGATCTGTGTAATCTGTTGTATTAATTTGTGCGGAGCTTCCTTCTGATACATTGTACTGAATCAGTGGTTCGTCTAAATACATTGTTGTGATTGCATCGCCACCTACGTTGTTCAAGTAGTTGTTTTCAATAACTACATTAGTAGAACTGTATTTGCTCATTACATCTTCGTTGAGTTCAGCGGATGTGAATTTATCCCAATTATATGTGCAGCCGACAGCAATTCCCCAACGATTGACAGTATCTAACTGACAGTTTTTAATCTGTACATCGTCGTATCTGGAAATTCCGGTTTTTTTCTCATCCGTTGGTTTCTCAACGATGAAGTAGATTCCACCGTTTGTCATATGCTTGTTGTATACGTTTCCGTCAACATCATGGATGTATAAGTCATCTAGTACGATGTGGTCGAGTGTGCCCTTATCCTTTGCGACTCCGGCAACACCGGTTCGATCCATTACCGCTGAATTGTTGTATTCCATATCTTTTTCAGGATCATTTGCTGTGTCACGGTCATTTGTGATTTCAAGACCACTGATTTCCACATATTCCACATCCTTTAACAGAATAGAAGAAGATACGGTGCCGTGCCATTTGTGGTTCTTGTTGTCAAGAGGCTTTCCATAATTCAATTCCCATTGTCCCCGACCGTTTGTGTTAATTTGCGGACGTTTTCCTTCGCCGTATGTAGAAACAAGAATCATTGCATCCGCAGTACCACTTCCTTTCAAGTGAAGGGCCTGGTTATCAAATACAGAACCTTTTTCTAACAGAACCTGATCACCTGGCTGCAATGTGATTTCATTGATTTTGTTTAGTGTCTTAAATGGTTTGTCTTTCGATGTTCCATCGTTTTTGTCGTCGCCCTTAGCGGAACTTATGTAGTAAGTGGTTCCTTGGGTAGCTGCTTCTTCCGCATGTACGGTGTATGCAGGCATCATCGTTGTGATGGTAGTGCTGGCAAGTGTGAGCGAAAGTGCTGCACTTATCCATTTCTTTTTCATAATATTACTCCTTCCTTACATGAAATTTATATATTCTTCAAGGTGAATTGGTTCATGGCCTCCATGTCCCCAGACACCTGTGAATTCTCTACTCTTTGTTCGATGATAGCGTCGTATTTTTCCTCTCGCAGTTCCCGAATTATTGCGACACGTGCAGTCTCTAGATCCGCTTTTTCCGCCTCTTCTCCAAAAATCCAATCCCGGCTGTTATAATGTTCCACAATCTCTTCTTCGGTCAAATTCATCCCCTCGCGTGTCTTGTCGTTACAATACTGCTCTTTGATGGAACTCATCTCATATTGAAGATACAGATCATAAGAATATTCTTTTAAGCCGTAAATTACTTCATTATTGGCAAGCTTTTCTTTGCGAGAGTTATTTTCCTCGTCTAAACGTTTCTTTAATCCCTCATAGCTTCCGTCTTCCACATAGCCGTTTTCTTTTGCTAAATCATAGACTGCATGAATATATTTCAAAGAGTGCAGTGTGTTTTCAGCTAAGATTTCATAGCCATATTTATTACCGTATTTTTTCTCCCAGAAAGTGTCGTCGTAGTCCGCATCATATTCTTTTTGAATTTGCATTTTTGTGTCATACATGACAGACTGCATACATGCGAGATATTCTTCATTGCTGATCTGCTGTTCGCCAATTTTTAAATCAAGCTGCCTTTCTTTTTGAAAGCGAACGGCAAAGAAGATAATTACAATAACGAAAGCAGCAACAATGCCAATTCCAATAAAAAAGATAGTTTTATTTCGTTTATTCATAATTATGTCTCTCCTCATCTGGTAAATAAAAATATTTTTCGTTGTTTTACATAAAAGAATTTGTCTATTTCCAAATTATTATAACACTTCCACGAATAAAGTGCTTGTTGAAATGTATTCTGTTTTGCGAAAACTTTGTATAATTCGGAACTAAATAAATTTTGCGGATGATTTTGCAAAGAAGTTTGTCGTAATCTATAAAACTGTGTTATGATAAAAAGCAATGAAACTGTAAAAAGAATCAAGAGGAAAATAGTATGAGTTTTGTACATTTACATGTCCATACAGAATATAGCCTGTTGGACGGTTCTAATAAGATAACAGAATATGTTGCAAGGGTTAAGGAACTTGGGATGAACAGTGCGGCAATCACAGATCATGGCGTGATGTTTGGGGTGATTGATTTTTACCGTGCTGCGAAGTCTGCTGGAATCAATCCGATTCTGGGATGTGAGGTCTATGTCGCTCCAGGATCACGGTTTGAGAAAAACGCCGGGGCAAATGAGGACAGGTATTATCACCTCGTATTACTTGCGGAGAATCAGAAGGGATATGAGAATCTGACAAAAATTGTGTCGAAGGGGTTTGTGGAAGGGTATTATTACAAACCACGTGTAGATATGGAGCTTTTGGAGGAATACCATGAGGGAATTATTGCGCTGAGTGCGTGTCTAGCGGGAGAAGTTCAGAAGAATCTGCACAGAGGTATGTATGAGGAGGCAAAGGCAGCGGCGTTCCGCTATGAGAAGCTTTTCGGGAAAGGAAACTTCTTTTTGGAACTTCAGGATCATGGCTTGCAGGAGCAGGCAAATGTGAATCAACAGCTTTTACGTCTGTCACAGGAGACAGGGATTGAACTTGTTGCTACAAATGATGTGCATTATACTTACGCAGAAGACGAAAAGCCTCACGATATTCTGCTTTGTATTCAGACAGGAAAGAAACTTGCAGATGAAGACCGAATGCGTTACGAGGGCGGTCAATATTATGTGAAATCGGAAGAACAGATGAAAGCATTGTTCCCATATGCATTGCAGGCGGTTGAGAATACGCAGAAGATTGCCGATCGTTGTCATGTGGAGATTGAGTTCGGGGTGACAAAGCTTCCGAAATATGATGTTCCAGATGGATATACATCATGGGAATATTTGAATAAGCTTTGTTTTGAGGGACTGGAGCGAAACTATAAGAATCCGATAAGTGAGCTGCGGGAACGACTAGGATATGAATTGAATGTCATCAAGACGATGGGATATGTGGATTATTTCTTGATCGTGTGGGACTTCATTAAATACGCAAGGGATCATGACATCATGGTAGGTCCAGGGCGTGGTTCGGCGGCGGGAAGTATCGTTTCTTATTGTCTTGGAATCACGAATATTGATCCAATTAAATATCAATTGCTGTTTGAACGTTTCCTAAATCCAGAACGTGTGTCCATGCCCGATATTGATATTGATTTCTGCTTTGAAAGAAGACAGGAAGTTATTGATTATGTCGTGCGCAAATATGGTTCAGACAGAGTAGTGCAGATTGTTACATTTGGTACAATGGCGGCTCGCGGTGTTATACGCGATGTGGGGCGTGTGATGGATTTACCGTATGCGTTTGTGGACAGTATCTCCAAGATGATTCCGACAGAGCTCAATATGACATTGGATCGTGCACTTACGATGAATAGTGAATTGCGGGCACTGTATGAAAATGATGAGCAGGTCAAGAACTTGATTGATATGTCGAAGCGTCTGGAAGGGTTGCCGCGACATACTTCGATGCATGCGGCCGGCGTTGTGATCAGTCAAAAATCAGTGGATGAGTATGTTCCGTTGTCACTCGGTTCGGATGGTTCTGTGACGACACAGTTCACGATGACAACATTGGAGGAACTGGGGTTGCTGAAAATGGATTTCCTAGGACTTCGAACGCTCACGGTTATTCAGAATGCGGTTGGTCTGGCAGAAAAAAGTACGGGTAAAAAAATCGATATTGATTGTATTGATTACGATGATAAGGCGGTGTTGAATTCCATCGGAACAGGAAGGACAGATGGTATATTTCAACTGGAAAGTGCAGGGATGAAGAGTTTTATGAAAGAACTAAAACCCCAGAGTCTGGAAGATATCATTGCGGGTATTTCGCTATATCGTCCGGGACCGATGGATTTTATCCCACAGTACATCAAAGGGAAAAATGATGTGAATGCAATTACATACGATTGTCCGCAGTTGAAACCAATTTTGGAACCGACATATGGATGTATCGTCTATCAGGAACAGGTTATGCAGATTGTGCGTGATCTGGCGGGCTATACCCTTGGGCGAAGTGACTTGGTGCGACGTGCGATGTCCAAGAAAAAAGGTGATGTAATGCAAAAAGAACGCCAGAATTTCGTATATGGAAATGAGGCGGAAGGGGTTCCGGGATGTATTGCGAACGGAATCAGTGAACAGGTTGCAAATAAGATTTATGATGAGATGATTGACTTTGCAAAATATGCATTTAACAAATCACATGCGGCTGCTTATGCGGTTGTCGCTTATCAGACTGCGTATCTGAAATACTATTATCCGGTAGAATTTATGGCGGCTCTTATGACTTCTGTTATTGACAATCCGGGAAAAGTGTCAGAATACATATATTCCTGCCGGCAGATGGGGATAGAAATTCTTCCACCGGACATAAATAAAGGAGAAGGGAAGTTTTCCGTAGACAACGGCAACATCCGCTATGGACTTGCGGCAATAAAAAGTATTGGGAAACCGGTAATCGAGGCAATTATCGCTGAGCGCGAGCGGAATGGTTTGTTCAAGAATCTGAAGGACTTTATTGAGAGACTTTCTGGAAAAGAAGTAAATAAACGAACAATTGAAAGTTTTATCAAAGCTGGAGCACTTGATAGTCTTCATGGGACCAGAAAGCAGTTTATGGTGATCTATGTGAAGATCTTAGAGCAGGTGAATCAGGAACGAAAATATTCGATGAATGGCCAGATGTCACTTTTTGATCTTGTGGATGAGGAACAGAAGAAAGAATTTGATATTCAACTGCCAGATGTGGGAGAATATGAAAAAGAGACAATGCTCTCATTTGAAAAAGAAGTGCTTGGCATCTATGTCAGTGGACATCCGATGCAGGAATATGAAGAAAAATGGCGCAAAAATATCAGTGCCACGACGATGGATTTTCAATATGATGAGGAAAGTGCACACACGAGAGTGCGGGAAGGAGCTAAAGAGATCATCGGAGGAATTATTACCAATAAGACAATCAAGCATACTAAGACGAATAAGACAATGGCATTTTTGACGATTGAGGACTTGGTTGGAACGGTAGAAGTAGTTGTATTTCCGAGAGATTATGAGAAAAATCGTATGTATCTGGAGGAAGATTACAAAGTATTTGTAAAGGGAAGAGTGTCGGAAGAAGATGAAAGTGCAAGTAAACTGATCTGCGAGGAGATTATCCCGTTTGAAAATACGACGTGTGAACTTTGGATTCAGTTTCCGGATAAGGAGTCGTTTCTCACGGAGGAAAAAAAGGTCTATGAGATGCTAAGAACATCGGAGGGAAATGACAGTGTAGTGATTTATTGTGCAAAAGAAAAAGCCATCAAAAGGCTTCCGAAAAACTGGAATATCCATGTTGAAAAAGAGATTCTTGGCAATATGACAAATTATTTTGGCGAAAATAGAATAAAAGTAGTAGAAAAACACATTGAAAACATTTGAAAAATAGTATAAAATTGTATAAAAATGAAAACAATTCAAATAATACATACAGGAAATAATGGAGGATTAACAATGAAAGATACAATTCACACAATCGGAATCTTGACAAGTGGGGGTGATGCGCCGGGAATGAACGCTGCAATTCGTGCGGTTACAAGAACTGCTCTGGGTAAAGGACTTCGTGTCAGGGGAATCAGAAGAGGATATCATGGCTTGTTGCAGGAAGAGATTATTGATATGACGGCGAGAGATGTATCCGATACAATTCAGAGAGGTGGTACAATTTTACAGACAGCAAGATGTAAAGAGATGCGCACAGAAGAAGGACAGCAGAAAGCAGCAGCAATCTGCAAGAAATATGGAATTCAGGGGCTTGTTGTTATCGGTGGAGATGGTTCCTTTGCCGGAGCACAAAAATTATCAAATCTTGGAATCAACACAATCGGCATTCCGGGAACAATTGATTTGGATATTGCCTGTACAGAATATACAATTGGTTTTGATACGGCTGTAAACACAGCGATGGAAGCGATTGACAAAGTGCGTGATACATCGACCTCACATGAAAGATGTAGTATTATTGAAGTTATGGGGCGTGATGCGGGATACCTTGCGTTGTGGTGTGGTATTGCCAATGGTGCGGAACGCATCTTGATGCCGGAAGAGCATGATTACGACGAAGAGAAGATTATCAACGATATTATTGAAAACAGAAAGCGTGGCAAGAAGCATTATATTATCATCAATGCAGAAGGTATTGGTGATTCTATGAATATGGCAAAGAGAATTGAAGAGGCGACTGGCATGGAGACAAGAGCGACAATTCTTGGACACATGCAGCGTGGAGGAAGTCCGACATGTAAAGATAGAGTATATGCATCTATTATGGGGGCAAAGGCGGTTGATTTACTGCTAGAGGGGAAGACCAACCGTGTTGTTGGTTATCAGCATGGTGAATTTATTGATTATGATATCAATGAGGCATTGCAGATGCACAAAGCGATTCCTGAGTATGCATATCAAGTTGCAAAAGATCTTGCACTTTAATTCAGACAAGCGGTACTGGAATATATTTCTGGATACTGCTTGTTTTATTTTACACTAAAATAAATCAAACTATTTGCTAAAGTGTTGTAGAATTATATTGCGATATACTATAAAAAATAATAAAAGTTATAACAAACAGAAAATAAAAGAAAATAGACTGTTACTAAGATGGTCTATTTTTGTCTTGTAGGAATTAGTATCTTAAGGAAATTATATCTTGAAAAGAGTATAGAGAGAGGGTAAAATAAGAAAGTGATATAGAATAAAGGAGAATACTGCTTTGAGTATAGATAATAAAAATGCAGCACCAGTAGGGGTATTTGATTCTGGAGTAGGCGGTCTTACTGTTGCAAGGGAAATTATGCGTCAGCTTCCGAATGAGAATTTAGTGTACTTTGGAGACACAGCACGTGTGCCATATGGAAGTAAATCAAAGGATAATATTATCCGCTATTCCAGACAGATTATCCATTTCCTGAGGACAAAAGGGGTGAAAGCGATTGTGATCGCATGCAATACGGCTAGTGCACTGGCTTTGGATGTTGTTCGGGAAGAAAGTGATATTCCGGTCATTGGAGTAGTAGAACCAGGAGCAAGAGCGGCGCTTCATATTACACACACGAAAAAGATCGGAGTGATTGGGACGGAAGCGACTGTGCAGAGTGCGATGTACGGAAAGATTATCAAGGGATTGGATCCGACTGTTTCTGTTATCGGGAAAGCTTGCCCACTGTTTGTACCTTTGGTGGAGGAAGGATTTGCAAAGCATAAGGTTACGGAAGAGATTATTGATTATTATCTCGCATCAATGAAGCATTCAGATATTGATTCTCTGATTCTTGGTTGTACCCATTACCCGCTCCTTCGCTCAAGAATCCGTGCGTACATGGGAGATAAGATTCAGCTTGTGAATCCAGCGTATGAGACTGCGATGGATTTAAAACATATTTTGCAAGAAAGCGGTATGGAGAATGCGGGAAAAGAAGGGGAGCATGCGACGTATTCCTTCTATGTAAGTGATGCTGCGGACAAGTTCAAACAATTTGCGAACTCAATTCTCCCATATGATATTGAGACTACGCAACAGATTAATATAGAAGAATATTAGGTGATGAGATGACAAAAGATGTACTGATAAGTATTTCAGGATTACAAGTAGATGTAAATGACATGGAGAGCAATAATGAACCAATTGAGACGATTAGTACTGGTAATTATTTCTTTAAAAATGGGAAACACTATCTCTTATTTGAGGAGGTATCAGAGGGCATACCGGGAGTTACGAAGACTCAGATCAAAGTAATCGGAGAAGATAGTCTTGAAGTGCTCAAACGAGGTGTCTCTAATGCGCATATGATTTTTGATACGAAGAGAAAGAATCGATCCTATTATGACACACCGTATGGCCAGTTGAATTTGGGAATTTTTACAAAGAATATTAAGATTGATGAGAAAGAAGATAACATTAATATTAAGGTAGAGTATGCGTTGGATGTGAATTATGAACCACTTGCGGAATGTACAATACGAATCAATGTAAAGCCGAAAGGGTCAAAAAGTTTTTCCATATATGAACAGATGAAATTTTAAAAGGAACTGCGTTTGCAGTTCCTTTTAAATGCTATTTTTTAAATCTTGCAAAAAGTCCTTTTTTCTTTTTGACTGGAGTCTCAAGAGGACCTCTAAGCCCCTTTACGCCTGTAATATAAATTCCACTTACAACGGCTCTCACTTCTTTTTTTACAGGAATGAGTGGAAATACTTTTTCATCACACATTAAAGTCATTACCTTAGGACCAACTTTCGCTTTTACGACAGCAACTTTTGCTCTGCGAAGATACTTTGGTGTGTTATCGATTACCACAGATGGGAAACCGGCTTCTTTTAGTTTCATACGCTTTTTGTCAATGACCAGCATAGTAACGTTCTGCGCGGCTGCTTCAAGCTGCTGTTGTTGTTCTGCCTGTCTTTTTTCTGCTTTTTTCCCAAGGAAATATAATACGATCAAAGCAATGATCAGAACAGCTACAATGATGAGTAGTGTTATGGTTAATGGACTCACGACAAACCTCCCAATTATGTAATTCTATGTAAATAATCCGCGTTTACACGAATAATATTGTATCATTGTTTTGTGAGAAGTGCAAGAGAAAGTGTGATACAACAGTTAAGAGGTATGCGAGTTTTGCTGTTTTACTTTTCTTATACAAATGAGTTGAGCTATTGTTCTGCAAAAATAAAAAAGCGGTAGATTTGTGAAATGTTTGTGAAATAGTAGTGGAAAGGCTTTTCAACAAATGGTAAATATGCTATATTTAATAAGATGTTGAAAATTAGAGAAATAGGAGAGCGTCATGAAAAAGAGAATTATAGCAGCGTTGGTTGGAATATGCACAGTGGCAGTAATGACCAGCTGTGGAAATAAAGGTATTTCTAACGATAAGATTACAATTAAACAATACAAAGGATTGGAAGTAGAAAAAGTGGATCCGGTAAAAGTTACGGACACTGATGTGGAAGACAGCATTAATTCTACACTTCAGACAAAGAGTACACAGAATGATATTACAGATCGTCCGGCACAGAAGGGTGACGTGGTTACTATCGATTATGAAGGAAAGAAAGACGGTGTTGCATTCGATGGAGGAACAGCACAGGATCAACAGCTTGAGCTTGGTTCAGGGTCATTTATTGACGGGTTTGAAGACGGGATTATCGGACACAATATCGGAGAGACATTTGATCTGAATCTGACATTCCCAGAGACTTATGATAACAATCCAGATCTTGTAGGACAGGCAGTTGTATTTACCGTTACATTGGACAAGATTTCAGAAGTGATTGTTCCGGAGTTGACAGATGAATTGGTAGCAGAACTTTCTGAATCCGCAAAGACAATTGAAGATTACAAAAAAGAAGTAAAAGAAGATTTGGAGACTTCCAATAAGCAGGCAGCAGAGTCTGAGCAACAGCAGAATGTATGGGATGCTTTGATGGAGCAGTGTACAGTTGAAAAATATCCAAAAGACAAAAAGCAGGAGACAATCGATAATATTACAACACAGTACGGTTCGATTGCTTCTATGTATGGAATGGATGATGTTGATACATTCTTAGAGCAGGCATTTGGTGTTACTTCTGAGGTGATGGCAGAGAACATTATCAAACAGGAATATGCAGTGGATTTGATTGCAGAGAAAGAAAACTTAAAAGTCTCTGATGAAGACTACAAAAAAGGTTTGGAAGAATATGCAACACAGTACGGTTATACAGATTCCGCAGAGCTTGAAGAAGCTGTTGGAAAAAAAGAAGTGAAACGAGCACTGTTACAGGATAAAGTGACAGACTGGCTTGTAGACAATTGCAAATTAGTAGAAAAAGATTCAAAAGATTCTTAAAAAATGAAGGGATTGTGGAGGCACAATCCCTTTTTGGTTATTGTAAATTTTGCTGGCTTTGCTTTCGATACTGACCGGGTGTCATTCCGGTCTCTTTTTTGAAGATACGGATAAAAGTTTCTGTGTTTTCGTAACCGAGAGAAAGAGAAATACTGCTGATGGTATCAGTTGTGTTTACCAGTAATCGTTCTCCCTTGCGTATCCGCAAGGCCTTTTTCCAGTCATTAAATCCCATTCCGGTGGTATTTTTAATCAGTTTAGAGCAGTAAGAAAGGGAAAATCCGAAGTGTTTGGAAATCTCTGTAAGGGTTACTGTGTCAATATGTTCCTGAATGTAATTCAATACTAAAAAGTCATCTAACTGCCGGCTTTGCATAAAAAAATAGGAAGATTCCATGGTATCCTGAAAGCGTCTCATTGTGTCAGCGCTGAGATAAGTCAGCATTCCAATGAGAATTTGATCAGAAAATCCATCATGATTCAAGTGTTCGTAGTACATTTTTAAGACAAAGGATTTCCACGAATCTTTTGTGTGGTAAACTAAATATTCCAATTGGTGCTGGTTATAGAGCCCTTCTTTAAAAAACTTACTTTGAATATCATCTCCCTTGGCAAGAGGAAGGAACATCTGATGAAAGGTTTTTTGTTGGATCAGGATATTAAACACAATAGAATCATCTTGAAATACTTCCATTGTATGATATACGCCAGGGGCAATAAAAATCACATCGCCATCCGAAAAATATTTTCTGTTTGCTCCGATATTTTGCGCACAAGACCCATGATACACAAATACAATTTCAAAAAAATTATGTCGGTGGAGAAACGCGGGCGTATAGCGATTGTGTATACTGATATAGACATTTCTAGAGTCGCCCTCTTTGAAGTATTCTTCATCATTCATCTCATATGAAATAATTTCAGGAAGGAGCTCCGGTATTACGAGATGACGTCTCGTGGCATCTCCTTTGTCAATTTGGGATAAAAATTCTTTGAGCCCTTCAGAACTATGCCCAGCACGGTAATAGGCTTTATAAAATTCTTCGTCTTCGTTTAAACGGAAGATATCTTTTTTCAAAGTATCGTATTTTGAGATCATAAATCAAAATCCTCTCTATTTTTTATTCGTGTATCAGGGCTGCAGATTGTTCAACATTACTCATATTTTCACATAGAGTGCAAAAAAAGTCAATTATGTGGACTAATGTGCCAATTAAAAATGCTTTGCCTCTTCTATATAATAAGGACAGAATAAAACATGACAAATGAGAGGAGTGAACAATATGGACCAGCGGAAAAGTGTGGGAATGTTATCCAAAGGTTTTTTATACCGGCAGAGATTGGGGTATGGACTGGGAGACTTTGCCTGCAATTTGATCTGGCAGGTAATATCGTTGTACCTATTGTATTTTTATACAGATGTGGTACATCTTGGAGCAAAGTCCATAGCAGTAATGTTTATGATATGCAGGGTGATTGATGCAATTACAGATGTGCTGGTAGGATTTGCAATCGATAAGACAAAAACAAGATGGGGGAAAAGCAGACCTTGGTTCTTGTTTGGGGCAGTTCCATTTGCTGTGGCTGCGTTTTTGGCTTTTAGTGTGCCGGATATTTCGCCGGATGGAAAGTTACTCTATGCTTACGCAACTTACATTTTTCTATCATTTATGTATACGGTGGTCAATATTCCTTTGGCATCGATTTTGCCGACTTTGACAGATGACATGAATGAAAGGACTGTTTTGGCAACTTGGAGAAAATTTCTTGCTTTTCTAGGATCTTCTATCGTGTCGGCTACGGCTCTGACTCTTGTGCAGGTAACCGGAAGAGGAAATGAAGCCTTGGGATTCCGAATTGTTATGGGAATGTTTGGAATTGTGGGCTGCGTTTGTTTCTTTTTGACATTTTTCCTTGTGAGGGAAAATAATCTTCAAGAAAACATAAAAAGTGCAACATTAAAAGAAATGATAATGTCACTTGGGAAAAATACTCCGTGGAAGGTGTTTGCCATAAACATCATGTTTATGTGGACCGGTTATTTTTTGCAGTCATCAGCATTGGTCTATTACTACAAATATTATATTGGAAGTACATCTATGGCCTCTATGGTCGCAACAATCATGACGGTTATTCCTATGGCTGCAAATTTGACAGTGGCGTTTCTCGCAAAACGCTTGGGAAAGAGAAATCTGTATTCCGGTGCTGCGCTAATTCAGTTGGCGGGACTTGTTGTTATTTTTTTAGGAAAGTACAACACAGGCATCATATTGGCAGGCGCTGTCATCTCTGCTTGCGGATATGGAGTAAAAGAAAGTATTTACTTTTCTATGCAGGCTGATCCGGTGGATTACGGAGAGTGGAAAACAGGGATTCAGGCAACAGGAATGCTGTCATCTTTAAATGGTTTTCTGGGGAAAGTGGCGCAGGCAGTAGCGGGCGGGATCTCGGGTCTGCTTCTGGCGTGGGGAGCATATGATTCAACAGCTGTGGTACAGACGACAGAGGCACTTATAGCTATCAAGGCGATGTATCTTTATATTCCGATGATTCTGTTGATTTGCTCTATTGTGACAATGCATTTTTATAAATTAGATCAGCAATTTCCGCAGATTCAAAAAGATTTAGAAACTAGAAGAAAAGAGGTAAAATGACAATGAATGAAAAAGTAAACAAAAAACAGTATATGCCACTGGTTGTGGCAGCGGGTATCGGGTCCATGCTGGGATCAGGAATCATTATCGGTTTATCGGCAACAGTTACGGTATGGCAGAGTGGCCTTGGATTGACAGATGGACAGGTGGGGATCCTGTCAGGGGCATTGACGTTTGCTATTGCGGCAGGATCTTTGCTGGCAGGAAATATTACAAAAGCGTTAGGATTGATTCGTTCTTTTAATTATCTGAATCTGCTGTATGCAATTGGCGCAGGAATTTGTGTATTATCCGGAAATTTTTCGATGCTTTTGGCAGGACTTATTTTGGCGGGATTCGCATCAGGTGCAGATCTTCCGATTAGTTTGACCGTGATTTCACATGATGCACCAGATGAAAAAACATCGGCAGGACTGGTAGCTTCGACGCAGGTATTCTGGCAGATTGGTGTTTTAGCATCTTATCTTATGGCGTTTATTGTTTCAAAAACAGAAGGTGCTTTGGGCGCCAGAATTGTATTTGGCATTCTTGCCGGCTTTGCGGCAGTGGCATTTTTATGGAGAACATTTTCGTCGAAATTTAAGGAATTTCACGAGGCAGGTAATAGATATCGCGCTGCTGAAGGCGCCGGTATTTCGGAAGAAATTTCTTTTACAAGACTTTTTAAAGGTGCAGAAAGCAAAAAGTATCTTTCCTTTTTTGCATGTATCATGATTTTTTACATTAGTTGGAATTTGTTGGCAAATACTTTTGGACAGTTTCAGACTTATATTTTAGTGAAAGCAAATGCGTCACAGTCATTGGCAACAGGATGCGGTATCATCTTAAACATTGCAGGTCTTATCTGTGGTATCTTATTTGCTTCGGCAGCAGGAAGCAAGCATAGAAATAAATTTTTCTATGTAGGAATTGTGATTCAGGCGGCGGCTATGATTGGTATCGCTTTAGGAGGCGGTTCTGTATTTATGATCGTAATCATGATTGCCTGCTATAATATTGGAAATCAGTTTGCTGGAGAATCTATCTATAAAGTATGGACACAGGAATCGTTCCCAGTGTCATCAAGAGCTTCTATGCAGGGATTCATCAATGGCTTTTCAAGATTCTGCTGCGGACTTTTTGCGCTGATCACACCTATGTTGGTAGCGCCGGAAAGAATCCAGATTACGATGTATGGTTTTGCCGGTATTGTAATCATCAGTGCAGTGGCAGGATCTTGTATGTTGAAGCTGCAAAGAAAACACGGAATCGGACAGATGAAATAGGAGGAAACGTTCATGGCATTTACATTTCAAATTAATAGTGGGGTGCAGTTTATTCATGATGAAGCCATGTTAAGTATGGCGGAGGTAAATCACCCTCAGATAAAAAAACAGACAGTGTTTCCAATAGCCATTGTGGACTTGGTAAAAGATGATACAAAATTAAATGGCTATGGAGTACAGGAAAGTGATAAGAAAATAGAGAATATTCATGAATATGGATTGAGACGAGATGAAAAATTGATTTTAGATTTTGGAGATCACAGAGTGGGGACTTTTAAAATTGATATTGATCAAACAGGATCTCCTATGGATGCACCTTTGTATTTAAGATTAAAATTTGCAGAGATGCCGGCGGAACTTGCAGCAGAGTCTTCTGAGTATGATGGATGGCTCAGCCGCTCATGGATTCAGGAAGAGATTGTACATATAGACGAGCTGCCGGCAACTTTGGAGCTCCCGAGAAGATATAGTTTTCGATATGTAGAGTTAAAAGTCATTGATACTTCACCAAAATGGCAGGCGGTATTTTACAATCCGATTGTGACGAGCGAAACCTCTGCGGACCTGCTGAAGGTGAAAAAGCCAGAATTGGAGGATGAAAAACTTTCAAGGATTTATGATGTGGGATTAAAGACACTCGCAGACTGCATGCAGGATGTATTTGAAGATGGACCAAAGAGAGACCGACGCCTTTGGTTGGGGGATTTGCGTATTCAGGCTTTGGCGAATTATGCAACCTTCGATAATAAAGAGCTGGTACGGCGTTGTCTGTATCTTTTCGCGGGGATGACTACGGAAGAGGGGAAAATTTCGGCAAATGTCTTTGTGAAGCCGAAGAATATTCCCGATGACACGTTTTTGTTTGAGTATAGTTTGTTTTTTATCTCGACATTATATGACCTGAATGAGGCGCATCCGGATATTAAAATCGTAAATGAGTTGTATCCTACCTGCAAAAAGCAGATGGATATTACTCTTGGAATGTTTGACCAGGATGGAAAGTTGATGGTCGATGAGGACTATCCGGTGTTTGTGGACTGGTCTAATGAGTTTAACAAAGATACAGCAGGACAGGCAGAAGCTATCTATGTCTTAAAACAGTTTATAGAACTTGCTCGTTTGGTTGGAGAGGAAGAACTTGATAAGTATGAGAAAAGTCTCGAACTCATTTCTTCGTATGCAAGAAATAAACTATATAATTCAGAAAAGAAATTGTTTGTTACCACAGGAGATGAGTATAATATTGCGAGTCAGGTGTGGATGGTTCTGGCAAAAGTAATGTCTCCGGAAGAAAATAAAGAGATTATGACTACCATGATTCAAGAAATGTTTCCGGTAAAGAATATCGCGACTCCTTATATGTATCATCATATTGTGGAAGCGTTGTTTGAAGGTGGACTGGAAGAGGAAGCTGTGCAGCTTATGAAAGACTATTGGGGAAAGATGATTGATCTTGGGGCAGACACATTTTGGGAAGCATTTGACCCGGATGATCCGGATTATTCACCTTATGGAAGTCCGATTTTAAATAGCTACTGCCATGCATGGAGCTGTACGCCGGTTTATTTGATACATAAATATGTTCTAAAAGATTTTCATGAGAAATGTTTGTAAAAGTAAAAAGTGGTCTATGAGGTAAGGTAAAGATAGGAAAAAAGTATGAGAAAGGTCGCAGAGATGCGGTCTTTTTCTTTTGCTCATTTCCTTGAGTTGCAGATAAAAATCAGTTAAAATAAAGTGTAGAAAGCAGAGAGACATGTTGAGAAAATTGGGCAATCACGTACTAGGAATGATTGGAGGATAAAGTAAATGAAACCATGGAACGATTTGTTTCGTACACATATATTGGAACGTGGACTAAATTATTATGAAGAAGGTTATGTTACTTCTCTGGAACAGAATTTGACAGGATATACAGCAGTAGTAGAAGGAACAGAAAATTATGATGTAGAGATAGAGATTCGGGATGATCGAGTTTATGATATGACATGTACATGCCCATATGCAGCAGAAGGAAATTATTGCAAACATATGGCGGCAGCTTTGTATGAGATAGAAGAAGGAGAACCCGATACAAAAATGCCGGGAAATTATCTTCAAAAGGTGCAGGATCAAAAAAAAGAATTGCAAGAGATTATTGTCGGAATCCCAATAGATGAATTACAGGAAATCGTATTTTCGCAGGCAGCTTCTGATGATTTTCTATATAACAGGATCATGACAAAGTATGCGCCGATAACACCGCGTCATATGATTAGATTGAAAAAGCAGGTAAATGATATAGGTTATCATTATTCTGATAGAGGCGGATTTGTAGATTATTATCATGCAACAGATTATACAGATGCGTTGAACAACCTCTTGGATGAAAATATTCCGCTATTGCTGGAGAAAAATTGCAGAATGGAAGCATTTGAATTAGTCAATTGTGTCTTTTATGAGATTGGAAATCGAGATATGGATGATTCGGATGGTGGCACATCATTTGTAGCGAACAATTGTTATGAATATTGGCAAACAATATTGTATGAATGTAATGATGAAGAAAAAGAAAAGATGTTTCAGTGGTTTCGACATCATCAAGAAAATTATGTGATTGATTATATGGAAGAGTATATTAGTGATTTTTTGCTGAATGAGTTTCATGATGAGGGAATACTTTGGGAGAAACTTCATATGTTAGATGAAAAAATCGCTAAGTTTCAAAAAGAAAACTATAGTGGCGATTCTTATTCTGCATATTACGGTATGGTAAATAATATAACTGCACGGATTCATCTGATGGAAGAATTGAATTATTCTAAGCAGGAAATAAGGGAGTATCGGCAGAAATACAGGAATTTTTCTGAAATTCGAAGTATGGAAATACAGGAATATTTATCTGACAGAAAGTATGAAGAAGCCATTGCGGTATTGAAAGAAAGTAAAATTTTAGATGCTGATAAAGCCGGATTGGTAGCAGAATATAGTCAGCAATTAATTCAAATTTACGAAAAAAGAAATATGCATAAAGAATATGAACAAGAACTTCAATATCAGGTGTTTGAATGTATGCAAGATAATTTAGAATACATTGTGAAATTGAAAAAGCTGTATAGTGAAGCAGAATGGGACAAACAAAGAGAAAGATTTTTACAAGGTAAAACTTCTTCGAGGATACGATATGAATTTTTAGTGGAAGAACAATTATTTGAAAGACTGCTTCAGGAAATACGAAAGAATCAGTCTGTTTATGCATTGGATCAATATGAAAAAGTATTGAAAAAACATTTGCCAAATGAAGTCAGAGATATGTATGTGCAATATGTGAAAAAGGAATCAACTCGAACAGCAGACAGAAAGGCATATAAATACTTAATGTCTTATCTGAAAAAGATTACAAAATATCCGGATGGCAAAAAGATAGCACGTGATATTGCAGATTGTTGGAAGCAAGATTACAAAAGAAGACCGGCTATGATGGACGAACTTAGGAAAGCTGGATTTTAATGTGTGATAAATAAAGTGAAAAGAGATTTTAAAAGGAGATATAATAATATGGGAAATTGCATCCAATAGCAGTGGGTATGCTTATGTTTGGAAATGAATACGATATTGTGCGGCATTTTCCTAAGTATTTCTTAGATTATAGAGAGGAAATGGATTCTGCAATTCGTTGGACTGACAGGTTACAATCTAGTTCTGGGGAGTGGTCTGGCAAATTGTTTGATTAATATAGGTGAACGTGCCGGAAGTGGTGTTCCGAACATTTTAAATGTATGGAATGATGAAGGATTTGTAGAGCAAGAGATTGAAGAAAGATTCGCTCTGATTGATGATGAATTAGTATGGCATGGGGTATGAATCTACTTGTCAAGGTAGACATCTGGGATAATTTGATGCGTATCAAAAATCATCAGGTGGCGGCAGAACTTTTTATGACAAAATGAGAAAATCTTGTAGATAGTGAAAGGGAGCTTAAAAATGAATTTGAAAAAAATACATCATGTTGCAATTATTGTTTCGGATTATAAAAAATCAAGAGAATTTTATGTAGAAAAGTTAGGATTTCGAATTATAAGGGAAAATTATCGACCGGAGCGGGAAGATTATAAATTGGATATAGAGTTAGAGGGATGTGAACTTGAGATTTTTTCAGGGAAAGGGAATCCACCTCGCGTCAATTATCCGGAGGCATGTGGTCTTAGGCATCTTGCATTTTATGTGGAAGATATGGAGAAAATCATTGCAGAACTTCACGAGAAAGGAATTGAAACAGAACCAATTCGAGAGGATCCTTTTACAGGAAAAAGAATGACATTTTTCCATGATCCAGACGGTTTGCCACTTGAATTACATGAATAATTAAAATGACTTTTAGTGAATCAAGATTGTTCGGTTAAAAAATTTACTTGAATAAAGAGAGGTGCAGAAGCCGGAAGGCTGAAATATCAAGACATACCAAAAGAATCCGTTGCATACACTGTAACAACAGTAATTGCAGGGGAAGTATATGAAAGATTATATCGAGGAGCGAGCAGTAGAAATCGCATATTATATTATTGAGAACCAGGCGACAGTGCGTCAGACCGCAAAAAAATTTGGAGTTAGTAAGAGTACCATACATATAGATGTAACAAAAGACGTGTTTTTGTGAAGGTTGTTTATGAGGTGAGGTAAAGATAGGAAAAGGTCGCAGAAATGCGGCTTTTTCTTTTTGGTGATTTTATTGTGCTATGGGTGAAAATCGGTTAAAATAGAATATAGAAAGCAGGTGGAAGAATCATGGCTAAAACTTTTTTATGGATAGAAGACTGGCTATGATAGACGAATTTAGGAAAGCCGGATTTTTAGGAGGTTTTGCATGAGTGAAAAGAAAAAGAAAATAGGTTTTACTGTTGCGTGTGTAAACGAATTTGCACAATATTATAATCTCAGTATACAAGAAGCGTTTCGCTACCTTTTTCAATTTAAAGGCATTGCGTTTATAAAGGAAAATTATGAAGTTGAGCATACTTTAGATTTTGGAACAATAATAGAAGATTTGGGAATGTTGTGCCGAAAGAATGAAGGAGTGTTATGAGATTATATCACGGAAGCAATATTGTAATTGATAGTATAAATTTGGCGATGTGCAGACCATATAAAGATTTTGGAAAAGGATTTTATTTGACAGACATAAAAGAGAAGGCAGGAAACATGGCTGTAAGGGTATCAAAGATCTATGGCGGTTCTCCTGTTGTAAATACTTTTGAAATACAAGATGATTTCAGAAAAATAGATGATATCAGGGTTAAAGATTTTGGCTTAGAAACAACGGAAGAATGGGCAAAATTTGTCATGAATAATAGAAATAGATCATTTACAAATGTGAAAGACACTTTATGTAATAAGGATAATAAATTTGACATTGTTATAGGACCTGTAGCGGATGATAATATGGCATTATTGTTTCGCCAGTATGAAAATGAAATTATTGATTTTGAAACCTTGTTGAAAGGAATGATATATAAGAAGACATCATCGCAGTATTCTTTTCATACAGAAAAAGGTATAAAACTTTTGCGAAAGGTAGGAAAATAATATGGGCAAGCAGGAACAATTAATAGAATATATCATTCAGGATATTGTTGATATGTTCTCTTCAGATCAGGATATAGAATATGATGAGGCTATGAATAAGTTTTATAATTCAAAAGTCTTTGAAAAACTTCAGGATAAAGAAACCGGTTTGTATATGGAAAGTTCAGAATATGTATATGATCTTTTTAAAGATGAGATAAATTTTGGGCGTATTGTTCAAGCGGAAATATAAGATTTATGACATATTTTTTAATCAGAATACGGCAACGAGACTGGATGATAAGGCGGCAAAGTATATCCAAATGGAACTTGTGTGTTGAGAATTGCAGGTGGCGGTATGAATATAGAAGCATATGATGCGGAAGCTTTGAGAAAGATTGTTCGATTACTTGAATATGAGAACAGGTTATTAAAAGACAAATTGAAAAAAGAGAATATTCCATATGATGAAATCAATCCTTTTGAAGAGACAATAGAAAATGCAGAAGAGTATGATCTCGACCAAGGAGCGCGTATTGTCCATCCTACGTTTATTACAGAAAAGATGGCGATACGCTTCTTTTCTATGTTTTGGGGAAGAGAGGATGTCTACGCCAGGCGTGGTAAGAATGGCGGCTATTTTCCACAATGTGATAATAGATGGAATATGAAACTTTGTCCGAAACAGCGTGGAGAAAAGATATTTTGTGATGAGTGTGAAAATAAAAAATGGACAAAACTGGACGTGAAGAAAATCGTTGCACATCTGTTGGGATATAAAGAAGATGGTTCGGACGTAATCGGTATATATCCGCTGTTACCGGATGGAACATGTAGATTTATCGTGTTTGATTTTGATAATCATGAAAAAGGTGCAGAAGCAACAGATTTTGCCAACGTGGATAGTGAGTGGCATAAAGAAGTGGATGCTCTTAGAAAAATATGTGAGATAAACGGAATTAAACTGTTAGTGGAACGATCACGTTCAGGGAGAGGCGCTCATGTATGGATATTTTTTCAAAAAGCAATATCGGCTTCCGTTGCCAGAAACTTTGGTTTTTTATTGTTAGATAAAGGGGCGGCTTCTGTCAATTTAAAGTCCTTTCATTACTATGACCGTATGTATCCATCCCAAGATGTAGCGAGCAGTATTGGCAATTTGATTGCATTGCCCCTGCAAGGACAGGCGCTTAGAAATGGTAATAGTGCATTTGTAGACGAGAATTGGAATGCATATCCTGATCAATGGGATGTTTTACTTAATAAAGCAGAAAAACTTAGTATCGAAGATATAGAAAAGTATATGGCGAAGTGGCAAGTGGAACTGGCAGAAAGCAGAGAGAAACTTGTAGCTACTAATAGCAGGCCAAAGCCATGGAAAAAGAAGTGCGAGTTTGTGAAAACGGATGTGGTTGGAAAGTTTCATATGGTACTCAGTAATGGTGTTTATGTCGATATTCTGAATCTCATGCCGAGAATACAAAATCAAATTCGTAGCCTGGCGGCGTTTGATAATCCGGAGTATTATAAGAACAAGAGATTAGGATATTCGAACTACTATAATTTTAGTGCTGTTTATTTAGGAAAAGATATTGATGGCTATATCCGGGTGCCACGAGGACTAAGAGAAAGAATTGCTGAGGAATGTACGAAAGCAGGAATTCCAATTGATATATCTGATCAAAGGGAAATCGGTCGTCCGATCAGAGCCTCGTTTAAAGGTGATTTGCGATTGCAACAGGAACTTGCGGCCGAGCAGTTGTTAAAGAATTCAGATGGTGTGTTAGAAGCCGCAACCGCATTTGGGAAAACAGTTGTGTGCAGTTATTTGATTGCGGAACGGAAGGTAAATACACTGATTTTGCTGCAAAGCAAGGACTTGCTTGCTCAATGGTGGGATGAATTGAATAAATTTCTCGATATCAGGGAAGAACTGCCGGAGTATGAAACGAAGACAGGGCGAAAGAAAAAGAGAGATAGCGCAATAGGTATTTTACATGGAAGTAAGAATACATTGACTGGCATTGTAGATATTGCGATGGTCGGTTCCATGTACAGCAAAGGAAAGTTTCAAAATTTGAAACATTCTTATGGAATGGTAATTGTGGATGAATGTCATCATGCAGCATCACACATATATATGGAAGTATTACAGAAAATCAATGCAAAATATGTATATGGGGTTTCCGCTACGCCCAAACGTGGCGATCATCTGGATAAAATTATCTATATGATGCTGGGTCCATTAAGACATCGCTTTACTGCATTGGAAAGAGCCGAAGAGCAGGGAATCGGACATTATTTTGTTCCAAGATATACGAGAGTGATCGATACTGTGGATAGCAGGAATGATATCAATAGAGCCTATAGTTTGATCAGCACCAGCAAGGTGCGAAATGAAATGATTGCAAATGATGTAAAACAAAGTATTTCACAGAAGCAGACTCCGGTTATATTAACTCGATACAAGGAACATGCAAAAATCTTGTATGATATGTTAAAAGACGAAGCAGACCATGTATTTCTTTTGTATGGAGATAATTCGGATAAGGAAAATGCCGAAATACGGATACAATTAAAACAGGTTCCGCGTACAGAAAGTCTTATATTGATTGCGACTGGTCAAAAGATAGGAGAAGGATTTGATTTTTCGAGATTGGATGTACTGATGCTTGCAGCGCCGGTATCCTTTGAAGGGCGTTTGGAACAGTATATAGGAAGACTGAATCGTGATTACGAGGGGAAAAAAGCGGTTTATGTGTATGATTATATTGATGCACATATGAGAAAGTTTAATAAGATGTACGGAAAGAGACTACGAACCTACAAGAAAACAGGATTCTCTATTTGGATAGGAGATTCGCAAGAGAAGCAGGTTGTTCATGCGATATTTGATTCTGGCAATTATATGGAAAAATTTGAGCAGGATTTGGTAGAGGCAGAAAAAACAATCGTGATTTCCAGCCCAAATATCCGGCAGGAGAAGATTGACAGATTGTTAGTATTGGTAAAAGAACGTCAGGAAAACGGCGTGAGTGTTACAGTTATTACAACGGATCCGGAGAAAGTCATATATGGTAATGTGGATATGTGTTACGAGCTGATCCGAGAGATGCAGGAGGTAGCTATCAATGTTGTAACAAAAGAAGAAGTTGAAGAACGATTTGCAGTCATAGATGAGGAATTGGTGTGGCATGGAGGTATGAATCTACTGGGGAAGGAAGATGCGTGGGATAATTTGATGCGGATTAAAAATCATCAGGTGGCTGCGGAGTTGTTGGAGATTGCGCTTGGTACCAATGTGGAAATATAAGTATCGATGGAAAAGATAAAGTATAAGGAAGGGTGTTACGAATGATGGATAAATTGAATACCTTGTCGGCTGTTTAGAGGATACCCAATAGAGTATCTGATGAAAGACAGTTGCTTTTTGGGAGTTCTAGATAATGTTCCGATAGAGGGGGAATAATATTCCGATATTATTGCTATTGTTCCTTATGTGGGATATAATATGCCTTAAAGAGAAGCGGATTGATGAGGTGAAAATTATGTATATTAGCGTAAAAGAGGCTGCTGAAAAATGGAACATATCCGATCGACGAGTTCGTGTTTTATGTTCTGAAGGGAAAATACCGGGGGTAATTCGGGAAGGGCGCAGTTGGAAGATTCCGGAAGCTGCAAAGAAGCCGGAGGACGGCCGTTACAAGACAGCAGAAAGTCTATTGACGATTATAGATAACAAGAAAAGAGAATTGGATTCTAAAAGACCGCTGACGCAAGGGGAAGTAGAACGGCTTACAGAGGAGTTTATTGTTGAGTACACCTATAACTCCAATGCGATCGAAGGAAATACACTGACCTTGAGAGAAACTGACATGGTTTTGCGAGGATTAACGATAGATAAGAAACCTTTGAAAGACCATATGGAAGCGGTTGGACATAAAGAAGCCTTCGACTTTGTAAAAGATTTGGTAAAGGATCATGTTCCGCTATCAGAGAGTATTATTAAACAAATCCACTATTTGGTGCTGGCAGATAAAAAAGAAGATAGAGGCGTATATCGGAGAGTTCCGGTGAGAATCATGGGGGCAAAGCATGAGCCAGTACAACCTTATTTGATACAGCCACAGATGGAACAACTGTTGGAACAATATCATAATAGTACGGAGCATATTATTCCGAAGCTGGCAAGATTCCACATTGAATTTGAAGGCATACATCCTTTTATTGACGGAAATGGCCGCACGGGGCGTTTACTTGTGAATTTGGAATTGATGAAAGCTGGGTATCCACCGATTGATATTAAGTTTACGGATCGGATTGCGTATTATAATGCTTTTGATGAGTATCATGGGAAACATAATCTAGGGGCGATGGAGAAGTTGTTTGCAGGATATTTGAAGGAACGATTGGATGGGTATTTGACAATGTTGTCTTTAGATGAGGATGAAAAAGAGTAAATGATAAAGAAATTAAAGATAAAGTATTATTTTTGGAAATTGAGAAGAAATAAGATTGATTTACAGACAGTAGCATTAAAACTACTGGTATCTACAGAAAAAGTAAAAGAAGAATATAATAGACATATAGACCCATTTAAGCAAATAAAGATAGAACCTTTTTTTCATTTGTGGCAGTATGCGTTTCAGCGTGTTCGATTTTTATTGCAATAGAAACTCTAAATGAGATGATAAAAGAACGAGAACTAGCATATAAACCGGATATTAGAGTATACGAAAATGATATTTCTTTATATTGGAACGAAGCAGGAAGAGAAATTAGGAGGGAAGACAATTTTACTCGACAATATCATACAGACGAAGACAATGTTTTGTACAGTGTCTATTTAAATATAGATAACATCGGAAACGGTAATGCTAAAGATATAAAATATGATTGGAACTATAAGGATAATATTAGGACATTTAATTCTTTTTTAGAAGAAAGTGGAGTGGAAGCATCATTACTTGAAACAGAAAACCTTATTGAGATAGAACACAAAGATCAGTGGATATCTCGGTCAAGAAGTGATGAAAATGATATAGAAAGTTATATTTCACAGGATACGCAAAAAAGAGTAATGATACCATCGGCTTATATGGAGTTATTAACTGCATATTGCTATGAAGAATTGTCGCTGTCATCAGAGATGGAGTACAATCAACCGCTAACCATACAGGATTTTCCTAAGTTATATTTAACTATTTCGTATAAAGATATTCAGGGGGCAGAAATAAAGAAAAAAGTAAAAATTGGCTTTGAACCAATAGTATATAATAAAGAAACAAATGGAGAAGGGAATTGCAGTTTGCGTGTAAGAAATTTGGGGGAAGAAATAGTAAACGAGTAAAGCAATAGGAGCAACTTAACAGAATCTATATGGAAGATTTGAATTATGATACAATTCATGGGTATCGCAACAGCCATAGAACTTTGAAGGAAGGGCATCCTTTTGAACGACTGAACGATCATGAGTATTTAAGAAGTATTGGAGCGGCGGCTGTTTCCGAAGAAGATGGGAAATTGCATCCAACAGCAGCGGGTATGCTTATGTTTGGAAATGAATATGATATTGTTCGGCATTTTCCGGAGTACTTCTTGGATTATAGAGAGGAAATAGATTCTGCAATTCGTTGGACTGACAGATTACAATCCAGTTTAGGCGAGTGGTCAGGTAATGTTTGTGACTTTTATTTCAGAGTTTATAATAAGATAATCAAGGATATCAAAGTGCCGTTTAAAATGGTCGGAGGAGAGCGTGTGGACGATACGCCGGTTCATAAAGCACTCCGTGAGGCTTTGGCCAATTGTTTGATTAATGCGGACTATCATGGAGTTCGTGGTGTGGTAATCAGGAAAGAGGAAGATAAAATTACTTTTGCAAATCCAGGTTATGTCCGAAGCGGTAAAAAACAGATGCGTTTGGGCGGAGAATCTGATCCACGAAATAAATCGCTCATGAAAATGTTTAACTTGATTAATATAGGTGAACGTGCCGGAAGTGGAGTCCCCAATATTTTCAATGTATGGAATGATGAAGGATTTGTTGAGCCAGAGATTGAAGAAAGATTCGATCCGGACAGAACAATTTTGACGCTTTCTTTTATAAAAAAGCGACGAAAAAGAAACAAGAACAAAAGAATTTATGCGAGCATTAATTGCTGATGGAAAACTTGTAGATGACGGGGCAACAAAAGGAAAACGATATAAGAAAGCCGATGAACTATGATCGGAAAGATACAAAGTGGGGGAAAGTTTTTAATATAGAAGCATAGGGGAAAATTATCGACCGGAGCCGGAAGGCTGAAATATCAAGACATACCAAAAGAATCCTTTGCATACACTGTAACAACAGTAATTGCAGGGGAAGTATATGAAAGATTATATCGAGGAGCGAGCAGTAGAAATCGCATATTATATTATTGAGAACCAGGCGACAGTGCGGCAGACCGCAAAAAAATTTGGAGTAAGTAAGAGTACCATACATATAGATGTAACAAAAGAGGTGTTTTTGTGAAGGTTGTTTATGAGGTGAGATAAGAGTATTTAGTGGGGTTAAGACTTTTATATGTAACAACACGTGTTCAAAAGGTACGATTTAAGCGAAAAAAGCCTCGTGACCATGAGGAAAATAAAAGCAAAAAGTATTCTATGATAAAGTATAAAGGCTTAGAGGAGAATGTCTCTTCTAAGTTTTTTTAATAAGAGAAAAAGTAGTTTGGGAGTTTGCTTTTGAAGTTATAATATGTACAGTAAAATTTGTCTCAGACGGCAAGGGAGAGCATAAAGAGATTGCAAACGACAGTTGTTTGAGCATCAGTGTTATCGATACATAATTCAGTTAGTTATTAGAGTATGCTTTGAATTTTCTTAATCATGAGTTGATATCATCTTTTCATGATAAAAGATGGACATGATGAGAATGATGAGGTATACTAAATGAATGTATGTTCGCTTTACTAGGAGATGCGATTATAGGAGGATAAACATGGCAGTTAGATACGTGAAATTGTGGAAACTCTTGTTAGATAAAGGATTAAAAAAAACAGACTTAATATCACAGGCAGGCATTAGTAGTAATGTTCTCGCAAAACTTGGACGAGATGAATTTGTTGCTATGGAGAGCATTTCGAAAATATGCAAAGCATTGAGTTGTGATGTTGGGGATATTATGGAAATAGTAGATGAGGAGAAGTGAAAAATAGATGAATAAACTAACAGCAATTGATTTATTTTGTGGCGCGGGTGGACTACATCTTGGATTTGAAGAGGCAGGATATGATATAAAACTCTGTATTGATAACAATGATCTTGTAGAGAAAACTCATAGACGAAATTTTCCTAACATTCCGATAATAAATGGTGATATACGAGAGGTTACTGCTGATCAGATTCGAGAATACTTGGGCGAAGATTCGTTAGATGTAGTTATTGGTGGCCCGCCTTGTCAGGGATTTTCAACGATCGGGCATAGAGCATCGTCTGATCCTGAAAAACGATATGCACACGATACAAGAAATGAATTAGTATTAGTATACGCAAAACTTATTAAAGAATTACGGCCGAAATTTATTGTAATGGAAAATGTTAAAGGAATGCTGACCCTGGATAAAGGTGCATATCTGAAAAATGTAATACAAACATTACATGAGGCAGGATATAATGCAGAATATAAGTTGATTAACATGGCAGATTATGGTGTTCCGGAGATTAGAAACCGAGTGATTATTATTGGAAATCGAGTTGGCTTACCAGTTGAATTTCCAGTACCTGATCATTCTGATAACCCAGAGGATGGATTGCCTGCTTGGAATGCATGTGGACCAGTATTGGAGGATTTGGTGGGGCTTCCTGATACTCCGGAGTTTAATCATGTTGCCTTAAAGCATACACCTAAGAATATTGAGCGATATAAACTTATTCCACAGGGAGGAAGATTGCCAGAGGATGCACTTTCTCCTGAATTATATCGAAAGAACTTCGGTAACACATTTAAACGATTAGATCCGAATAGACCAGCATTGACTATGGTTCCCGGAAACGATGCATTTCCGATTCATCCTACCCTGCATAGGAGCTTAACAGTTAGAGAAGCAGCAAGAATTCAGACGTTTCCAGATTGGATGATATTTGATGGAAATCGTAGACAGCAGGGACATCAAGTGGGAAATGCAGTACCACCGATGTTTTCACATAAGCTAGGTAATTTCATCAAAATACAAATTGAGAAAGCAAAGGAATTAGGATTATATGAATGCGATTGATTTATTTTCTGGGGCAGGTGGATTAACGCTTGCTACTAAAAATAGTGGTTTTGATATTATTCTATCAAATGAGGTGAGTACGGTATTTGCCAATACCCATCATCATAATTTCCCTGAAATACCGATGGTTACTGAGGATATTAACAACTTAACAACTGAAGTCATCAATGAATACACCAAAGGGAAGGAAGTTGATCTTGTAGAAGGTGGCCCGCCTTGTCAGGGATTTTCCATTTTCGGGAAAAGAAGATTTGTTAATACACAGGGATATGATCCTCAAAAGGATCCTCGCAACTATTTGGTATATCAGTACATTAGAATTGTGAAAGAGACTCGTCCAAAGTTCTTTTTCATGGAAAATGTGAAGGGATTTACTAATTTAGATAATGGACTTTTTGTTGAGAAGGTAAAAAAGGAATTTGAAAAGCTTGGTTACACAAATATTTGGTGCTCTGTTGTATGTGCTGCAGATTACGGTGTTCCACAGGAAAGATACAGAATGTTCATGATTGGTAATAGGCTTGGAATTGATTTTGTTCCACCTGAACCGACTCATTTTCCCATTGGTTCCGGAAAAGAACCAGAATACTGTACGGTTGGCGATGCGATAATGGATTTGGTGGGACACGAAAATGAAATTCCTAATCATGTACCACTTCAACATAAGCCAGTTGTTGCGGCTCGATACGGTTATGTCAAGGAAGGATGTAAATTAAATGTTGATGATTTACCGCCAGAACTTGCAGTTGCTACTAGAAGAGATTCGAAAACTGGAAAAGTTGCAAATTATAGCCATGTGTATAAGCGATTGGATAGAAAGAAGCCATCAACAACAATGGTTCCGGGACATAATGCATTTCCTATACATCCAACTTTGAATAGAACTTTGACAGCTAGAGAAGCAGCAAGAATTCAGACGTTTCCTGATAATCACGAGTTTTTTGGAACAAGACAGGAGCAATGTATTCAGGTTGGAAATGCAGTTCCTCCGAAGATGGCAGAACCATTCTTAAAGAAGATTCATCAGTATATTGAGAAAGGAATTAAAAATGAGTCATGATAGCGAAGCGGCATATGCTTCTAGTGAAATAGCAGATATTATTCAAGGGAAAGCTGTGAAGTTCTTTGGAACCTTAACAGCTGGAGGAACTTGGTCATTAAGTGCAGGACGAGAAGGAAGCACGGCATGGCCCTTAGCGGATGGTCTAATTCAGGCAAAGAACTCAAAATTAACAGTTCAAGACGTGAATATTGCCTTTGAATACAAAAGGCCGAATGAAGGTGTTCATGGTATTCTAACTGCAGTAGGTCAGTCGTTGGCATATCTTGAAAAGGGATATGATGCATCTGTAATTTGCATTCCAAAGATATATACGAGTCATGCTAACCCGGGAGTACATGTAAAAAATATTATAGAAACTACTGCGCCAGATGCACCTATTACTGTGTACACGTATGATACCCCTAATATGGCAAATACAAGACCATTCAGCAAAAAATTAACGTGTATTAGAGATATAGATCTTTCGAAGAGCATAGTGTATCGATCATCAGGAGCAAAGAAGGTTTCTGGGCAGATTAGTACAATTTGGGCACATGTACGTGAAGGTATGAGTCATCCAGATGCATTTTTTAGATATTGCCAAGGGGTAAAGATTATTTCTTCTATCGGTGAAGATAAATCAAAATATACATTGCCGAAAGAAATAATAGATGCTGTTAAGCGTGTAGATCCAACCGCTGATCCATGGATGTATTTATCAAATACTCCCGGAGATAGCATGTCGGATATGGCTTGGAGATATGTTTGGTTTAATTACTATTTCTGGCCGGGACTTATGCCATTATACACTTCAAAAACTCCTTATACTGTAAATGATATTGAAACAAAAATTCGAATTGATGTAACCACAAAGCAAAAGCTATTTTCAGGAAGATCAGATTCAATCAAGGCAAAGTTAGTTGACAAGCTCAACAAGACTTCGGGATATACTGAAGATGATGCTTGGGAAGAATATGTGAAAAAAGTTCGAAAAGATGCACACAGTTATCGAGAAGTAATTGATTCTGGCTTGTATCAGCTTGGATTGCTTGATGCGGATAGCTTATTAACAGACTATGGATACAAATATGTAAATGCATGTGAGAAAGCTGGAAACAATCCGTACAATGATGAACCAATGAATATTTTGAGAGCGATTAGTTTGCAAATTGGTCAGTTTGATGTTTTTCTTTATACCGCATATAAGTATTCGCAGGATAGATTTCAAGCATACTTTGATGATTTCACGAAAGTGAAAAAACTTAAGACAGGAGATAAAATTGTTTTTCAATCTGCAGACTATTTGGATTGGTTAGATGATGTATTTACCAATCAACTTCATATGTATAAAAAAACAACATTAAGGGCAGGAGGAACAAGAAAACCGTTCCAAGCAGAAATGGCGTATTTGAAAAAACTTGGTTTCATTTATTCAAATAATGCGTTTAAACGAGGAACCGGATTGAACATTGACTGGCCTCTTGTAGAGGGAAGCCTAATTTATTTCCAAGGAATATAAGATAATTTGAATATGGCAAGACCAAGGAATTTGCTCTGATTGGTTAGATAAGAAAGCTGTTGAAGGTTTCGTTCCGTCATAGCAGTGGGGGCAGAGAAACAGTCAGCGGTTTTGGAGTGAAAGTGTCCGGTGGACAGTTGCGGGAAAAAGTGTGAGCAGATGTTGTACCCCTATGATTTCAATTTTGAAGTCATAGGGGTATTTTTTTGTGCAGAAAAATAAAAAAATTCCTTTTTCACCCTGTATTTTCCCCTCTGAGCCTTTCGTTATATGAGAGAAAAAAATAAAATTCATTTTTATTTGTAAAAACCCCTCTCTACGTTCTGATATATGAGGAACAAATTACATTTGCCTTAAAAGAATCAGGCCTGATTCAAGAACAAAGAAAAAACGAAAAGAGAAAGGAGAAATTACATGAACAAAACAATCTTAATGGGAAGACTGACAAAAGATCCGGAGGTGAAATATCTCCAGGATGAAAACAATACTGCAATGGCCAGATACACGCTGGCAGTAGACAGACGATATCGAAAGGATGGAAAGGCAGAAACAGATTTTATTTCCTGTGTTACCTTTGGGAAGAATGCTGAGTTTGCAGAAAAATATCTGAAAAAAGGGTTGAAGATTTTAGTAAGCGGACGGATCCAGACAGGAAGCTATGTGAATCAGGAGGGGAATAAAGTTTATGCCACCAACGTGATCGTAGAAGAACATTATTTCGCAGAAGGGAAGAAATTGTCAGGAGCAGAAAAGAAAGAAGATACCGATCCAGATGGATTTATGCATCTTCCAGACGGAGAAGAACTTCCGTTTGAGTAAGAAAAACTCGGATGCTGAAAGCAGAAGAGCGCACTTATATACCTTAAAAGGTATGTGCGTCCTACGGAAGTAGCATCTTTCTGAAGGGGAATTCCGAAAGTGTTTGCGGATGATCCATCCGAAGAAGGGTTCCCCTTCCGGCAGAAATGCCTATCCCGTAACAGAGAAAAGGGAAGAATTGAAAAAGGAGGAAAAGAACGATATGGCGAAGAAGAAAATATTTCAGGAATATACCCAGGAAGCACTTCTTGAGATTGAAAAAACAGAAGCTGCATTGAAACAGGCAAAGCTTGAGAAGGAACAGGCAGAGCATAGGATCCAGAGATCCTTGAACTATCTAGACACACAGAAAAAGAAAAAGCGAAAGGCACGAACCCATCTGTTGATTCAGAAAGGAGCAGCCATAGAAGCAATCTGTAAAGATACCAAATATCTGACCGAGGCAGAATTTTATCAGCTGATGGATGAACTTCTTCATGATCCCGCTTGTAAGTTTTGTGATGTCGCTCATGAAATGGTTCGTGGACGGGCGGAAGCGGCAGAAGCAAAGGAACGAGAATTCGCAGAAGAGGAAGCACTATTAAAGGCGATGCAGCGAGGTGAACTGCCACAGGGAGATGAGTAAGATGGGATGTTATCACTTTCATCTGAATCAATTATCCAGAGGAAAAGGGCAGTCTGCCATTGCCAGTGCTGCTTACCGAGCCGGTACAAAACTGGAATGTACGTATTATGGAGAAGTGAGTGATTATACGAGAAAAAGCGGTGTGGTATTAGCGGAGATCCATCTTCCCCAACAGGCTCCGGAGAGATTCAAAGACAGAGAGACCCTTTGGAATGAGGTGGAATGGATCGAAGGGAATAAGAAAGCACAGCTGGCACACAGCTTTGATATTGCCTTGATGAATGAGTTTTCTATGGAAGAAAATATTGAGCTTGCAAGAAGATTTGTAGAAGAACAGTTAGTCGCAAGAGGGATGATTGCAGATCTAGCAATCCATGATCCGAAGAAGGCAAAGGATAAAATCCCCAATCCCCATATGCACATCATGGTTCCCATCCGCCCTTTACAGGAAGATGGTACCTGGGGACAAAAACAAAAAAAGATTCCAGTATTAACACCGGATGGACAGCCGGTTTTGAATCAGAAAGGACAGCCGGTATTTCGGGCGGTACATACAACGGATTGGAGCAGGAAAGAAACCTTGGAAGAATTGAGAAGTGCCTGGGCGAAGATGTGTAACGAACTGTATGAAGAAAAAGGACTTACAGAAAGAGTCGATGCCAGATCTTATGAGGAACGGGGGATTGATAAAATCCCGATGGTGCATGAAGGACCGAATGTACAAGCAATGGAAGCACGAGGAATTTCCACTGCGCTGGGAAGTTTAAACAGACTCATCCGTGCCTTGAATGATATGAAAGAACGGGCAAAGAATCTTCTTCAATGGTCTTTGTTTCGACAAAGCCAGTTGATGGAACGGATGCTGTTCTTACATCAGCCAACTTTAGCGGATTATCTAAGAAACTATTATGACAAGAGAAATGCAGTCGCAGAATCCTACGCTTATGGAACAAAAAAGGCGAAGAATACAAATCTGAAACAATTTGCAGATACTATCCGCTTTCTGGAAGAGCAGGATGTGAGAACCCCGGAACAGCTGACAGAGAAAATCCAGGAATTAGATACTCAGCTAAAAGAGATAAGTCAGCGATTGAATAAACAACTGTCTGCTCTGCGAAGTGTCAACAGCAACCTTTACGCAATGAAAGAGTATTTTGAAACGAGACCTGTTTATCTGGAATTAAAGAAGAAATATTTTGGCAGGGAAAAATTCAAAGAGGAACATAAGAAGGAACTTAGCGGATATTATCGTTCGGAAAGAATCTTAAAAGAAAATCTAGATCCAAGTGGGAAGATTCCAGAAGGACAATGGAAACGAGAAGCCGCTAGTTTATCAGAAGAGATAGCTGCTTTACGAAAAGAAGATAAACGGATCCATGCGATGTTACGAAAGTATGAGGGAATCAAAAATCATGTGGAGGCTTTGATGGCAGAGGAAGGAGAAGGTGTCTCTCTTCCAGAAACAAACAAGAGGGAGCAATCCACAGAAACAAAAGAAGCAGTAAGAACTGTGAAACCAAAGAAGAAACATCATGGAATGGAATTATAGGAGGAATTTTAGAAAATGGAAGAATATACAAGAGAACAGATTCAAAGAGCAGATGATACCGATTTATATGTTTTTCTTTCTGGGAGAGGAGAACAGTTCAAACGATGCGGGAAGGAATACCGATGGTTGCGACATGACAGTGTGATGATCAACAAGAACGAATGGTATCGTTTTAGTCAGAATAAAGGCGGTCATGCCATTGATTTTATGAAAGAATTCTACGGTCTTTCTTTTGCAGAGGCAGTCAAAGAATTATTAGGCGAAGAGGGAGACAGCAATAATAGAACGGCGAAGGAAGATGCAGGCAGACAGAAGGTCTGCCCCATCCCCTTGCCTGGATTGGAACTGCCAGAAAGAAATGAAAGCTGTGAGATTGCAAGGAAGTATCTCATTGAACAGAGAAAACTATCGGAACATTTGGTGGATCAGATAATCGAAAAGGGAGATATTTATGAAAGCAAAGCATATCACAATGTGGTGTTCGTTGGAAGAGACAAAGAACAGAATCCCAGATATGCAGCTATGCGGGGAATTGATGAGACACGATATCGTGGGGAGGCAAGAGGTTCGGAAAAAGCCTATGGATTTGGCCATATAGGAACGGATGAAAAATTATTTGTATTTGAATCCCCCATTGATCTTTTGTCTTATATCACTGCAGTTTCTGAAGAATGGGAAAAGCATAGTTATATTTCCCTGGGAGGATTGAGTGAAAAAGCGATGAAACAGATGTATACAGAATATCCTCATATCCATTCCATCTACTTGTGTCTGGATAATGATGAGCCTGGAAATGAGAGATGCAGACAGTTTGTTTCTCTTATTCCGGAGGAACTGAGTGTGTACCGATTAGAACCGGTGAAGAAAGACTGGAATGAATGTCTGGTAGCAGAAGTTCCGGTAGAAAATATGGCAAAGCAGATGTGTTGGAGAGATGCCAGGGAAAAACCAGTTCCGGTCATGAAAATGTCGGAGGTTGAGGAAACGGTGGTTCAGTGGTTATGGTATCCGTTCATTCCCTTTGGAAAGGTTACTTTGATCCAGGGGAATCCGGGAAAAGGAAAAACATGGCTTGCAATGGCAATCGCCGCATACTGTACGAATGGAAAAGAACTTCCCAATGCACTTCCCATAGAACCCTTTAATGTATTGTATCAAACAGCAGAGGATGGGATTGCAGACACCATTAAGCCTAGATTAGCAAAATGTGGTGCAGATATGACAAGGGTGCGATTCATCAATGAAGAAGAAAAACAGCTTTCTATGACGGACGATCGGATTGAAAAAGCCATCCGCCAGAACAATGTACGCCTCATGATCATGGATCCCATACAGGCCTATCTGGGAGCCAATGTGGATATGAACCGGGCCAATGAGATACGGCCATTATTCCGGCATCTCAGTACGATTGCAGAGAGAACTGGATGTGCCATTGTTCTCATTGGACATTTGAATAAGTCGTCGGGAAGTCAGAGCGATTACCGTTCCCTGGGATCCATTGATATCGCAGCGGCAGTACGAAGCATCTTATTTGTAGAAAAGGTGGAAAAAGAGAAGGAACAGGATATCCGAGTGGTATATCAGCAAAAGGATTCTCTTGCTAAGAAGGAAAATCCGGTAGCGTTTTCTTTAGGAGAAGAAGGCTTAAAATGGTTAGGAGAATACGATATATCCATTGAAGATCTGCTGATGGGAAGAGCAGGAACGAAAAAGGAAACGAAACTGGAAAAGGCACAGAAGTTGATCCTGGAGTTATTAACCAAACGAAAAGTGATGTGTTTAGAAGAATTAGAGGCAGAACTACTAGCCTATGGGATTTCTTCCAGAACAGGAAGAGATGCAAGAAAGCAATTGGAAAGTAGATTGAGCTACGACTGGTGTCAGGGAAGAAAAACAGTTGCGTTAATCACAGAATAAAGGATGACATTGGCAAAAAACTACTTTGGCATTGGCAGTCTTTATAGATACCTTTGCCAGCCGCCAATGTCAGAGTAATTACGAATAGATGATAGTTAAGGTCTATTTTAATAGGTATTTTCATAGTAATGGACAAAGAGAAAAGGGAGGTGGGAGCACCGCTATGAAGAAACAAAAACTGAATTATCGTTTTCATAATCCGAATACTGCGGAAGTGACCGCCGATTACATATTAAAAGTATTTATTGAGGTGAATGCGAAGAAAGTTGAACGAGTTATGCAGGAGGTGGCTGGAAGAAGTTTGGAAGAGGACAAGCAGGTGGAAAAATAAAAGATTTTGGAGTACAGGTTTACTTGTGTTATTGATGAAAAAAGGGTAAACTTAAGTCAAGATAATTAGAAAATCAACAATGCTAAGGTGGGCAGCTGATGGAGATTGCGGAAGAGGAGTGAAAGATGATGACGATAGGAGAGATTATCGGAAAATTTAATACAACACCATTCTTGTTTGTGGGTTCAGGGTTGACGAGAAGATACTTGAATTTGCCCGATTGGAAAGGATTGCTCAAGCACTTTGCGGAGATTATCCGTAATGATGAATTTTCATATAGTTCATATGAGAATCAGGCAAAAGGCATGGTGTGTAAAGCAGGGATTTTGCCTAAAGTGGCAGAATTGATTCAAAAAGATTTTGATAAAAAATGGTTTTTAGACGAGAGCATTAGGACAGTAGAAAAGAAGATGCTAGAAGAAATTCAAAATGGAATTTCGCCGTTTAAAGCTGAATTAGGAGCTTACATTAGTAGGAAGGCTAGTGTTGCAGAATCATATCAAAATGAAATTGAAAAATTAGCCGAGATATCGGAGAAGAGTATTGCAGGTGTTATTACAACAAATTATGATTCATTTTTAGAGGACTATTTTAAAGGGTTTTGTAAATATGTAGGACAGTCACAATTAATTTTTTCACCAATTCAAGGTGTGGCAGAAATTTATAAAATACATGGTTCGATAGAAGAGCCAGGCAGTATTGTAATTAACGAAGAGGATTATATAGAATTTCAGGAAAAGAGTGCTTATTTAGCAGCAAAACTTATGACCATTTTTATGGAATATCCAATTATTTTTATAGGTTACTCTATTGGAGACAGTAATATTCAAAGTATTATTCGATCAATCGTAAACTGTTTGGATGAGTCTCAAGTAGAAAGGTTGGAAGATCGTTTTGTTTTTATTGAGTATAAAGAAAATATAAAAGGTGCGGAGGTAACACCTTATACAATTATGATTGAGGATAAGCCGTTAACAATGAAAAAGATTACCTTATCTGATTTTATGTTGTTGTATAATGAACTTGATAGTATAAGAGCAAAATTACCAGTCAGGATTTTACGACGTTTTAAGAAAGAGTTATATGAATTTACATTAACAAGTACACCGACAGGAAAATTGCGAGTTGCTTCAATCGAAGATGAACGTGTTGCAGATGAGGAACTAATTTTATCCATTGCAAAAGCATCTGAATTTGGATTAAAAGGTTTGAGTGGTTTAGAGAGTAATGAGTTGTATAGGGATATTATAATTGGGGACTTAGATTTTTCGGCAGACGAATTATTGGAATATGCAGTCCCTAAAATGTTAACGCAAAATTCTGGGAAATTGCCTATTAACAAATATTTAAGTATGGCAACAAAAGATTTTCCAGAATGTGAACAAGTGGTAAGTGGACAAAAATTTGATTCATTGATTTCTGAGACATATAGGAAAAATAGAAGTGCTTTAGGAAAATACACCTCGGTTGCTAAAATATGGGAAAATGAAAAGGAGAATTTAGAAAAAGCAACAAGATTAATGGCATATCTGACTGAAGATCAGATGAATTTAAGGGAATTGGAAATAGTGCTATATACTTTATTTGAAAATGATGTAAATATTTTGCGTAATGAAAAGACTGCTACAAGAACCAATATAAGAAGATTAATAAGAATTTATGATTATCTAAAGTGGGGAAAGTAAAAGAGCTTCTTGACTAAAGCACTTGTAAACAAATACCGTTCAAGAAACCCCTTGATAATCTCGCTTGTACCTTTAGGCTATAGCAACTATAAATAGCTACCAAGTCTTACAGCACAATATAGTCTATGTTTTTACAAGGCTGATTATACAGGAGTTGTATCAATATGTAAAGTAAAAAAGACGTAATTTTTCAAGAAAGTAGATTAGGTCTAGATAAGAAGTATCCAAGAGTGGAACAAGATATTATTGAATCTATTAGTAATATCTTGTTTTTCTGTTTACGAATCTTTATTTTGATATATAATATAGATGTAACAGAAAATAAATTTGATACAGAGAGGTAATACTATGAAGATAGCAGCCTATTGCCGTGTTTCCACAGATAAAGCCGACCAGCTCAACAGTTTAGAAGCTCAAAAGGAATTTTTCTCCGAATATACGCAGCGTACCGGGGATGTTTTAGTGAAATTATATGCAGATGAAGGTATTTCGGGAACTAAAATAAAAAATCGAAAAGAATTTCTTAGCATGATGGCAGATGCAGAAAAGAGAATGTTTGATATGGTTGTTGTAAAGGACATTTCTCGCTTTGCCAGAAATACCGTGGATCTTTTACAGAATGTTCGCAAGTTGAAAGCGTTAGGTATTGAAACACAGTTCCTTACAGCAAATATGACAAGCATGGGAAACAGTGAGTTTGTTCTCACCATCTTTGGAGCATTGGCTCAGGAAGAAAGTGCCAATACATCTAAGCGAGTGAAATTTGGAAAGAAACTAAACGCAGAAAAAGGACGAGTTCCTAACATTGTGTACGGATACGATAAAACAATCGGAGACTATTTCAATCTTGAGATCAACAAAGAAGAATCAAAGGTTGTAAAGCAAATTTATAAGTGGTACACAGAAGAAGGTTACGGTGCTGCCAAGATTTCTAATATGCTGAATGAAAAGGGATATCGGACAAAGAGAAACTGCAAATGGAGTCAGAATGCCATCTGTCGGATTTTGACCAATGAGATTTATACAGGAAAGATTATCAATGGAAAGCAGGAAATCAGTGATTTTCTGACTGGTCAGAGAAGAGAGAAGGATGAAACGGAATGGCTTGTTGTGGAACGTCCGGAACTTCGTATTATAGGAGATGAGGTGTTTGAAAAAGCACAGGAAATTCTTCGTGGAAGAAACGATGCATTCAATCTGAATCATGAGCGGCAAAGCAACAAATATTTGTTCTCTACATTGATTAAATGTAAAGAATGTGGCTGGTCCTTTCGAAGAACAGTTCGTACTTACAAAAATACGTATGTGCGTTGGGTTTGCTCTGGAAGAAATGGAAAAGGAGCAGATAGTTGTCCAAATAAAACTGCTGTAGATGAAGAAGAATTGATTCAGGTTTTACAGGAATATTTTAATCGGGTTCTTCAACAAAAAAATAAAGTGATTGACTATGTTGTGAAAGAATTCCAAAGAGTATACAAAGCAAAAGATGAAAATGCAGAGTACGAGAAGGAGCTGAATTTACAGATTGCCAGATTACAGAGAATGCGACAGAAATATATGGATATGTATACCGATGATTTGATTTCAAGAGAAGAATTGAATGATAAGTTGGGTGGTACTCGCCAAGAACTGGATCGTCTGGAAAATGAATTGAAAATGGTATCCAGTAATTTGACAAAAGGAGATCAGATGGAAAAAATCTTGAATGATACCTTTAAGCAGATTGAGGATATTACAGATGTTCATGAGATGACCAATGTACAGTTAAAGAGACTGATTAAGAAAATCGAAGTAGACAAAGATGGAAATGTGGATATTTACCTTCGGTTACTGGGTGATTTGGGATTAAATGAAAGCATTTTAGTGGAAGACGACTGTGAAAATAAAACAGCTCTAAATAGTAACGACCAAACACAAAGATGTAACGGAACGGCTTTTGCAGATTAATCCAGGGCTTGCCAATCAGGCACGAAAGATCTTAGATCAAAATAAGTCAGAAAGACATATCAGGGGAGGTATGGCAACAAGAGAAAAGTATTTGCATCAGCATTAGAAGAATACGAATAGCAAGAGGAAATGCGGTTTAGAACACAGGGGGGAACAAAAGATGAGGCGTTTTGTATATTTATTTGAATTGGATTCAGTGCGAAATTCGAAGAAAGAGATCCAGAAAGGTCAGCAGGCACTTTTTGAGGAGATTGTCAAAAAGGGAAACACGGTTGTGCTTTCGTTTAACCAATTGACGGACTCAGAAGCTTTTTTGTGTGCGATTAGAGATGAAAAAGCATACGAACAGATGGTGCAGTTGTTTGCGCTTGGAGCAATTAAAATTTCAAGATATGGAGATGTCAGAACTCCGTCGCAATATATACAGAACGCAATTGACAAATGCAACGATTCGAGCAAGGAAGAGTTTTTGTTTTCAGGTCTGCCTGTGCGCTGTGCAGAGAAAGATTTACTTGAGAAGATGAAGCATGCGCTTCAGTATAGTGATACAACTGTTTTGGAAGAGTTAATGGAGAATGAAAAAGAGGAAGAGAAGAAGAAAGATCTTGAGTATGTAATTCGATTTGTGCGAATGATTCTGATGATGAGTCTGGAGAAAATTTCAGGGCAGCCGGCAAATACCGGAGAAAAGAGAAATTTTATGTAGTTTTATGAGGAGATTGTGGAGATACTTCGAAAGCCTAAGTCTTTGTTTTCAGGGGAATCTGGCAGGGAATTGGAAGAGGGATTGCCGAAAGCGATAGAGATTCTGGAGCGAACAAAAAAAGAATTATACCGTGAAGATAGAACAAAAAAATTGATGAACAATCGGACGAATTGGATAAAAAAACTTGTATCAGAGGAAAAGGCAGCACTCGATTCACAGCAGCTGCTTGCAAAGGCAGTGGTTGATCTTTGCTATAACTATACAGTAGAAGAAAGTATTTATCAGGTGTCGAAACATTACGAGAAGGAAGGAGATACCTTCCAGAAGGATTTGATCGAAAGACTGATGTTATATTGGAAGGAATGCAAAGAGAGAGGACAACAGTCTGAGGAGATAGAGCTTCCGCCATGGGACACAGCCGTTCGTGTGGTATCGGAGGAGCAAAAGCGTGACAGGGGCTTACAGACCAAAGAGTGCATAGGAAAACGCTACGAAGAAGATTGCGAGAAGGAGAAGAGGAGATGGAACCTGCGGATTGCGTATCAGATGTTTGCAAGACTGCGTACAGCGCTTTTGTACATTGTGATTTTCTGCGGAGTAGATTACTTTATGGGATTTGTGGAAGACTAGGTGATGGGATTGTTTTTTGATGTGACAGGAAATGAGTGGATGCGCATGCTGTGGTCGATGGTTTGCTCTACCATTATGTTCGGAATAGTCGGCTCTGTTGTTGCAAATGTGTTTCAACTGCCGGATATTTTAGAAAGTGTACGAAGTATTGGTGTGGGTATGAAAGACTTGTATCGAATCGGAATGGCAAAGAGTGGTATTTCCTATCAGAATCGAGATAAGGAGAAGATTGAAAATGAGAAGTAGAGGGTATCCATTACCTTAAGCACACGACAAATAAGCCATCTTTCGGTGGCTGCTTTAAAAATTGAATATTGAGAAGTTAAGGTTATGCGGTTGCTGACTTGATTTTATAACCCTGATTTCTTGCGATAAGGATTGCCTGTTCTACCGTAATTTCACGGTCAACTGGAGGCAGGTCTGATTTCCTGTAAAGTTCTGCATTATAGTTTTCACCGTTTTTCAACATGTGGTATAATGCGGTAAGAAGCATTCTTGCTATGGCAATGATTGCTTTCTTGTGACCGCGACGCTTTTTGAGACGGAGATAACGGTTACGCATTTCAGGATGCTTTGAGCTTTTAACAACAGCGTTTGCGCACTGTACTAAAAGCGGCTTGATATAGCATCCGGCTTTGGAGACCCGGACAGATTTTTTCTTCCCTGCGCTTTCATTGTTGGTCGGAGTAAGACCAGCCCATGAGCATAAGTGTTTCGCCGAAGGAAAAGCCTCCATATTGGTACCGATTTCGGAAATAATTCCGATGGCAGTGAAGTCACTGCTGATACCAGGAGCGGTTTGAAGAATGGCAAGTTCCTGCTGATAGGGAG
>OJSM01000188.1_pt1 | contig 68958 bp, 81 predicted proteins | sample 1599431 | NCBI WGS metagenome assembly OJSM01 (sample SAMN04168659, study PRJEB22393) | human gut metagenome | biome: human gut microbiome; feature: stool | host: Homo sapiens | collected 2014-05-12 | reverse complement strand
TTATAATAATGATTATAAAAACGGGGCTTTGTGGATAAAAGTACGGAAACTCAAGAAAAGAATATATTGACAAATAAAAGAAGAAAAAGTAATATTGTATTAAAATAATAATACAATATTACTTTTTTATTTGGAGAGGAAGTGGAGATATGAGGTTGGAACTCAGAGAAGTGCAGAAGGCATTTGATCAAAAACAAGTTCTGAAAGGTGCAAGTTTTGTGTTTGAAAAAGGAAAGATATATGGTCTGTTGGGAAGAAACGGGGCAGGAAAGACAACACTTTTCAATTGTATCAGCAAAGAGATTTCCTGTGACGGTGAGATTGCGTTATATGACGGAGCGGATGATATTTTGGACTTTTCACAAATCGGATTTACATATGCGCATCCGATTTTACCAGAATTTTTGACAGGATATGAATTTCTCAAGTTTTATATTGATATCAATAAAGATAAGATTAAGGATAAAAAGTCAATTCCGGAGTACTTTGATATGATTAAGATCAAAGAAGAAGACTGGTACCGTCTGATTAAGGATTACTCGCATGGAATGAAAAATAAAATGCAGATGATCTGCTTTTTGATTACGAAGCCTCCGGTGATTCTGCTGGATGAGCCTTTGACTTCTTTTGATGTCGTTGTGGCGCATGAGATTAAGCAGATGTTAAAAGCGATGAAGCAAGATCACATCATTATTTTTTCGACACATATTTTGGAACTTGCAGAGGATCTATGTGATGAGATTGTCATTTTGAATCAGGGAAAACTGGAGGCAATTGACCACAATATGATTGGGGCGCCTGAATTTGAAGAGAAGATTTTTGAGGCGCTGAAGGAGGAACAGCATGATTAATACCATCATTCAGGGAAGGATGCTTGTCTTTGTGCAGCAGGTCAATGTTCTGCTCTATTATGTGAGAAAATTACCGCTTGTCGGAGAGAAAATACCGTACCGTCTGTATGGAGAGACGGATATCAAGAAGGCAATTGGTATTATACCGGTTGTGTTTTCCGTGATAGGTGCATTTGTCGGTACATTTTTGTATTTTTTGCTGATGATTAAGCTGCCGGCGAATTGGATTCAAGGGTTTTGGCAAAAAGAAGGGCTTTTTGTAGATCAAAAAGCAGTAATGGTCTACTTGTTTTTAATTTTCTCTTTTTTGCCGGGAAGTTTTCTGGTGTCGAACCTGATGACGGAAGGGGCAAAAAAGGATTATGTGTTGCTGCATGTGATGCGGATTCCGGCGGCACAGCATTATCGCTCCCAGATGGTACTAAAAGGAGTGAAAGATACCATCTGTTTTTTAGTACCGCTATTGTGGTTTGGATTTAGAGCGGAATCTGTGTTGTTTGTTGTGTCGTTGTTTTTTACACGCTACATTGGGCATGCCGGAATTTTACAACACTATCGACATTCCGAGACGAAGGGGAAAAAAGTGTTTTGGAAGTCTTTGGGAAGAACATTTTTAGTGTTTGGAATCATATTAGCACTCGGATATGGAGTGGCGGCAGCAGCTCCGAGATTGTTTTTGGATAGATATGTGATGGCAGAAGTTGTTGTCTTTTTGAGTTTGGCGTTAGTTGGAATGTTTTGTTTCCCGAAAGTGTGGAAGTATGGGGGATATACGATTTTTGCGAAAAAGATGGTCAGCCGGAAAGATTTTTTAGAGCAGGATGATGCGGTAAAAGAGGCTCGGGCTGCAGATGTGCAGATCCAGGATAAGGATATTTCCAAAGAGGAACTGCGCTCGAGAAAATACGAGGAAAAAGAAGGGTATGACTATTTGAATGCCATTTTCTTTGAACGCCATAAAAGAATTGTTTCAAGAGCGGTCAAAAGCAGAATCATCATCATTTTGGCAGTTGGACTGATTGGGGCAGTGGCGTTGTTATTTGTGGGAGAAGAGATGAAACAAAAGACATTCGAGGTGATGACACAGATGATGCCGGTCATGGTATTTGTCATGTATTTGGAGTCCACAGGTGGAAGAATTTGTAAGGCAATGTTTTTTAACTGTGATATCAGTCTGCTGAAATATGGATATTATCGGGAAGCAGATACAATCTTGAAAAATTTTAAGATACGCCTTAGAAAATTATTGATGCTAGATGCAGTTCCGGCGGCTATAATCTGCGGGATGATTCTTCTTTGGACACTTCTGTGTGGTGAGATACTGTCTGTTTGGAAAGTGATACCGTTGATGGCAGGCTCCTTGCTATTATCCGCATTTTTCTGTCTGTTTCATCTGTTTATGTACTATATCACGCAGCCGTACACAGAAGAAAAGACGGTAAAAAGCCCTATTTTTTCGGTGGTAAATGCACTGGTGTATTTTGGATGCTATCTTTGTCTGCAGATACAGACAGGTTCATGGCTGTTTACATTGGGAGTGCTTGCTGTGACAATCATCTTTATTCCGCTGTCATATTTTTGCGTGTTTCGGTTTGCGCCGAAGACATTTAAAATTCGTTAGAAGAGGAGAATACAATTATGAAATTTTATCTGGCGCCGTTGGAGGGGCTGACGACATATGTTTATCGGAATGTATACCATCATTTTTTCCATCCAATGGATAAATACTTTACTCCGTTTATCGTACCGCATCCAAATCGTGGATTCAAACCGAAAGAGTTGAAAGAAATTCTGCCACAGCACAATCAAGGGCTTTGTGTGGTCCCGCAGATTCTGACTAATAATGCGGAGGATTTTATCCGGACGGCACAGGAGTTTCGGGAGTATGGATATGAAGAAATTAATTTGAATTTGGGATGTCCGTCAGGGACAGTTACCGCAAAGAAAAAGGGATCCGGCTTTTTGGGATATCCGGATGAGCTGGAACGTTTTCTATACGAAATTTTTGAGCAGACAGAATCAAAGATTTCTATCAAGACAAGAATCGGGGTGGAACATCCAGAAGAATTTGAGCGGCTTTTAAACATTTATAATAAGTTCGAGATGGAAGAACTGATTATCCATCCGAGGGTGAGGGCAGATTTTTATAAGAACAAACCAAATATGGAAGTATTTGGACAGGCAGTGAAAGAAAGCAAAAATCGGCTTTGCTATAATGGGGACCTGTTTATTAAGTCGCATTTTGAAGCGTTTGAAAAGGAGTATCCGCAGGTGGAGCGTGTGATGCTTGGGCGCGGGGTGATGGTAAATCCAGGACTTTTGAATCTGATTTGTGAGGGTAAAAGCTTAGATAAAGAAGTATTGCGTGCATTTCAAGATGAATTTTACAGGAAGAATCAGGAAGTTCTTTCGGGAGACCGGGCGGTTCTTTTTAAGATGAAAGAATTGTGGTTTTTCATGATACATTTATTTGAAGGAGCAGAGAAGGCTGCCAAGAAGATCAAAAAGGCAGAAAAACGGCATGTGTATGAGGAATGTATCGAAAGGTTGTTTTCAGATTACCCGCTGAATCAAAAATTAGTAAAATAAAGAATGGAGTCAGAATCAAATTGATCTGGCTCCTTCTTTTTAAATAGAAAATGCCCAAAGATTATTAATCTGTGGAGAAAGTCGTTCGTAGCTCCACAACTTTTCACTGTTTGCATTGCTGTTTGGGTCTAAAACATGAAACTGTCCATTTTCATATCCGTTCAACACAATAAAGTGTCCGGTAGTAGTAAAATCTCCGGGACGCATACTACAGATAATCGGGTGTCCAGAAGCGAGTTGGTTTGCCATAACAGATTCATCTAATACAAGTTCCTGAGAGGTGATTCCATATTGCTTGGCGCCTATCCGCATCAGTTCCCAGCTGGAACCAGATTCCGGAACATAGAGTCCGTTGGAAGCTGCATATTGTGCAATCTTATATGGGGTGATCGTATTGTCTCCGGTCAGTCCGGAAACTACCATTGCAAGGGAAGTTGGTCCGCAGCCATTGATGGCGAGGAAATTATCACCGTAGATTCCGTAGCCCCATCGTGTATCCCATTGAAGAAGGTGCGGAATTACCCCTTTTGTGACATCACCGATTGTATCGGCGCAAGGCTTGTCCTTTTCAGACGGGTAATTTAGAACGAAATCAGTTGCCTCAGTATTTTTTGAGAGCAGTTCCAGCAAATCAGCAGGATACTGGTCATAGTGATTCACAATTTCTGCGACACGCTTGTCGCTTGCGGCCATGTTATTCAAGTTTGTCACGACATCGGAAGGCAATGAAGCAGTGTCAGATGGGATCGGTGTGAATTCAATTTTTTTCTTTGCTTTATTTGCAGAAGTATTGTTCCCTTCGGAAGACGTTATCTTTGGAAATAATTTTTCTTTGATAGAGAATACTGTTTTTCCCAAGAGTATCAGAAAAAGCAGGGCGATGAGAAAAAAGACGCATCTTTGTATGAGAAGCTGCTTTCTTCTGCGTTTTTTTAGCGCGTTTCTTTTAGCGCGTTCTGAATCAGTGTAACTGTAATTTATATGATCTAAATTTCTTGAATCCATAAATAAAATCCTCTCTTGTACATAGTAAAAATATTATAACGCACGTAACAAAAAAAGTGTTTAATGAAAAGTGATAAATTTATTAAAATAAATTAAGATTACATTGCAGAATTTCTGCAGGTTGTGTTACTGCATGAAATTGGCTATAATAAAAAATAGTGTAAAAGAATGCCGAAAGGGGCAGGAAATGAGGAAACAAAATGCAGGAAGAAAACAAACAGATAGATCCAGGAACAATGGAAAGATTGGTTCAGGGAAATGAACAGATTGGTTACTATAGAAGTATCAGCAACTATGAGGAGGCGCTAAAGATTTCAAAAGAGATGCTGGAACTGGTGAAAGAGCTTGGTTTACAGGAGAGTGAGGCGCATGGGACGACACTTTTGAATGCGGCGACCGCATATCGAGCAGCAGGTATGTGCGAAAAGGCGATTGCGATGTACCGGGCAGCGGAACAGATTTTCAAAAATCTTGGAATTCAAGATGAGCGTTTGGCGGGACTTTATAATAATATGAGTATGGCATTTCAGCAAAAAGAAGACTATGGGACGGCAGAGAGCTGTCTTTTGCAGGCACTTGCAATTGTTAGAAACCTTCCGGATCATAAAGTGGAAGAGGCGACAACCTATGCAAATCTGGCGTCAGTCTGCTATGAAAAGGAAGAATTTGCACAAGGGATTGAATATGTGCAGAGGGCGATTGAACGATTTGAGGAATGTGAAGAAAAAGATGCGCACTATTGCGGTGCGTTGGCACTTCTTGCACAGGGGCACTATGAGCAGGGAGAATTGGAAAAAGCAATTTCGGCCTATACAGAAGCATTGCGGGAGATTTTGGCGCATTTTGGGAAGAATGAGTCTTATGCAATGACTTGTGAAAACTGCGCAATTGTGCTTTCGAAAGCTGGATTTGCAAAAGAGGCAGAGTATCTGAAAAAAGAGGCGAAAGAAACTTATGAGAACATACGAAGACCGAAAAAAGAGATTTCAGGTCTCGAATTGTCAAAATGCTACTATGAGACTTACGGGAAAGCGATGCTAAAAGAGCAATTTCCAGAATATGCAGATCGTGTGGCAGCAGGTCTTGTTGGGCATGGCTCAGAGTGTCTCGGGTTTGACGACATGTGGTCAAAGGATCATGATTTTGGACCGGGATTCTGTCTTTGGCTTACGGAGAAAGACTATGAAAAAGTAGGTCAAAAGATGCAGGAAGCATATGAGGCGCTCCCGAAGGCTTTTATGGGTTATCCGGCACGGAATACTTCAAAGCGAGGAGGCGGACGTGTGGGAGTGCTAAGTATTCCTGAATTTTATGAAGAGTTTACCGGAAACGGTGCATGGAGTGAGATGGAAGACGAAAAACTTGCCATGGCAGTGAATGGGGAGATGTTTGATGACCCATTGGGAGAATTTTCGGCAATTCGGGAACAACTGCAAAATGGAATGCCATTTGCTGTCTGGAAACGAAGACTTGCAAATGCCGTTGCGCTGACAGCACAAGCCGGGCAGTATAATTATGGAAGATGTAAAAAACGAAATGATATTGTAGCAGCAAATCTTGCGCTAGACGAATTTGTGCGGGAAGGAATGCGGACAGCATATCTTTTGAATCGAAGGTATATGCCGTATTATAAATGGGCGTGGAGAGGTCTTGAAAATCTAGAACGCTTAAGTGAATTGAAACCGCTGTTTGAACAGGTACTTTCTTCAGAAGGAGAACGGGAGAGCGTGGTGGAAGAAATTTGTGCAAGGCTGTTAGAAGAACTGAAACGACAAAACCTGACATATGGGGAGGAGACGTTTTTGGAATTGCATGTGGAAAGAATTTTGGAGGCGAAAGAAGAGATGAATCCGATAATAGAACAAATTGTAGAAATGGAGTGGGAGATGTTTCAAAATGTGAGAAATACAGGCGGGCGTGCTGCGTGTCAGGATGATTTTGAGACGTTTGATGTGATGCGCAAAAGCCAGTTTTTGATATGGGATCTGCCTCTTTTGGAGAGTTACTGGCAGGATCTTCAAGAGGGAAAAGCGCAGGGAAGAAATCTGGTGATGGAAAAGTATGCTTATATGATGGAGTCTACAGCTCCAAAAGAATACGAAGCGATTGCCACGGGACTTCCGAAGATTTCAGAAGAAAAACAGGCTATGGTTGAGCAGATTGTGGCGATTCAGGTTGGATGGCGAGAGGAGTTTGCTGAAAAATATCCGCACCTGTCCGGACAGGCAAGAATCATCCACACATCGGAAGATACACTGTATGATATTTCTTTTGAGACTTATCTGCGGGGAGAACTTAAGACATATTCTATGCAGACATTGGTGCTCTATGGAAGACGTATTGTGGCGTTTGTGCAGGAACAAAAAAATATGACAGAAGAAATCATGCGCTATACAACGGCATTTTATGGATATAAGACGCTGGAAGATGCAGAACAATCTCAGAAATGACAAAAATAGCACCGGTTCACAAAGCTGTGTAACCGATGCTGTTTTTTAACTTGTCCGTGTGAATTCTGTCTTACATTTTGGACAGGTAATGCAGATACGTCCTTTTCCTTTCGGAATACGGATCTTTTGTTTACATGTCGGACAAGTATAAATATGATGTGTTTTCCGCTGCTGCATGTGTGATTTTTCACGCTGGAATCTTGCTAAAAGCTTATTCTTTATCTGTAAGAATCTCATATTTTCCTGATATCGTTTGTTGTGGTTCTTTGAGAACACACGATAATAGGTATAAATGAGTAAAAGCAGTGTCCAGGAATTCAAAACGACGCTATGAAAAAACAAATCTATGACACAGAAGAAAACAGTCACTCCAAGCAAAAATTTGGAAAATGAATCGATGCCATAGCGTCCCATCATAAAATGTTGTAATTTTTCATTCATATTGTTCACCTCTGAAAGTATCATAGCATGTTTGGATGGGAAAAAATATGGTTTAAATATAAATAAAAGTTAAAATTTTCTAAAAGGATAGCAAAATAGACTGTGCACGAAGAAAGCTTTATGATATAATAATGAAACATAAGAGGAAAAAATAGAATAAGGAGCAGACATATGAAAAGAGTGTTATTAAAGCTGAGCGGGGAAGCTTTAGCAGGAGATAAAAAGACTGGTTTTGATGAGGCAACTTGTATTGGGGTTGCCAATCAGGTAAAGCAGTTGGTAGACGATGGGATCCAGGTCGCAATTGTGACAGGCGGCGGGAACTTCTGGAGAGGAAGAACAAGTGAGACGATCGACCGCACAAAGGCAGACCAGATTGGAATGCTTGCAACGGTTATGAACTGTATTTACGTATCTGATATTTTCAGACATGTTGGAATGAAGACAGAGATTTTCACACCGTTTACATGCGGCGCATTTACAAGTCTGTTTTCAAAAGACGCAGCAGTTGAGGCGTTAAACAGTGGAAAGGTTATTTTCTTTGCAGGAGGAACAGGACACCCATATTTTTCAACAGATACAGGAGCAGTTCTTCGTGCGATTGAGATTGAGGCAGATGCAATGCTGCTTGCAAAGGCAATTGACGGTATTTACGACAGCGATCCGAAGTTGAACCCGGATGCGAAAAAATACGATGAGATCACAATTCAGGAGACGATTGACAAACGTCTTGCGGCTGTAGATCTTGCGGCGTCTATTTTATGTATGGAGAATAAGATGCCGATGTTAGTATTCGGATTGAATGAAGAAAACAGTATTGTTGAGACAATGAAAGGTACATTCACAGGAACAAAAGTGACAGTATAAGAGAGATTTTGGAGGATATGATTATGAACGAAAAATTACAGGTATATGATACAAAGATGCAGAAAACATTACACAGTCTGGATGCAGAGCTTGCAACAATCCGTGCAGGGCGCGCTAACCCACACATTTTGGATAAACTGACAGTAGATTATTACGGTTCAGCAACACCAATTCAGCAGGTGGCAAATATCTCTGCCCCAGAGGCTCGTATGATTCAGATTCAGCCATGGGAAAAGAGTATGGTAAAAGAGATTGAAAAGGCAATCCTGACATCAGATATCGGAATCAATCCGACAAATGACGGTACAGTGATTCGTCTTGTGTTCCCGGAACTGACAGAAGAACGAAGAAAAGAACTTGTAAAAGATGTGAAGAAAAAAGGTGAGGCAGCAAAAGTTGCAGTCAGAAATATCCGTCGTGATGGAAATGACGCATTTAAGAAGTTAAAAGGAAGTGATGTTTCTGAAGACGAGATCAAAGGATTAGAAGAAGAATTACAAAAATTAACAGATAAATACATCAAAGAAGTAGATAAATCAGTAGAAGCAAAATCAAAAGAAGTTCTTACTGTTTAAGAGATAAGAGGAGCGAGAAGATAAGTGAGGAATGCTAGGATGCAGACTTTGCTTATCTTCTTTGACAGTATGCACCAAAAGAAAAGGAGGGCGTTGTATGAACGTACCACAGCACGTGGCGATTATTTTAGATGGAAATGGTCGTTGGGCAAAGAAAAAAGGGATGCCAAGAAACTATGGGCATGCACAGGGAAGCAAGAATGTGGAGCGCATCTGTGAAGAGGCATATAAGATGGGAATCAAATATCTGACAGTCTATGCGTTTTCGACGGAGAACTGGAGCAGACCGAAAAGTGAAGTGGATGCATTGATGAAGCTTCTCAGAAATTATATGAAAACCTGCCTGAAAACGGCAGAGAAAAACCGTATGAAAGTTCGGGTGATTGGCGACAAGACCGCTCTGGATGATGATATTCGAAAAAGAATCGATGAGCTTGAGGAAGCGTCAAAGAATAATGATGGATTGAATTTTCAAATTGCATTAAATTACGGAAGTCGTGATGAGATGATCCGTGCGATGAAAAAGATGTGTACAGACTGTAAGGAAGGACGTTTGCATGCAGACGAAATCAGCGAAACAGTATTTGAACAGTATTTGGATACACATGATATTCCGGATCCGGATCTTCTGATCCGCACAAGTGGGGAACAGCGGTTATCGAACTATTTGTTATGGCAGCTTGCGTACAGTGAATTTTATTTTACAGATGTATTGTGGCCGGGTTTTACGAAAGAGGAATTGAAAAAAGCCATTGAGCATTATAATAGTAGAGACAGACGTTTTGGGGGCGTGAAGGAAGGAGAAAAATAGATGTTTAAGACAAGATTACTGAGTGGAATTTTGCTTGTCCTAATCGCATTGGTGACAATCATCAGTGGGGGTGATATCCTGTTCGCAACAGTGCTGCTGATCAGTCTGATTGGAATGAGTGAATTATATAAAGTGCTGAAAGTGCACAACACATTACTTGGTGTGGTGGGGTATGCGGCATGTATCGTCTATTATGGGATGATCCGTATGGGAAGAGCTGATATGGTGACATTACTTACGATTGCATTTTTAGTTGCCATTATGGCGGTGTATGTATTTTCATATCCGAAATATCGATCGGAACAGATTATGATTACGTTTTTCGGACTGGTTTATGTGGCAGTGATGTTATCTTATGTTTACCAGACGCGAGAGCTTACACAGGGGGCATATTTAGTGTGGCTCATTATCCTTTGCTCATGGGGATGTGACACTTGTGCTTACTGTGTCGGAATGCTGATTGGAAAGCATAAGATGGCGCCGAAGCTCAGCCCGAAAAAATCTATTGAGGGCGGTATTGGGGGAATTCTCGGGGCAGCACTTTTGGGAGTAATTTATGCACTTGCAATCAATCAGTTTGCATCAGGAGCGGACGCAAATGCGTTAGAATATGCGGTTATTTGCGGTGTTGGCGGAATGATTTCCCAGGTGGGAGATTTGGCTGCATCTGCTATCAAGCGTAACCATGATATTAAAGATTACGGAAAACTGATTCCTGGACACGGTGGAATTTTAGACCGATTTGACAGTGTGATCTTTACAGCACCGATTATTTATTATATGGCGGTCGCATTGATGCGATAAAAGAAAGGATGTTTCATGAAGAAAATAGCAATACTGGGATCTACAGGATCCATAGGAACACAGACGTTAGAAGTTGTCCGAGAAAATAAGGATATAGAGGTACTTGGACTTGCAGCAGGGAATAACATCAAACTTTTGGAGAGACAGATTCGGGAATTTCATCCGAAGATGGCGGCAGTATGGACCGAGGAGCGCGCAAAAGAGCTGCGTGAGAATGTGAAGGATCTGGATATCAAAATTGTGTCAGGCATGGAGGGACTCATTGAACTGTCTGTTATGGAAGAAAGTGAGATCCTTGTGACTGCGATTGTTGGAATGATTGGGATTCGTCCAACAATTGAGGCAATCAAGGCAGGAAAAGACATTGCACTTGCGAATAAAGAGACACTGGTGACAGCGGGACATATCATTATGCCGCTTGCAAAAGAATATCAGGTGGCAATTCTTCCAGTGGACAGTGAACACAGCGCCATTTTTCAGTCTCTTCAGGGGGGACAGGAGAAAGCGCTTCATAAGATTCTACTGACGGCCTCGGGCGGACCTTTCCGCCAAAAGACAAGAGAAGAACTTCTCAATATTCAGGTGGAAGATGCACTGAAACACCCAAATTGGGAAATGGGAAGAAAGATTACAATCGATTCCTCTACATTGGTTAATAAAGGTCTGGAAGTCATTGAAGCAAAATGGCTTTTTGATGTGTCACTTGATCAGATTGAGGTCGTTGTGCATCCGCAGAGTATCATTCATTCGATGGTGGAATATGTGGACGGCGCGATCATTGCGCAGCTTGGAACACCGGATATGAAACTGCCGATACAGTATGCATTATATTATCCGGAGAGAAGATTTCTGCCGGGAGACAGATTGGATTTTGCAGTATTGTCAAAGCTGACATTTGAAAAACCGGATATGGAGACGTTCTATGGACTTCGTCTTGCATTTGAAGCGGGAAAAGAGGGAGGATCACTTCCGGCGGTATTCAATGCGGCGAATGAACTTGCAGTCAGTAAGTTTTTGGATCGAAAGATTAAGTATCTGGAGATACCAGAGATTATCGAGCACTGTATGCAAGCGCACAAAACGATAGCAGATCCATCGGTAGATGAGATTTTACAGACGGAACAAGAAGTATATGAACAGATAGAAAGCAGGTGGTAAAATGGGAATTATACTTGCAATATTGGTGTTCGGACTGATTGTGACAATCCATGAACTGGGACATTTTTTGCTGGCGAAAAAGAATGGAATCCATGTGGAGGAGTTTTCTATCGGAATGGGTCCACGATTGTTCAGTAAAGTAGCCGGAGATACAAGGTATTCGATCAAATTGCTTCCAATCGGCGGCTCCTGTATGATGGGAGAAGACGATGTGGAGGATATGTCCGAGGGAAGTTTTAACACAAAGCCTGTCTGGGCAAGAATTTCTGTTATTGCAGCCGGACCGATTTTTAATTTTATATTGGCATTTATTTTTGCAGTAATACTGGTTGCGTGGGTTGGCTATGATAAACCGGTGATTTCCGGTGTGACACCAGGATATTCTGCGGAGGCAGAAGGAATGCAGGCTGGAGACCAAATTCTTAAGATGAATGGAAAGAAAATTAATGTTTGGCGTGAGGTGCTTTACTTTAATGTATTCCATCCGGGGGAAACGGTAGACCTCACATATGAGCGCGATGGGGAAAAACATGAGGTGACAATCACGCCTCAGAAAGACGAAAACGGAGCATACAAACTAGGGTTGATGTCTCCTGGCAAGAACGAAGAGGCGAATTTGTTCACGGCGTTGCAGTATGGGGCTTATGAAGTGAAATTTTGGATCTGTACCACTTTAGAAAGTTTGAAGATGCTTGTCACCGGGCAGGTGGGAGTTGATCAGCTATCCGGACCCGTTGGTATCGTTGACATGGTCGGAAATACGTATGAGCAGAGTAAATCATATGGATTATCGGTTGTGATTATAGAATTGATGAATATTGCAATCTTATTATCAGCCAACCTTGGTGTGATGAATCTGATACCATTTCCGGCATTGGATGGCGGAAGACTTGTGTTTTTGTTTATTGAGGCGATACGAGGCAAACGAGTGCCGCCGGATAAAGAAGGTATGGTGCATTTCGCGGGATTGATGCTGTTGTTTGCGCTGATGATATTCGTGATGTTTAACGATATAAAGAGATTATTTTAACAATTGGGGACGTAGTAAAATTCAATTTTACTACGTCCCCAATTGAACATACCCCTGTCCCTAATTGAAGGTGTTGCCTTACACTAGCTCAGCAATTCTGGAGACTCCTACGTAAATTTCGGAGATTTTATACCATGTGCGATAATCGACTGTTCCCGTTTCAGGGAGTCCAAAGACGGATTGGAATTTTCGCACAGAGGCAGCAGTCGCAGGACCATAGATACCGTCCACAGTAACTTTTGGAATTGCAGGGTAGGCGCCGGCAATCACATTGAGTTGTTCCTGCATCTGACGAACTTTGTCTCCGGAAGAACCATTGGAAAGGGTATAGCCAGGCCACGAGGAAGGAACGCCGGAAATTTCCTGAGCAGTATTAATGTACATATTGTCACCGTAATAGTAGCGCAGAATTTCAATCGGTGAGTATCCTTGGTCGCCGAGTGCCTTGGAACCCCACTGTGTCATCCAGTTCGGACATTGGACACGTCTGCCGTCGCAGTATTGAGTCAAAATTGGCTGCCTGACATTTGGTCGGGACAGATAACTTGCAAACTGTTCATCTACGATTTCTGAGATTGTATCAAAGACGTTCCGTTCTGGAATCCATTTGTGGTCGAAGGCAGTTGAGGAAGTGATGGTAAAGTCGTATCCCTGGTTTCTGTACCATTCGGTATAGACGCGGTTTAGTGTAAATGACATAATCGCGAGCACATTTGCACGGATAGTATCCTGTGGCCATGTGGCATAAATTTCGCTGGATGCCACATTTTTGATATAATCTTTATATTTGACATAGTAGTTTTTGGCAGTGCTGTCTCGTGGAGAGCCGTCGTGCACGACAATGTATTCCGGTACGACAACCCGGCTTAGTACAATTTCGCCGGTTTCCTGCAGAGGCTTGATTTCATCTTCTGGAATTTTAGGCGGATATTCTCCATATAACGTGTGAGCGGGAATGACAAATACATCTTCCGGAGGTTCTGGATCGGTCATCGGGTGCATAGTAATATTCTGGATGGCGGTGACATCCGGAAGGATCTCTGCTCCGGCGATGCTTAGTGGTTCGAAGCCAGGAGCAGACACGTTCAGAGTGTATTCGGAATATGGCTGGTATTCGATAGTTGGATTTAGGCTGTATTCAAGTGGTGGTGTATCTAATTCCAACACTTCGGTCTGTCCTGAGGAATCGGTTGTCAATTCTTCGATCGGAGATTCGGGAACGCCGGTATAAGTAATGGATATTTTGGCTTCTGAGATTGGATAAGAAGTCATGTCAGAGGTGACATTGATCTGCAGTTTTCCTTTATCAACGTTGTCAATCTGTGCGGTAGTGATACGATTCATAAAAATACCTCATAGGAAATCTATTACTGTTATGATATTCTGAAAAAAAGGGATTGTGAATAAAAGAGGAGAGAAACATGGCGAGAAAAAAGAAGAGAGGTTGTCTCGGAATGATTTTGGGTATTGGAATGAGTGCAGTTGTCGTTATTGTTCTGGGGCTGGTTGGAACATATGGATTAAAATGGAAAAGCAGCTATGAAAAGCGAAATGAAATTCCGTATCAAAAGGTTGATTTGAAAGGGAAGAATCCGGCACAAAAATATTATTATGAATCGTTGTCTGAAGAAGACAAAGTGGTGTATCAGGAAATTTTGCAAGGGGTGTTGGATGGAAACGGGGAAATTTATCTACACAGTGCAGAGGCAAAAAAGAACAATCAGTTGTTTCAATTTGTGCTCAATGATTATCCGGAGATTTTCTGGTGTGACGGAAGAGGAAAGACAACGATTTACCAAAAAGGAACAGAAAGCTATTCTGTTTTAAGCCCTGAATATCAGTATGGACAAGAAGAGCGGGAGCAAAAACAAAAAGAGATTGATGCAAGAACGCAGGAAGTGCTTGATGGAGCGCCGAAGGATGGGGCAGAGTATGAAAAAATCCAATATGTATATGAATATGTGATCAACCATACGAATTACAGGGAAGGAGCCTCAGACAATCAGAATATTTACAGTGTATTGGTTAACGGGGAATCTGTATGCGCAGGCTATGCGAGAACGACACAGTATTTATTGGAGCGGTTGAATGTATTTTGCACTTATGTGACAGGGACAGCAAAGCGTCCTGAATCAAGTGAAGAGGTGCCGCATGCGTGGAATTTGGTTTCTTGTGGAGGAGACTATTACTACGTGGATACGACATGGGGAGACCCGGTGTATTTAGAGGAAGTGGACACAAATATTGTTTATGATTACCTCTGTATCTCGGAGGAGGAATTGTTTCAGACACATACGCCCGACGGTGTGATTACACTTCCAAAATGCACGGCTAAAGATGCGAATTATTATGTGCTGAATGGGATGTATTATGAGACATATGAAAAAGATATCATCCTTGCAAAGATGAAAGAGAGCATTCAGAATAAGCAGAGTCAGATTGTTTTTAAATTTGCAAATGAATCGGTATATACAGAGGCAAAAGGACTGATTTTGGAAGAGCTGGTGAAAGAGGCTGCGGAGCATCTGGGAAAATTATATCAGTTGTCCCGTGTGGAATACTCCTATAAAGACGAAGAAATATTGCATAAAATCAGCATTTTCTGGAGCTATGAATAATCCACTTTTATGTGTTACAATAGAGAGCGAAGAAGGAGGAGTACCATGTATAAGATATTGATTGTAGAAGATGATATGATGATTGCGAAGACACTGAGCAGTCATTTGGAAAAATGGGACTATGAAGTGCGCTATGTCAAAGATTTTAAAAATGTGATGAATGATTTTTTAGAGTTTGAGCCGCAGCTGGTGCTGATGGATATTATATTGCCGCTGTTTAATGGGTTTTACTGGTGTACGGAAATACGAAAAATAGCAAAGACACCGATTGTATTTTTGTCGTCGGCATCCGATAATATGAATATTGTGATGGCAATGAATATGGGTGGCGATGATTTTATTGAAAAACCATTCGACCTGAATGTTGTGACAGCCAAAGTGCAGGCAATGCTGCGAAGAGCCTATTCGTTTCAGGGAAATTTAAATGTTCTGGAGCATCAGGGACTGTTGCTGAATCTGAATGATGGGATTGTAAGCTATAAAGAAAAAAAGGCGGAATTGACTAAAAATGAATTTAAGATTTTGCAGGTTTTGATGGAGCATGCAGGAAAAATTGTGACAAGAGAAGAGTTGATGACGGCACTTTGGGAGAGCGATGCTTTTGTGGATGACAATACACTGACAGTCAATGTCACAAGGCTTAGGCGGAAACTTGCTGAGCTTGCTGCTGTAGAGTTTATAAAGACAAAGAAAGGGATTGGATATATTATAGAGACATGAAAGAATTCAGATCATACTGGAAGAAAAATAAAAGATGGATAGGGATTAGCTTTAGTTTCGCTGTGATTTTTACAGTCATTTTAATGTTGTATGATATACCGGCAGACACTGTGTGGTATGCATTTGCACTCTGCTTTAGTGTAGAGGTGATTCTTCTTGCTGTTGATTTTGTGAAATATTATGGAAAATGTAAGCGGATGGAGGAACAGTATCTCAATATCAATATCTGTGTCCCGGAGGATGGGGAACCTGAGGAACTGGTGGAGAGGTATTATCAGGAGATGGTGAATACACTGTTCGAGGGGAAAGCGAAAATAGAGTCTGATAACAATATCGCTAGAAAAGAAATGCTTGATTACTACAGTCTTTGGGTGCATCAGATCAAAACACCGATTGCCGCGATGCGGATTTTACTTCAGGCTGCTGAGGAGATTTCATTTGAAAAACGCACTGAGCTTGAGATGGAGCTGTTTAAAATTGAACAGTATGTGGAGATGGCACTGTCTTATATCCGTTTGGGGAATATGGCATCAGACTTAAAGCTGCAGTGGTACCCGATGGATGAGATTATCAAACCTGCAGTAAAAAAATACTCTAAGTTATTTATTCTCAAGAAAATAAAACTGAAATATGAGCCGATTGAGAATAAGATACTGACAGATGAAAAGTGGCTTGGCCTTGTTGTCGAACAGATTTTATCCAACGCACTGAAGTACACGAATGAAGGAACGATTTCCATTTATTTAGGACCAAAGAAAGAGAATGTACTGGTGATAGAAGATACCGGAATTGGTATTTGGCAAGAAGATCTTCCGCGTGTGTTTGAAAAAGGATTTACCGGATATAACGGGAGGACAGATAAGAAATCGACGGGAATTGGCTTATATCTTTGCAAAAGCATCGTCGATAAATTAAATCATAGAATTTATATATCATCGGAAGTGTCAAAAGGAACAAAAATCTTTTTGAATTTGAACCGTGATGATTTTCGATTAGAGTAAAAGGGAGAAGCAAGATGAGTAACATAAGAAAAAAAATAGCGGCTTGTCTGGCAGTATTACTGCTGTTTTCTGTGACAAGCTGCGAGAACTTGAATAAAGCCGCACAAAACGATGGTCAGCAGATTGAAGTGACAAAGCATATTGAGGTTGAGTCAGTACCGGAATATGCGGGACAACCCTATGTCACGATTCATGATAACAAACCGGATTTTACGGAGGCAGAACTTGCTGAAGATGTGTTTGAGTCTTACAGTGAACTGGATGCAAAAGGCAGATGTGGCGTGGCGGAAGCGATGATTGGAAAAGAGTTGATGCCAAATGAGGAAAGAGGAAAAATAGGGCAGATCAAACCATCCGGATGGCATACGGTCAAGTATGATAATGTAGATGGAAAGTATTTGTATAATCGGTGTCATTTGATCGGCTATCAGCTCACTGCGGAAAATGCCAATGAAAAGAATCTCATTACAGGGACAAGATATATGAATGTGGATGGAATGCTTCCATTTGAAAACATGGTGGCAGATTATATAAAAGAGACAGAACATCATGTCCGTTACCGTGTAACACCGATTTATGAGGGGGATAATCTTGTTGCATCCGGCGTGGAGATGGAGGCAGAGTCTGTGGAAGATGAAGGAGAAGGACTTTCCTTTCATGTGTATGTGTACAATGTACAGCCTGGGATTGAGATTGATTATGCAACCGGAGACAGCCATGAAACAGATACAGAACAAACAAATCAGGCTTCAGATAATCAGATAGAGAGTTACGTTTTGAACACGAACAATAAGAAGTTCCACAAACCAACCTGTTCAAGCGTCAAAGATATGAAGGAAAAAAATAAAGAGACCTATGAGGGAACCAGAGAAGAATTGATTCAAAAGGGATATGAACCATGTGGCAGATGTAAGCCATAAAAAAACAAATAAAACCAGTCATTTTGAACCTTACAAAAGTGTAAAAGTTTCAGTTATTGAATAAATCCTTGTGGTTGAGGGAAATGCGGGGAAAACGTGTCAACCACGGGGATTTTTTAGTTATATTATATTGAATTAGGTAGCATCAAATAGCATCAAATTTCAACACGGTTTACAACACATTTACAACAAATCACACTCTTATCTTTTCTATTTGGATTCGTAAATCTTCGAGTTCTCTGTGACCATAGACTTTGTTTGTAACGTCTTGAAAAGAGTGTCCAAGCATTCGTTTGCGGTCATTTTCGTTTACGTTATATTTTTCGCATAAGGTTGAAAATGTATGTCGACAGTCGTGCGGTGTGTGCTTTTCTATACCCAAATTTTCTAGCCAATCATACATTTCAAGTCGAAAATTGTGATTTGAAATTAACAATAGTTTCTTCTGTCTTTTAATCCTGCGTTCAACAAGTGGGAAAATAGCAGTATGGATTGGAACCGTACGATTTTTACCAGCAGTAGTCTTTATTCCACCATAAAAATACTTTTCCTCTAGATTTACTTCAAGACTCCTGTATTCTGTTATCCTGAATCCCGAATAGCACATAATCAGTAACATCTCTGAAACGTCATTTTCCTTTGTATCCCACAATTTTTTTAAATCAGAATCATTGAAAGGTGTTCCGTGTTCATCATCATCTTCTTGTGTAATTTCAATAAATATTGAATAGTCCTTTTCGCATAAATCATTTGCCATAGCATACTTATACATGTGACGATACAGTTTCAGTATATGCTCAACACTTGCGTGTTTTAATGGACAATTATCCAACACTTCTTGCAGATCATCTGATGTGATATCCGTAAATATTTTATCGTGCAGTGCTTCTGAATTTTTAAATCCGGCTCGTAAAGCGTATTCCATACTACTGCGTTTCACACCTTTCTCTTCAAATCCATGTCCAAATTTTCTATTGTAAAATCTAAAAAACACATCCTTATAAGTTAAAGAATCCTCTGCATTATTATCGTTTCCTCTGATCAGATTGTAATTTGCAAGCAACGTCTGGATAAATTTATCTGTGTTTTGGTTGTCATTAATTTCTGCAAGCTCTTTTTCCATTCCTTGGACATAGTTTCCTGCCTTATATGCAGTCAGGACTGCAAAGCCTGTAGTCCAGTCTGGGACGTAGCAGAGTGCTTTCTGCGGCTTCATCTGTCCATTAGGGTATTCTTCTGTCGCCGGAGGGTAAACGCCGTAGGGATTGCGCCGATTAGAGCCTAAATAGCGAATTTGTCCGTAGCCGTTTGGGAGTTTTGGATATTTCTTTCTTTTTCTTGACATGAAATCATCTCCTTTTGAATTTTGGGTATAAAAATAACAGCTAACAAACAGAATGCATGTTCTGATTGTTAAACTGTCTCGAAGATGATACAATATAACTTGCAATATGGATGTACATCTTCGGGTGTATATAAGCCGCTCCTGTTGGCGCAGGGGCGGTTCTTGACATTTAAAGCATATCTGTTATAATATACTTAACAAGACAGCCGACGAGTAGGTGCACACTACCCGTTCCGGTAAAATAGTTAATTAGCTATAAGAATAGCCGTTCCCAACTTTACCAGAGGCGAGGACGGCTATTTCTTATGGTCATTTTTGATGTAATTCAAGATAGCTACAATCAGTATTGCTACAGATATGATGATCTGGAATTCTTCGTATGTACTCATAAGCATCATCCTTTCCGCAAGACTCGGAACGGATAGAGAGCTGTCCTGTCAGCTGTCTGGGTAAATATATTATTTAGTTGTTCCCCTGCCCGCTGCGGAGCAGAGGTTAAAAATATTAACAATTTGTCTATTGAAGTAGGTATAAAAAAGTGTATAATCTTGATTAAGAAAAGGAGGTGCATAACATGCTGTTTGATATAGTCGGTGTAATTAGTATTCGTGTAGTTTTAATATGTATATGTTTTCTTTTTCTTAGGCAAATCTGTAGCTTTATGTCAATTAAAGAAGATATCGTTTTATTTAATCGCCTCTATTTAATTGATGTTATCTGTTTGGTTCTTAGTATTTTAGTTACTTTTGTTCTTTTTTCTGTGTATCCGAATCGGTAGTGTTTTGTTCTTCGATTCGGATATTTTTTTGTGTTGATTCTGGGGTACTTAATAACAAGTCTTGTTTACATGAGTTATATTCTTCTAGTAATTTTTGGTAGTCCTGCTGTAGTTCTCGATAATTTTGATTTACAGTATTATCGGTAATCTTAGTATATAAATCACCAAATGTGGTGATGAGTTCGGCAATGCCTCCAGTACTTACTTCAATACCATCTGTCAAATTAAATTTTATCGTTCCTCCGCAAACAAGCGTTGCAGCAAAACCTATAGCAAGTATTTTCTTTATGGGGCCAGATAGCTGAACAGGCCCCTTGGATTGTACGTCGATTTTACTTATTATTTCTCCAGAATTAATATGAAAATCATCCGGAAAATATTTATTTACAAACTGACATAATTTTCTATTAAAAATCATCAAATCTGTCATATTATCTAGAGCAATTTTGGATGTTTTATTAACGCGAAATGTAAAGTAGGCATATTTACCTTTTATATAATAGTCTGACAAGGTTCTGTCAATGAATAAGGCATAATTATTCAAATCAACTATTGTATTGTGGGCATAGATAAAAGTTTGCAATCTGTTGTCCAGTTCATGACGATGAAAGCAGTTAATCCAATTTACTTTTCGACGCTTTTTTAAAAATTGTATTTGATTTTCCAGATCCTCTTCAAAAAGCAAACCTTCTTTATTTTCTTCACTTGCGATATAAATGCTATCTTCTGCAATTTCGCCTATGGCAAATATCTTTGAGTTCTTGTTGGGGATTATTACAATATCACCTTTTGTAAACTCTCTTACGAATTTGTCAATTTGACTAGCAACATAACCCGATCGAATTTCTTTGGGATAATGTTCTTCTACTTGTAATTTTAAGGATTCAATATCTGAATAATCTGCAGAAACAATTTCATCCCATTCAATACCTATATAGTTGTCGAAATAGAAATCTTCAAAATATTGTCCTCCGTTTGTACGGACAAGCCAATAGTTTCTTTTTTCTGGTATTTGGGTGATTCCTAATCTGGAAAATAAATATTCTTCCATACTTTTTCCTCCTCTTCTGTATTTTATTAATACACTGCATAAACGCCATAGCGGTTATATCAATTAAAATTTTTTAGTCTCAATTCTATCAAACTTTTTTCATATCCGAAAAGACGTGATAGCTGAGATGTTGTATATTCAAGATGTTCTTCTATATCTTCATCGCTTATAAGTAAATTCATAGCAAAAAGATTCGCTTCGTTTTCATATTTGTTTTTGACAAAGTGCGTTCTTGTATCCATGAATATTGCATTGCTATTCTTATGCAGGAATACATGCCCTAGTTCATGGGCGATAACGAATAGAATTATATGCTCAGGAAGTCTATCATCAACATAGATAATATGATTTCTCTGAAAGTAGTGATAGAAGCCACGAACACCTTCCAATGGATATCGTACTAAAATCATATCCATTTTCTCAACAATTTCGAGTGGATTTCTTGTGCCGTATTTTCGGACAATTTGATTCACTCGTTTTTTAATATCCATAAGTATCAATCCTTTTTATTTTTTTTAGGTGTGTACTTTTCTTTGTTTTTCTGTTTTGCCATTTCCATTCCAATTTTCATTGCAGACAATATGGAATCAATTGCTTCAGGAGAAGCTGGGTTTCCATCAAACATTAAACCATCTTGTTTTAGTAAGGCTTCAGTGTCGCTTAAAATAGCTTCGATTTGTTTTGTGTCTCGATTAGTTAAGTTATTAGTATTTGATTTAGATTCATTTCCGGTTAAAAGATATTCTATGGAAACACCTAAAAAATTAGCTATTTTAATCATTTTTTCAGTGTTTGGTCTGCTTTTGCCCTTTTTCCATTCGGAAAAAACAGGAGACTTTATTCCGGTTGCTCTCGTAACATCAGCAGCTTTTAATCCTTTTTCTTCTAATAATTTTGCGAATATTTCATACATTATCTCACCTCGTAAAATATCTAGGAAATTCTAAAAAACAGCTTGACAATATAGAGTATCCTAGATATAATGAGGATACAAGTTAGGAAATCCTAGATTGTATTAATATGTTTTGTGGTGATTCATATTATATAGGATTTCCTAGTTAAAATCAATATAAAAACTAGGAAAGGAGGAAATTCATGTTTTCGTACAAAAAACTAGAGGAACTTTTAGTAAAAAATAACATAACTCCGTATGCTTTGGCGAAAGAAACAGGTTTATATTCTACCTTATTTTATGATTGGAAGTCTAAAAAGAGTTGCCCTAAAATGAACAAAATAAAAATCCTAGCTGATTACTTCGAAGTATCAGTAGATTATTTTCTTGAGTAGAAAGGTGAGGAGGATGTGTAGTGGAAAAAATCATAAGAAAAGTGAAAAGCAGCACCATATTTCCCATAATATGGCACTGCATGTGGGCAATTATCGGATGGGAACTAGGAAAATGGATGTTCCTGTAAATCTATAGAATGTTTTTCAGATATGGATTGCAGAGTAGTTGTGAGCTTATTGAGATCATCAATATTTTTCATACTATAAAAATCCGATTTGAGTTCTTTGTATTGAACATCAGATACATACGGAGAAACAATTTCTATATTATTTTCGATAGTTACAGATTCATTTAAAGCGTATCGTTCTGTACTGTAAAAGAACACTAACGAAGTGATAGCAATAATAAAAATTCCAGTGGTCATGTAATAGATTTTTTTCAACTCACTTCTTTTAATATCAACTAACACAGGAAGATGATCCTTTAACGTACTGATAGATTCTTTTAATGAAGAGAATTCTTTAATCAAAAACTTGACCTCAGTTTCTACATCGGAAACATTTTGATATGTATTAGTGCTTTCGTCACTTTCGTTTTCAGGTTCAGTCATGTTTATATCATCCAACTTTTTAAGTGTTTCGAAATAATTGCTTCTGGATTCTAAGAAGTAAAATACAACAATAGCCAGCACAACAGAGAAAGTTATGGTTGATGAGAATGGATTGCTATTGTACGCAGAACCTTTCGCAATTTTAATAATTATTGAATCAGTGAATGATGATAAAAATTTAGTTCCTATATTAGATATGGAATTAAATAATTTTGAAAATATGGGATCAAGAGCATAGCTGAATATATAGGATGCAAAAGCTCCAGAAGCCAAAGTAATTACAGTATTCTTAAATGAATAATTTTGATTTTGATTCATATTGACATCTCCTTCTTTTTAATAAGGAGATTATAGCACAGAAAGGAGAATAAATGAACGAATTAATCAAAGTCAATTATGACACAGAACATCCGACAGTATCGGCGAGAGACTTACACGAACAACTGAATATTGAAAAGCGTTTCAGTGCATGGTTTGAAACAAATAGTAAAGGTTTCATTGAAAATGAAGATTTTACAAGCGTACTTACAGGTACGGTTGTTAATAACGGTGCTACTAGAGAGCTTCAAGACTATAATCTTTCTATTGATATGGCGAAACATATTTGTCTTATGAGTAGAACTGAAAAAGGGAGAGAATGCAGACAATATTTCATTGACCTTGAAAAAGCATGGAACACACCAGAGCAGGTAATGGCAAGAGCCTTAAAGATGGCAGGGAATACCATTGACAGTCTTAAAGACAGATGTAAATTTCTCGGGAGACAAGTTGTAGAGCAACAGAAGCTAATCGAGGAAATGGCACCGAAAGCAAATTACGTTGACCATATTCTGGAATCGAAATCGCTGGTAGCAACAACACAGATTGCGAAAGATTATGGAATGTCCGCAATACGGTTCAATCAGATTCTAAACAGTATGAAAATCCAGTACAAGGTCAATAAACAGTGGGTGCTATATTCAAAATATCAGAATTGCGGGTATGTACATAGCAAGACAATCGATATTACAAGAAGCAACGGAGATCCAGATGTGACAATGCAGACACAGTGGACGCAGAAAGGGCGGCTCTTCTTGTATGAGGAACTTAAGAAAAATGATATTTATCCAGTGATTGAGCAGGAAGTATCGTAAAGGAGGAATGAAAAGCAGTTTATTACTTCGGAGTAAGCATTGAGTATTTCTTAGAGTAGCATACCGGATTAGATGTCCAATAATACGGACAGAACAAGAAGAGAAAGGGAGTGATGAAAATAAGATGGATTAAAACATTAATAAAAAAGCACAATGAAAAACAACTTTTAAAACAAGGATTTATTCGTTGTGCTTGGTGTAAAAGACTAATATTAAGGTCTGACAAATACTGTCAGTATTGTGGAAAAGCTACGGAAACAAAACCTTCTTAGTGGTTTCACTAACAACATCAACAAGAAGCTGACGCAAGGAGTCTTTTAAAATTTGACCAGAAGATGATATTCCTTTTCTATATTTTGCAATTGCAACGGGAGTGGTTGTGGTATCGACAATTAATTCGGGAATTGCAGTTTTAATTAGTTCTTTAGATGCAACATCTAAATCATCATCTAATGACAACAATTCAACGGCATTATCAAGAATCTTTTGAGTCCAAGGATAAGGAGCACCGCATTCGTAGCAATAGTATGGAAGTTGGTAAGCTCGTTTTCCCAATACAGACACTCCAGGAGTGTCATAAAGTCCTCGTATAGGCGCTTGGCATTCCGGGCAAAAAGAATAAGTTTCGGTTCCACACTGAGAACAGTATTTTTGATGATGTGCATTGTACTTACTTAAAACGTGACCATTAAGACAAATAGTAGCGTTATTATATGGCATAAAATCATTCCTTTCATAATTTGATAGGAAAATTATATCAAAGAAAATATTTAGAGACAAGTGTGGAGGTAACAGCATGAAATTAACTTACAAAGAATTGGCTTTATTAAACAGAACGATAGGTATTGCTTTAATGAGCGGTAAAGTTGAGTTCGATGAAGTTTCGGAATCAGTTCACAAGAAAGTTACTAATGAAATTGTAAGAAGGAATGAAAGGCAGCTGATTACTTCGGAGTAAGCATTGAGTATTTCTTAGAGTAGGAGGTGATATGGAAGTGCAAATAGCAAAAATTGAAGAAATGTTGGAAAAAGAAGCAGATACAGTTTATAGAAATATTAAAAGTAGGTGTAAGACATACGGTGAATTAAAGAATGAAATATATATACGTTTGAAACAGGAAAAGTGGAGAGGAAGCGATACTGGGAAGGTCGTACTTGAAAAAGTAGCTAAAAAATACGAAGAAGATGTTTTGAGAATTGAAATGCCCCCTTTAAAAGGGAGCGTGGATTAAAGATTATTAATTGCATCAACTATGTGTTCTCTAAAGGCGTCTAAAGTATAAAATAGTTGTTTTCCGAATTCTGCGAGGTCGCCAGAAGATACGGGATTGTCGCTGAGTTCTCTGTAGTTAGACTGCACGTAAGATTGAAAATCTTCTAAATCCTTTTTTAATAATGTATCAAGATTATTCATCAAAAAGCCTCCTTTCATAATTACTCGGCATTGGCAGATGCCTGTAACTAAAGTATAGGAGAAAGCAAAAGGAAAGGCAATAAGTAGAAAAAGTAGATTACATATTTCGAACAGAAGAACACAGAAAAGAAGATTCTAGTCTTATAGACAACTGCATATATAAAGTGGCCGCCCTTATGGCAACAAGAGCGACCATCTGAGTAAATCTGTGGAATAAAAGGATTCCCCGTAACTATCGTGCGTGGATAATCACGGGGAGAGACTCTTACATATTGTGTTCTTTAAGAAAAAGAAGGCCCGACAGTTAAACAACTGCCGGGGATAGGATACAGGGAGTATAAAAAAAGAAAGTTGAAAGGCTATCGTTACTTGCGATAATTCGCCAACGTAATGATGGCACAAACCATAATCACGAAAGTGAATAGCGAATCATAAGAAACGTACCTTTGCAAGCCCCCTTTCATTACGATTATTCCCTGTATCAATACTAAACTGTTACTCCTTACTAAACTCCTTTCCGGTCTTCAATGACCTTTAGAAAATTATCTAAGTGTAACGAGGTCATTGTAACAGATATATATGCAGTTGTCTATAAGAATAGAAAAGGAGGGAATTATGATACTTGAAAAGATTTTAAAACTGGCAGAGAAGAACAGCATCTCAGTCAGTTGCCTTGAGAAAACGCTTGGTTTTGGAAATGGAACAATTAAGAAGTGGGGAGAATCATCTCCAAGCGTTAATAAGTTGAAAAAGGTAGCTGATTACTTCGGAGTAAGCATTGAGTATTTCTTAGAGTAGGAGGTGATAAGCGTGAGTGAAATTATCAGAACACCAGCGATCGCAAAGATAATCGGTTGTACGGTGAATCAAGCAAGATATAATATCCGGAATAATGTTTGGCACTTTGGAAGGGTGGTAAAGCGTGGAAACAAAAGATTTTGTGAATCAACAATAACGGATGTTGCAAAGTATATTGGAATCAGCAGGGAAGAGGCAATCCGGAGACTTGAAGGAGGTGAGGACAAGCAGTGATATACAAAGAGTATCTAAGATACAAACGCAACAAAAATCGAGCAAAGAAAAGGAGAAGGAAAGATGGAAGAAATTAAAACAGAGGAGCAGATGAAGGAGATTCAGGATGCGATTACATATTATCATGAATTACTTGAGAGTAATGAGATGTTAGAGAAGAGAAATCAAGCAATGCTGAAAAAGATACGACAGGAAAAGAAGGACAAGCTGAAAGCCGAGTTATGCTGCAAGGTATATGCAATCATAGCAGTTGTGGCTACGATATTTGGATTTGGAATGGTGGTTGGAAGATGTCTTACGTTTTTAACTACAATGGGATTCTAAAAAAGAGCACCCACATGAGCCGGCAAGCTCGGGTACTCGGATAATAAACCAATTAAATTGTAGAGGATTTTGGAGGGAAAGTCAAATGAAAAAATTTGAGTTAACAAGTGAGTTTATCACTAATATTTTCGGGACAAAATTATTTCGTATTAAAGCATTAATCGAGTTTGGAAACGTTAAAGCGGGTGAGCTTGGCGGTTTCGTGGAAAAAGAAGAAAATCTAAATCATGAAGGCAATGCTTGGGTGTATGGTAATGCTGAGGTGTATGGCAATGCTCGGGTGTACGGTAATGCTAGTGTGTATGGTAATGCTAGTGTGTACGGCAATGCTTGGGTGTATGGTAATGCTCGGGTGTGTGGTAATGCTTGGGTGTGCGATGATGCTCGGGTGTACGGTAATGCTTGGGTGTATGGTAATGCTCGGGTGTGCGATGATGCTCGGGTGTATGGTAATGCTGACTACGCCACGGTGCATGGTTTTGGCTCCGAATATCGTACAACTACATTTTTTAAAACAAAAGCAGGAGAAATTGGTGTGAGATGTGGATGTTTTTATGGAAATTTATCAGAATTCCGTAAAAAGGTAGTAGAGACGCATGGGGAAACGAAAAAGGCAAAGGAATACTTGATGCTTGCTGATCTGATGGAATTTAGATTTTCGGATAACTCATAAATAGAAGAGAGGAAAAGTCAATGGAACAATTAACCATACATATATGAAAGAGAGGAAACAGTAATGAGTTTAGAAGTAACAATCAATGTACCAGGATTAAAAGAATTATCAGAGGCACTTATGCAGCTGGCAGTTGCAATGGGAGGAAAATCTGTACAAATGGACGAGGCAGCTGTCGGACAAGCCGTGCACGAACAGCAGAGTACGGAAGAAGCTCCTTGGGGGAATGCATCCATTCCACAGCAGAACACAACGGGGGCCGTACCAACTCCTTCAGTACCAGTACAAGCATCAGCACCGTCAGTGCAGGCACCCGCAGCAGTACCGACATCTGAACCGACGTATACAAGAGATGATCTGTCTAAGGCAGCCATGCAGCTGATGGACAAGGGGATGCAGGCGCAGCTTATGCAGCTAATCCAAAGCTTCGGAGTAGCATCTTTGATGGAGCTTTCACCGGAACATTATGGGAACTTTGCGACAGGACTTCGCGGAATGGGGGCGCAGATCTAATGAGCCATCAGGAGAGAACACATGCGGTCTTAAGTGCATCGGGAGCACATCGATGGCTCCTGTGCACTCCGAGTGCAAGACTGGAAGAACAGTTTCCGGATACCACATCAGATGCGGCCAAAGAAGGAACTTTGGCGCATGAGCTGGCTGAGATGAAGCTGAGACATTATTTTCAGACAAAAGAGTTTGGAAAACGGAAATATAACGCCGAGGTTAAAAAACTGAAAACCGAAGAACTGTGGCAGGATGAAATGGACGGTTATACAGAAATCTATAAGGATTACATTAAAACGCTTGCGCTTTCATTTCCGGCAGAGCCTTATTCGGCAATTGAAAAGCGGGTGGATTTTAGTCAGTATGTTCCGGATGGATTTGGAACTGCAGACTGCATCCTGTTAAGTGGAAATACGTTGCACGTAATTGACCTCAAGTATGGAAAAGGGGTGCCGGTCAGCGTAGAAGAAAATCCACAGATGATGCTGTATGCGCTCGGCGCATATCAGGCGTACAGTTTCTTATACGACATTCGGAGCATCCATCTTGTGATCATTCAGCCTAGGCTAGACAGTATTTCAGAATGGGAATGTCCATTAGGGGAATTACTTGAATTTGCAGAATATGTAAAGGATCGTGCGAAACTGGCAATTAATGGAGAGGGAGAGTTCTGCCCTGGAGAAAAACAGTGTCGGTTCTGCAGGGGAAAAGCACAGTGCAGGGCAAGAGCAGAAGAAAACGTAAAGCTGGCTTTTAGCCCGGATAAAGGAAAACTTCCGCCGCTGATCAGTAATGAGGAAATGGGAAAATATCTTTCCACCGGGGAAGATGTGGCCAAATGGCTTTCAGACCTAAAAGAACATGCATTGAAAGAATGCCTTGCCGGACATGAGGTTCCTGGATGGAAGGCAGTAGAAGGAAGAGGTTCACGCGACTGGACTGATATGGATGCAGCATTTGAAGTGTTGAAGGAAAAAGGAATTGCAGAAGAAATTCTGTACGAAAAGAAAGCATTAACACTTGCACAGGTAGAAAAGACAATCGGGAAGAAAGATTTTGCGGAGATGGTCGGCAGTATGGTCGTAAAGAATCCGGGCAAGCCGACCCTTGTGAAGGAGTCCGATAAACGAGAAGCAATTACAAATAAAATCACAGCCGAAAAGGCATTTCAGGAGGAGCAATAATCATGGAAAATTTAACAAACGTAACAACAGGAAAAGTAAGATTATCATATGTACATGTATTCAAACCATACGCGTATCAGCCGGGACAGGAAGAAAAATTTCAGGTAACCATCTTGGTACCAAAGACAGATATGGATACGATGAACCGGATCAATGCAGCAATTGAAGCTGCTAAGCAGAGAGGGGTTTCAGATAAATGGAACGGAGTGTGTCCTCCAATCGTTTCGACTCCGGTATACGACGGAGATGGAGTGAGACCATCAGACGGGATGGCATTTGGTCCGGAATGCAAAGGACACTGGGTATTCACTGCAGGTGCAAAAGCTGATTATCCACCGGAAGTTGTAGACGCGAATCTGAATCCGATTATCAATCAGTCAGAGATTTACAGTGGTATCTATGCAAGAGTGAATGTGAATTTCTTCCCATATGCATTCGGAGGCAAGAAAGGAATCGGATGCGGACTAGGTCCGGTGCAGAAGCTTGCAGATGGAGAAGCATTAGGAGGAAGTGCACCGACAGCTTCACAAGCTTTTGGAGCACCTGCACCTCAGCAGACTGCAGCGCAAGAAACGCAGCAATATCAGCAGACACAACCTACAATAAATCCGATTACCGGATTACCAATGTAGGATATTTAGGGGCGTATGCCCCTTTTCGTAACAGGAGGGACGCAGATGTTAAGGCATTTGAGTATAGACATTGAAACAAAGAGCAGCGTGGATATCGGAAAAGCCGGATTGTACAGATATGCACAGTCAGAAGATTTTGAAGTGTTATTGTTTGCTTATCAGATGGATGATGGAGAAGTTGAGCTTGTGGATTTGGCACAGGGAGAGCAGATCCCGGAAAATGTACAGCTGATGCTGAAAGATGTGGCTGTTGTAAAACATGCATACAATGCAGCGTTTGAATGGTATTGCCTGAATCGTGCCGGTTACGAGACACCATTAGAACAGTGGAGATGTACTATGATACATGGACTGTATTGTGGTTACACAGCCGGACTGGATGCGACCGGAAAGGCAATCGGACTTCCGCAGGACAAGCAGAAACTGACAACCGGAAAAGCATTGATCCGGTACTTCTGCGTTCCATGTAAACCGACAAAGAGCAATGGAAATCGGACATGGAATCTTCCAAGACATGCACCAGAGAAATGGGAATTGTTCAAGGGGTATTGCAAACAGGACGTGGTAACAGAGCATGCAATATTAAAACGTCTGAATTATTTTCCGGTTCCGGAAGAAGAACAGGAGTTATGGCAGCAGGATATCCGGATGAACGCCTTTGGTGTGCGCGTGGATTCGAAACTGATTGAAGGAGCCCTGACGATAGACGGAGTGAGCAGTGCGGAGCTGACAGAAGAGGCGATCAATATTACAGGACTGCAGAATCCAAACAGTACAGCACAGTTGAAAGTATGGGTGGAAAAAGAACTATCAGACAGCCTAGAGGCAGATGTGGAACTTCCGGGACTACGAAAAGAAGACGTATCCATGCTTTTGGAAAGAAACGACCTTTCAAAGGAAATAAGGCGTGTTCTCGAAATAAGGCAGCAGCTTGGGAAAACATCCATTAAGAAATATGTGGCGATGGAAACAGCCAAGGGTACAGATGATCGTGTGCGTGGTCTGACACAATATTATGGGGCGAATCGCACTGGAAGATGGGCAGGACGTCTTGTGCAGTTACAGAATCTTCCAAGAAATTATTTAAAGACGTTAGACTATGCAAGAGAACTCGTTAAGACAAAGAATTATGATGGAATAAGGTTCTTGTATGGAAATGTTCCGGACACGCTTTCTCAGCTGATCAGAACAGCCTTTATCCCATCGGAGGGACATAAGTTTGTAGTTGCTGATTTTTCTGCCATTGAGGCGCGTGTAATCGCATGGCTTGCGGGAGAACAGTGGGTAAACGAAGTATTTGCCACCCACGGAAAGATTTATGAAGCAACGGCATCTCAGATGTTCCATGTGCCGATTGAAAAGATTGTAAAAGGAAACCCGGAGTACAGTCTTAGGCAGAAAGGAAAGGTTGCGACACTTGCGCTTGGATACCAGGGAGGAACAGCTGCGCTGATCGCGATGGGAGCATTGAACATGGGACTGGCAGAAGAGGAACTTCCGGATATTGTACAGAGATGGAGAAATGCGAATCCGAGAATCCGAGATTTGTGGTATGCGGTGGAACAGGCAGCGCTTACAACGATGCAGACGGCTCAGCCACAGGGCATCAACGGTTTGATTTTCCGGTATGAGGGAGAGCTGATGTATGGACAGAGCTTCCTGACAGTACAATTGCCAAGTGGGCGAAAACTTTTTTATCCGAAACCGTTCTTAAAGGAAAATCAGTTCGGAAAGATGGCAATCCATTATTATACAGTCGGACAGCAGACAAAAAAATGGGAAGTGGCATCTACTTATGGAGGAAAAATGACGGAAAATATCGTGCAGGCAATCGCAAGGGACTGTTTAGCTGAAACCCTCAGAAGGATTGAGCAATTAGGCTTGCAGGTCGTATTCCACGTACATGACGAGGTTATCATTGATGCGCCGATGGAAGTAACGGCGGAACAAATCTGTGACTTGATGGCGGAACCAATCAGCTGGGCACCGGGGTTGCTCTTAAAGGGAGCCGGATTTGAAAGCAGTTATTATATGAAAGACTAGGAGGAAACAGATGGATTACAATAGAAAATTATGGATCAGCACGGCCGGAACCAGAAAGGCAACGTACTGGCCGAAGAATGAAATCATGTGGTCTGATTTTGTGGACCGTCTGAAAAATCCGGTAAGAAGTTCTGAAACAATGGAGGAATATCTGGCGCTGGGGAAAAGCCAGCAGGCGGAATTGAAGGACGTAGGAGGATTCGTAGGCGGCACCTTTATCAATGACAGGAGAAAGAGCTCTTATGTACAAGGAAGGGATATTTTGACTTTGGATATGGATAATATCCCAGCAGGACAGACGGATGAAATATTGAAAAGAGTATCAGGGCTTGGATGTGCGGTTGCAGTCTATAGTACAAGGAAACATACAGGATATGCACCAAGACTGAGGGTGCTGATTCCGTTAGACAGGACAGCAACCTCCGATGAATATGAGCCGGCAGCAAGAAAAGCAGCAGCACTGATTGGGATCGAGTTCTGTGACCCAACGACATTTGACGCAAGCCGGTTAATGTACTGGCCAAGCTGCTGTAGTGATGGGGAATATATCTGTAAAAGTTATGATCATCCGTTCTGCAGTCTGGACGGATTGCTCGGGATGTATCAGGACTGGAAGTGCGTGAGCGAGTGGCCGCGGGTACCGGGAAGTGATGCGATCGAGCGCAGAAGACTTGCAAGGCAGGAGAACCCGCTAGAGAAAAAAGGAATCATTGGGGCGTTCTGCCGCACTTATACGGTCACGCAGGCAATGGAGAAATTTATCCCTGGCATGTATGAGGCAACGGATATTCCGGGGAGATATACATACACTGGTGGATCCACAACAGGCGGGGCGATCCTGTACGATGACGATCTATTCTTATATTCCCACCATGCAACGGATCCATGCTCCGGACAGCTTGTGAATGCGTTTGACTTGATCAGGCTGCATATGTTTTCTGACAGGGATAAGGAATCAAAAGAGGCAACTCCGGTGAATAAGCTTCCATCTTTCCAAGCAATGTCAAAGCTTGCAAGGGAAGACAAGACAGTGTCAGGACTTGTGGTAAAAGAGAAGTTTGAACAGGCAAAAGAAGTCTCCGGCATGAATCCGGCTGAGGATGAAAATGTGGACTGGGTCTTAAGACTTACAAGAGACGGAAATAATAGGATTGAAAAAACAATCAATAACGTGACCATGATCCTGGAGAATGACCCTTTTTTGAAAGGAAAGATTGTGACAGATGAGTTTGCAAGCTGCGGCATGGTGCGTGGGAGCCTCCCGTGGAACCAGAGAGAGGGAAAGCGGAGATGGGAAGATGTGGACTATGCCGGATATTATCGTTATATGGAGACGTTTTACGGGATTACAGGCAAGGAAAAGCTGGACAATGGTCTTCTGATCGTCAGCAGTCAGAACAAGGTCAATGAGGTGAAGGAATACCTGACAAGTCTCAAATGGGACGGTGTAAAGAGGGTGGATACGCTTCTTTCGGATTATCTTGGGGCTGATGATAACCTCTATACGCGTGCAGTAATACGGAAATCATTGTGTGCTGCAGTGGCAAGGGGAATCTTAGGCGGTGTGAAATATGATTACATGCCGATCTTTGCAGGACCGCAGGGGATTGGAAAGAGTACATTTCTTGCAATTCTTGGAAGAGAGTGGTTTTCTGATTCCCTCACAAGTTTCGAAGGAAAAGAGTCCGCGGAGCTGATACAGGGAACTTGGATCAATGAAGTCGGGGAACTGACGGCGATGACGAAGCAGGAGACCAGTGCGGTCAAACAGTTTCTGAGCAAGACGCATGATATCTATAGGGCGGCTTATGGACGTACAACGAATAAATACCCAAGACGGTGCGTATTCTTCGGTACAAGCAACGACAGCGAGTTTTTAAAGGATTCCACGGGGAACAGAAGGTTCTGGCCGGTGGATGTAGGAGAACATAAAGCAAAGAAATCGGTATGGCAGCATCTCCCTTTGGAAGTGGATCAGATATGGGCAGAAGTCTACGTGTATTGGGCAATGGGGGAAGAATTATTTTTACCGAAAGAGATTGAAAAACTGGCAGAAGAACAGCAGGAAAAACACAGGGAGTCTTTTGCAAAAGAAGGTGTAATAAGGGAATTTTTGGATAGAAAAATCCCAGCAGACTGGAATAGCATGAACCTATTGCAGAGGCGGCAGTACCTCCAGGGAGGGATGCAGACAGCAGAAAAACAGGTTCTGGTAGACCGGGAAAAGGTATGTGCTGCAGAGATTTGGCAGGAATGTTTTGGAAGTGATATCAAGTACATGGGAAAAAGAGACAGTATGGAGATCAATAATATTTTATCTGGAATATCAGGATGGAAAAGGAACCGGTCTTCGCAGAGATATGGCTTTTACGGAACTCAAAGAGGGTTTGAAAGGGTGTCAACAATGCAGAATGACACCTGTATACAAAGTCTGAAATTGTCAACAGAGGGATAAAAAATGCAAAAAATTAGAAAAATCATGAGTTTGTTCACATGTTAACAGGATTGTTGCAAAGATGTTGACACGAAAAACCGCAGAAATACAACATTTATAAATATATGTAAACAATGTCAACAAACTTTTTATAAAAAATAAAAATATAAAAATAAAGAGTACACGTACGCTATATGTATTACCTAACGCGCCTAATAGAGAGTACACATACGCGTGCGAGGTTGTAGATGTTGCAGGAGGTGTGAAAATGTTAGAGAAAGAGATTGAGAAAATATTGGTGACAGAAGTGAAGAAGTTGGGAGGTAAGGCATATAAATTTGTCAGTCCCGGTAACAGCGGGGTACCGGACCGGATTGTAATATTCCCGAAAAAACCCCCGGTGTTTGTGGAATTGAAAACGGACACAGGCGTGCTTACGAACCTGCAGACTGTACAGGTGAAAAGGCTGAGAGAACTTGGCCAAACGGTGGAAGTAGTAAAGGGGATAGTCGGATTGATCAAATTTTTCGGGAAATACGGATATCCGCAAGTGAGCATTCTACTTTCCGGAAAATACAAAGGGGTGAAAACAGATGGAGTTTAAACCACACGGCTATCAGAAACACTGTATTGAAAAGATCATCGAGATAAAAAAAATCGGGTTATTTCTCGATATGGGACTGGGAAAAACGATCACAACATTAACGGCCGTGAAGGAATTGAAATATAACCGGTTTGAAGTACGGAAAGTGCTTGTGATCGCACCGAAGAAAGTGGCCGAAGGAACATGGTCCAAGGAAAAAGATAAATGGGAGCACACGCAGATGCTGAGGGTATCTCAGGTACTTGGAAGTCAGACAAAACGCATCCGTGCACTGAACACACCGGCAGACATCTACATCACCAACAGGGAGAATGTAGTGTGGTTAGTGGATTATTACCGGAACAGCTGGCCGTTTGACATGGTGGTGATCGATGAATCCAGCAGCTTTAAGAGCCATAAAGCAAAACGGTTTAAAGCACTTGCAGGTGTGGGAACAAGGATCAACCGTCTTGTAGAGCTTACGGGAACCCCATCCCCGAACGGACTTGACGACCTGTGGGCACAGATCTATCTGTTAGACGGAGGTGAACGACTCGGAAAAAGATATACGCAGTTCAGGGAACGGTATTTTGATCCGGGAGAACGCGGGAACAATGTGGTATATAACTACAAGGCAAAGCAGGGGAGCGAGGAAAGCATTCTGAAAATCATTTCCGACATCTGCATCAGCATGAAGGCAGAGGATTATCTGCAGCTTCCGGATGTGACATACCATCCAGTAACCGTTACCCTGGATACAAAAGCAAGAAAGGCATATCAGGAACTGGAGAGAAAAATGGTGCTGGCACTTCCGGAGGATGAAGAAGAAATCAGTGTGACAAGTGCAGCGGCGTTGAGCAATAAACTTCTGCAGCTTGGGAACGGTGCGATTTATGACGAGGATCGAAACGTGCATGAAATTCATAACTGCAAGATTGAGGCATTCATGGAACTGGTGGAATCTCTTCAGGGAAAACCGGCATTAGTGTTTTATAATTTCCAGCATGATAAGGAACGGGTCTTAAAGGCACTCGCAAAGACAGGGTTACGCGTAAGAGAGTTAAAGACCACACAGGATGAGGATGACTGGAATAATCGTGAAATTGATATTCTTCTGACGCACCCGGCAAGCAGTGCCTATGGGTTGAACCTGCAGCACGGAGGAAACCATGTAATCTGGTTCGGTCTCACTTGGAATTACGAACTGTATACCCAGGCAAATAAAAGGCTGCACAGGCAGGGGCAAACGGAGAAGGTAATCATTCATCAGTTGGTATGTGATGGCACAAGAGACGAAGATGTAGTACAGGCGTTGGAACGAAAAGATGATGTGCAGAATTACGTGATGCAGAGTTTGAAAGCAAGGATAAAACGGATTAAGGAGGAATCAGGAAAATGAACAAATACGAAACAAAGATGGACAAGATAACAACGGAATTTGCAGAGCATATCTGTGACAATCTGTGCTGATATCCGCACATGGCAGATGGAAAGTCTTTAGAAATTATATGTTCAGAATGTAAAATTTGAAGGGAAGTGATAATTTGAGCTATGGAAGAACACGGAAGCAAGCAAAGCTGGATGAGGAAAAGACCTTTGATGATATTATAAAGCGAGGACCGTCAGAAAGTGCGAAGAGGGCATTTAAACACGATGTACGTAATGTGTACGGAGTGAAGCAATGCCTGACGAAATGGGGAGTTGACTTGAAGGGAGCGATTACCGATGGACAGAACAATACTAATTGAGTACGCAGATATGAAAGAGGAAATAAAAGATTTACGAAGAAGGATAGAGAAAGATAAAAGAGCGTTGGAAAAACTCAATAAAGAAACTGTAATAGATACAGTATCCCGTGGAAAGAAAGGAAGAAAATCACTTGGAACGGCAAGAGTTGAAGGAAAACCACGGATGACAATCGAGCTAAAGAAAAACGCATACATAAAGAAAATAGATCAATTGGAACGGTTAGAAACAGATCTGTCAGAGAAACAAACACAAGTGGAAGAATACATACAGCAAATTGAAAAAAGTGAATTGAGGATGATGCTGAGATTTTATTACATAGACGATCTTCCATGGTATAAAGTAGCTATGCAAATGAATCAAATCTTCCCACAGAGAAAAATAAAGTACACAGAAGACAATTGTAAGCAACGACATAAAAGGTATTTTGATAAATTATAAAAATGTCACTCAATGTCACGGGAAAATGTGCTAGTATGGTAAAAACGAAAAGTGTACAAACACGAAAGCGGCAGCAGACAACAATTTGTTGCGGCTTTTATTAATTTGATTTGGCAGGATAGAGTAATGGTAATTCGCTAGGCTCCTTATCTAGAAATGTTGGTTCGATTCCTTCTCCTGCAATTGAAGAGGTGATGATATGTTAAAGTCTTGTAGCTATTGCGGAAGAATTCACGATAGCAAATATGTGTGCAAACAGAAAGAACAGAAGATTAGAGAGAGACAGTCATATAGGACAGAAAAAAGTAAACAATCTCGTTCTTTCCATAACTCTAAGAAGTGGCAAGATAAAAGAGAGGATATAAAATTCAGAGATAACTATTGCTGTCAAGTATGCGCAAGAGGATTACATAACCCTAGTAGACAATATGAAACAGAGGATACATCTGTGCACCACATAGTTCCGTTGGTAGAGGACTATGAGAAGAGACTAGACGATGACAACCTAATTACATTGTGCTCTAGGCATCATGAGATGGCAGAAAAAGGCGATATAGATAGACGCGAGTTGCTACGAATTGCGAAAGAACAAGAGAAAAACTTCGATTTTCCAGTTTGCTAGGGTACCCGCCCGGGGTTCGAAATGAATTTTCAGACAATTTCACCACACCGACGCCCCATCATGATTTATAATTTATTCCCAAAATGAGAAAGGAAAGGAGGAATTTATATGGCTAGACCATCAAAGCCAGCAAGCGTAATCAAATTGGAAGGCAAATCGCATAGAACAAAAAAAGAATTACGGAACAGGGAGCAAGCGGAAAATTCTCTCCTTTCCGGAATGAAATTAAAAGAGTCGGAAGAAGTGAAAAATAATCCGAAAGCACATCAGGAATTTTTGAGAGTCAAAAAATTATTATCCGGAATCGATAAGAGCGATGACCTATACGGAAGTGTAATCAACAGGTACTGCTTAACGCTTGCGGAGTGTGCGGATTTCGAAGAGAAAAGAGAACATGCACAAGAATTGATGGATAAGTTAGAAATGCGTTCCGATGAAATGGAGTTTGTCGAGTTTCTGAAATTACAAGACGGACTTGCAAAACAGCTTATATCCTACGATAAGCAAATACAGGCAAAAAGAAAGATGCTATTTGACATTGAAAAAGAAAACGTCATGACGATCGCATCTGCTCTACGGAGCATTCCAAAAACACCAGAAAAGAAAAACAATGCATTGAAAGAGGCATTAAGTGGTTAAGGATGGAAAGGCTTACGTTTATGCCAAATGGTGTGTCGAGGAAAACGTAGGATATGCACCGATATATGTTAAAAAGCAATGTAAGAGTTGGCTACAGATAGCAGATGGGAACGATGAAGATGCTTTTGTTGATGAGAAATCCTATGAAAAGATATGTAAGTTGTTAAAACTTATGGTACATCCAGATTTGAGATGTTCGATATACGATGGATTGGAAGATTATGCATGGCTGTTTATCGTGGCAACGCTTTGCACAAAATTAAAGAATACAGAGCGGGATATAAGATTTTATACAACAGCAGTATTAGAAATCGCACGAAAGAATTTTAAAACATTCAATAGTGCGATTATTTTTATACTTTTAATGCTGACAGAACCGGACTTCTCTCGATTCTTTTCTGTAGCTCCTGATTTGGCACTTTCTTCCGAGTTGAAATTAGCGATTCGGAAAATTATAAAGGTAAGCCCAGCGTTGTATGACGAAGACGAGCCGGCATTTAAAATTTTAAGAAGTCAAATCATTTGTCTTTTGAATGACAACGAGTATACACCACTTGCATATTCAAATGACGGTATGGATGGAAAGATGGCACATGCGTTCCTGGCGGATGAATGTGGGGCGATGGACGAATATCCGATTGAGGCTATGAGATCCTCTCAAATCACATTGTTCAATAAGCTCGGGATTATCATTAGCACACAATATCCGAATGATGACAATTCCATGATAGACGAGATAGACATTGCCAAGAAAACGCTTGACGGATTACTGGATGATAGACGAACATTCGCTTTGCTTTACGAACCAAACGATGAATTAAAAATTGGTGAAGAATGGCAGACGAACGATTTATGTATCTACCAGAGTAATCCGGTAGCTTATGCACATGGATACATCTTTGATGAGATTGTTAAGAAACGTGCAATCGCTGTTCTGTATGAGAATAAGCGAGAGAATTACTTATGCAAGCACAATAACATCCTTTACAAAGGGCTTGGAGTTGAGGGATACATAGATATACAAAAAGTAAAGCTGTGTAGGATTGAGAACAACAAAGAGTTTTGGAGAGGAAAGAAAGTATGGCTTGGCTTGGACTTGTCGCAGACGGATGACAATACGGCTCTCGCAATGGTAACAATCGTTGACGGAATTGTTTATGCAAAGGTCTTTGGCTTTGTTCCGACAGATAAAGTGGAGTTCAAGAGCAAGAAAGAACACGTTGATTACAAGCGCTTGATTGCGAATGGAGATTGCTTCTCTTGTGGAAATGAAGTGATTGATTATATATTCGTTAAGAATAAGATTGTTGAGATTGAAAGTGAATACGGTGTTGAAATTCAACAGATAGGATATGACAAATGGAACGCATTAGCAACTGTGCAGCAGTTGGAAGAAGATGGTTATGAATGTGTAGAAATCAAGCAGCACAGTTCTGTATTGCATCAACCAACCAAATGGTTGAGAGAGTTGATACTGGAACGGCAATTCTGCTATATGTCAAACAGAATGTTGGAAATCAACTTTCAAAATGCAAGGTGTACGGAAGACACCAATAGAAATAAGTATGTGAACAAGAAAAAATCAGAGGGAAAAGTCGACATGGTAGTAAGCCTTATCAATGCAATGTACTTGCTACAACAATATGTGATGTATGGTTCTGATGATTTTATAGTACAGGTAGGATAGGAGGAAAATACGAATGAATTTAATTGAAGACTGGGGAGAAGTCCTGTCAGGGTACGTTCCTGACCTCCCCAAAAGTACCGGAAGACATGGCGAAAGGCTGTGTCTTATTTTAATTCCATAGGTAGGGTGGAAATTTTGAAAAACCTCTTGACTTTTGCCTAGACATATATTATATTATGCCTAGGCATAAAAGAGAGGTGAAGAATATGTCGCCGAGAACAGGAAGACCGATTGTAGGAAAAGAACCAAAGAATAAACAAATCGCATTAAGGGTAACAGAAACAACTGTGAGAAAATTTCAAGAATGTTCAGAGATTACTGGAAAAACAAAAACAGATTTGCTTGAAGAAATGGTAAATGACCTACACGAAAGTCTGAAAAAAGAAAAATAAGAAACGCCCGACCAACCTACCAAGTCAACGAGCGTTTCTGCTAAGAAGTTTCCTTCTGTAAATATTATAATGCAGAACGGAACTTCTTTCAAGACAATTTTGAAAGGAGTTTTTATTATGAATGATTTAATGATTTTTGAGGAACACGAAGTAGAAGTATTTGAATTGAATGGAGAAGTTTTATTTAATCCATACCATGTGGGTGAATGTTTGGAGCTTAGTGGTGAGGCTGTAAGAAAAGCCGTATCTAGGATGAATGAAAAACAGGTTATTAAGGTCAGAAATTCGGATGTGACTAATAGTAACATCCGAAAATTGAATAATGCGGGAGAGAATTTCCTCACAGAAAGTGGAGTTTATAAATTGGTATTTAAGAGTCGTAAGCCAAATGCAGAGAAATTCACAGACTGGGTTACAGATGAAGTTCTTCCAACTCTCCGTAAAACAGGATATTATGAAGTGCCAAAGAAGAAAGAAGACAAGAAGGAAAAACTTCCATCAGTAAACCAAATGGTAAAGAACATCAAAGGTGCATTGCATGACGCAGGGGTAGATTCCAAGTACATAGCAGCCGAAATTGTTCGCATTTATTCCGACAATGGGTATCCAGTAAAAGTACCATTGATTTCGGACGTTCCAGCTTTGTGGGATTGCACTACAATGGCGAAAGAACTCGGAATATTTTCAGAGAGTGGCAGACCCCATGATAAAGCCATAAGTGCAATTATTCAGAAATTGGATATCTTCACGGAAGAGATTGTAAAAACTGCTTATAGTAGAAATGGGCATGACGGTGTTACAGTGCAGTATAAGGATTCTGTATTACAGAAAGCAAAGGAATGGCTTGAAGAGAACGGTTATCCTACCATGATTGAGTATCGTCTATCGAATGGCAATATCAACAAATGCAAAGTTGTGTATCAGGAGGTGGCATAAGATGAATGAAGGTCAATGTTTCGAACAATGTATACCTAAGATAGCAGAAATTATTATAGAAGCCAGAAAAATGACAGCAAAAGAATATTATGAATGGAAAGAAGAAACTATTCGTAATATGAATGGAAAATTAACAGATTTTACGAAAAAGATATTTCTTGTTATAGAGGAGTATCTACCAGCACTTAATTAACAATACGATAATCAGAGCATCTATCAAATCGGTAGGTGCTCTGATTTTACTAAATAATAAAATATTGCATGGATAGGAGGAAACTTAAGGAAATTTTTTAAACGAAAGGAAAGAGCAGAACCGCAAAATATAATTGATGAATCGGCGATTGCAGAACCGTTGCTAAAAGCATTACTCGGAAACGATGAAATGACAAGAGAAAAAGCAATGCAGATTCCGGCACTGGCTGGAGCGGTAAATGAAATTGCGGAAACGGTCGCTAATGTGCCGATTAAGCTGTACAAGCGTGGCGCAAAACGAGTAGAAGAAGTAAAAGGGGATTGGAGAACACACCTGTTGAACGAAGATACTGGGGATACGCTCGATGCTAACATGATGAAACAGGCACTTGTGAAAGATTATTTGCTTGATGGGGATGGGAATATCTATGTGGACTGGGTTGGAATGGATATACGGTCGCTACGGTATGTTCGCTCTGATTACGTATCTTATGCACCAAACACAGATGTGATATTTAAAGAATATGCGTTGTTGGTACAGGGAAAAAGGTATTTCCCGGAACAATTCGTAAGAGTGTTGCGGAACACACGAGATGGAATGAAAGGGATTGGTATAGTTGAGGAAAACAGCAAAATTCTAAGCGTTTCTTATAATTCGCTGAAATACGAGGAAGGACTTGTAAAGACGGGTGGAAATAAGAAAGGATTTGTTAAATCTGCAAAGAATCTGACTCAAGAAGCTATGGACAAGTTGAAGGCAGCGTGGAGAAAACTGTATAGCAATAATACGGAAAATGTAATTATTCTAAACAATGGTTTAGAGTTCCAGGAAGCCTCTAATACATCCGTGGAGATGCAGTTAAATGAGAATAAGCAGACGAATGCAAAAGAAATTCGCACAATCCTGGGTGTTCCAGATAATATCGGAACTGAGCAAGGAGATAAGGCATTTATAAAATATTGCGTAAATGCTTTCCTTGGTGCTTTTATGGTAGCGTTAAACAAATCCATGCTACTAGAAGCTGAAAAAGAAGACTACTTTTTTGCAGCAGACACATACGAACTTACAAAAGGTGATGCTGACAAGCGTTTTGGTGCATATAAAGAAGCAATCGAAACTGGATGGATGCAAGTGGATGAAGTGCGTGAAAAAGAAAACATGGAACCACTTGGATTAGAATTTATCAAATTAGGACTGCAAGACGTCTTGTATGACCCAAAAACGAAAGTGGTATATACACCTAATACAAATCAGTCTAATAGGCTAGGAGGTGAGAAAGAAGGGCAAGAATTGAAATTAGAGCAGATGGAGACAGAGAAAAAGTCATCATTGACGGATATGTCAACGTTGCAGACAGAGACAGCCGACCAATCCCAGACCGAAAAGGAGGATATTTCATTGAAAGAATAGCTCCTGGGGTATTCAGGAGAGCGATCGCAAAAGCGGACGAGGTAAAGATTCTTCTAAATCACAAATGGGACAAGATGCTGGGTGGAACAAAATCTAATCTTACGCTCAGAGAAGATGCTATTGGTCTGAGAGCACACGCTGAGATTGACAATCCGGAAGTTGTGCAGAAAGCGAAAGAGAAAAGGCTTCGTGGTTGGTCATTTGGGTTTACGAATCCAACCGAGGAAAGAGCAGACCGAAACGGAATGCCAGTAAGAACGATTTCGGATTTAACACTAAAGGAAGTGTCTTTAATTGATGACACAATGAGGCCGTGGTACACATCTACTACGGTGGAAACAAGAGCCGGAGAGAATGGAGAAGAAACCTTCGAAATCCGTGCAGAAGAATTTGAAGCCGATTATATCGGTTTTGAAGATAAAAAAGAGCCGGAAACTAAACCGGACAACAGTAAACTAAAAAACATGATTAAGAAATATGGAGGAAATGTCTAAGGAAAAAGAAAAATATTAAGGTATTAAACGAAAAAAGAGCAGAACTCGTACAGGAGCTTGAATTGCTGAACGCTACGCTCGAAGCAGAAGAGAGAGCTATTACAGAAGAAGAGGAAAAAAGAGCAGATGAAATTTCTGCAGAGATTGACAGAATCGACAAAACCATCGAGATTCTGAACAAGATGGCTGAGAAGATGACTGAAAGAGCCGAGGAAGAGGAAGAGGATACAGAGGAAAGAGCAGAAGAGGAAGTGTTCGCTGATTTCCTTCGTGGAACAGTGACAGAAAATCGCGCCGCCAATCTTACTTTTGGGGATAACGGAGCAGTTGTTCCAAAAGCAATTGCGCAGAAAATCATCAAAAAAGTGTATGATATCTGCCCGGTTCTTGAGAAATCAACAAAGTACAATGTGAAAGGCACTCTTTCCATTCCGTACTATCCATTAGAGGATAAAAATGATATCACAGTTGGATATCACGAAGAATTTACAGAACTTACATCCAGTGCCGGAAAATTCGGTTCTATTGATTTGAAAGGATTCCTTGCAGGTGCTCTTACGCTTATTTCAAAATCCTTGATCAACAACAGTCAGTTTGACATTGTAAGCTTCGTGATTGACCATATGGCATACAGCATCGCTCGATGGGTAGAAGGTCAGTTACTTAATGGAACAGCTTCTAAAGTAGATGGATTAAGCAAAGTAAAAAATGTTGTTACTGCAAAGAAGAGCGATGCTATCACAGCGGACGAACTGATTGACTTGCAGTCTGCGGTAAAAGATGCATTTCAGCAGGATGCAGTATGGATTATGTCTTCTAAGACAAGAGCAGCTATCCGAAAATTGAAAGACGGAAATGGCAGATATCTCTTACAAGATGATGCAACATCTGCGTTTGGCAACATGCTTCTTGGAAAGCCCGTATACGTTTCCGACAACATGAAAGATATGACAACGAGCACAACAGCAATCTATTACGGCGATATGTCTGGGCTCGCAGTTAAAATCACAGAGGAAATGGAAGTACAGGTTCTACGCGAGAAATACGCAACACAGCACGCAGTAGGAGTCGTGGCTTGGATGGAATTTGACTCTAAAGTGGAAAACGAACAGAAGTTAGCTGCGCTTAAAATGGGGGCATAATTATGACGATTAGCGAAGCATTAAAAGAACTCATTGTTGCAATAAAAGGCAGTGGGAATGAGAAAGATATAAAAGAAGAAACAATTGCGGACGTAATTAGCTACATGGCTGAAAATTGGGATTCGATATCAGGAGGGGTAAGCCAAACAGGGATTACAGTAGATACCCTAAACGGAGCTACAGACGTGGGAAAATCTGTTATGAAGGCAGTGTCTCAGGAAGCCGCAAGAACTGCAATAGGAGCAGGAGTACAGTATACATTGCCTGCGGCAGGAAGTGCTATTGGAGGAGTTAAGAAAGCCGGTGCAGTTGCAGCAGTATCTGCACAGAACGCAGGAACAATCGGTGGGCAGTTTGCACAAGCGGAGGTACAGAAGATTGCTACGCTTGCAGATGCCAACAAAACGGCAATTAACGAAATTATTTCGAAATTGAAAGCGGCTGGAATTATGGGATAGGTGATAAATAAATGAGGTGTAATAGAATGTATTGGAGCTATTGCACCTTTTGTTGATTGTTGGAATTTAAAACCGATAAGAAAGGCGGTGGGAAATGAAAGTAAGCGAGATCACGAAAGAAACGATTCTAAATCACATTAGGGAAGATGCGGATAATTTAGAAGATGAGGATATATCTCTATTGGAAGCTATGAAAAAGGCATCTATTGAATTTTGCAAAAGTCAGACAGGTCTCACGCAAGATAAATTAGATGAGCATGAAGATTTAACAATAGCGGTGCTTACTTTAATTTCGGACATGTGGGATAATCGATCGATGACGATACAAAAAAGTAATATAAATATCGTAGTTGATGCTATTTTAGGCATGCACAGAACGAATCTAGTACCTACACCTGATTCGGAGGTGGTTTGATGGATGCTGGGGCATACACACAGAAGATAAGCATCGAAAAGCTATCGCACAACTATGACAGTATTGGAAATCCGGTAGAAGAATGGAAACCTTTTAAAAAGACTTATGCGTACATGAATGGATTGTCTGGAAAAGAATACTGGGAGGCTGCCACATTAAATGCTGAAAATACAGTTGATTTTGTGTGTAGGTGGAAGAAATTTTTTGATGAGATAGATACAAGAAACTATCGAATCGTTTGGAAAAAGAAGGTATTCAATATCAAGACAATTGACAACATACAATTTAAAAATGATATTGTAAAAATAAGGGCGGTGAATTCAGATGGCACGTAGTGGTAAACATGTGAAAGTTGATGGACTTGCAGATGCTATTTTGGATGAATTAAAAAAATATAGCGAAGAAGCAACGGAAACGCTTCACAATACAGCGAAAGAAGTTGCAAAAGATGGTGTAAAATCTTTAAAAAGCACATCACCAAGAGGAAAAGGAAGTAGAAAAGGGCATTACGCTGATAGTTGGTATGTAAAAACTGAACGTCCAAAGAAAAGTAAATCATCAAATATCATTCACAACAAAATGAAACCAGGACTTACACATTTGTTGGAGCGCGGACATCAGCTTCGACAAGGAGGGAGAGCGAAAGCAATCGTACATATTAAGCCGGTTGAAGAGTGGTGCAATGAAGAATTTGAAAAACGAATAGAGGAGAGATTGGGAAGATGATGCTAACAGAATTAGTAGAGGGTCTAAAAAATCTCGGGTTCCAAGTAGCATACAGCCATTTTGCAGAGGGTCACGTTCCGAAATGTCCGTACATCGTCTTGCAAGGTATGGGGAGTGACAACTTCTCCGCTGACGGAATTGTGTATCATGAAATAGAAGATATCGACATTGAACTGTACTGTGACAAAAAAGACCCAATTACAGAGAAAAAGATTGCTGATTTTTTGACAGCAAACAAAATTTATTACGAAAAACAAGAAACTTATATTGAATCAGAAAAAATGATTCTAGTGATTTTTGAAATATAGGAGGTATTTTAAGGAGTAAAGTAAAATTTAACATTAGCAATGTACACATTGCATTAAAACAGGGAGGTGGAGCTTATGACGCACCGTTTAAACTTCCGGGAGCTGTGTCAATTTCGCTCGAACAGCAAGGAGAATTAACACCATTCTATGCAGATGGAATAAAATACTATGTAGCTGCATCGAACGGTGGATACGAGGGTGATTTGGAAATGGCGTTGATCACTGACGAATTCCGCGAAAAAATCTTAGGAGAAGAGAAAGATAAAAATGGAATATTGATTGAAAATTCCAATGTCGAAGCAAAAGAGTTTGCGCTTGGACTACAGATTGACGGAGATACAGAACCTACACTTTTTTGGTTCTACAATTGTACGGCCACAAGACCAAATCTTGAAGCCAAGACTACATCGGATTCTAAAGAGCCTGATACAGATACTGTGACTCTTTCTTGTGCGGCATCTGCAGATGGAGCGGTTAGAGCCAAAACAACAAAAGAAAGTTATGCGAAAGTAAAAGATAAATGGTTTACAAAAGTGTATAAAAAAAATGATGAATTAGCACAGAGGTGAACAAGATGAGAAAGACACTTACAATTAGTGGGATTGAATGCAACTTCAAAAGTTCTGCAGCAATCCCAAGGATGTATCGCTTAAAATTTGGGCGGGATGTCTTTGTAGATATGCAGAAATTACAGAAACAGGTGGCATTACAAGAAAAAATAAAAAAAGAGTCTGAAAAAGATACAGAAAGCACTCTTCCGATTGATTCGCTAGAGATGTTTGAGAACATTGCATTTTTGATGCATAAGCACGGAGATCCAAACCAGCCATCGGAAATTGACGATTGGTTAGAACAGTTTGAAACGTTTAGCATTTATGAAGTTCTTCCGGACATCTTAGAAATGTGGGGATTGGAAAACAAGCAAATGTCCACAGCAAAAAAAAAGACAGAGAAATAGATAGGGAGGTCAATACCGCATTGTTCATGCTTCGGTGTGTTCAGTGTGGTATTTCTATTTCTGATTTGGAACTTCTCAGTATTGGGATGGTGAACGATATGTTTATCGAGATGAAAAACGACGAATATGAGTATCCTGTGATGGGAACTCAAGAAGACATTGATAGATTATAAGGAGGTGTTGATAGGTCAAAAAGAATAAAAGGGATAACAATTGAACTTGATGGCGATGCGACAGGGCTAGATAAAGCGTTAAAAGGCGTAGAAAGTAGTTTAAACAGCACTCAAAGAAGTTTACAAGATGTGAATAAACTTCTGAAATTAGACCCGTCTAATACCACCTTGCTAGCACAAAAGCATAATTTACTTCAAAAAGAGATTGAAGAAACAAACAATAAGTTAAAGGTTTTAAAAGAAGCAAATAAAAAAGCTGGAGAAAGCGTAAAAAATTACGATGCATGGGAAAAGGCTTATGAACCGATAAGACAGGAAATGGAAAAAACCAAAAATTCTATTTCTGAATTGAAGAAAAAAATGAAAGAATTAGAAGATGTTGGAGATATTGACACGGAGGAATATAAGAAACTTCAATCGGAGTTGAAAGAATCCAATAGCCATCTGAAAGAATTGAAAAAGCAAGCAAAAGAGACTAGTGATGAATTCGGTAATCCGATAAGTACATCGCAGTATGAAGCTCTTCAAAGAGAAATTGTTGAAACAGAGCAACATCTTAAGACATTAAAAAATACTGCCGGAAGTGGAAGCGCAGCACTTGAAGAGGTATCTGCCGTCATGGGCAAAGTAGGAAGTAAAATGAAAAGCGCAGGACAAGCCATCATGCCAGCTTCTGCGGCTATGGCTGGACTTGGTGCAGTGTCTGTCAATACGGCAAACGATTTTGAAAGTGCGATGTCGCAAGCGGCAGGAGCACTTAATATGCCGATGTCACAAATGGGCGAGCTTAGAGATTTAGCAATTAAAACAGGACAAGAGACTATTTTTTCTGCAAAAGAGTCAGGACAGGCAATTACAGAGCTTGCAAAAGGTGGATTAACAGAAGCAGACATTAAAACTGGTGCTCTGAAAGCAACAATGGACTTGGCGGCGTCTTCCGGAATGGACTTAGGAAATGCGGCAAATGTAGTCGTTCAAGCAATGGGTGCATTCGGGCTTTCGGCAGAGGAGTCGGCATTGGCGGCAAACGCTTTAGCAGGAGCAGCAGCATCATCATCTACAGATGTAGAGCCGTTGACGCAAGGGCTGGCGCAAGTGTCCGCACAAGCATATAACGCAGGATGGAGCATGCAAGAGACAACTGCTGTGTTGGGAAAGTTTGCGGATGCCGGAATTGTTGGAAGTGATGCAGGAACATCTTTAAAAACAATGTTGCAGAAACTGGCGGCACCGACAGACAAAGCAGCTGAAATGATAACCAATCTAGGAATCCAAACACGAGATTCGAGCGAAAATCTTCTTGGTGCATCTGACATGGCTCAAGAACTGCAAAACAAGCTTGGTAGTTTATCATCTGCACAAAGAGATGCCGCGTTGCAGACAATTTTTGGATCCGACGCAACGAGAGCAGCAACTGTACTAATGAATAGCGGTTCGGAAGGACTAGCGTCTTATATAAAAGCTACAAACGACCAAGAAGCGGCGCAAAGACTCGCCAACTCGCAGATGGGAGAAGGGTCTCTAGCAATCGAAGAAATGAAAGGTTCTCTGGAAACCGCAGCGATTACAATTGGTAGCAAATTAGCACCGGTGATTACGAAAGTAGCAGAATTTATCACCGATTTAGTAAACAAATTTTCGGCTCTTCCAGAGGGGGTACAGACTGCTATTGTTGTTATAGGTGCAATTATTGCAGTGCTAGGTCCATTGTTAATGATAATCGGACAAGTGGCAATGGGAATTTCGTCTATATCGCTAGCTTTTTCTAAAATGAGTGCATTAGGTGGACTGATTAGCAAGCTTGTCACTACGGTAAGTAAAATGCTAAAAGGATTGTTCGTTGTAATACAAGGGCATCCGGTCATTGCGATTATAACTGCTATTGTTGCAGCTATAATTCTCTTATACACAAAATGTGAATGGTTTAGGGATGCTGTGCACAGTGTCATTTCTGCAATCTGCTCATTTTTTACAGAGACGATTCCAAAAGCATGGGATAGTCTGGTCGAAAAGTTTCAAGCAATACCAGAATGGTGGGCTGGAATCTGGCAGCAGGTAAAAGACTTTTTTATACAAACATGGCAGACCATTATGGAGAATCCTATTGTTGTTGCAATCGTTTCTACGATACAGGCACTATTTCGAAATATGGTGACAACAATACAGGGAATCTGGTCTGGACTTGTTTCTATTGCATCTGGAGCTTGGGAATTATTAAAAAATACAATTCTGGGTCCGGTTTTATTACTGATAGACTTAGTCACTGGGAATTTTGAGCAGCTAAAGCTAGACGCACAAAATATCTGGAACAATATTAAGGAGGCTGCAAACCAGATATGGTCTGGAATTAAAGAGGTAGTAGCATCTTTAGTGGATGGGTTGGTAACAAGGGCTCAAATTTTGCTACAGGGCTTTCGGGATGTAATAAGCCAAATTTGGAACAACATTAAACAAACAGCATCACAAGTGTGGGAGAGCATAAAGAGCTTTGTTGTAAACACAGCAAATAATCTAAAAGAATCCGCAATAAATACTTTTAAGAATCTGGTATCTGGAATCAAAAATATCTTAAGCAACTTGGGGGAAGTTGTAAAAAACGGCTTCCAGTCTGCAATAGACTTTATAACATCCTTGCCAGGAAAAGCATTGGAATGGGGGAAAGATTTTATACAAGGATTGATCGATGGAATTAAGTCGATGATATCTAAAGTCACAGATGCAGTAGAAGGCGTGGCAAAAAAAATTCGCTCATTTTTGCATTTTTCAAGACCAGATGAAGGACCGCTCAGGGAGTACGAAACATGGATGCCGGATATGATGAATGGTTTGGCGAAAGGAATATATAGCAATATGCCTGTGTTGGAAAAAGCAGTGAGCGCAGTATCGAAGACGATGAGTGGAGATTTAAGTAGAGGTTTATCTATGAATCCTCAAATTGCTTATGCAGCCAATCAATCTGTAAATGTAAACAACGATGTGACGGTGATGGTGGGGAATGAGCAATTTAAAGGGTATATTGTAAAGACCGCATCAAATGGCATTTCAAATATGCAAAAAAGATATACATCGGCAAGAGGAGGAAAATATGTTTGATATTGAGTATGGAGGAATTGCAGCTGATTCACTTGAAGTTAAGATTTCAGAACGTCCGCATATTCCGACACCAAAAAAAAGATACAAATCAATTTCTATTCCGGGGAGAAGTGGAGATTTGATTGAGGCAGATGGAGAATATGAAGATATCGAAATTCCTATCAAAATGAATTTTATAGCAGATCCAGAAGAAGGGGGAATGAAATACCGTAAGATAAAAAAATGGTTACTCAGTGGTGCGAATGTGCTTGTGTTTTCAGACGATGCAAGTGTTTTCTTTAAAGTTAAAAATGTATCTATTGATGATATAGGAAGAGTTGCGAAAGTGGGGTGGACATTTAAAGCATTATTTTTATGTGATCCGTATACATATCTTTTGGATGGAATACGAGAATATAATGTAGAAGAACTAATATATAATCCTTATGAGGTGGCTCATCCAATATATAAAATTGCCGGAGAGGGCACTTGTAGCATAACCGTAAATGGAAAAGTAATAACTGTAAATGTCGGGCAGAATATGACGATTGATACGGATAGAATGTTAGCGTATCGTGAAGATGGAACGCTAATAAACACATCCATTACAGGGGAATATGAAGATATGTACTTGGTAGAAGGAGAAAATATAATCCGTGCGTCAAAAGGTTTTAAGATAACGGTGATTCCGAACTGGAGGTGTTTATAATGATACAATTATACAAAGCGGAAAATAAGAGTTTTGAATGTAATGGAGATATGACTCTGATACCCTCGAAAGCAACTGTTCACGTTGTGATGAATGGTGCGTGGGAAACTGAAATTGAACATCCGATTGACAAAGAAGAACGTTGGAGATATATAAAGGAAAATGCAGTTGTAAAGATGCCTTCTTTTAATGGTGAACAGCTTTTTCGGATAAAGAAGAAACGCAAGTCGGATTCGGGAGTTGCTGCAACTCTTGAACCGATTTTTTTTGATGCGAAGGATGATTGCTTTTTGACAGACATAAGACCGACGAAAAAGAATGGACAACAGGCTTTGGATATTATGACATCACCGAATAACAAATATACAGGAAAGTCAAATATAACAATACTATCAACGGCGTATTATGAGTACATGAATCTGATTGAGGCGATTAATGGGAATCAAGACAATAGTTTTGTAAATCGTTGGGGAGGAGAAATCTTATTTGATAATTTTACAGTAGTTATTAATGATCGGATAGGAATAGATAACGGAGTAGAACTTAGATATGGAAAGAATATTTCTGTTGATGGTTTATCTGAGGAGATTGATGTAAATGCTGTTGCAACACGTATCTATCCCAAAGCGTTTAATGGACATAAATTGTCAGGAACAGGATATATAGATAGTGATCTGATAGGGAAGTACCCCGTTGTAAAAAGCGTAACGATGTCATTCGAGGATGTAAAAATGATTTCTGACATTCAGGGAGAAAATGATACAGAAGGGATTATTATTTGCAATAATCAAGAAGAATTAGATGATGCATTGATAAAAAAATGCAAAGAACAATTCGATTCCGGATTGGACAAGCCAGTAGTTACAATTGAAGCTGACATGATTTTATTAAAAAATACAGAGCAGTACAAAGACTATGTGATATTGGAAGATGTGAGCCTAGGAGATACAATACATTGCAGGAATAGCAATCTTGAAATCGTAACAGATGCAAGGGTAATTGAACTGGAATATGATTCAATTAGACAGAAGGTAACATCTGTTGTGTTAGGAAGTTTCCAGTATAACTATTTTAATGATGTTTCCGGTATGATTAATCGTGTAGAAGGTGCTATTCGTGGAGATGGAACGGTAGTGGCCACACAAGTACAAGGGATATTGGATGCAGTTAAAACACAGATGCGAGCGCAATCGACAATTGCAAAAAAGCAAAATGTAAGGGCGATGTTATTTGAAGACTTAGATCCTGATTCCGAGACGTTTGGAGCGATGTGCTTAGGAACAATGGGATTCCAAATTGCCAGAGAAAGAACGGCAGATGGAAGAGATTGGAATTGGACTACGTTTGGAACTGGGAAAGGATTTTTTGCAGATTATATAGTGGCGGGAACGATGCTAGCAGACAGAATCTACGGTGGCACACTTACCCTCGGCGGATATAATAATCAGAATGGGAGGATGACTATTCAGGATGCGTCTGGAAATGAAATTGGCAGATGGGATAGTAAAGGGTTTAGTGCAAGCGGAAGATTTGAGAGTAAAAACACATCGGATGGAAGCTCTGTCATTATAGAAAACGGTTATATATATATCAAAAACAAAGCGGGAAAAGTAACGGGTGCAATTTCGTACATCAATGGTGGAATTACGATAGATGTGTTAGTAGGCAGTAACCCACCTAGATTAACTCTTTCGGAGAATGGGAATATTATGTTGGTTAATGACAATGGCAAAGGTTCTTGTTCAATCGGTGGTGGAGAATTTTTGTCGTTAAGTGCTGATAATATTTCTATCAGCGGGGGAAAAACAGGAACAGCAGAATTCAGTGATGGAAGTTATCTGCAGTTCAAAAGTGGAATCCTTGTTGGGGGGAGAACAGCATCAGGCAGTACTTTTTAGAGAGGGAGAGATGAATGTCAGTAATAGAAACAGCAGTAAATTGGGCTATTGGAATTGCAAATGACAATAGTCACGGATATGATCAGGGCAGTCGAGATGGGCCTAACTACGACTGCTCTTCTTTGTTGTCGTGGGCATATCATAATGCGGGATTAAATACTAGACCGGGATATACACCGGCAACAGGAACTATGTACAGTGTATTTACAAAAGCAGGATTCATAGACGTGACAAGTCAGGTGAATCGTTCAAATGGAAGCGGAATGCAGCGAGGAGACATTTTGCTGAAGCCAGGAAATCATACAGCAATGCATATTGGAAATGGACAACTTGTCGAAGCAAGCCAAAATGAATTTGGCGGCATTACAGGAGGCGCAAGCGGAGACCAGACAGGGAAAGAAATATGGGTACATGGGTACTACAACTTCCCTTGGACATATGTCTTGCGATATCCGGAACAAAGCAAAGGAGTATCGTTAGTCAGATGGATACCAGGATAAGGAGGGGCGATGTTGAATGCAATAAGCAGAATCAATATTGAATTACTACACAAGACGTTACGAAAAAAAATTCCGGTGATACAAAATGACACAGGGAGAAAACTTGAATGTACCGTTACGGATTGTAAGCTTACAAGTGAAATTAAAGCGAGAATTTGGGCTATGAAACCTAGTGGAAAAATGGTATATAACAATTGCAACATTAAGGGTAATGTTGTGACAATTGATTTAACGAATCAATTACTAGCAGAACAAGGTTTGGTAGCCTGCCAACTAGAATTTATAGAAGCGGAAAGTAGTGTATCCTCATATGAGTTTGTATTAGAAGTAGAGAGAGATTTGTCCGGCTTCGGACCGGAATCAGAAAATGAATCAACAGTACTAGATGAATATTTTCTAAAAATACAGAAGGTAATTAAAGATACGGAAAAAGCTATCAATAATGCAAATGAAGCAGCAGCCTACGCAATAAAGGGAGGAAATTATGCGAAGACCCAAGGAGACGATGCAAAGGCAAAGACTTCAGAAGCCGTAACAGCTGTGCAGGCTGCAATACAGAAAATTACCGAGGAATTTAAGAATATCAAGGATATACTTGATTCCACAGAAAACGGAAAATTGTTATTGGAGATTCAGCAACTCTTAAAAGACCTGTATCATGTGGCAACAGATGTGGATATTGACAGGATCATTGAGGGGACTTATGTGGATGAAGATGAGCAGGGCAGCATTTTTGAAACAGGTACGAAAGAAGACATCGATGCGATCATAGGAGGAACCTATACGGAAAGTGAGGAAGAAATGGATGCTACGGAACAGGAAATACAGGATATCATTGACCAGTTATTTAAGGAGGTAAGGAAAAAATGAAATACATAACATTAGAAAACTTAACTTCGTTTGCAACGAAGTTTTCGGGAAAAATCACAGAGAAGTTTGTAAAGAAAGAAAGTGGGAAAGGGCTGTCGTCGAATGACTACACCGCAGCAGAAAAACAAAAACTAGCAGGAATCGCGTCAGGTGCAAATGCTTATACGCATCCAACAACGTCCGGGAATAAGCATATTCCGGCAGGTGGATCTGCTGGGCAGTTTTTAAAGTGGTCTGCTGATGGTACCGCAGTATGGGGAAATGATAACAATACAACATACTCCAATATGACTGGGGCAACACAATCTGTGGCAGGAAAGGCAGGACTAGTGCCAGCACCGGGAGTAGGGTCACAGGATAAGTTTTTGAGGGGTGATGGAACGTGGCAGTCACCGCCAACAGGGACAACTGTAGAAGAAGCAACAGAATCCGATATTGATAAAATAATCGCAGGAACATTTGCGTAGAGGGGAGGTGAGGATATATGAAGGTAATCACAACAAACCTTCTGAATCGGTTTTATAAAAATGGTGTGAAACCAATTAAAGACGCATTAGCACAAAAATTGGATACATCGAAGGTGATAAGCAACCTGACTACTACAGTTGCAGGGTATGCACTAGATGCAAGGCAGGGGAAGGCGTTGGACGAGAAAATTAGTGAGCTAAAGAGCAAAACAAATTTTGAAATGGTTAAATTTACAAATGGATACATAAAGAAATATGAAAATGGTTTTTTTGAATCATTTGGGAAGGTAACTATTAAGAATCAAGACTTTTCATTCGTTCAGATTGGAACAACAGGATTATATCACGCAAAATATACGAATTTAGCATTTGGAATAACAGCAACAGAAGTGTTAAATATCCAAACAAGTGCGATGAATAACGGTATAGTTTGGGCGGCGCGCCCATCCGTAAGTGTGAGTAAACAGGCTATTGATGGATATATTGTTCAACTTGGATCAGATAAGCAAAAGGCTACATACATTGATGTATACGTAGCAGGTAAGTGGAAGTAGAAATAAAAGGAAAAGGAGACTAAAACAGTATGGATAAAATGATTTTAACAGACAAAACAGAGATTACAATTAAAGAAGGAGCAAGCCTTAATGCTATTACGGCTGTCGTAGAGCAATTTAAAGATTTAGACCCGATTGCATCTGCTATTTTAAAAGAGGGAAATCTGGATGCAGTACAATTTAAGTCAGAGGAAAATATAACTGGAAATTACACCGACATGAGATTAGAATATCCATTATTTCAGGTTAATGTTGTGAATGAAAAAGTGGAGGCAACATTCGCAATCCGTGAAAAAACAGAGGAAGAAAAGAGACTAGATGCCCTTGAGAAAGTACAAAGCGTACAGGATGGAGCAATTATGGAGATGGCAGGGATGATAGGAGGTGAAGCATAATGGTGTTGTTTTACATTATGAAAATAAAAGATGGAACAATCACGATTGAGGATGTACCAACAAGATGGAAAGAGGCAGTGCAAAAGATGATAGGTCAATAATGGAGTTGAATGGCATGGAGATCAGAGCAGGACCATAATGGTCTTTTTATTTTGCAATAAATATTTGGAGGGAAATATGAATGAAACAGAAGTAGAAGTAACTCTTGCGGATCATAGGAATGAAATCGGGTCTTTAAAACATCGGATGAATGATGTGGAAAAGATTGTGGATTCGGTACACCAACTCGCAAATGAGATGGTTGGTCTTACGAAAGAGATGCATCACACAAACAAAGCAATCGAAAGATTGAATGAAGACGTAGCAGAATTAAAAAGAAAGCCGGCACAGCGTTGGGAATTGGTAATTACGACAATTATCTCGGCGTTAGCTGGCTATTTAATTTCAATGATTTTTTAGGAGGAAATGAAAAATGACAAGAAAGATTAACTGGGAAGTACGATTAAAAAACAAGCGGTTTTGGCTTGCAATTATTCCGGCGGTACTGCTATTAGTACAAGCAGTAGCAGCAGTATTTGGGTACACATTAGATTTAAACGAACTTGGGAATAGGTTGATTGTGGTTGTAAATGCAGTATTTACAGTGCTTGTAATCTTAGGTGTTGTAACTGATCATACAACAAGAGGGATGAAAGACAGCACACAGGCACTTACATATACAGAACCTAAATAATTCAAGTATAAAGCGATAAAAATTTGAATTTTGCAAAAGGAAATCATCAATATGTAAAGAAAATGTGTTTATTTCCATCTTTTAGTTGAAAAATGAGGTATGTATTTGTTATAATATAAGAAAAATAATAACAACATTTATTCAAAAGAAGGGAGTGGGATTGTCATGGCAACAAAAAGTATCTTAAAGACAATCAATATAAGAGATAATAAAACTGCCCGCAATTTCATAGAAGCATTTGAAAAATCGAAAAATGCCCCGAAAGAAGATGTGGAATATACGAGAAAATGTACAGAAATTACAGGAGATAAAATCAAAGAGTTCTTTGATATGTAGAAAGATGTCAGAGTTTAAGCAGTTTAATTTGAGTAGTATACTGGAACAATTGGGAGAGGAGAGAACAAAAAAGATACTCTCCTCTTTTGTTTGTCCTTTAAATGAAGATGTACAAGATTTTTGCAGAACAAAAGCGATTGAATTTTCTAAGAGAGGATTTGCTCAAACTTATCTGATATATTGGCAAGAAGGAGCTGAAAAAGAGTTTATAGGATATTACACAATAGCCATGAAGCATTTTTCGGTAAATAAAAAACAGTTGAGTAATAAATTATTTTCAAGAGTGAGACAACACGGTACATATGACGTTTCAACAGGAGAGTATATTATATCAGCGCCACTTATTGCACAGCTCGGAAAGAATTTTGATAAGGGAAATGATACTTTAATTTCAGGCAGTGAGATTCTTCAAATGTCGATTGATCGGATACGAAATATACAGCGTGAAATTGGCGGAAAATTTTTTTACTTGGAATGTGAAGAGAAAGAAAAGTTGATACAATTTTATGAAAAGAATAATTTCGTACCATTTGGGAAAAGAAAACTAGATAAAGATGAAACAAATTTGGAAGGGACATATCTAATGCAATTGTTACAGTATCGGGAAAAATAATTTTTGAGAGCTTTGGGATGGGCTCTCTTTTTTTGCGGAAAGAAAGGGGATTTTATTATGGGAACATATAACGTACACGCTGGGCATTGTCCACAGGGAAAAGGAGCAAGTGGAGCGGTAGGAATCTTACAGGAATCTGTGGAAGATAGAATCGTAAAAAACGAAGTAATCCGTCTGTTAAGAGCAGAGGGGAATACAGTCTACGACTGCACCTGCGACGAAAATACAACGAAAACTGGTTGTTTAAATAAAATTATTGCGAAATGCAATGCTCATAGCGTAGATGGAGATTATTCCATCCATCTTAATTCCGGCAGGAATGATTACCACGGCGATACAAAAACGGGAGGCGTCGAAGTTATTATATACGATACTGGAATGAGAGAAATTGCGGAACGAATTGCCAAAAGCATTGCAGAAGAATTTGGATATACTCTACGAAGTGACAGCACATCACCGTGTCCAGGTGTAAAAATAGACAAAGGGTTGAGAGTGCTTAACAGTACAAAAGCACCTGCAGCACTAATAGAATGCTGCTTTGTTGATGATGCAGACGACGCAAAAGTGTGGGATGCGAAGAGATGTGCAAAGGCAATTGTGAGAGGTATTTTAAACAAAAATATGAGTACAGAAAGATATATGTTACACACTTTTGGAAAAGATAATAAAGGTCGTGTGAGAACAAAAGCATATGATAATCAACAAAAGTGCTATTGTAAAAGCGGCTGGTATAATATAAATGGTAAATATTATTTTGTTGGAAGTGATGAATATTTGCTGATGGGCTGGCAAGAAAATGTAGATGGAAGAAAGAAAGTATACTTTATTGGACCAGATTGGCATCTGCACGCTGGCTGGCTGTCATTTGGAAGTACAAGATATTACATGAGCAGCAATGGAGATATGGCTACAGGGTGGAAGACAATCAAAGGTGACAAGTATTACTTTGGAAATGATGGAATCATGCGAACAAAGTGGGCAGACATTGATGGTAAGAGATACTGGTTTGATGCAAGTACAGGGAAAATGCTTAAAGGACGCATTACATTTGGAAGCACATGGTATTATTTATCGGAAGAAGACGGACATTTGATGTATACGGATAAAGAGGGTAAATTATTTTAAAAATAGACGTCTAGAGACACAGCCCCATCTCCAAAGAGGTGGGGCGAAAATATTGTATCATCTTACAAAATTTAATAAAATATAATAAAACGGTTTACAACACGTTTACAACAAAAATGCCTGCAAACGGCGTAAATGCGTTTATGAACCTTACAAAAGTGTAAGATTGGATTGCAAAATTGTCACCTGAAATTATGGCAGGGAAAAATCTTTTCTTATACAATAAAGGAGCATTCAAGAAAGAGACAAAGTAGAAAGGTGGAAATGATATGGCATTATTAGAAGTAAAAAATGTAAAAAAAATATATACGACCCGTTTTGGAGGAAACCAGGTGCAGGCGCTCTCGGATGTGAATTTTTCGGTGGAGCCGAGAGAGTACGTGGCAATCATGGGAGAATCCGGTTCTGGGAAAACAACTCTTTTGAACATTCTGGCTGCGTTGGATAAACCGACAGGAGGAAAGGTTCTCTTAAAAGGAAGGGACTTAACTACGATCAAAGAACGTGAGATGGCTGCATTCAGAAGACAGAATTTGGGCTTTGTATTTCAGGATTTTAATTTGTTGGATACGTTTTCTTTGAGAGACAATATTTTCCTTCCGCTTGTATTGGCAGGGAAAAAATATCCGGAGATGGAAAGCAGACTTCGCCCGATTGCAGAGCAGCTTGGCATCACACATTTGTTGAACAAATATCCATATGAGGTGTCCGGGGGACAGAAGCAGAGGGCAGCAGTTGCAAGAGCATTGATCACAAAACCACAGTTGATTTTGGCAGATGAGCCGACAGGAGCTTTAGATTCGAAGGCATCGGAAGAACTTTTGAGATTGTTTAACACAATCAATACAGATGGACAGACGATCTTGATGGTTACACATAGTGTAAAAGCGGCAAGCACGGCAAACAGAATCTTATTTATCAAAGATGGAGAAGTGTTCCATCAGTTATATCGCGGAAATCTTTCCAATGAAGAACTTTATCAGAAAATTTCTGATACGTTGACGGTGTTGACAACAGGGGGTGACGGCATTGAGTAGTTCAATTTATGGAAAACTGGCAGTCACAAATTTAAAGAAAAACCGGAAAAGTTACGTGCCGTATATATTTACCTGTGTGGTTACGATCGCAATGTTCTATATTATGCATTCTCTTGTATATAATGAAGGAATCCGGCAGATGCCGGGGGCAGACAGCTTAATGATCATTCTTTCATATGGAACAGGTGTAGTTGGAATCTTTGCAGTGATCTTTCTGTTTTACACGAATAGTTTTTTGATGAAACAGCGAAAAAAAGAAATCGGACTTTACAATGTGTTGGGTCTTGGAAAGAGCCACATCGCCAAAATGCTTATATGTGAGACACTGATTGTGGTTGCAATCAGTCTGATTCTTGGACTTGGCGGAGGGATTCTCCTAAACAAACTGATTTTTTTGTTTTTGCTCAAAATGTTACATTTTGACGTAGCACTGAAGTTTTCAATAGAAATAAAAGCAATTAGCGGGACATTGTTTTTGTTTAGTGGGATCTTTGTGGCAAATCTGCTCTTTAACTTGATCCAGATCAAACTTGCCAATCCGATTGAATTGCTCCGTGGTGGAAAACAGGGAGAGAAAGAGCCAAAAACAAAAATCATTATGACTATTATCGGCGTGGCTGCACTGGGAGGCGGATATTATATCGCACAGACAACGGAATCACCGCTTACAGCAATGGGTCTGTTTTTTGTCGCCGTGATACTTGTTATCATCGGAACGTACGCACTTTTTACAGCAGGAAGTATTGCTTTATTGAAACTGTTAAAGAAAAATAAAAAATTTTACTACAATACGAAACATTTTACATCTGTCTCAGGAATGTTATATCGTATGAAACAAAATGCGGTCGGACTTGCCAACATTTGTATTTTAAGTACGATGGTGCTTGTTATGGTCTCCACAACAGTGGCATTATATGTTGGGATGGAGGATATATTAAAGACAAGATTTCCGCATGATGTGACAATTTCCGGAACGGATTTGTCTGAGGAGGAAAAAACATCCATTGATCAGACCATCACAGATATAGTAGAAAAATACGGGCTTACTTACCGGAATGATGAGCAGTATGAGGCGACACCATTTGCGGTCAACCGAGTACAAAATAAGTTTATTTTGTCTAAAGATGATATGACCTCTATCAAAGAAGGGTCTTATGGAAGCCTGTATTTGATGACTCAGGATACTTATAATAAACTGGAACACAAAAATGTTGAGCTATCTGAAAATGAAGTACTTTTATACTCAACGAAAAGTAAGAGCAAACCGTCCGAGATCGAGATAGATGGAACCACATATCAAGTCAGAAAAAACCTGAAAGATATGAAGGTGGATAAAGAAACGTATATGATGATTGATATCTATTATTTGATAGTACCAAACCAGTCGATAATTGATCATCTCTCAGAAACTTACGCAGACAATATGGGAAATCGTTATTATCGAAATATTGATTTTCGTGAGAGTGTGAAAGACCAGCTTCCGGCATTGGAAGAGATTCGTAATTCATTGGGAAAAATCGATGCATTATCCCCGGTAGAATGCAGGGAATTAGAGCGCGACATGATGTATTCATTTTATGGATCTTTCTTATTCCTTGGCATCTTTTTAGGAGCACTGTTCCTGATGGCGATGGTACTGATTATCTACTACAAACAGATTTCAGAAGGATATGACGATAAAGAACGATTTGCGATCATGCAGAAAGTTGGTATGAGCAGACGTGAGGTAAAACAGTCGATCCGAAGTCAGGTGATGATCGTATTCTTCCTTCCGCTTGTAGTTGCGGTTGTGCATATAGCGGTGGCGTTTAAAGTAATCACAAAACTTCTTTCACTGATGAATTTGACAAATGTGTCATTGTTTATGACATCCACGATTATTACAGTGATTGTGTTTGCAGTATTTTATGCGATTGTATTTGCGATTACCGCAAAAGAATATTACCGGATTGTAAAATAAATATTGTGAAAAGACGCAGTGAAATGAAAGAGATTTTGCTGCGTATTCTCTGCGGAAAGACATTGTCAAATTGGCGGGAGGGTGCTATGATAGCAAGTAGTGAAATAAAATGGAGGGAACACTTATGACGACAAAAGAGGAAAGAATTGTAGAACGAATTGAAGGTGCAAGCGGTGGAAAAGGTATTCTCAGAAAAGAAGTTCTCATTGACAGGGAACAGATGGGAGAGCACTGTGGATTGTTCGGAGAGGTGACGCTGGAACCAGAAGCGGTACTTGGATATCATGAGCATCATGGAGAGACTGAGACATATTATATCCTTTCTGGAAACGGGGTGTATGTAGACAATGGAGAAGAGGTTCCGGCGAAAGAAGGAGATGTGTTTTTCTGTAAAGACGGTGATGGACATGGATTGAAAAATACAGGAGCAAGAGATTTGGTGTTTGTTGCACTGATCTTAAAAAAATAGGAGAAAAGATCGGATATTCAACCATTTTGTAATGAGATGTGAATATCCGGTCATTTTGTATTACTTAGTTTTCCGAAAAAAATGTCTTGAGTGCGTATAGCAGTCGTGTATTCTCTTCAGGACTCATGATGCAGAAGCGGATAAATTCGCCATCTAACTGTTCAAAAGAAGAACAATCTCGAATCATTAATTTTTGACGGATCAGATTGTCGAACACATCAAATGAAGTTACGCCTTCCTTTAAAATCTGCACCAGAACAAAATTTGCCGAAGGTTTGAATGCTTTGAGTTCTGGTATCGTCTGCAAGGTTTCATATATTCTTGTCCGTTCTGTTTCAATCAATTGTCTTGTCTTTTGAATATAGTCAGTGTCTTGTAAGAACAATTCCCCAGCGAATGCTCCGACGCTGTTTAACGACCAGGGATTCTGATGCCCTTTCAAAATGTTCCGAAAATGAACATTGCTTGTCATGCCATATCCAAGTCTTAAGCCTGGTGCAGCAAAGAACTTGGAGACACCTCTTAATACCATCAGATTATCATAGTCAGGGACAAGGCAGACGGCACTGAACGCTGGAATCAAGGAGACAAATTCGATATAAGTTTCATCGATCATCACAAAGATATTTAACTTCTGACAGGTCTGAACGATGGCTTTCAAATCCGACACAGAGATTGCAGAAGAAGTAGGATTGTTGGGGTTGCATATAATCAGCAGATCAATGGTATCGTCGAGAGTTCGACAAAAATCCGATACATCCAATTGAAAATCTTTTGCAGCAGAGAGAGTATAATAGGAAAGCTTGCCGCCGCAAAGGGAGAGTTCCCGCTCGTATTCTGAATAGGTAGGACCGAGTAGAAGTGCACTTTTAGGTGCGCGGTGTTGAATCAAAAGAGAAATCAACTCGGTGGAGCCATTTCCGACAACAATGTAATCTGGATCGATATCACTGTATTTTCCGATCACCCGGCGAAGAGAAGAGTAATTTCGATCGGGATATGTCGCAATGATGTCAAGATGTCTGATAAGTTGATTTTTCACCTGCTCGGATAGCCCAAGTGGATTGACGTTGCTAGCAAAACAAACAATCTCTTCTTTGGGTATATTATAAATTTTTTCGATTTTTTCTAAATCACTTCCGTGAAATTGTAGATGTTTCTGCATAAAACCCTCCTTTATATTCTCTTGCCAGAAACAGTAGAATGATGCTATAATTTATTATAATGATATTTGGAGAAAATGCAATGAAAGAAACATAAAGCAGGTGACTAGATGAAAAATAAGATAAAGAAATTCTCAAAAGGAGATTTTCAGATAGAGCGTCCGGAGGTTGTATTTCCGGAGACACATATTCAAATGATGATTGGAGAAGGAGAAGTTTACAGCGGAAGTTTTATCATACAGAATCAAAAAGATGGAGATATCAGAGGGATTGTCTATTCGTCTTCTTTTCGGATTCAATGCAGTGAGCAGGGATTTGAAGGGAATCCAGTGAAGATTAATTTTACATATGATGCTGCAGGATTAAAGCCGGGTCAGATGGAGCGTGGGAAGTTTACTGTGATGTGCAGTGGTGGGGAATATGAGCTTACGTTTACAGCAATGATTGAGAAACCATTCATTATGACTTCCTATGGAAAGATACAGAATGTGGAAGATTTTAAACGGCTGGCAATGAAAGATTTTTCTGAAGCAAGAAGATTGTTTCGTACGAGACAATTTTATGATGTATTAAAATATGAAGAATTGAGAGTCAAGAATCTTTATGACAATATGCGCAAATGGGCGCTCGACGAGGAGGCTTTAGAAGAATTTCTTGTCGGAATCAAGCAGAAAGAGAAGATATTTCTTACACTTTCCGATGAAGAACGCCAATTGCAAGATGTTTTAGAGGAGACAAAGGATTGGATTGAGATTACCAAAAATACGTGGGGATTTGTCCCAATCCGGATTTGGGCAGATGGGGCATTTATTCAGATTCGCGATGAGGAGATCACAACGGATGATTTTGTGGGGGACAGTTATCGGCTTGAATACAGTATAAAAGAGAAAAAACTACATGCAGGGAAGAATTATGGACGTATTTTTATAGAGACACCATATGAAGTTTTGCATGTGGATGTTTTAGTATGCCAGCATGTTTCACATAATCATGCGGGAAGAGAGAAAGAATTGTTGGAAGCACAGGGACTGAAAGAGTATTTGTCATGTATTTCAGGAAAACTTTCGCGAGATGAGTGGATGGAAAAAGAGATTGAGAAAGCAAAGCAGCTTCGAGATATAGAACAAGAGAATGAATATTATCTGCTGATGCAGGCTCACATTTATCTGTATGGCGGTAAAAGGGAAGAAGCGCGATGGATTTTAGAAAATTTTAATTACAATCGGTTTGCAATTGGGAAAAAACCAGAGATCAGTGCTTACTATTTATTTTTGACAGCGTTGCTTAGAGAGGATACAAATCATACGAACAGAGTGTTGGAGGAATTGAATCGTCTCTATATCAAATATCCATATTCCTGGCAGCTTCTATGTATGTTAGTGAATCTGGATCCCAAATATAAAAGTGACAGTGAGAGGTTCAGGATACTTGAGAGACAGTTTTATAATGGAACAAATCACATTTTATTTTATGCGGAAGCATATCTCTGTCTAAAGAATCAGGTGATTCTTCTTCGAAAACTCGGTGACTTTGAGATACAGGTGTTGAATTTTGCCGTTAAATACAAACTGATCACGCGGGAACTTGCAGAATATGCTGCAGAATTGATTAGCCATCAAAAAGAATATGACAAACGTTTGCATTATATTTTGGAGAGACTCTATAAGATTTATGCAGAACAAAAGGTATTGAATGCGATTTGTGTGCAATTGATCAAGGGGAATAAGACCGGGGCATCCTGTTTTAAATGGTACGAAAAGGCGGTGAAGCAGGAACTTAAAATTGCACAGCTTTATGAGTATTACATGATGTCGATCGACGGAAGAAGACTGCGGAGAGCATTGCCGCGCATTGTATATCTGTATTTTATGCATGGAAATCATTTGGACGATCAAAGAGCGTCGATTTTGTATGCCAATATTTTAACATATGAAGATGAAGAAAGTGAGATATACCAGTATTATCAGGAAGAGATGGAAGTGTTTGCGTGGAATCAGCTTTTAAAGAGACAGATCAGCGAAGAGTTGAGGATTATTTACAACCGTTTTCTAGTGGAAGAAAAGATGAATCCGGAGCGTTTGGATGCACTGTATGATATCTGCCATGCATATTGGGTGAGAGCAAAAAAATCTGGTGTAAAGTATGTGATTGTTATTGAAAAAGATGGTACTATTAGACAAAGAGTTGCGTATTCCAAAAAAGGAGCGAAGATCTATCTTTATGATGAGAATGCAAGAATTGTGTGGGAAGCGAAGAACGGAATGCATTACACCGAGTCGATTCCATATGATGCAAAGCGCATGCTTTATGAGGTGCGTTTTTTGGAGATGTGCAAGAAACGGATGACAGACCGAGCAGAGCAGGAGATGGCGAAGAAGGTAATACCGGTTACTTTTGAGAATTTAAAGACATACGGACTTCAGGCGTTTGATGAGCGGGAAGTATTTTTGATGTGCACAAAGAAGATTCGGGAAGAGGGATCGTCAGAAGATGACTTTCTACTATATCTGTCGTTTGAAGTCATGAAGAGAGGATATTATGACAAAGCACTTTTGACCTATCTTGCAACCTTTTATTGTGGAGCAACACGTGATATGAAATTGCTTTGGAAGCGTGCAAAGGAGTACGATGTGGAGACACATGCACTTTCAGAACGCATTATTTCTCAGATGTTGTTTTCAGAGACATTGTTTTCAGAAGAGGCAATTTTTGAAGATTACTATTATGAGGGCAATCCATATTTTCGTTTGAAGCAGGCATATCTTGCCTATGTATCAAAAGAATTTGTGGTGCTTGACCGGAAAGTAAGTGAAAGTATATTTACAATTATTGTAAAAGAATATGAAGAAAAAGAATATATTGCTGATATTTGTAAAGTGGCAATATTAAAATATTATGCAGATAGAACGACTGAACACATGGAATATGAAGAGATGCTTCGGGGATTTTTGAGAGAAATGTGTGAAAAGAGACTAGTATTTTCATCTTATTTGTCTTATCCGGAAAACTGGCTACGGGAAGTACAATTGTATGATAAAGTCATTGTGGAATATCATGCGACATTGGACAGCAAAGTAAAAATTGTATATCAGATCAATCGGGGAGAGATGGAAAAACTAGATTATCAGAGTGAATCACTCCTTCCAATGTATGGTACTGTCTTTGCAAAAGAATTTATTTTATATAAGGATGAGATATTGAAATATTATTTCAAAGAGACGCGAAAAGACAGGAAGATTGCAAGTGAAAAAATGAATGTGAGGCTGGAAAGAGATGTTTGTTTGGCTGGAAAGTTTGGACAATTAAATTCTATGATTGATTTGAGTGATGAGGAAAAGAAAACAGCGATGGAATCATATCAGCAGGAAGAAGAAATTGCTGAACAGATATTTCAGACATATTAAATGGGGGATGACAGCGTGACAGGAAATATTTTAGGGTACGATTTAAACGAAAAAAATTGCCAGATCAGTTTTTACAGCGAAGAGCAGCAAGAGCCGCAGACAATGGAAATTGTGGCAGATAACTATCAGATTCCGCTAGTTCTTGGTCGAAAAGGGGATGTATGGTCTTTTGGCAACGATGCAAAGCGTCTTGGAGTGTCGAGAGAAGGATATACGGTGTCAAATTTGTTTGTGAAATCACTTTTAAGAGAAAAAGTTTCACTTGGGGAGGAAACATATGAGGCAGTTTGGCTTTTGGCGAAATTTATAGAGTTGTCTTTGGAAAAATTTGAACAGATCCAACAACTTGTGTTTACGGTTCCTCGTATGAGTGTGGACATTGGGAAGATTTTAAAAGGAATCGGACAGCGTATTGGAGTAGCCAAAAGTAATATTTATGTGCAGGATTATAAGGAGAGCTTTTGTAATTACATGCTTTATCAACCAAAAGAACTATGGCATTATGAGGCTGCCTTATTTCACTGTGATCGGTACGAAGTGAGAGCGTATATGCTTCGCAAGCTCCGAACGGGCATCGGGAAGGGTGCCGATACATTTGTGACAGTGGACGAAGTGGCGAGTGCACAGATGAAGGAACTGGCAGCGGTCTATCCGGTTCTGAATGTGGATCGGGCAAAGGCTGCCGATAATCGATTCAAACAGTTTGTACAGAGTGTGTTTGATAAAAAACTTGTATCTTCGGTATTTTTGACTGGAGAGGGATTTGAGAACAATTGGTATCCGCTTTCATTGAAAGTGTTGTGTAATGGAAGAAGAGCATTTTTGGGAAACAATCTTTATAGCAAGGGAGCATGTTATACCGCTTACAGAAGAAGTCTGGACTACAAAGGGGGACCGATTTATTTGGACGATACGAAGATGACAGAACAGATCTGCCTGAAGATGCGTATCAATGGGCAAGATGAATGGTATCCAGTTGTTCCGTGGGGAACGAGATGGTATGAATCGGATATGCAGTTTGAAGTGCTTCTGGAAGAAGTAGAAGATATTGAGATACATATTGAGTCACTTACTGGAAATGAAATGCGTGTTGAGACAGTTTCTATGGAAGAACTTCCGAAGAGAAAGGATTATGCATTGAGGCTTCAGGTAAAAACACTATTTTTGGATGAAAAGACATGTAAAATTAGCTTTAAAGATATTGGGTTTGGGGAATTTTTTCCGGCAACTGATTTCTACGAAGAAAAAGAGATACATTTAGGAGGAAATGATGGGCAGTTTAATTCTTTGTTATAAAAAGAAAGCGAAACAACCATATGAGATTACAAGGATACATCGGAAAATTTATACGATTGAAGAATTGTGTTATTATTTGTGTAATAATTTGTATCTCATTGATTATACAATTATGAATGAACAGCTTTGCGATTGGTTGGAAGAAGAATTGGCGTTGACGGAGCTTTCTCAAAATTTAAGACAATCTTTAAAACAGCATGGAGCTATGGAAAAGTTTGTTGTGACAATTCTTGCCTATGCCTCTATTTATACAACAGCAGAACTGCGTCAGATTCAAAATGTATTAGAGCGGCTGAAAAATCAAAAGGAGATTGAACGAAAGAAATATAAGGCAGATAACCTCTTGGAAAGCGGCGCAGTGAAACCAGCTATTTTGATATATCAGTCTATTGTTCATGGCGTCCATGATGACAGCGTGGATGGAAAATTTTATGGGAAAGTGTATGGATGTCTTGGAGCAGCGTATGGAAGAATGTTTCTATATGAGGAGGCGGCTAAGATGTATGAAGCCGCATTTCAGATTTGTGAAGAGGAGTCGATGCTCAAGGCGTATCTCTATTGTTGTAAAAAATTTATGAACAGCGAAAGTTATGCAAAACTTCTTGAAAAGAATGAAGTCTATCATCAGGTAAATGAAGAATTAAGTAACGAGATAGAAGAATTAAAAAAACATTCCAGACCGACATTAAACGAGGAAACATTGTCGGAGTGGAAGGAGCAATATAGAAGACTTGGGACGGGAGAGATTTAGCAATGTCATTAAGTTAAGATATTAAAAATGTATTCTCTTATAGAGCAAGGTATAT